>Ga0137309_101172_pt1 | contig 18268 bp, 19 predicted proteins | sample NAcewiD2O_June_FD_97179 | JGI IMG/M metagenome (GOLD analysis project Ga0137309, IMG submission 97179) | Mouse cecal microbial communities from Vienna, Austria - N-Acetylneuraminic amended D2O_June | ecosystem: Host-associated > Mammals > Digestive system > Large intestine > Cecum | place... | reverse complement strand
CCCGCATCTCCTGCTGGGCAGTGAAGGTTCTGCCATAGCTTAGAGTCGCGCCGGGCAAAATGGTCTTCACATGGGACACCACGGAGCGCAGAGACAGCACAGGCCGCAGGTTTGGGGCGCTGCGCAGGCTTTGGGAGGGCATCAGCCCATACAGCACCACCCCGGCCCGGACCATGTCCATGTGGGAGAGGGGGTAGTCGAACACAGCGGCGGAGTTGGCGCAGTGCCGCACAGAAAAGCGCAGACCCTCCCGGCCCAGAGCTTCTGTCATCTCCTTAAAGCACCCGAACTGGCGCATGGTAAAGCTGTCCCCTGCCCGGCCTTCATCAGACACAGCGAAGTGGGTGAAGATGCCCTCTGGGAGAAGCCCGGGCAAAGTGCAGGCAGTTTTCACCGCCCCAATCGCGGCCTCGTCCCGGTTGATATCCTGAAAGGTGAAGCCCAGGCGGCCCATGCCAGTGTCAATTTTGGCGTGAATCTTCACCCGGACGCCGGCCCCCTGGGCGTATTGGGACAGCTCTTGGGCATATTCCCCGGAATACACACACTGGGAGATATCCTCCCGGGCCAGAACAGCAGCCTCCTCAGCGGGAGTAAAGCCCAGCACCAGCACAGGCCGGGAGATGCCTCCCTGGCGCAGCTGCAGGGCCTCCTCCAGATTGGACACAGCGAACCAGCCCGCGCCCTGCATTTCCAGCTCTTTTGCCATCCGGACGGCCCCGTGGCCGTAGCCGTCAGCTTTCACCACACAGCAGATTTCCGTCTGAGGGTTGGCGGCGGCGCGCACAGTTTGGAAGTTGTGAGAGAGGGCATCCAAGTCGATTTCCGCCCAGGTCCTTCGCAGGATTTCTTTCATATCTATCTGCCTCCCCGGCTGGGAATGTATTTTTGTTCAACGGTCAGTCATTCCATTATATCATGTGCTGCCCTGGTTGGCAAGGCCATGGCTTTTAAGGGGAGTGTCCAAATCACAGAGATAATCATCTGTGTTCCCCCGCCCTGCGGGCGGGGGAACACGAAAAACCCCTCGGAACGGACACTCCCGCTTTGAAGAGAGCGCCCATTCCCAGGGGGCTGCAGGGGACGCAGAATGAATTTCCCACTAAGGAGGAACCACCAAATGAAATGGCTCATTGCATCTGACATTCACGGCTCAGCCCACTACTGCCGCCTGCTTTTGCAGGCTTTTGTCCAGGAACAGGCAGATAAGCTCCTGCTTTTGGGGGATATTCTGTACCACGGCCCCCGGAACGATTTGCCCCAGGGCTATGCCCCCAAGGAGGTCATCGCGCTGCTGAACCCCCTGGCGGATAAAATTTTCTGCCTGCGGGGCAACTGTGAGGCTGAGGTGGACCAAATGGTTCTCAGCTTCCCGGTTTTGGCCGAATACTGCCTGCTGGAAGCTGCCGGCCATCTTATCTTCGCCACCCACGGCCATTGCTACAATCTGGCGTCTCCCCCCGCGCTCTCTGGGGGAGACGTGCTCCTCCACGGCCATACCCATGTGCCCGCCAAGCAGAGCGCCCCCCCTGGCTGGTGGTACCTGAACCCAGGCTCTGTGTCCATCCCGAAAGAGAACAGCCCCCACAGCTATATGATTCTGGAAGACGGCCTGTTCCTCTGGAAGCGGCTGGACGGCACAGAGTTCGACCGGCTGAGTCTGTAAGGCAGCTGAAAAAAGCCCCCGCTTCTCGGAAGCGGGGGCTTCGTGCTTTTCTCAAAATATGCTTATAGGCTTTCCAGCTTGTCCGCGGCAGCTTCCAGCCAATCGCCACCGAACAGCTCAATAATGCCCCTGTCGCAGGCGCTGGCTAAGGTGGGGTCAATGGGCAGCCGTCCCAGTACAGACAGGGCGTATTTGGCGGCCACCTCGTCAATATGGCTTTCGCCGAACAGGCTGACCTTTTTGCCGCAGTCCGGACACTGGAAGTAGCTCATATTCTCCACCAGGCCCAGCACGGGAATGTTCATCAGCTTTGCCATTTCCACTGCCTTGGACACAATCATGCCCACCAGCTCCTGGGGTGATGTGACAATGATGATGCCGTCCACAGGCAGGGATTGGAACACAGTCAGGGGCACATCGCCGGTGCCGGGGGGCATGTCCACAAACATGTAATCCACATCGCCCCACACCACCTCGGACCAGAACTGCTTGATGGCCCCGGCAATCACCGGGCCCCGCCACACCACAGGGGCGGTCTCCTCATCCAGCAGCAGGTTAATGCTCATCACCTTGATTCCGGTCTTGGTGTCCCGGGGATACAGGCCATTTTCATCAGCCATTGCCCGTCCCTTCAGGCCAAAGCACTTGGGGATGCTGGGCCCAGTGATGTCCGCGTCCAGAATGGCCACCGCGTTCTCCCGGCGGCGCAGGATAGTGGCCAGCAGAGAGGTGACCAGGGACTTGCCCACGCCTCCTTTGCCGCTGACCACGCCAATGACCTTTTTCACATGGCTCAAATCGTTCAGCTTTTCCAGCATACTCTCTGGCTCCTGGCGGGAAGGGCAGTCCACCCCACAGGAGGAGCAGTCATGGGTGCAGTTTTCTACAGTTTCGCTCATGGGAATCTCCTATCTTTTTCGTTTAGTCTTGGATTTGGTTCGTGGTTTTATACTCAGCAATCAGCCCGTCTATCACGCTTTGGGCATAGGCCCGGGCTGTTTTTTCCACGTCCTCACCCTTGGGCACGCCGCCAAAGGCCGCCAGCGCCCAGGGGTCGTTGAGGGCCAGTCGCCCGCCCCACAGCAGGGCCTCCTCCTGGCGGAAAGCCATATCCCGCTGGGCCTCTGTCATATCACCTCGGAAATAGGGAGAACCGGAGAACTTATATTTCTCCACCAAATGGTTGTGGGGGTTGGCAAAGCTCAGATTCTCCTGGTGGGCCTGGGCGTAGTAGGTCTCGACTTTCTGCCGTGTGCCCTCATACTGGCAGACCAGGGACTCCATATAGCTTTTGGCGTAGATGCTATGGTCCGGGTCCACAGCGGCGTTCCAGTTCACTTCCAGTTGGTGGCTCTGCCGCCACTGCTGTACCTGAGCCATAAGCGCGTCCTTATCCACCCCCTCCGGCAGGGTTTCCAGCCGGGAGAAGCGGGCGGCCTCCTGGGCCCTCAGCCCCTCCTGGGATATCTCTACCGAATCCGTGCGGGGCGCTTGTCTCTCTGCCCCCACTTGGGGCTTTGCCCATGTGCCGGCCTTCATGGGGGAAATTTGGGTTGCGGAATCAATACGGATAGTCATAGGGTTCCCTCACTCTCAGAAAATCTTCTCTATAATTAGTCGGCAGATTTTGGAGAAAAGTTATATCCCTTGCAAATATACCAGCCCGCCCTCTGTGTCCAGCCGGGCCCGCCGCCCAATGGGCAGAATGGCGTGGTTGGTTCCGTGGCCGAAGTCGTCGCAGTACACCACCGGAATATGGTGCCGCTCCCCTATTACTTTCAACCTAGCGTACAGGTTTGGGCAGGGGTGGTCCGCATAGTTGCCGAAGACCAGCCCGCACACAGACTTCATAAAATCGCTCTGCTCAATATACCCCAGCATGGCGCTCACATGGTCCTCCCCGCCGAACTTTTGGTGGTCCTCCAAAAAAAGGATGTGGGGCTCGCTCAAATCCACCGGGAAGTACTCCGTGCCCAGAAGCAGGGCAAAGTTCATGGTATAACCCCCAGTGAGCACACCCTCCGCCTGACCGGAATGCAGGCACTGCCAAGGAGAGTTCTTCTCGTGAACCTCCATGCTGTCGCTGAGGATGTGGCCCTCAAAATGGCGGCGGTTATAGTCTGTCCAGTCGATAAACAGGGAGGGGGTCTGGCCGTAGTAGGTTTCCAGCCCAGTCTTAGCCCAGATGGCATTGAGGATGCTGGTGCCGTCGCTGTAGGAGCAGATGCGCTTGGGGTTCTGCCGGAACAGCTCATAGTCCAGATAGGGCAGCACCTCCGGCGCGCCCTCGCCCCCGCCGAACAGGATATACTCCACCCGTCCGTCCGCTGCCAGCTGGTTAAAATCAGCGGCCCGCTCTGTATCCGAGGCCAGGAAGCCCCAGGTTTTCTTGTACATATTCTCCGCCTGGACAACGGCAAAGCCTTCCTTCTCCATGGCGGCGATGATGTTCTTATACTCCCAGCTCCAGGGGATTTCCTGACCAGGGGCAGCCTGGTAGAGGGGGATATGGCTGGGGGAGCACAGGCCGATAGTGCCGGACGGGCTTAGTGTTGGGGCGCGCATGGGGCATTCTCCTTTCGCGGCTTGAAATTAAGTGGGATATGGTATAATGCACATATAGGGGACATTGCCGCACAGCGGCCAGCCCACCTAATGAAATGAAACGCTCTTTACTAGGGCGTGTTCACATAAGCGTTCGTACGCGTCGTTTGGGCAAATTTTTGCCATCTCCCACGTTGAAAATTCTTGAAGTACGCCAGTACATCTGCGAATTTTCGCCTTGAATCTGACAAAAATTTACTCCAAAATCCGCATGGTCAGCTTATGTGAACATGCCCTAGCCGCTTGGGGCTCAGCCAAGCGGCCGGCTCACTTCACCCCCCTCACCGGAAGGGGGTTCTTTTATTATAGCTGTCTGGCAGGGAGATGTCAAACATCTCCCTTTGCTTCCTCCTCAGGGGCAGTGTCCAGCTCAAACCAGAAGGTGCTGCCCTTGCCCTGCTCGCTGATAACGCCGTAAGCGCCGCCGTGCAGATCCAGCACGTTTTTTACAATAGAGAGCCCCAGCCCGGTGCCAACCTGGGTCCTGCGGTGCTCCCGGTCTACCTTGTAATAGCGCTCCCAGATGTCCTGGAGCTTGTCTGCCGGGATACCCTCTCCAGTGTCGCTGACCAAGACCCGCACCCGCTCTCCGGCGGTCTCCTGGCGCAGAGATACGGTCTTGTCCTCTCCCGCGTAGTTGACAGCGTTGTTCACCAGATTGTACACCACCTGGGAGATTTTCAGCTTATCCGCCAGCACGTATACCTCCTCCTCTGCTGTAAAGGGAAAGCGGTAGTCTGCCAGCTTGTCATACCGGGTGAGGATGGCCCGAATGCTCTCAGTCAGGTTAAAGCGCTCCTTTTCCAGCCGGATGACCCCTGCCTCCAGCCGGGACAAATCCAGCAAGTCATTGACCAAATCATTGAGCCGCCCGGCTTCATCAATGATAATCTGTACGTTCTCCGGGGTATTCTCTCCGGGCAAATCCCGCATAACCTCCCCATAGCCTTTTATCATGGTCAAAGGCGTGCGCAAATCGTGGGAGACGTTCGCCAGCAGCTCCCGGCGCAGGCGGTCGGCCTTGGAGAGCTCGGCGGCGGCGAAGTTTAAGGTGGCGCTGAGCTCGCTGACCTCCCTGGCCCCCCGCCCGGCAAAGCGGACAGAATAGTCCCCTTGGCCCAGGAGCTTGGCAGCCTCGTTCATCTTTGTCAGAGGTCTTGTAAGCCGCCGGGGGATATACACTGCCAGCAGGATGCCCAAGGGCAGCAGCACCAGGGTCAGGCAGATAAGCTGGGCCAGCAGGGTCTCCACTGTGGCGGACATGGGGGTGATTTCAGTCTCCACTGCCACCATCCAGTCCAAGCCAGAGGGGGTGCGTACAGTCACCGCGTAGAACAGCAGCTCTGTACCCCCGGTCTGCCGGGAGCGGAAGAACTGGGTATACTCCCCTCCATGGAGATTCACCTGGTCGAACAGGGCGGCCCGCTCCATCTGGCTGAGGCCAGCGGTAAGGCTGTCCTGGAAGATGTGCTTATATCCCACAGGCTGCCGCCCCCGAGAGTCGCTGACAAAGATGTTGGAGCCGCTTTTGATGCACAGCGCCCGGGCGGCAGCGTCCAGCTGGTCGCTGTCCAGCTGCCGGACAATGGCCTCCGCGGTCTGTTCCGCCTCCTGGGTTTTGATGGCCTGATAAAAGGGGTTCAGCAGGAAAATTTGAAAAACCCACAGCAGAACCACAGTCACCAAAGCGAAAATCCCAAAACCCAGGGCCATCTGGGCGCTGACCCCTATAGGGCGGCGGGGCCGGGCGGGCCTTTTCATGGACGGCCGTCCTTTTCAATCTTTTCCACCAACACCCGCAGCAGAGCCAAAACGGCGTTGCCCACGAACCCTGTAACGCCCAGCCCGGCAAAGATATACACGGCTGTCATATTCATCGCGTCCCGGCTGAACACCAGCGCGCCCAGCCCGAGCACACCCAGCACTGTAACAGCCAGGGCGATAATCTGCAGATAGAGCAGCTTCTTTTTCATCCTATGGCCTCCTCTCCTCCGGCCCATCGAACCGGTAGCCCACCCCCCGCAAGGTGACAATATATTTGCTGTAAGGCCCCAGCCGCTTGCGCAGCAGCTTGATATGGGTGTCCAATGTGCGGTCATCCCCGTAAAAATCATAGCCCCAAACATGGGTCAGCAGCATTTCCCGGGTCAGGGCCAGGCCCCGGTTTTTGATTAGGTAGCTGAGCAGCTCATACTCCTTGGGGGACAGGTCAGCCCGCTGGCCGTCCACCATCACCACCCGGGCGTCAAAGTCCACAGCCAGCCCCCCGAAGGAGGCTGTGTCCCGGGGCTTTTGGGCAGCCTCTTTGGGCCGGACCCGGTTCATGATGGCATTGACCCGCAGCATCAGCTCCTTAGGGGAAAAGGGCTTGACCACGTAGTCGTCCGCCCCCAGCTCGAAGCCGTGTATTTTGTCGTACTCTTCCCCCCGGGCAGAGAGCATCAGAACCGGCACGGCGCAGAGCTTTTTTATTTCCGCCGCAGCGGAGAAGCCATCCAGCTCAGGCATCATAACGTCCATAATGATAAGGTCAAAGGCAGCAGAATCTTTCCGGCATAGGCGGACAGCTTCCATGCCGTTTTGGGCCTCAGTAATCTGATGGCCCTCAAACTCCGCGTATTTGCGAATCAGCGTGCGTATTTTCTCCTCGTCGTCCGCTACTAGTATCCGGTAAATAGGCATTCCTCCCTCTCTGTATCTGCCCAGGCAGCCAGCTCCTTTCCTGGGCACTGCCCGGCTCTTTATGCGCCCGCGCCATCTCTTTTGTTTCTCTCTATCCTGTATGAGCTGGCCCGGGGCGCAACAGTCACCCCATTCCAGGTGCGTTCGTGCGGCCCTGCCTCTTCCGGCGTTTCTTCCAGATATCCGCTCTCCATGCCAGTAATGCGCAGCTCATGCTCATCTATCTCCACGCACACGCTCAGAGCGTCCCTGTAGGGCACAATGCTCTCACACCACATATAGGCAGCGGAGTTCACCAGGTAATAGGGCACGCCATCCACCACCCGGAAATCATCCCCATGGTCATTGCCATTCATACACAGCAGCACATCCCGGCCCTGGAACAGCGCCCGGACCTCTGCCTGGTTGTACAGGCCCCGGTTAGGAAAATCATTGATTAGGCTGTGGTGAGAAAATATCACGCAGCTTTTGCCCCCCCGCGCTCCCTTTTCCAGCTCCCTGTCCAGCCACTCCAGCTCCTCCGGCGGTATCACCGGATAGCGGATAGGCCCCTCCCCACGCTCCTTGTAGTTTCGGCCATAAAGGGGCAAAATCTCCCCAGCCTTTTGCAGATAGCAGGTGTTGAGAACCACAAAAATCACATCTCCAAAAGAAAAGGAGTAATGGGGCTGGCTGAGCCCCAAAAAGTCCAGCACCTCAGCCAGGCTGTGCCTGTCCGTGTCGTGGTTCCCAACTGTGTGGAGTACAGGCACGCCCACGCTCTCCAAAGCCTCCCGTATCCAGCGGTTCTGGTTCTCCGGCGGGCACAGATCCCCCAGGGAGACGATGAAGTCCGGCTTTTGCGCCCGGGCCCGGGCCGTCAGCTCGGCCACGCGCCGCCTCCCGTCCTCCAGCTCCCCATAGTGCAGGTCTCCAAACACAAAAAAGCGAATCATCCCCTGTCTACCAGGCGCTCCCGGCACTCCAGATACTTCTCCCGGGTCTTGGCCACCACATCCTCCGGAAGCTCCGGCGGCGGAATCTTTCCATCCAGCCCGTTCTCAATCAGCCAATCCCGCAGGTACTGCTTATCAAAGCTCTCCGGAGACGTGCCGGTCCGGTATGCCTCCCTGCTCCAGAACCGGCTGCTGTCCGGGGTCAGCACCTCGTCCGCTACCACCAGCTCCCCGTTCTCGTCCAGCCCGAACTCAAACTTGGTGTCCGCGATAATAATGCCCCGCTCATAGGCGTAGTCGTAGCAGCGCTTATATAGGGCCAGGGCCGTGTCGCACACCTTATGGGCCAGCTCGCTGCCCAGCTTTTCCTCCATATACTGGAAAGAGACGTTCACGTCATGGCCCTCCTCCGCCTTGGTGGAAGGGGTGAGGATGGGCTCAGGGAGCTTTTCCGCCTGCTGCATCCCGGCAGGGAACTCTTTGCCGCAGAAGCCGCCGGTCTTCTGGTACTCTTTCCACATGGAGCCGAACAGGTATCCCCGGATAATGAACTCAAAGGGGAGCATCTTGAGCTTCTTGACCAAAATGGTGCGCCCGGCGAACTCCTCGCCCTGCAGCTCTTGGGGCATGTCCTGCAAATCCTCAGAAATCATGTGATTTTTCACAATGTCCTCTGTATAGGAGAACCAGAAGGAGGACAGGGCATTGAGAATCTTCCCCTTGTCCGGGATGGGAGTGGGGAGAATCACGTCAAAGGCTGAGACCCGGTCTGTGGTGACAATGGCCAGCCTGTCCTCTGAAACCTGATAGATTTCCCGAACCTTGCCGCTGATGATTTTTTCCATAGAAAGCCGCCCTTTCGTTATGTAGATTTGAGTTTGTTTGAAAAATGGAAACCGCCGTCTTTTGGCCATCTTCTGCGTCGAAAATCCCGGTTTCTTTCCTTGGAGCTAACCGCCTCTGGACAAAAATCCGTCATTTCCCCTATTTTCAAACAAGCCCTGGTTTCCCTTAGTATACCCCAACCGGGCGGATTTTGCAACTATTCCTATTGCAATCCGGTGCGCAGAGTGGTATGATACGATACAAAAGCAGCCAAAGCTCCGGCCCTGGCAGAGAATGAAATGGCTGATACTATAACAAACAGCATGGACAAAGGCTGAGTAAAGCAAAAGGAATCCGGAGCTTTCAAGCTGTTCATAAAACCATGTATCAAGAAAGGATAATGCCCTGTGAAAAAGACCATTGCTCTATTTTTAGCCCTTATCCTTGCCTGTGCCGCCCTGGGCGGCTGCGGGGAGAAGGATACCCCCGCCAGCCAGATTCCGTCCCAGACCTCCAGCGAGGATACCTCCTCTAAGGATTCGCCGGCTGGGGATACTTCCTCAGAGGAATCTTCTCCCGAGAGCGCCCCCTCTGAGGCTGCTGCCACGGACCCCTCCGCCCCTGTGGATACCTCTGGCTGGACGGAGCGGGACTATCACGGGCTGCGGTTCCTGCTGCCTGAGGAATGGGTGGGCAGCGCTAACAATGTGGCCTTTTTCGGCACCCTGCCCTGCGGAGAGACCGCAAACCTGGCTGTCACCCTGCATAGCCTGGAGGGCGATTTCTCCTGGGATGTGCCTGAGGACTGGGAGGCCGTGAAGGTCCGGCTGAATGAGGAGGCTGCTGGTGAGGAGGGCTATCAGGAGATTGACTGCCAGGAGGGGGAGCTCTGCGGCCAGCCCGGGCTTATCCGGCACTATAAGGCTCTTTTGGGCAGCAGCGAGTTTGAGCTGGCCAGCTACAGCACAGTGGCCAGCAACAGGATTATCACCTTCCGCACTAATGTCCTGCCAGAGCAGTCGGACCAGGCCAAGGCCGAGCTGGAGCAGATTATCACTGCCGCCATGAACACGGCAGATTTTTCCGGGCTGGAAGACTAGAGCCTGTTTGAAAACTCCGAAACACTGTCTGTTTTGCCCAGAAATGGTGGCTTCGGCGTCAAAAATCCCGGTTTCTTTCCTTGAATCCACTCATTTCTGGCCAAACATCCAGCATTTCTCCGGTTTTCGAACAGACGGGATTGTCCAAACCACAGAGATAATTATCTGTGTTCCCCCGCCCGCAGGGCGGGGGAACACGAAAAACTCCTCGGAACGGACACTCCCCAAACAGACTCTAGGCTTGACAATTCCCGCCCAGTGGTCTATAATATTTTTAAATACACCAAATGCTATGAAGAGGATTCTTCGGCTCATTCCCCCCGCCCCCAGAGAGTACGCGTCACCGGCTGAAAGCGCGTGCGGCAGGCTTGCCGAAGGCACCGCCTTGGAGCAGCCGCTGATGAGGCGAGCCGGTTTGGCCCCGTTACAGGCCGTTTATGAGGAGATTTCCCGTGCGGGAGGTCTTGAATCCGGGTGGAACCGCGGTGCGCCTTAAATCTTACTCAAAAAGGTCGCGTCGCCCCAGAGAGAGCGAAAGGCTCAGTGCCTTTCCGCTCTTGAGCTGGGGCGGCGCTTTTTTGCGCCAATCCGGCGGAAAGGAGAAAAGCATGATTACCATTGACTTGAAAGGGAACTCCAAACAGTTCGAGGCAGGGGTATCCCCGGCAGAGGTGGCCAAGTCCATTGGCATGGGGCTGTATAAGGCCGCCTGCGCGGCGCGAATCAACGGGCAGGTTGTGGATTTGCGCACACCCATTACCGAGGACTGCGCCCTGGAAATCCTCACCTTTGATGACCCGGAGGGCAAAAAGGCCTACTGGCACACCACCTCTCATATCCTGGCCCAGGCCGTGCAGAGGCTGTACCCTGGGGCCAAGTTCGCCATTGGCCCGGCCATTGACAACGGCTTTTACTATGACTTTGATTTGCCCGCCCCCCTGTCCTCTGAGGATTTGCCCAGGATTGAGGAGGAGATGAAAAAAGTTGTCAAGGAGAATATAGAGCTCACCCGCTTTGAGCTGGATTCGTCCCAGGCCATGGAGAAAATGGCTGGGCAGGAGTACAAGCAGGAGCTGATTGAGGAGCACTCGGGCAATGGGGAGAAAATCAGCTTCTATGAGCAGAATGACTTCTGTGATTTGTGCGCCGGGCCCCATCTTATGTCCACCGGCGGGGTAAAGGCCATAAAGCTCACCTCGGTCACCGGGGCCTACTGGCGGGGGGATTCCTCCAAGAAAATGCTGACCCGGGTCTATGGCATCTCCTTCCCCAAGGCCTCCCAGCTGGAGGACTATCTGAATATGCTGGAGGAGGCCAAGAAGCGGGACCACCGGAAGCTGGGCAAAGAACTGGGCCTGTTCATGCTCCGGGAGGAGGGGCCGGGCTTCCCCTTCTTCCTGCCCAAGGGCATGGTGCTGAAAAACACCCTGCTGGACTTCTGGCGGGAGGTCCACAAGCGCTATGGCTATGTGGAAATCAGCACGCCCATTATGCTCAACCGCCAGCTCTGGGAGCGCAGCGGCCACTGGGACCACTACAAGGACAATATGTACACCACTGTTATCGACGACACGGACTTTGCCGTGAAGCCCATGAACTGCCCGGGCGGGATGCTGGTCTATGCCAGCGAGCCCCACTCCTATAAGGAACTGCCCCTGCGGATGGGGGAGATTGGCCTGGTTCACCGGCACGAGCTCTCCGGCACCTTACACGGGCTGTTCCGGGTGCGCTGCTTTAACCAGGACGATGCCCACATCTTTATGACCCAGGAGCAGATGCTGGACGTAATCCAGGAGACAGTGCGGCTGTTTGACGAATTCTACTCCATCTTCGGCCTGAGCTATACCATTGAGCTCTCCACCATGCCTGAGGACCACATCGGCACTGTGGAGGAGTGGGAGAAGAACCAGGAAATCCTCAAGCAGGCCATCACAGGCATGGGCAAGGAGTTCATTATCAACGAGGGTGACGGGGCTTTCTATGGCCCCAAGCTGGACTTCCACCTGGCTGACTCCCTGGGCCGCACCTGGCAGTGCGGCACCATCCAGCTGGACAGCCAGCTACCGGAGCGCTTCCAGCTGGAATACACCGGCGAGGACGGCCAGAAGCACCGGCCTGTCATGATTCACCGGGTAGTGCTGGGCTCTATTGAGCGCTTTATCGGCGTGATTACCGAGCACCTGGCAGGTAAGTTCCCCCTGTGGCTGAGCCCGGTGCAGGCTGTGGTGCTGCCCATCTCCGAGCGGCACCATGCCTATGCCCAGGGCCTGACAGCAGAGCTGGAAAAGGCCGGGCTGCGGGTAGAGTGCGATTTGCGGGCTGAGAAGATTGGGTACAAGATTCGGGAGGCCCAGGTCCAGCAGACCCCCTACATGCTGGTGGTGGGAGATAAGGAGATTGAGTCAGCAGGCATCTCGGTGCGCCACCGCAAAGAAGGGGACTTGGGCTCCATGAGCGCGGAGGAGTTCATAGAGAAGGCAAAGGCAGAAATCCAGAGCCGGGAATTGAAGTAAGAGGACAAGAGAGCAGGGGAGACAGAGCCCTGGAGCGTTTCCCTTTCCCAAATAAAAAGCACGGTCCGGGCCTCCAGCCCGAGCCGTGCTTTTTAACTTCCTTATCCCATTCAGCCCATTTTCGCTGACACGAAAAACTTCCGAATCGCTGCCCGCAGCACTGTGTACAGCGGCACAGACACCACTACCGCAATAGCCGCGTTGATGCTGGACGTCACGGTTTTGGTACCCACAGCAGTGAGCACAGCGCCCATCTCGCTGCCCAGCAGAATTCCCTGGAAGAAGCTCTTGCTCAAATACAGCACCATATACACCACACTGCCGGAGACTGCGGCCAGGATGTTGCGGATGTGCTTCTCCGCGTTGGCGCCGCCCCCATTGGCCACCCAGCCGCATACCGCCGCCAGCAGGAACTTGAACACAAAGGTGAAGGGCGCTGAGGCGATATAGGCCGGGTTGGTCAGGTCATACAGCGCGGAGCCAATGCCCGCCGCCAGCCCGCCCCACACCGGCCCCAGAGCAAAACCGGAGAGCAGGCAGAAGATGTTGCCAAAGTGAATGCGGCTCACGTCCCCGATGGCCACCGGGATGGGTACGCTGAGATAGTTGGACACAAACACCAGCGCCCCGAACACGCCCACCAGCACTACGCCGTAAATGTTTTTCTTTCCCTTTGGAATCATAATCGTTCCCTCCTCAAAATGAATCATAGCATTTATATTTTATTGCTCCAACAGTAAAAGACAGGAAATCATTTTCCGTGTTCTCCCCGCCCGCAGGGCGGGGAGACATTTCTATAAATAGAATATTACACTCTGGCCACGCCGGTTTCCCGGGCGGCCTGGGCCACTGCTGCCGCAATGGCCGGGGCCACCCGCTTATCAAAGGCGCTGGGGATGATGTTGTCCTCCCGAAGCTCCTCCGGGGCAATGAGCCCAGCCAGGGCCCGGGCAGCAGCCAGTTTCATGGCGTCGTTAATATCTTTGGCCCGGGCGTCCAGGGCGCCCCGGAAGATGCCAGGGAAAGCCAGCACATTGTTGATTTGGTTGGCGCAGTCCGAGCGGCCGGAGCCTGCCACCCTGGCCCCTGCCTCCAGGGCCTCCTGGGGAAAGATTTCCGGGGTGGGGTTGGCGCAGGCAAAGACAACAGCGTCCTTGGCCATGGAGGCCACCATCTCCTTGGTGACACAGCCTGGGGCCGAGAAGCCCATGAACACATCCGCCCCTTTAAGCACATCGGCCAGAGAGCCGGATTTGCGCTGGGGATTGGTCTCCTCTGCCAGCTGGGCCTGGGCTGGGGTCATGCCGGGGAGGCCCGGAACCAGGGCTCCCTGCCTGTCGCAGACCACCACATTCCGCAGGCCCAGGGCCATCAGCAGCTTGGTGCAGGCTGAGCCAGCCGCTCCCGCGCCGTTTACCACAGCGGAAACCTGGCTGATTTCCTTGCCCACCAGCTTTAGCGCGTTGAGCATGGCCGCCACTGTGACCACGGCAGTGCCGTGCTGGTCGTCGTGGAACACCGGAATGTCCAGGCGCTCCTTGAGCTTTGCCTCAATCTCAAAGCACCGGGGCGCGGCAATGTCCTCTAGGTTGATGCCCCCAAAGGAGCCTGCCAGCAGCTCTACTGTGCGGACAATCTCATCCACATTCTTGGAGCGGATGCATAGGGGAAAGGCGTCTACACCGGCAAAGGCCTTGAACAGGGCGCATTTCCCCTCCATCACAGGCATACCGGCCTCCGGGCCAATGTCCCCCAGGCCCAGCACGGCGGTGCCGTCGGTGACAACAGCCACCAGGTTCCCCCGGCGGGTGAATTCATAGGATTTCCCTGTGTCCTTGGCAATTTCCAGACAGGGGGCAGCTACGCCGGGCGTGTAAGCTACAGATAAATCATCGCGGGTTTCCAGGGGGCAGGGGGTCTCAATACGGAGCTTGCCCTGCCATTGGCGGTGCATTTCAAGGGCTTTGGCGTTATAATCCATAAGGTGTTCACTTCCTGTTTTTTTAGTATGGGTGCAAGTATGCAACGGCTCAGAGCATAGGCGCAAAACCCGGCGGAAAGGACTGTTTTGAGTTCGCGGGATAAAAGTTTGGACGCCTGTGTTTGAGGAAAACATCTGCCCGAGCCGTCAGGCGGGGCTTACCGCTCCTCTTCCGGCATGTACCGGATTAGATTCACTGTGTCCTCCAACTGGCAGGGTTCGCCTAAAAGGGTAGTCAGGCCTTGGAACACCACCGGCACCCCAGGGCCTGCGATACCCTCCTGCATCACATGGAAATGCAGATGGGGCAGCCAGCTGGAGCCGCTGCTTCCTACCCGGCCCAACAGCTGTCCAGCCTCCACCCGCTCCCCGGGCCGCACACAGACACTGCCCTTTTCCAGGTGCGAGTACAGGCTCAGCTCGTCTCCTGGGTGGCGAATCAGTACATGATTGCCGTCAATCCGGGCGTGTTCGCCGAAACGGGCTTCCACACCCTCCAAATCCGTGTCCTCTCCAGTGTCTTCCAGGCCGTCAAAGGTCTCCTCCACCACCCCGGCGCAGGCCGCATATACCGGGGTACCCCCAATGGTGCTTTGGCTGAGCGTATCGTCAAAGGCGCCCACATCAAAGGCAAACTCGCTGTTCCGGCACCAGCGGTGGGAGTTGATGGAGGGGTAAGTATCTGTGACCAGGAAGGTGCCCCGCAGGGGGAAGACATAGGCATTCCCGCTCTGATAGGGGACGATTGGCACAGTCTCCCGCAGAGTGCCGCCCTGACATACTGCCTCAATCAAAAGGCAGTCCGGGGCCTCTTGAGAGAAGAAGGAGAAATGCTGGTGCAGAAAAGCTGTCCCCGGCCTGTGGCTGAGCCCGGTAATGCGCAGGAGGCTGCTGTCCCGATAACGGGCAAGCTCTTCCTGGCTGTAGGCAAGGCGGGCAGCAGTCTCTTCTGAGCCAATGCCCACCTGGAAGCATTCCCACTGCTGGGCCAGGCAGGTAAATGTCAGGGTTTGAGGAATATCCCCGCCTTCAAACCAGAGGCAGCGGAGAAAAAAGTCGGTATGCTTCATATGCTCTCAACAGAAAAGATAGGGCCCGTGCAGTGCATGGGCATTATTCTCGCCTCCCAAACGGTATGATACCGCTCTATTATATCACCGGCTGAAAGCAAAATCAACAGGGTTAGCTGACAAACATCCTTTGGTGATTTATGAACAGAGCAGGCGGATTTGCTTTTCAGCGGCGGATGGTGTATACTAAAAAAACTAAGGAATGGGGGTAGGGTTTGTGAAGGCGGAGCGGCCAGCTCTCCTCCGTGCCCTGAAATCCCAAACCTTATCTCTGAACCTATAGCGAAAGGAGCCATTCCCCATGAACAAACCCTATGCAGCCTGTATCTTTGACTTGGACGGCACTTTGGCCGACACCCTCCACTCTATCGCTTATTTTGGCAACTGCACGCTGGAGAGTTTCGGCCTGCCGGCCATTGACATCATGGACTACCGGTTTTTGGTGGGCAACGGCGCGGACGTGCTCATGGAGCGTATGCTTGCCCATGTGGGCGCCCATTTTACAGGGGAAGCCCGCCGGGCTTTCCGGGCTGAGTATGACAGCCGGTATGCTGCTGACCCGTTGGCCCTAGTGGGCGCTTACCCTGGTGTGCCTGAGGTTTTGGAGTACCAGCACAGCCAGGGAATGCGGCTGGGAGTTCTCTCCAACAAGCCGGACGATATGACCCAGGCCATTGTGGCAGAGCTGTATCCAGGCATTTTTGATGCAATCCATGGCCAGCGGGAGGGGATTCCCACCAAGCCGGACCCCACGGCCCTTCTTGCTATGGCAGAGGAACTGGGGGTCACCCCTCAGGAGACCCTGTACATTGGCGACAGCGGTGTGGACATGGACACGGCCCGCAATGCGGGGATGGACTCCTGCGGGGTGCGGTGGGGGTTCCGCTCTCAGGAGGAGCTTTTGGAGCACGGGGCAAGGTATCTGGCAGGAGACCCAATGCAGCTCAAAGATATTATCGAAAAACGATAAATTTGTATTGACAAACGATAAATCGAGATATATAATAGGGGCATACCAACTATGGAGGTGCTTCTGTTATGACGAACTGGACCAATGACCAGAACCAAAGCGAAAAGCGTAGAAAGGCGCTGACCAGGGTTGCCACTGTGTTCTCCAAGCTGTTTGAGGTTGCCTACCACATTGGGGCGGTGAGCCTTTTGGTAGGGCTTGCGCTGTTCCTCCTTGACCCATATCTGCCGGGTGAGTGGGTCCTCGGAGCTGAGGCGGAAGAGGAACTGACGGTGAAGGGCTTCTCCCTGGTCGTCACCGACTCAGAGGCGCAGATTATTCGTCCGGCAATGGTGATTTTCCTGCTCACCGGGGCCGTATCCCTGGCGCTGATGGGCTTTGTCTTCCGCAATGTGAACCTGATTCTGCGCACCACCCAAGGACTGACCAAGTTCTCAGAGGGCAGAACCCCCTTCCAAAAGGACAATGTGCGCATGATGTGGGAGACTGGCATTTTCTTTCTCGCCATCCTGGTGGTACAGTTCGCCATGAGCACCCTGGCCGTATGCATCCTGGGTCCCGAAGGGGTGGAGGTCCACGTGGGGATGGAAAACCTGGTCATAGGGATTCTCATGTTCTGCCTGTCCCAGGTGTTCGCCCTGGGCATGGAGATGCAAAAGGACATAGACGGTCTGGTGTGAGGTAGCTGTATGGGGCATATCATATTGCGGTTGGACCGGATGATGGTGGAGCGGAAGATGTCCCTGAATCAGCTGGCGGAACAGGTGGGCATCACAAACGTGAATTTATCCAAGCTCAAGAACAATCGGGTGAACGCCATTCGGTTTTCCACCTTGGCAGGGCTGTGCCAGGCGCTGGGGTGCCAGCCCGGGGATATTTTAGAGTATGAGGAAGATGAAGAATGAAAAGCGCGGTTATTGCTCCCAGGCGGGCAAAGGTCTTCATGGCCATCAAAATAGTGGTGGCTCTGCTTCTGTGCCTGATCCTGATTTACAGCTTCAGCAGCTATTCTGTCTCCCTGTGGCTGGGCGGCATCAACCCGGGCAGGGCGGAGCTGGTGGATGATTTTCTGGACTGTAATCAGGAGCACATCCGCGTCGCCGCCCTGCGGGGGCAGGAAGGCACCACCCTGGTAAAGCTGCGGGAGCAGGCTTTTGGGTTCTGGCGCAGGGAGGAGGAGCCAGAAGCGCTGGAGAGCCCGGATTTTTCCTTCCGCTATCTGGGCCACGCCTCCTCATATTCCGGCCTGGGCTACGCCTACATGGTCCCCAACGGCGGCCCCTGGGTTGACGGCCCCCGGCGCTGGGAGAAGCGGGAGTACCTCTATGGGAACAACGCCGCATATCTTATCACTGTCCCGGAGGAGTTGCTGGCCCCCAACGAGACTGTCTCTGTTCGCCAGACCAATGAGCGCTACATCATCACCCTCTGCTCCTGCCATGAACAGGAGCAGGACTCTTACCAGACCATCCAGCGAATCGAGCACTGGCTGGTCAGCCAAAAGCTGGTTGAAACATAAGCCAGGCCCTCCGGAATTCCCCGGAGGGCTGTTTCATTTTTGAACTTCCCTTTCAAGGGAAGCCCCTTGACCGTGATGTTTCCTAAGGTAAGCATCAGAGGCAGTGGAGGTTTTTCTGCTTTTGGGCCTGCCTCCCTGGTTTTGACACAAGAAGAAGCCCAGGTGGACAAAAATCCGTCACACTGCTGAATTTTGAATTTTTGAGCAAAACCTCTTTCATTTTTCTCCCCGTTCGCTATAATAGAAAGAACTTTTGAGAAGTTGCGGCAATAGGATTTGCGCCAAAAGCCCCCAAAGGGCAGGCGCTTTCTCCTATTACCGCAGGTTCCGGCCTCTTTGGGGAACCGCGGCCCTGGGGAGTGCCAAAATATTTTTATATCCGGCTTGCTGCCGGGGAGGAAAT
>Ga0137309_101166_pt1 | contig 18335 bp, 19 predicted proteins | sample NAcewiD2O_June_FD_97179 | JGI IMG/M metagenome (GOLD analysis project Ga0137309, IMG submission 97179) | Mouse cecal microbial communities from Vienna, Austria - N-Acetylneuraminic amended D2O_June | ecosystem: Host-associated > Mammals > Digestive system > Large intestine > Cecum | place... | reverse complement strand
GCCCGCGCTGACCGCCCAGTCCAGGGCCTGGTCCAGCCCGCCGCCCTGGCTCCAGCCATACAGAAAGCCCGCCACAAAAGAGTCCCCCGCCCCTACGGCGGAGCGCGGGGAGCCCTCCACCGCCGGGCGGAAGGCCACGCCGCCGGACTCATCTACCAGCAGGGCCCCCTCCCCGCCCAGGGTGACCGCCACGTTCCGCGCCCCCAGGCTCTGGAGCTTTTTAGCAAGGCCCACCATCTCCTCCCGGGTGGAGGCCGGTTCCCCAAAGGCTTCCGCCAGCTCTTCCCGGTTGGGCTTCATCAAAAAGGGCCTGGCCGCCGCCGAGGCCGCCAGAGCCGGGCCAGAGGCGTCCACCACCACCTTTACCCCCGCCGGAACCCTTTGGCCCAGCCGGGCGTACACCCCGGCGGGCAAGGAGGCCGGCACGCTGCCCGCCAGAACCAGAAAATCCCCCGCCGCCAAAGCGGCCAGCCGCTTTTCCAGCTGGTCCAGCGCCTGGGGGGGAATCTCCGGCCCGCCGCCGTTTAGGGCGGTCTCCGGCTGGCCCGGCGGCGTAATTTTAATATTCACCCGGGTGAGCCCGTCCTCTAAAAAAACAAACCCGGTGGCCAGGCCCTGTCCTTCCAGCCGCGCGGCCAGTTCCCGGCCGGTAAAGCCCCCGGCCACGCCCAGGGCCATGGTCTCCAACCCCAGCGAGGCCAGCAGCAGGGAGACGTTGATCCCCTTTCCCCCAGGGACAAACCGGCACCCGCCGTAGCGCAGGTCCCGCCCGGGAACCAGCGCCTCCGGCGAGACATAGCAGTCCAGCGCGGGGTTAAGCGTTACGGTATACACCATAATAATACCCTCCTGGTCTTACAAGTTTCTTAAGGTATTCTATCATTTTGAAAAATTTTTTGCAACGCCCCCGGCGGGAAGTTTTTTCGCGGCGCATAAAACTGGCCCAAACAGGGAATGCTCTCTCCGAAAGAAAATTTTCTGAATGCAGAGAGGGATTTAATATGCGAAAACAAGGTTTAATCCTGCTGGCCCTGTCCGGCCTGCTGGCCCTGCTGCTGGCGGCCTGCGGCGACGGCAGAGTGGAGAGCACGGTATCCGAGGCCGTTTCGAAGATCGGCGAGGACATTGGCGAAACCGTAAGCCGCGTGGAGTCCATGCTGGACGGGGATTCCCGGCTGGACGATTGGGCTTCCAGCGATGTTTTGGACGAAAGCGGCTGGGAGGACGGAATGTCCAGCGGCCTGGAGAGCGGAGACATTCTCGACGATGAAGGCAGCTTGGCGGAGGACAGCCGCGCGGACGGGGACCGCTGAGCCCCCGGCTTCAAAGGTGGTCCCGCACAATATAGTAAACGCACTTGGAAATCGGTATTTACCGATTTCCAAGCAGGGCGGCACGAGCGCGCCCGTGCCGCCAGGTTCAAAAGAGGTATCGCCTCTTTTGAACTGCGTTAACTATGAAAAACCAGCTTCGGCCAGCGCCGCGGATTTTCAAAAAAGTCCGCGGCGCTTTTTTGCAGGCCGCTTTTTCTCATACTCTGCCAGGGTCCTCCAAAGGGAGTGTCCGTTTCGGAGAGTTTTTTGTGTTCCCCCGCTCTACGGGCGAGGGAACACAAATGATTATCTTTTTGGTTTGGACGCTCTCTCTTCCAAATTCCCGATTGTTTTTTCGGGCGTTCTGTGTTACAATAATACAAAATGGTTTTCCGCGCCGCCAGGACCCCCAGGCCGCGCACCTCTCAAGAAGGATGTGTTTCCCCATGATTACAGGCTCTCAGCTGAAAAACGCGATCATTTCCGGATCCAACAACATCGCCAAATACCGCAAGCAGGTTAACGACTTGAATATTTTCCCCGTCCCGGATGGCGACACCGGCTCCAACATGTCCATGACCATCGGGGCCGCGGCCGACGCCCTGAAGTCCCTGCCCGAGACCGTCTCCGCCGGAGAGGTGGCCAAAAAGGCCGCCTCCGCCATGCTGCGGGGGGCCCGGGGCAACTCCGGGGTCATCCTCTCCCTGCTGTTCCGGGGCGTGGCCAAGGGCCTGGGGGACCTGGAGCGGGCGGACGCTCCAGCCCTTCTCCAGGCTCTGGACCTGGGCGTGGAGGAGGCCTATAAGGCCGTAACCCGGCCCACCGAGGGCACCATTCTCACCGTGGCCCGGGTGGCCGCCGAGCAGGGCCGGGACGCTTTGAACCACGGGGCCTCCGAGGCCGTGCGGGTGTGGGACGCGGTGTGCATGGGGGCCTCTCAGGCCTTGGAGCAAACCCCCGAACTGCTGCCTGTGCTCAAGCGGGCCGGGGTGGTGGACGCGGGCGGACAAGGCCTCTGCCTGATTCTGGAGGGCATGCTCAGCGTCTTCCGGGGCGGCATTATCATTGAGTCCGGCCTCTCGGAGGAGGAACGGGCCCAAGAGACCGCCGAGTTCTTCAAAAGCGCCGCCGCTGAGTTCGACAGCGAGATTCACTTTACCTACTGCACCGAGTTCGTCATCGGCCGGGACCCGGACGGAGCCCAGGAGCCCATGGAGCTGCGGCTCTACCTGGAAACCATTGGCGACTGCGTGCTGGTGGCGGACGACGAAGAGATCATCAAGGTGCATGTGCACACCGAAAATCCCGGCGACGCCCTGCAGGCCGGTCTCAAATACGGCCAGCTGCTCACCGTGAAGATTGAGAACATGAAGCAGCAGCACCAGGCCCTGGGCGGCGAGGCCCAGCCTCAGCCCGAGGCCCCTGTGGAAGCCCCCCGGCTGGAGCGCCAAGAGCCCACCGAAGAGCTGGGCTTCATCTCCGTGGCGGCCGGCGAGGGCCTTCGCGGCCTGTTTTTGGAGCTGGGCTGCGCGGTGGTGGTCAGCGGCGGCCAGACCATGAACCCCAGCACCGAGGACATCCTCAACGCCGTGCTGGCCACGCCCGCCAAAAAGGTCTTTGTGCTGCCCAACAACAAAAACATCCTTATGGCCGCCCAGCAGACCGTCCCTCTGGCCGGGGACCGGGAAGTGATTGTGCTTCCCACCAAGACGATCCCCCAGGGGCTTTCGGCCATGCTGGCCTTTGACCCGGACGCGGGTGCGGAGGAAAACCAGCAGGCCATGATGGAGGCGGCTGGCAATGTGGACACCGGCCTGGTCACCTTCGCGGCCCGGGACTCGGAGTTTGGCAGCGAGGCCATCCGGCACGGGGATATCCTGGGCCTGAAAAACGGCAAGCTGCACTACATTGAGAAGGACCCGGTAAGCACCTGTGTGCGGGTGGCCCGGTCCCTCTCCACCAAGCAGACCTCCTTTATCACGTTGATTTACGGCGAGGGAATCACGGCGGACCAGGCCCAGGAGGCCAAGCGCCTGCTTTCGGCCAAGGTGCATTCCGATGTGGAGATCACTTTGGTGGACGGCGGCCAGCCGGTGTATTACTTTATTATTTCGGTAGAATGAGCCAGGGGCCTCAGGCGGCGCCCCCCTTGCGAAGCCGTCAAGCCTTTGCCCCGCTGATGGAAACCGGACCGCTGCTCCACCCATTTGAACGCTTCCCCGCTCCTGCGCCATCTCTACATTGAAAAGCAGTCCAGTGGGACTGTTTTTCTATTTTCGGAAGGAGGGCTTTGGTTGGCTTCCCTGTTTGAACTGGATATCGCAAAGCTGCGGGGCGTGGGCGAAAAGCGGGCCAAGCTCTTCCAAAAGCTGGGCGCGCCCACAGTGGGCGACCTGCTCCGGCTCTACCCCCGGGACTATGTGGACTGGACCGCCCCCCTGCCCATTGCCGGGGCTCCCCTGGACGGGCCTGTGGTTGTCCGGGGGGAGATTGTCAGCGGCCCCAGCGAGGTCCGGGCCCGGGGGGGCATGCTCCTGTGCCGGGCCTCCGCCTGGGACGGGGAAACCGAGGTGCAGCTCACCTTTTTTAACAACCGCTTTATTTCCCAAATGCTCCGGCCGGGAGAAGCCTACCTGTTCCGGGGCAGGCTCACCCGCAGCGGGGAGCGCTGGGCCATGGCCTCCCCGGCCTTTGTGGCCCAGGCCAAGGCCCCCGGCCTGGAGCCGGTCTACCCCGCCACCCAGGGGCTCCCCTCCCGGCAGATTGCCGCCGCGGTTCAGGCCGCGCTGAAGCTTCTGCCGGAAAACATGCGGGACAGCCTGCCCCAGGACCTGCGGGAAAAGCACGCCCTGTGCCACCTGGGCTACGCGTTGGAGCGCATCCACCGGCCCCGGGACCAGGAAGAGCTGGCCGTTGCCCGCCGCCGCCTGGTATTTGAGGAATTTTTGATTTTGCAGCTGGGGCTGATGCAGATCAAAAGCGGCCGCAGGGAGGAAAACCTCCACCGGGCCAGCGGCCAATATCCCGAGGACTTCGCCCGGCTGCTGCCCTTCCAGCTCACCGGGGCCCAGCAGCGGGCCATTGCCCAGGGGGTAAAAGACATGGCCGGGGCCTCCCCTATGAACCGGCTGGTGCAGGGGGATGTGGGCAGCGGCAAAACCGCCGTGGCCGCGGCTCTGTGCTGGGTGGCCGCCAAAAGCGGCTGGCAGGCGGCCCTTATGGCCCCCACGGAGATTTTAGCGGCCCAGCACTACCAGTCCCTCTCCGCGCTGCTGGAGCCCGCCGGGCTGCGCTGCGCCCTGCTGACGGGAGGCCTCACCCCCAAGGAGCACCGGGCCGTGCAAGCGGCCATCGCCGCCGGAGAGGTGGACCTGGCCATCGGCACCCATGCCCTCATCAGCCAGAAGGTCTCCTTTCGGGACCTGGGGCTGGTCATCACGGACGAGCAGCACCGCTTTGGCGTGAACCAGCGGGCCGCTCTGGCCCAGAAGGGGGCCTCCCCCCACCTGCTGGTCATGAGCGCCACGCCCATCCCCCGCACCCTGGCTCTAATGGCCTACGGCGACCTGGACATCTCCGTGCTGGACGAGCTGCCGCCGGGCCGCCAGCCGGTGGAGACCTATCTCATCGGCCCGGACAAGCGGGACCGGGCCTTTCAGTATGTGCGCCGGCGTTTGGACGAGGGCCGGCAGGGGTACTTAATCTGCCCGCTGATTACCGAAGGGGAGACTGGCATGATGAGCCTGGACCAGTATGAGGCCCTGGTCCGCAAGGCCTTTCCCGGAGTCCCCCTGGAGGTGCTTCACGGCAAGATGAAGCCCGCCCAAAAGGACCGGGCCATGGAGAACTTCGCCCAGGGCGGGGCCCGGCTGCTGGTGGCCACCACTGTGGTGGAGGTGGGGGTGGACGTACCTAACGCGGCTGTTATGGTCATTGAGAACGCAGAGCGCTACGGCCTTTCCCAGCTGCACCAGCTGCGGGGGCGCATTGGCCGGGGGGGACACAAGTCCGCCTGCATTCTCGTCAACAGCAGCCCAGAGACTTTGGAACGGCTGCGGCTTTTTAAAAGCACCACGGACGGCTTCGCCATTGCGGACGCGGACCTGAAGCTGCGGGGGCCGGGGGATTTCTTCGGCCAACGCCAGCACGGCCTGCCTCCCTTAAAAATCGCCGGTATGTGGATGGACATGGAGCTGCTGCGGGAAGCCCAAAAATGCGCCCGGCGGGTCTTTTATTCCGGCGCCCTGGAGGACGGGGAATACCGGGCCCTGCGGGCGGAAACCCGGCGGCTGTTCGAAAAAACCGGCGGCGCGCGGGTGGCCCTGTGAGCTAAGGGGCCCCGGGGCGTCCGGCCTCTGAGACCCCGCCCTGACCCCCGCCCTCCTTTTTTCAAGAATACCCAACACTACACCCTGTTTTTTACCAAACCATTTTGAAAGGAGCCCTGCCCTATGAGTACTCCCGCCCCTCGCGACTTCCGCCCCGCCTTGCACTACACCCCCCAGTCCGGGTGGATCAACGACCCCAACGGCCTGGTCTATGCCAAAGGCCAATACCATCTCTTCGCCCAGTATTACCACGAGCCCGTCTGGGGCCCCATGCACTGGGCCCACGCGGTCAGCCGGGACCTGCTCCACTGGGAGCACCTGCCCATCGCCCTGGCCCCGGATGATTTGGGGGCTGTCTTCTCCGGCAGCGCGGTTTTTGACCAGAACAACACCAGCGGCCTGGGCCGGGAGGGCCAAGCCCCCCTGGTGGCCCTGTACACCAGCCACGGGGACTTTGAGCAGCAAAGCCTGGCCTACAGCCTGGATGGCGTTCATTTTGAAAAATACTCCGGCAACCCGGTGATTCCCAACCAGGAGCGGGCGGATTTTCGGGACCCGAAAGTTTTTTGGAACCCAGTGAAAAGCTGCTGGAGCCTGGTGCTGGCCGCTGGGGACCATGTGGAGTTCTTCGCCTCCCCGGACCTGCTCCACTGGACCAAAACCGGCCGCTTCGGCCCCCAGGGGAACTACTCGGAGGGCGTGTGGGAGTGCCCGGACCTGTTCCCGCTGGCCGCCCCGGACGGCCGGGAGGTCTGGGTTCTGCTCTTGAGCAACGGAGGCTGCGAGGCCAACCACGGCTCCCGCACCCAGTACTTTACCGGGTCTTTCAATGGGGAAACCTTTACCGCCGATGGCCGCTTTACCCAGCCGGAGTTTATTGACAGCGGCTATGACAATTACGCCGGAGTAACCTTTTTCGGCCCGGAGCGGCGGCTGCTGGTGGGCTGGGCCGCCAACTGGGTCTATGCCGCCCAAACCCCCACAGGCGTCTACTGCAACCAAATGACCCTGCCCCGGGCCCTGACCCTGGCAGATACCCCCAAGGGCGGCCTCCGGCTGGCCTGCGCGCCGGTGGAGGGCGGGGCTTTCGGCCCGGCGGTGGAGGCGGGGCCTCTTCCGGGGGAGGTGTTCCACCTGCGGTTCTCCGGCCAGGGGGCCGGTTCTCTATGCCTGCGCAATGAGCGGGGCGAGGAATTGGCCTTCGGCGTGGACGAGCGAAACCAGGCCTTTGTGGACCGCTCCCGGGCGGGCCTGCGGGACTTTGACGAAAACTTCGCCCGGGACTGGTACAGCCGTATGGAAGCGCCCCGGCTCTACGACGGTCCCTGGACGCTGGACCTGTACTTCGACCACTCAATCTGCGAGCTCTTCCTAGACCAGGGAACCAGGGCCTTCACCTTTACGGTTTACCCCTCCGCCCCCTACACCGTGGCCGCGCCCTAAGGGCCTCTCTGATGAGCGGTTCATAAAATCTCCAAAGACGTTCACCCTGTGGGACGCGTTCCAACCGGGCGGGCAGGCCCCCGCTCCCTGTGGTTCCATAACGCTCCTACCTCTAGACATTTAAAAAGGATTTGTATACTATGAACGAGAAAATCGAAAAAGCTATCCGGGTGGTTTTAGGGCTGGCACTGGGTGTGTTTATTGGGCGCAGCCTGTGGCTTTGGCGGGACGTGAGCGCCCGGCCGGAGCTGTACGCGGCCACCTCCGCGCCCTGGTATGCCCCGCTCTTTCTAGAGGGCGGGGTACTGGCCGGGCTGATTTTAATTGGCATGCTGATTCTATGGCTGCTGGCCCGGAGAAAAGGCAAATGATTCGCTGGGGAAAATAAGAGCTATCATTCCCCACCCGGCCGACACAAAACGCCGGCGCAAAAACCGTTTCAAACCAGCCGCAAAGGGAAAGGAGAATCCTGATGGACCTAAGCAGCTTCGCGTGGACCCGGGAGCCGGAACGCTGGGCTCTGACCGGGGAGGGCTTGGAGGTGGTAACCCAGCCCCGCACAGACCTGTGGCAGCGGACTTACTATCATTTTCAAAACGACAACGCCCCGGCGTTTCAAATGGAGACAGAAGAGAAATATTTCAGCTTTGTGGCAAAGGCGGATTTTACGGACAGCCGCCACCGCTTCGACCAGTGCGGCATTGTGATGTATCTGAACAGCGAAAACTGGCTGAAGGCCTCGGTGGAATATGAGAACGAGGCCTTCCAGCACCTGGGCAGCGTGGTCACCAACCAGGGCTATTCCGACTGGGCCACCACGGCGATTCCCGCCTCGGTAAAAACCATGTGGTACCGCCTAAGCCGCCGGGAGGACGACTACCGGATTGAATGCGCGGAGGATGGGGTGCGGTTCCGGCAGATGCGGGTGTGCCATCTGCATGCGGGCAGAGGAAGGGTTCGGTTTGGGGTGTACGCCTGCTCCCCAGAGGATTCCTCCTTCCGGGCGGTCTTCTCGCACCTGGCCCTGCTGCCCTGCCAATGGCCCGCCCACAACGGCCAGCCGCCGGATTGAGAACCGCAAAGGAGAGAACCCCATGCGTCAAGAGATGCTGACCGAATGGATTGCTCAAACATATAACACGGACCCGGAATTCCCTTGGGAATCCTCGCCGGAGAGCATGGTGTTCCGCCACCGGGAAAACGGGAAGTGGTTCGCCCTGGCGATGGCGGTCCCCCGGGAAAAGCTGGGGCTGCCCGGCGGGGGCCGGGCCTGGGTTCTCAATGTGAAGGTGGATCCGCTGGAGGCCGGCTCCCTGCGGGGGGAGCCGGGCGTACTCCCCGCCTACCATATGAACAAGGAGCACTGGGCCACTCTGGTGCTGGAGCAGGTGGACGGGGACCGGCTCAAGCTGCTGCTGGATGGGAGCTTCCAGCTGACGGGTCCCAAGGGGAAAAAAGGGAAAAACCCTCCGGGCCTCACCTCTATGAAAAACATCGGCAAAGAGCTGGCCCGAAAGCTGGCCTCGGTGGGCGCGGGCACGCCCCAAGCCCTGCGGGAGATGGGCGCCAAGGAGGCCTTTGCCCGGATGCGGGCCGCCTACCCGAAGGTATGCCTGGTGCATTTGTACGCCCTGGAGGGGGCGGTGGAGGGTGTGGAATACAACGCTCTGCCCCAGGAGGTAAAGGCTGATTTAAAGGCATTTAACGATTCTTTTAAAGAGGGACGGAGAGCATGAAACTATATGCCGCGCGCCATGGACAGACCATTTGGAACGCACAGAACCGAATATGCGGACGCACCGATGTGGATCTGACGGAGAAGGGCATCCAGCAGGCAAAGATATTGGCCGCCGCTGTGGAAAAATGCGCGGTGGACGTCATATTGTCTTCTCCGTTAAAGCGGGCCCGGGACACCAGCCAGATCGTCGCGGAGCATAACCGGATCCCTGTGCTGGTCGAGGACCGGCTGACCGAGCAGGATTACGGAATCTACGAAGGGGTGGACGGGAAGAATCCCGCCTTTTTGGAAAATAAACGGCAGTTCGCGTACCGGTATCCCCAGGGCGAGTCTATGATGCTGGCGGCGTGCCGGGTTTATGGGCTGCTTGACCAAGTCAAAGAGCGGTATAAGGACAGAAATGTTTTGATTATCTCCCATGGCGGCGTGTGCCGCATCATCCGCACGTATTTTATGGATATGACCAATGAGGAATTTTTTCGCTACACTTTGGGAAATGGAAAAATAGAAGAATACGAGTGGCCGGAACACTCCGGCCGCGCGGGAGAGGAATGCAGAAAGCCATGATCGAGAAAAGCGGCGGAAAGGGCCCTGCGGAATACGGCATTGACTGGGACGCGCGGGACCAGGACCTGGACCTGGAAAACCGCCTGACGGACGCCGGGTATATCCCCGGCGACCAGGAGGTGGAGAACCCCCTGCGCCCCCGAACCTTCGCCGAGTACATCGGCCAGGACAAGGTGAAGGAAAATTTGAAAATATACATTGAGGCGGCCAAGTCCCGCAAGGAGACCCTGGACCATGTGCTGCTCTACGGCCCGCCGGGCCTGGGCAAAACCACTCTGGCGGGCATTGTGGCCAACGAGATGGGGGTGAACCTGCGCATTACCAGCGGCCCGGCCATTGAAAAGCCCGGAGACCTGGCGGCGCTGCTGACCAACCTCTCCCCCGGCGACGTGCTGTTCATCGACGAGGTCCACCGCCTGCCCCGCACGGTAGAAGAAATTCTCTACCCGGCCATGGAGGACTTCGCCCTGGACATTATCACCGGCAAGGGGCAGATGGCGGCCTCCTACCACCTGCCCCTGCCCAAGTTCACTTTGGTGGGGGCCACCACCCGGGCGGGGCAGCTTTCCGCCCCCCTGCGGGACCGCTTTGGGGTGGTGCTGCGGCTGGAGCTCTACTCCCCCCGGGAGCTGGGGCTCATCGTCCAGCGCAGCGCCCAAATTTTGAAGGCGGAGATTGCGGGGGACGCGGCCCTGGAGCTGGCCTCCCGGTCCCGGGGCACGCCCCGCATCGCCAACCGGCTGCTCAAGCGGGTGCGGGACTTCGCCGAGGTGATGAGCGGCGGGGTCATCACCCTAAACACCGCCCAGATCGCTTTGGACCGGATGGAGATCGATGAGCTGGGCCTGGACCTGAGCGACCGGAACATGCTCACGGCTATCATCAAGAACTACGGCGGCGGGCCCGTGGGCTTGGACACCCTGGCCGCGGCCATTGGCGAGGAATCCATTACCATTGAGGACGTGAACGAGCCCTATTTGATGCAGATCGGCTTTTTGACCCGCACGCCCCGGGGACGCTGCGTCACACCCGCCGCTTGCGCCCACTTGGGCCTGCCCCTGCCCTCCCGGCTGCGGGCGGAGGAAGACACCCAGCTGCGGCTGTAGGCCCGCGTTTACGATAAATCGCGGACTGGCTCCCGCCAGGAAGGCTGGAGGAGGACAGCCGCCCTCTAGGGGCCGGAGGCCGCCTGTCTCCTTAAAATGTACCGGGTACTTGAAATTTTTGCCATTTTATATTAATATAATAACTTGAAACAACAGGAAGGTGGTACCATGATCGACGTCTGCCCAAAGTGCGGCAACGCCGCCTGGGGAAAAAAAGTGGCGGGCAATGTGATTTTCTGCCCGGAATGCGGGGCTCAGTGGGAATTTTTAAAGCTGCCCCTCTTTGTAGTTGCCGGAGCCAGCGGGGTGGGCAAGACCACCACGGTCCAGGCTCTGCAAAGAACCGCCCGGGACTTTGTGTGTATGGACGCGGACTTTCTTTACAACATCATGCCCCACGAAAACGAGGACGACTACATGGCCCAAAGCGAACAGATGGCCCTGCTCAGCCGGAACATCATGCAGTGCGGCAAACCGGCGGTGTGGGCCCGGGCCGGGAACCTGGGCATGCTGGACCAGGGCTATGGCCCCCGGTTTTTCAGCGGCATTTATGTGCTGGCCCTAACCTGCCCGGAGGAAGAACTCCGGCGGCGGATGACCCAGGGCCGGGGCATTACGGACCCAGAGTGGATTCAAAGCTCGGCCGATTATAACCGCTGGTTCCAAGAGCATGAGTACGCCCGGGGCGTGCGGTTCCAGCGGCTGGCCATAGGCGGGCTTTCCCCAGAAGAAGCGGCCCGGGCCGTGGAGCAGTGGATGCGGGAAAAGCAAAAGACAGGAGAAAAGGCGTAACATAGGGGGCCGGGAGGAATCCTTCCCCCCTGCCTCCCGGAGAGGCGTCGCCTCTTTTGAACCTCGTTAACTATAAAAACAAGAATAGCTTGGGACGCAGACAGATAGAATATAGAAAGAAAATCTTAGAACAGGAAGGTGTTTTTATGGGACGGCTTTTTGGAACAGACGGAATCAGAGGCATTGCCAACAAGGACTTGACCTGCGAGCTGGCCACCCAGCTGGGCCGGGCGGCGGCACAGGTGCTGACAAATAAATCCAACCGGCACCCCCGGGTTCTCATCGGCAAGGACACCCGGCTCTCCTCGGATATGCTGGAAAACGCCATGGCCGCCGGGCTGTGCAGCATTGGGGCCAGCGTGGTGGCCTTGGGCGTGGTGCCCACCCCGGCAGTGGCCTATCTGGTGGAGAAGTACAAGGCGGACGCGGGGGTGATGATTTCCGCCTCCCACAACTCCTTTGAGTATAACGGCATTAAGATTTTCTCTGGGGATGGCTTCAAGCTGCCGGACGATTTGGAAGAGCGGATTGAGGACATTATTTTGGGCAGAACGGACATCTCCGGCCAGCTGCCTGTGGACGAGGGCCTGGGCACGGTCACCCACGCGGACAGCGCGGTACGGGACTATATCGAGCACGTCAAGAGCACCGTGCACTTTGCCCTGGACGGCATGAAGCTGGCCATTGACTGCGCCAACGGCTCGGCCAGCGCCACGGCGGAGACCCTGTTTACCGAGCTGGGGGCAGAGGTCACCATGCTGAACCAGAGCCCGGACGGGATTAACGTAAACGACAACTGCGGCTCCACCCATATGGAGGGGCTGATTGAATATGTGCGCTCCCACGACCTGGACGCGGGCGTGGCCTTTGACGGGGACGCGGACCGGTGCCTGATGGTGGACGAGGCGGGCAATTTTGTGGACGGCGACTTCATCATGGCCATCTGCGCCCTGGACATGAAGAGCCGGGGCAAGCTGAACAAGAACACCGTGGTGGGCACCATCATGACCAACCTGGGCTTCCAGAAGTTCTGCGAAGAAAACGGCATGCGGTTCGAGGCCACCAAGGTGGGCGACCGCTATGTGCTGGAGCAGATGCGCCTGGAGGGGTACAGCTTTGGCGGCGAGCAGAGCGGCCATGTCATCTTCCGGGACTTTGCCACCACCGGCGACGGGCAGCTTACTGCCTGCCAGCTGCTGAGCCTTATACACCGGCGAGATGGGAAGCTCTCCTCTTTGGCCACAGCCATGCAGCGGTATCCTCAGACTATGGTGAACATCCAGGTCACCCCAGAGGGCAAGCTGGCCTTCTACACGGACCAGCGGGTGCGCGGGGTGATTGAAAAGGTGAGCAATACCCTAGGCGGCGAGGGGCGTATCATTGTGCGGCCCAGCGGCACCGAGCCCCTGCTGCGGGTCATGGTTGAGGGCCGGGACCAGGAGCAGATTCAGGCCCTGGCGGAGGAAGTGGCCCAGGTCATCCGGGAGGAGCTGTGCTAAGAGGAGGTTCTTATGAAGCGGTACGCCGACCTGCACATCCATACCTGCCTGTCCGACGGCAGCGACACCGCGGCGCAGGCGCTGGCACTGGCCAGCAAAAATAACGTTTCTTATCTATCCATCACCGACCATAATACGATGGCCGCATACACCCGGGAGGCCTGGGAAGCGGCAGACCGGCTGGGCCTTCGGCTGATTTCCGGAGTTGAGCTGGACACCATTTTTAAGGGAAAGCAGTTCCACCTGCTGGCATTCGGCGCCGGCACAGACAACCGGCGGCTGATAGAGGCATGCGCCCACAACGCCCGCGTACAGGAGGACAGCAACCTCTCCCTGCTGCGGCGCATGGAAAAGGACGGCCTGGACGTTCGGGAAAAGGAGTATGAGAAGTATGAGATTCCTCCGGGCCGGGGCGGCTGGAAGCTGCTCAACTACCTTTTCGACGCCGGCATGACGAAAACCCTGCTGGAAGGCCTCAAATATTATGGGCAGTACGGGGGCGACTCCGACAAAATTCCTTTTGTGGATTTGGATGAGGCGGTCCGCATAGTGAAGGAGGCCTCCGGCGTGCCGGTGCTGGCCCACCCGGCGGAGCAGCTCCCCTATAACCCTTATGAGGCGGACCATACTCCTTTCTGGTCCGCCCTGAACGAGCTTTTAGAGACGGGCATGGAAGGGGTCGAGTGCGTCCACCCGCTCCACAGCTTCGGCCTGCAGGAAGAGCTGGCCGCTCTGTGCCGTGAAAGGGGCCTGTTTATTTCCGGCGGAACCGATTACCACGGGGCTTTCTTCAGCAAACAAAAGCAGACCATCGGGGGGCAGATGGTGGGTGCGGATTTGGTGGGAAGGCTGATTGATTCTGTAGCGGGGAAAGGCTAAATAGACCTCTTGCGAAAGAGCGGAGAGCGAACCAAATTGCGCGGTGAAGGGGCGTCGATGTTCACTATGCGAAGCTGCGGCCCGGAGGCCTTTTATTACTCAAAAATTTATTCTCGCAAGAGGTCTAATTTTAAATGGAGTGTAGAATATGAACAAAAGTTACAGCCAGAAGATCTCTGAGCGCCAGTGGAACCTGCCCGACAAGGGGGAGCTGGAAAGCCAGAGAGAGGATACATTTATAGACGATATCATCCAGAAGGACCACCTGGAACGCCAGGTGCTGGCCGCTTTGGACGGGGTAGAGACCGTCTTTGACGGCGGGGCCGGGTGCGGGCGGTTCTCCATCCTGCTGGCAATGCACGGGGTGAAGGTCACCCATTTCGATATCTCAAAGCCCATGATCGATAAGGCCAAAGAGCTGGCCGAGGCAGCCGGGGTGCTGGATAAAATCGAGTTCGTCCAGGGAGCCTTGGAAGACCTTTCCGCCTATGGGGACGGCCAGTTCGACATGGCGGTCTCCTTTGACGCGCCGGTGTCCTACACCTACCCCAACCAGGAGAAGGTCATCGGGGAGCTGAGCCGCATCTGCAAAAAGAAGCTGCTTCTCAGCGTAACCTCCCGGCTGGGCTCCCTGCCCTATCTCAGCGATCCCATCCAGAAGAGCCATTACATTCTGGACGAGAACAGCGGCGACCCCTTTGTCCAGTGGTGCCTGAGCCACCGGGACGAGATGATCGAAACCTTCCGTTTTGACCAGGCGGCGGCAAGGAAGCTGTTGGCAGAGGGCGTGATAGGCGGGGAAGCCGAGGTAGCGGAGTATGAGCAGGGCGGCGCGCCTTGGTGCATCACCTACGGCTTTATGCCCGATGAGCTGCGGGGCATCCTAGAGCGGCTGGGCTGGCGGGACATCCGCATGGCCGGGCCCGGGGCCTATGCCCGCAGCATCTCCTGGGAGATTCTGCGAAAAATCATGGAGGACCCGGCCCAGAGGCGGGATTTTCTGGACTTCTGCTTTGTGTATGACCAGAACCCCTATGTGCTGGGCATGGGAAAGGACAATCTGTTCGCCATAGCGGTGAAGTAAGGGGGCGTTCGCTTGGAAAAATTTCTCTGTGTGCTGGGCATTTATGACGAGGAGACCCAGCGGGCGCTGGGGGAGTATCAGCGGGCCATACTGGCCCAGGGCTTTACCGGGCGGCAGACCATGGGCATTCCCTTTCATGTGACCTTGGGCACTTTCGGCCTGGACCGGCGGGAAGAGTTGGAAAAAAGGCTTCTGGCTCTGGAAATGGAGCCGGTGGAGGCGTTTTTCAACCATATGGGACTGTTCGAGGGCCAGGAGGTCTTGTTTTTGTCCCCAGACGCGACCCAGGAGCTGCTGGCCCTGAAAGAGGCCTTCAGCGAGGAAAAGGGCTGGACCGCCCACACCACCATGCTGATCGACAGCCGGGAGAACGCCCTGCGGGCCATGGAGATATTGGGGGAGCGCTTCCGGCGCTTCACCGGCAGGATTGAGCGGGTGGAGCTGTATGAGTTCTTCCCCTCGAAAAAGCTGGCGGAGAAAAAATTGCGGCAGAAAGGATAGACAGGGAGGACCTGAACATTATGAAAATCGAGAAAAGAATCGAAAACGGCGTTCCCATCGCCTTGGTGGAGGGCGAAGAAAAAGCGCTTACCAGCCCCCAAGAGGCGCTGGACCTGGCCATGACCGTAAAATACGAGACCGGGAGCCTTCGAATCGCCCTGCCCAAGAGGCTGGTGGCGGAGGAATTCTTCATCCTCAGCAGCGGCCTGGCGGGAGAGGTTTTGCAGAAATACGTCAACTATCATTTCAAGCTGGCCATTTGGGGGGACTTCTCCCATTACACCAGCAAGCCCCTGCACGATTTCATCTATGAGTCCAACCAGGGAAACGACTTCTTTTTTGTGGCTTCTCAGGAGGAGGCCCTCCGCAAGCTGGCGGAGGCGGAATAAGGAGAGCGGAGGAAACATGCGGCATGAGGACAGCAAATTGGCAGGACTATGAACTGATTGACGCCTCGGGGGGCGAACGGCTGGAGCGCTGGGGCGGCATTGTGCTCATCCGGCCAGACCCTCAAATTATCTGGACCAGCGCCCAAAAGGACACCCGCTGGACCACGGCCCACGCCCGGTACCACCGCTCCAACAAAGGCGGCGGACACTGGGAGGCCTATCAAAAAATGCCCGATGTATGGCAGATTCACTGGCAGGAGCTGACCTTCCGCTTGAAGCCCATGGGCTTTAAGCATACAGGGCTCTTCCCCGAGCAGGCGGTGAACTGGGCCTATGCCCAGGAGAAAATCCGGAAAGCCCAGCGCCCGGTAAAGGTGCTGAACCTGTTCGGCTACACCGGCGCGGCCACCTTGGCCTGCCTCTGGGCCGGGGCCTCGGTTACCCATGTGGACGCCTCTAAGGGCATGGTGCAGTGGGCCAAGGAGAACGCCGCCGCCTCGGGGCTGGAGGGCCGGCCCGTGCGCTGGCTGGTAGACGACTGCGGAAAATTCGTCCAGCGGGAGAAGCGCCGGGGCAATACCTATGACGCCATTATCATGGACCCTCCCTCCTATGGCCGGGGCCCGGGGGGCGAGGTGTGGAAGCTGGAAGAGCAGCTGGAATCCCTGGTGCGGAACTGCATGGACATTCTCGCCCCGGATCCCCTGTTTTTTCTGCTCAATTCCTACACCACCGGCCTCTCCCCGGCGGTGATGGAGTACTTTTTGACGGTGCTGCTGGGCCCCCGCTTTGGAGGCCGGGTGCGGGCGGAGGAAATCGGCCTGCCGGTAACGGGCAGCGGCATGACCCTGCCCTGCGGGAATACGGCCATTTGGGAAAGAGAGGGCTGAAATGGACATACAGGCATTCTTTCGCGCCGTTGTAGAGCAGAACGCGGACGCGCTGCGAAGCTTTTTCTGTGTGGGCGCGGAAATCCGTTGGCACAACACCAACGAGCTCTTTACGGTGGAGGAATACATTCAGGCCAACTGCCAGTATCCCGGCCAGTGGGAGGGAGAGCTGGAGCGGGTGGAGCCGCTGGCCAGCGGCTCTCTGGCCACCGCCGCCCATGTGCATGCCCGGGAGGGCGGCCCTTCCTTTCATGTGGCCTCCTTTATCCGGCTGGAAGCAGGGAAGATCGCGGCGCTGGACGAGTATTGGGGCGACGATGGCCCGGCGCCCGCCTGGCGGCGGGCCATGCGCGTTGGAAGGCCCATCCGGGAGGGGGATTGACATGTACAAGTGGAGCTTTTTAGCCGCCGCCGCGGCCTGGGTGCTCTCCATGCTGTATGAGTGGCTGTGGAACGGCGGAAGAATCGTGCAGTATCTTGCCTGGGCCGTAGTTGGGGCAACGGTGCTGTTGGGGCTGATGGTCCGCAGCGTCTCCAAGGAGGACTCCGGCCGGAAGCCCCGGCCGATGGAGTGGTTTTTGCTGGCGGCGCTGACCGCGGCCCTCTTTTTCGCGGCCGTGGAGCATACAGCCCAGGGGCATCTGACCCACATCCCCATGCTGCCCATGTACATCGTGCTGTTCCTGGACTTTTTCCTAACCGGCTGCTATCTTTGGTGGAAGAAGCTGAAAAAGCGGTGAGAAAGGGGGCCTGCGCACATGAAGGACCAGATTGTGGAATGGGCAAAGGAACTGCAAAGTTTAGCCCAGGCCGGTCTGTTTTATGGAAAAGACGAATTTGACCGGGAACGCTATCAAAGGATTCGGGAGATTTCCGCCGAAATGATGGCCCATAGAACCGGCCTGCCAGCCGGACGCGTGCAGGACTTGTTCTGCAACGAGACCGGGTATCAAACGCCCAAGGTGGATACCCGCGCGGCTATTTTCTATGAAGGCAAAATCTTGCTGGTTCAAGAAAAGGACGGGAACTGGTCCCTGCCCGGAGGCTGGTGCGAATACAATCTCTCCCCCGCGGAAAGCACGGTGAAGGAGGCCAGGGAAGAGGCCGGACTGGATGTGGCGGTACAGCGGCTGATCGCCGTGCAGGACCGGGAAAAGCACAACCAGCCGCCCTATGCCTATGGCGTCGTGAAAATCTTCTATTTGTGCAAGCCTCTGGGCGGCAGCTTTGCGCCGAACCTTGAGACCATCCAAAGCGGCTATTTCGCCCTAGAGGAGCTGCCCCCCTTGGCCGAAGCCAAATGTACAGAGGAACAGATTCGCATGTGTTTTCAAGCGTACCGGGCGGAGCATTGGCGCGTCCCGTTTGACTGACCGGTTTCGCTCTGCCTTTCAGAATACCAAAAACGGAGGGAAAGGACATTGGCCTTCATCGAGGTAAAGGACCTGCGTTACAGCTACGAGACGGAAGAGGGGAGCCTTGAGGTGCTCCATGGAGTCAGTCTGGACATAGAAGCCGGGGAGTTCGTGGCGCTTCTCGGGCACAACGGCTGCGGCAAGTCCACCATGGCCAAGCTGCTAAACGGCATGTACACCCCCAGCGGGGGCACGCTGACTGTGGACGGCATCAGCGCCGCGGACGAAAGCCGCCAGCTGGACCTGCGCCGCCGGGTAGGCTTGGTGCTGCAAAATCCGGACAACCAGCTGGTGGCCGGGGTGGTGGAAGAGGACGTGGCCTTCGGGCCGGAAAACCTGGGGGTGCCCCCCGGGGAAATCCGCCGCCGGGTAGACGAGGCCCTGAAGGCGG
>Ga0137309_101161_pt1 | contig 18377 bp, 17 predicted proteins | sample NAcewiD2O_June_FD_97179 | JGI IMG/M metagenome (GOLD analysis project Ga0137309, IMG submission 97179) | Mouse cecal microbial communities from Vienna, Austria - N-Acetylneuraminic amended D2O_June | ecosystem: Host-associated > Mammals > Digestive system > Large intestine > Cecum | place... | reverse complement strand
TTGGGTGAGTGCGACTTGTTCGCAGGCGGTAAAAAGTCTGCGCACAGGCGGATTTCATGAGAAATCAGTCTGTGAACTGATAATCTGACAGGTGGAATGACGGGGTAACGCCCTGAAACGCCTGCCCTAGATGGGTATGCATTAGCTGTAAAGGTTTTTTGTATAAAGCCCCATGACAAAGGCGGAGAGTAACCGCAGTTACTGCTAAAAGTAACCGAAACCAGCCCAGAGGTGGGCTGTGTTACCCATACGCCGAGGGTCTATAAAATATCTATGACGAGAATGTCCGCTTTGGCGGGCGGGCTGACGAAACTGCGAATGTACGGGTCTAAAAGAAGACTGTATAGAAATGTACAGGTGCGTTAATGCGCAGCCAGTGTGGTTCAGTAGAAATTTGCCCTACGAACGACCATGAAGTGTTACAGGCACTTGCAAGCTGGCAGGCTCATAGCAGGAGTCTAAGGATATATATGTACAGATAAGATTATCGGAACAAGGAAAGGTACCGGGTCTGATTTAAGATAATCTGGCGAAGAACAATAAGCAGATGAACCGGTGCTGAAAGGTTGTGGCCGAACCTGTGATAACGCCTGCGTTATGTGGGCGAGGGAGGAATGGCCACTAGTCGGTTGTAATAAGCAGGCATTATTCAGTCCAACATAAGGATTCGAGTAAGACCAAAAGGGTCACTTTCGGAAGGAGGTGATGCCTTATGCCAAAAGGAAGCAAAAACCTATGTGTAGATGACCTGCGGCATGCTGAATATTACGGTATGCAGACGACCTTTGATGAACTGTATCAGAGGAGCAGAGACGGCGGCATTTTTGATAACCTTATGGATTTGATATTAAGCCGGGATAATATTCTGCTCGCCTACCGCAATATTAAGGCGAACGGTGGGAGCTACACGGCAGGAACAGACAACAGGAACATCACAGACATTGGGGGCATGGCTCCTGAAAAAGTTGTGGAGAAAGTGAGGTTTATCGTTACAGGCAGTCAGCACGGCTACAGGCCGAAACCTGTACGCCGCAAGGACATTCCGAAGCCAAACGGAAAGACACGCCCGTTAGGTATCCCCTGTATATGGGACAGGCTGATACAGCAATGCATCAAGCAGATCTTAGAGCCTATATGCGAAGCGAAATTCAGCAACAACAGTTATGGCTTCCGCCCCAACCGTTCGGTTGAGCACGCCATAAACAGAACCTATTCAATGCTTCAAATGATGAACCTGCATTATGTGATTGAGTTTGACATCAAGGGATTTTTCGACAATGTAAATCACAGCAAGTTAATCAGGCAGATATGGTCTCTGGGGATAAGGGATAAGCAGTTGATATTTGTAATAAAGCGGATTCTGGCGGCACCGATACGGATGCCCGACGATTCTACAATCATACCGGACAGAGGAACGCCACAGGGCGGAATCATTTCGCCCCTGCTGGCAAACATAGTCCTCAACGAACTTGACTGGTGGGTTGCAAGCCAATGGGAAGAAAATCCGGTTGCGGTAAGCCGTGGCAGATACAGAATTATCGGCAACACAGAAGTATTTGACAAAAGCCATGGATACAGGCTGATGAAAAATACGGCGTTGAAAGAAATGCACATCATAAGGTATGCTGATGATTTTAGGGTTTTCTGCAAAACAAAGGAAGATGCCATAAAAACAAAAGAAGCTGTCACGAAGTGGATTGAGGAAAGGCTGAAATTGGATGTGTCTCCCGAAAAGACAAGGATAGTCAACACCCGGAAAAGGTGGTCTGAGTTTTTAGGTTTTAAGCTAAGGGTACGGCTGAAACATCATAAGTATGTCGTGCAATCGGCAATCTGTGACAAAAAGGTGGAAATCGAAAAAGACAAGCTTGTGGGGCAGGCCCAAAATATCGCCAGGCCAAGGGAGAAGAAAAGCTGTCTCGAAGAAATTCGGCTGTATAACTCCATGGTTCTGGGGATACAGAATTATTTCCAGCTTGCGACCTGTATCAGTATAGACTGCAGTCGCATACACAGGCAGGTCATGACGGTTTTAACCAACAGGCTGAATACAGAGAAAGGATGCAGGCTTACCCGTGAGGGTGGAACGATAACCCAAAGCGAGAAGAAACGATATGGCGGCTCCAAGATGATTCGTTATGTTGCAGGAGTTGACCAGATGATTTATCCAATAGCCTATATCAAAAGTAAGATACCTATGGCTAAGAAATCTGCCGTATGCAACTATACGGAAGAAGGAAGGGCGTTGATACATACTGGCCTTAATCTGGACTTTTCTATACTGAAGGATTTGAGGGAGCAAACGTCAAACGGCCACAGCACAGAATACATGGATTGCAGGATATCTTTATTTTCAGCACAACATGGAAAATGTGCGATTAGTGGGGAAGAATTTGTGGACGCATCAAGTGTTGTCGGCTGGCTTAAAAAGCCAAAGGACAAAGGAGGATTCGAGCGTTACGGAAATATGGTTCTAATCCACGAACGGTATCTCCAACTGTTGCAGGACTTAGGGCAACAGGAATTGAAAGCCACAGCCAAAACAATCAAAGCAACGAAAAAGATGATTTCTAAAATCAACCGTCTGCGCGAGCAGGCGGAACTGCCAACAATAGGATAATGCAATAATATTTGGTGACTGATTAAATGCATGTAAAATGCAATCGATGGGGCGCCGGATGCGGTGAAAGTCGCATGTCCGGTGCTAGTCGGGGGAAAAGCTGGAGATAACCTCAAAGGCTTACCTATCGAAACAAGCCGAAAAGCTCTATTACACCGCACTGATCGGGTACATCTGGTATGAGTGCGTGGAGGAAGAACAGAATTTCACTACTCTGCTTGACATGATAAATGCCAGCGAAGCAAGGGAGGATGACGAGGAATTTAAAAATCCCGTTGATTTGATGTTCGATGAGCTGGAGGAAAGAGAGCCGGAGCATTTTGCAGTAAAGCAGTATAAAAAATACAAACTGGCGGCGGGCAAGACAGCGAAAAGCATCTTAATTAGCTGTGGCGCACGTTTAGCCCCCTTTGACATCAAGGAGCTGCGTGACCTGACAAGCTATGACGAGTTGGGACTGGATATGATTGGGGATGAAAAGACAGCGCTGTTTGTCATTATCTCCGATACCGATGACACATTTAATTTTATCGTGTCAATCATGTATACGCAGCTTTTCAACCTGCTCTGTGACAGGGCGGACGATGTGTATCATGGCAGGCTGCCCGTCCATGTGCGCTGCTTGCTCGATGAGTTTGCCAATATTGGGCAAATACCAAAGTTTGAGAAGCTGATTGCCACAATCCGGAGCCGGGAAATATCAGCTTCGATAATTTTGCAGTCGAAGTCGCAGCTTAAAGCCATTTATAAGGACAACGCCGACACCATTGAAGGGAATTGTGATACCACCTTATTCCTCGGAGGGAAGGAAAAGACCACCTTAAAAGAGATGGCGGAAATTTTGGGTAAGGAAACTATTGACCTTTACAATACCTCTGACACAAGGGGTACGTCGCAGTCCTACGGTTTAAATTATCAAAAGACCGGAAAAGAATTGATGTCGATGGATGAGATTTCGGTTATGGATGGTGGAAAATGCATCATGCAGCTTAGAGGGGTTAGACCATTCTTCTCCAATAAGTTTGACATCACAAAGCACAAGCAGTACCGGCTTCTGTCCGATTTTGATGACAAGAACGCCTTAGACATCGAAAAATATGTGAAAAACCTGTGTAAAGCAAGAGTCAGGGACAATGACACCATTGATGAGGTGGAGGATGCGGGCGTGATTGAAGCATGACAACTGAATATGGAAAAAACTGAATAGGGAACTTGTAAACCAGCAACAGGACTTCTGGACAAAAAGTCCAAAAGTTACGGAAACGGAGTTTTGAATGTACTTGGGAAAGGACAAAACAAAGCGTCCGGCATAGCCAATCGCCAAACTGAATATGCCGGATGCCCGCAGGGTTCTTCCTAAAGGATTGCCCTGTCTTTATCTTACCATAAGGCAGGGCATTTTACACGAAAAACTCTTTCGGAAACCAGACAAAAATTATTTTTGAGAAAGAAAGAGGTAGTTCCCCCAAACCGCAACGACAAAACCCCTTCATCTCCTGGAAACCGCATATTTACAGGCGTTAGAGGGTTTTGTCGCTGACCATGGGAAAGCGACAATTCACTGCCCGACAAAAAAGGTTCTGTCGTTGGAGGTATGACCAGAGTTTTGTCGCTGTCTGTTATACTGTTGCCTGATCCCGCCATGAGGCGGGGAAAAGGAGGTAACAGTAAATGTTGGATTTAATGAATCCGGAGGAAAGGCCGGAACAGATCCAGAGGTATGGAGTGTATACCATCCGGACAGCAACGGAAGACGGGGTGGTCTATTCCAGGTCATTCATAGTGGTACGGAATGGCTATGGTGTCATCTCCCGGTTCACAAGGCTTCAGGACTATGCGGGCTTCAAGGTGTATAAGCCGATCTCATCGAATGCGGAGAAGAAGCTGTATTACATCTGCGGGATGCTCAACTATGTCCTGGTGGACAATGGAAAGAGGTTCGGGATCCGCCATGTGTTCGGCATTACAGCGGAGATGCTGCAGGAATACTTTGACTATTATGCAGCGGAAAAGAAAGCGGACGGGGACTACCGGGGAAGGGACAGCATCACCAAATGTATCGGCGCTGTGACTGCTTTTATGGCGAACCTTGTATGGAAGTTCGGCGGGTTTATGAAGGTCACCCGTCCGGAGCTGTACCGCGACGAAGCCGCGTATGACAGACATGGGCGGCGTTTCCTTAAAGCAGTCCCCGTGTTCCAGGTTTCCGGGATGCCGGTGAGGAAAAAGATCTTTCGGGATATCCCTTATAAAGCCTTTGAGGTACTGATCCCGATGGCTTTCCGTTATGCCAGGGACATCGCCTTCGGACTCTGCCTGCAGGCATTCGCGGGGCTGCGCGCCGGGGAGGTATGCAGCGTGCGGCAGGAATGCAGCCCCCTGGGGAGGGGGATCACATTCACTGAGCTTGGCGGGCGTGTAGTCAGCGCCGTGGTCGATGTTGAACAGGAAATCCGGATACGGGATGATGACGTTGAGGTCGGGATGATCAAGAAAGAGCGCAGGCAGGGTGTCTACCCCGCATTCCTGGGGGCTTTCTGCAAGGCATACGAGCTGCACAGGGAGTTCCTTTCCGGGCGGGAGTTCGACAGGGACTACTGCCCCATGTTCATCAACAGGAATGGGGAAGCCATGACCTATGAGACTTACCGGACGAGGTTCTGTGAGTTGGTGGATGGGCATCTCCGCCCATACCTGATAAAGAGCAGCGACCCGGAACTGAGGCTCTATGGACAGCTACTGTATGAGAACCAGCTTGGGACACATGCGCTGCGCCACTGGTTCACGGTCCAGCTCGTACTCAGGGGCGAGGATATCGGGAGCATCCAGTACTGGAGGGGTGACAGCAGCCCGGAAAGCTCGTTCCTGTATCTCCAGAACAAAGGTGACATTACAAGGGAGCTGGAGGCATCCAGTGACCGTCTGGTGACCATGCTCGTGTCAGGATGGGGGGATTTTGAAGATGATACTGTTTGATGAGGTCTTAAAAGATGCGGCGCAGGTGCAGTCGGCATACCGGGACATCTGCAGGTGCAGGGATGACCTCCTCGGGTTCCTGGACAGGAACGGATGGTTCGGGCAGGCCCCGGAAGGCAGCGGCAGGGAGATGGCGGTCAGCGACTACGAAAGCATGCGCGGCCCGATCCGCCTGTGGCTGTCCGCTTATCAGAGAACACCGCGGGAAAAGCTGTCGGTCCTGCTGGATACATACAGCGGGCAGCTGCCGGAGACATGCCGGCGCTACCGGAAGTTTGTGGCCCGGGAAGGGATCAGCGATGAACCGAGCGGGTGGAAGATACTTGATTTCATCCTTTCTGCCTGCGGCCGTGAGCTGTCCGGATACAGTGCAGAAGAGCTTGACTGCCTTATGGAAAAGACATCGGAAATGCTTCCCGTCAGGAGCACAAAGCTGTTTGCGAAGTTTGCTGCGGAGGTGTCAGGGGACAGCAGCTGCAGATACGACATCCATCCCAGGCGGCAGGCGGAAATACGGAAAGAGGCTTATCCGGTCAGGGAATTCAGCGTGATGGCGTACTGCGTATTCAATGAGGCATCATGGGAGGCGAACGGGCTGGTCATAAAAGCCCTGGATTCTGCCCGCTATGCCGACCTGTGGCTCTTTGCGGCGCTCCATTTCCTGGGGGCGTTAAGGCAGACGGACATCACCCGGCTGCCGGTTCCATCACTGCCCTACCCGCCGGACACGGTGGAAGGGATGCTCCGCTCCGGAAGCTACCGGGATGCGGATGCCAGGGGCGTTTCAGAAGAGCTGCTGTTGAGGCTGAAATACCTGCCGATGTACCCATCCAAGACAGAAAGGTACCAGGGTGTGCCGGAGCTGAAGTTATTTATACCGGAATCACTGAAAGCGGCCATGGGGCTGATCATTACCATAAAGCTCCTCCACCATAAAGAAAACGAGCCCCTGGTACGGCCAGTCCAGGACATTGTATCGATCAGGAGATTTTTTGGCACGCAGTTCATAGAAGCGCTTGGAGAGCGGAGGTTCCAGACCAGAAGGGCGAACAAGTCCTATCTCCAGGGGATCGAGCTGGTGACGGCGGACGGGCCTGGCAGGCCGAAGGGATATATGCTCGCGGCCCTTGCCAGGAGCCACAAGGGAGGGATCGGCGCCCTGCCGGAGATCACGGATATCTACCTGAAGGATGCTGCTTTTTCCGGATACCGCCCGGAATTCATCCTGCGGGAAATGTTTGAGAGGGGCATCTTTGGCTTCATTCCGGCACTGCTGCTGGAAAGGTATGCGGGTGACGGATACCGGCGGCTGGATGTCCCGCGGCAGACTGAACTGATCCGGTGCATCGGCCTGGACGCCGGGCAGCTGGAAGAAGCCGCGCTCCTTGTCGAACGGTCACTGGAGGCCAGCCGGGAGATTGTCGCGTCCATCCCGGAAGGCAGGCTCGGGGATGCCCTGCAGATGGCCGCAAGCGGCGCGGCGGCATCCAGGCAGCCGGAGACGCTCTGCCTGCGTACTGCTGTCGGGATGCCCTGCTGCGACTCCCTCAGGGGCGGCTGCATCGGCTGCGGCTATGAGATCTTTACGAAAGCGGCCTTCCATCTGCTGATGAAGGAATACACCGCGATAACGGAACTGAAAAACAGGGCATCCGGGCCGGAACGGGAACGCCTGAAAAACATCCTGTCCAGAGGGATCATACCGGCTGTCGGGCAGATGCTCGAAAGCCTTCCGATGCTTTACCCCGGCGCGGATATGGAGACCATGACAGGGATGCTGGAAAGGAGGCTGAAAGATACAGATGATAGCAGATGTGCAGATGCATAAAGGGTATACAAAAGTGCTGCTCATCCGTGAAATGGACACCGGAACGCGCTTGCAGGCGGAGAGGAAATTTGCCGAGTATGCCGCAAAAGGAGTGATCGACAGGGGCTCATTCCCGGATGCGGAATGGCGGATCACGGATGAAGTGAAACGCAGGAACATCCGCTTCGAGACCGGTGGCGGCACAGTCCAGGAGTGGACCGGCTGTGACGAGGGGTGCTTCCTGGATTATGTGAAGTCCTATACAGTGCTGCTGCTTGGGACAATGGCGGCCAGTTCGGTTGCCGGGGTCAGCAGCTCCCTGGTCAGGCTGGGGTGCTGTGGATTCGGGGAAGCATGCACATGGGATGTACATATCAGCCATGCACTCCAGTTCCTGGGTATGATCCCTGATTCACCCGGGTACATAGGGGCCGTCATGGAGCGGATCGAGGAAAACCGGACGCTGGACGGATGGGCCCGTAAACCGAGGAAGCTGGCGGATTTCCGGTATTACCTGAGATTTGACCGGTATGTCAATGAGTTCTGGGGAACTGCTGGTGAAGACACAAAGGACTACTTTTTCCCGGTATACCTTTGGTGGAGGCTTACCAGCATCCTGCCCCTGCGGGCGACGGAATTCCTCCTTCTGCCAGGCGACTGTATCCATAACCGGGATGGGAGGTGGATCCTTACTGTACGCCGGACAAGACTGAAGAAAAGGCTGCAGAAAGTCGGCTACACGATCCATGCGGATTATACCCTCCATGAATACGAGGTGCCGGAATGGCTTGCGGGGGAGATCCTCGCTTATAAAGCGGCTGGGGAGAAACGCCGCCCCCATGAAAAAGACACTTTATTTTCCCCGGCACGTGCGACACAGCTGGGATATATGACTTACTGCCAGATGCGCCGCAGGCTTGGCGAATTCAAGGAGAAGGTGACAGGGAGTGCGGATTATCCGGTCAGCCTCGGGGACACACGGCACCTTGCCATGATAAACCTGATCCTGTCCGGCGGTTCCCCTGTGATATGCAGGGAGCTGGCCGGCCATGAGAGCATTGATATCAGTGCCAGCTATTATGCGAACCTTTCTGCTGTGGTGGAGAGCGCCGTTTATGAGAAATACCGTGAGAACCGTGGGAAGGTCACACTGGACGGATCGTTGAAGCTGCGCATGGGGGACAGGCATGGCATGACGGAGGTGGAAGGCGGGCACTGTGATTATGCAGGCCTCCCCGGAGGCGATATTTCCGAATGCATGAAAAACTACCGTGAAGGCGGGCATTTCGGCGACTGCAGGAACTGCATCCATTACTATCCTGACCAGGATGGGCTGAGGCTTGCCGTCCAGGAGGGATTCCGGGAAAAAGTGGATGAGGACGGGATGTTCCTGATGGAGATGATTGAACAGGTACGCCGCGGGAACGGTGCGCAGGAGGATATCACGTCCGCGCTCCTGCGGCTGCAGAACAGCAGCGCGTGTTACAGGAAAGCGCTGGAGAGGAAGATGGAGGGAGAGAAAAATGGCAAGACCAAACAAGACAGATGAAGCGCTGCTGGTCAGCATACTGGAAAAGTATTATGCGGATGTGGCCTGCGGCAATGCGAGGGACATCAGGTTTACGGACCTGGCGAAGTATGCCGGGAGGCAGGGCGTCCCTGCTAAAGAGTATGAATTCCGCAGGAACAGGGGCGTCCGCAGGCGGCTGGACGAGCTGAAGGCGGGGGCTTCCAGGACCGGAACCGATGCACTGCTGGTATATAAAAGCATTGATGCTGACGGCCTGGTCAGGACCTGCCAGGATCTTTCGGATTTAAAAGGCAAGCTGAACGACATGGATGCGTACTGGAAATCCGTCTATGACAGATATACAGAGATGGAGATAAACTACAGGAACGCAGTCTCACGGAAAGCGGAATCCGAAAAGCAGGCGGGGGTGATGAAGAAGGAAATGCAGCGGTCAGAGGAACTTTACCGGGCATTAGAGAAAGAAAACAGAGGGCTGCGGAGGGAGAATGCGTACCTCCGCAGGATGCTGGAGAAGTACCTGTACCCTGACCTGGCAAGGCAGCTGATGCAGGAAGCGCATCTTCCAGTCAGGACTGCCGGGAACGTGACGCAGGCGGCATTGGGGGACCTGATAGAAGGGACACGCCCCGACCCGTTCGGCGGTGCACAGAAAGCGAAGGAAAAACCAAAGACCAGGGAGGAACAGCTCCTTGATGAGATGAGGAGGCAGGCAGAAGAATGAACCAGTACCCATTGATCAGGGGACAGACAGACTTAAAGGCAAGGAATCCCGCCCTTGCGGAAGAATGGGACGGGATAAGGAACAAGGGACTGACGCCGGAAGACGTGCAGCCGGGATCCGTGAAAAAAGTCTGGTGGAGGTGCCGTAAAGGACACAGCTGGATGGCCGCCGTCTACAGCCGGACGGCCGGGGCTGGCTGCCCGTATTGCGCTGGGAACCGGCTGATCCCCGGAGTAAATGACCTTGCGACAGTGGCCCCTCTGCTTGCGGAGGAATGGGATGTTGGCAAAAATGGGAGCCTTCGTCCTGAGGATGTTGCCGGAGGCACTGCAAAAAGGGTCTGGTGGCGTTGTGCAGAAGGGCACAGCTGGCAGGCGGCGGTATCAAGCCGGGCGGCTGGGAAAGGCTGCCGCTACTGTGCTGGCAGGAAAGTGATGCCTGGGTTCAATGACCTTGCGACAGCGGATCCGGAGCTTACGGCACAATGGGACCATGAAAGGAACGGGGGCTTAAGGCCGGAGGATGTCACGGGCATGAGCCAACGGTCGGTATGGTGGACTGGCCGCTGCGGCCATTCATGGAAAGCAAAGATCTCCAACCGGAGAAATGGATGCGGCTGCCCCTACTGCTGCGGCAAAAAGATTCTGGAGGGCTTCAATGACGCGCAGAGCAGGTGCCCGGAGCTTATGGATGAATGGGATTTTGAAAAAAATACGTTCCTTCCATCGGAGATAACCGCCGGGAGCCAGAAGGATATCTGGTGGCGGTGCAGAAAGGGGCATTCCTGGAAGGCGAAACTGCCGGGCAGGAGACGCGGGAACGGCTGCCCGTACTGCGGGAACCGGAAAGTGCTGCCGGGCGAAAATGACCTGGCATCAGTCCATCCGGAGCTGGCCGGGGAATGGGACTATGGGAAAAACCAGGGATCCACACCGGAGACCGTCATGTACCAGACCCGGAAGAAAGTGTGGTGGAGATGCAGGAAAGGGCACTCCTGGAAAGCGGAGGTCTATGAACGGGCCGCAGGGAGCGGCTGCCCTGTCTGCACGCGCCTGCTGGACCGGCACCCGGTCATCCCGGGGGAATCCGACCTTGCGACATACAGCCCCAGGCTGGCCAGGGAATGGGACTGCCAGAGAAATATGGGGCTTACACCGGAGCAGGTCAGGCCGTTTTCAACAAGGAAAGTCTGGTGGGTCTGTGAAAAAGGCCACCACTGGCAGTGCACAGTCCAGGTCCGCCAGAAAGGGACAGGCTGCCCGTTTTGCGATGGGAGGATTCACAGGCAGTCGAGGCTGATATAAATATGGAGATAACACAGCACAGGGAGCCGGTTATCCTGGATACGGCTTTTTGAATATATGGAGGAAACCTATGAAGATAAGGATACGCTCCCCCACTTAACAATGGGGCTGGATGACAACTGAATATGGAACCTGAAAACCAGAGGGCTTTTTGTATATATGGCCGCTTTTAATGAGCGTCCCGGATACAGAAGCCCTCTTTTTTATCCCAAAACAAAAAATAAAAATTTAAGAAAGGAAAAGAACCCAGATCCCGGGATACACAAATCTGGAACGACAAAACCATTGGAATCTATGGTTTGTGTTCTGCACGGATTGTGACAAAACGACAAAATAAGGCGTTTTGTGGGTTTGGGTTTCAGGAAATTTTATGGCATTTTTTGCGAGCGCGATTGATACTTTGAAGATTCTGGTGATTGCCCTTGGAGCAGGCCTTGGGGCATGGGGCGTGATCAACTTACTGGAAGGCTATGGCAATGACAACCCCGGTGCGAAGTCGCAGGGGTAAGCCAAGCCCTCCACGGACAAGTGATTGCCGTGCAGCGTATGGTGGGAGTCCATACGGCAACAGACTGAATTGCTGGGAACCCCTAAAGCCGCGCGTACCACAACATGGGGATGAAACAGGCCCGGATGTGACGGTGGCGAAAGCGGAAAAAACGTGCGGATGGTGCATGGCGCGAGCCTGTACACCGGGAAAATGGGCGATCAGCAGCCAAGCCCCGAACAGGGGAAGGTTCAACGACTATCCTTTGCAGGAGTAGGGCCAGGCGGCCCGAAGCGGTCTGCCCCGCGGTATGCGGGTGAAGATATAGTCTGCGCCCATGTGAAAGCATGGGGTGTCCGCCTTTTGGTTTATGAGGTGGGGCCGCACCGGGACAGCGGACCGGTGTGAACAAACGGATGAAACAGCTTATGGCAGGCGGCGGGATCGCCCTGGTGGGAGCGACCCTGATCCCCCTGCTTTCCGGCCTGTTCGGTTAAGAAAGGCGTAACCTATGGGCAGTCTGTTTGAACGGATAGCAGACTGGATTAAAGAGGGACTGATTGGGGCGATCACCGGGCAGTATGCCAGCATTTTTGAATCGGTCAACAACCAGGTAGGCGACGTGGCGGCCCAGGTAGGGCAGACACCCCAGGGATGGAATGGCAGCGTGTTCTCCATGATCCGGAATCTTTCGGAGACCGTTGTCATCCCCATTGCGGGGGTCATCCTGACCTTTGTTCTGGTCTATGAGCTGATCCAGATGATCCTTGAAAAGAACAACATGCACGATTTTGACACCTTCAACATCTTCAAGTGGATCTTCAAGACCTTTGTGGCCACCTATCTTCTCACCAACTGTTTTACTATCGTCATGGCAGTGTTTGACGTGGCCCAGAACGTGGTGAACCAGAGTGCCGGCGTGATAAGCGGGAACCTGGACGTGACGGCGGCGCTGTCCGACCTGGAGACGCAGCCTGAAGCTGGACGTGCGGGTGCGCCCGATTGCCCCGATGGGGAACCTTCTGGGCTATGCCAGCGTGACCATTGGCGACAGCTTTAAGATCGACGGCTTCCGTATCTGTTCCGGGGAGAAGGGGCTGTATGTGAACATGCCCGCCACCCAGGATAAGAGCGGCAACTGGAAGGATGTGTGCTGGCCGGTGACGGCGGACTTCCGCAGGCAGCTCAACGCTGCCCTGATCGAAGGGTACAGCACGGCCATTGAGAACCTGCAGGCCACCCTTGACGCCACCAGGGGGACGGCGGAGAAGCCATCCGTGGCCGGGGCGCTGAAGGAGAATGCAGGGAAGGTCAAGAGCCAGCCGGCGAAGGCGGCGCCTGGCAAAAAAGAGCAGGAGCGCTGATGGAGGCGGCAAAGAAATACGCCGTCCTCTATGCGGACCCTCCTTGGCATTATGACATGAAGCGCGGGAACGGCGTGGCGGAGAACCATTATCCTACCATGAGCATAGAGGAAATCTGCGCCCTCCCGGTGGAGGGGCTTGCGGAGAAGGACAGCGCCCTTTTCCTGTGGGCCACGTTCCCACAGCTTAACGAGGCGTTCCGGGTCATGGAGGCGTGGGGGTTCCGGTATAAGACGCTGGCTTTTTTGTGGCTCAAACAGAACCGGAGGGCTGATTCCTTGTTTTACGGGATGGGCTTCTGGACCCGGAGCAATGCGGAGGTCTGCCTTCTGGGGACCAGGGGGCGCCCGAAACGCCAGTGTGCGGGAATCCACCAGTTTGTGATCTCCCATATCGGGCAGCACAGCAGGAAACCGGCCGAGGTGCGGGAAAAGATTGTAAAGCTCATGGGCGACGTCCCAAGGCTTGAGCTGTTCGCAAGGCAGCAGACGCCGGGATGGGACGTGTGGGGGAATGAGGTGGATTCCAGTATCAGGATGCCGGAGAGGAAGGAGGTGCATTGAGCTTGGAACAGGAGGCAAAAAGGATGCTGATGGACCGGCTGGACGAAAATTTAAGATACCATGCGGAGACGGTGGACCATCTGGACATCGGCAGCATTTATTACCTGCAGGCACTGGCAGAGCTTCATTATTACTTAAAGACGGAGCATGGATTTTCCCCGGCCGAAGTAAAGGCGCTGCTCTATTTTGAAGATCCCCTGGAGGCGGTATTCCACTGTAAGGAAGAAAATACCCATGCCGGCCGTTTCCCTGTATGCGAGATCCTGGAGGAAATCAACGCATATGGGAGATTCAAGAAAATGCCGGAATTTCCGCAGTTATACCAGAAGCACAGGGAGCTGAAAAGACGGCTTACTCAGGACCTGGAGGAATATAAAGAGCAGATCCTGACCGGGGACAGGGATATGCTGCTGAAAGATATCCGGCTTATGGGGGCGGCTTTTGAGGCTTATGATTTTATGATGGACAGCTATGAGCCCCGTATGGGGGAAGTGGACTTCCTCCTGCAGTTTGAAAAGCCTCTCCGGGTGATACGGGATTACTGGGGGTATGATTCCGTTCTCGTGGGAGAGGATGCGATAAAGGTGTTGATAGGGGAACAGTGTGCCATGCAGAAAGAGGAGCCCCGGCCGGAATCATTGAAGGAAAGGCTTCTAAAGGCAGGGCAGGAGGTGAAAGCCCAGCCGGGGACAGAAAAAGACGTGCGTGGCCCCAGGTACGCTGAAAAATCATTTTAGGACTGGAGGTGTAAAGAAATGCCCTATGTACCCGTACCAAAAGATTTGACGAAGGTAAAGACCAAGGTCGCCTTCAACCTGACGAAGCGCCAGCTTGTCTGTTTTTCCCTTGCCGCCCTGGTGGGCGTGCCGGCGTACTTCCTGACCCGGAAGGCCGTGGGGAACTCGACGGCCGCGCTTATCATGATCGGGCTGATGATGCCCTTTTTCTTTTTCGCCATGTATGAGCGCGACGGGCAGCCGGCGGAGAAGGTTTTAAGGGACCGGCTGCGGCACAGGCTCTGGCCGGGGAGACGCCCGGACCGGACGGAGAACCTTTACCGGACAATCAGCAAAAAGGAGGTAGATACGATTGCCAAAAACAAAACAGCAGGCGGCACAGGAAAGGCGCCTGAAAAGAAACGTGGAGCAGGCAAGGGAGATCCGTGCCGAGGCAAAAGGCGCAGGCCGTAAGGGTCCTGCTCCCCGTGTGAAGCCGTCCGTAAGGGGCGGCTTTTTTGCCGGGCTTCGGGCGGAGGCGCCCCAGACGGCCCAGCAAAGCATTCCTTATAAGGAGATGTACCGGGACGGGATATGCAGGATTGACGGGCGGCTCTATACAAAGACGGTGCAGTTTTTTGATATCAACTACCAGCTCGCCCAGGCGGACGACAAGGCGCAGATCTTTGAGGGATATTGTGATTTCCTGAATTACTTTGATTCTTCCATCCATGTGCAGCTCACTTTCATCAACCAGAGGGCCAATATGCAGGACTTCGCCAAAAGCATTGACATCCCCATCCGGGGCGACGAGTACGACGGGATCCGGAAGGAGTACGGCGACATGCTCAAAGGCCAGTTGCAGAAAGGGAACAACGGCCTTGCAAAGCGCAAATATATCACCTTCGGGATCGAAGCGGACGACCTGCGCACGGCAAAGATGCGCCTGGAGCTCCTTCACAGCCAGTTCCACCCGGACGGGCAGGAGAAGTTCCATTTTGAATGGGCCGACCTCCCAAAGACCGGGCTCTCCACGAAGGATTTTATCGCTCCTTCCGGCTTTTCCTTTTCCAATGACGGAAAGACCTTCCGGGTGGGGGATCATTCCGGGGCGGTGTCTTTTTTGCAGATCCTGACGCCGGAGCTGACGGACCGGCTGCTGGCGGAGCTCCTGGATATGGACGACGCGGTGACGGTGAACCTGCATATCCAGTCCATCGACCAGGCCCAGGCCATCCGCAATATCAAGCGCAAGATGTCCGACCTGCAGAAGATGACCATCGAGGAACAGAAGAAGGCAGTCCGGGCAGGCTACGACATGGACATCATACCCACGGACCTTGCCACCTATGGGGAAGAAGCGAAGAATCTCCTGCAGGACCTGCAGAGCCGGAACGAGCGCATGTTCCTGGTCACGGTGCTGGTGGAGAACATAGCGTCCAAAAGGCAGAAGCTGATGAATGACATCCTTTCCGCTTCCGGCATTGCGCAGAAATAAACTGCGCCTTGAAGCGTCTGGATTTCCAGCAGGAGCAGGGGCTGATGTCCTCCCTGGCATTGGGGGCCAGCCAGATCGGGATTGAGAGGGGGCTTACCACAAGCAGCACGGCCATCTTCGTGCCGTTTACCACCTGCGAGCTGTTCCGGGAGGGGGGAGGCGCTGTATTATGGACTGAACGCGCTTTCCAACAACCTGATCATGGCGAACCGCAAGAATTTAAAGAACCCTAAAGGAGTGTATCGTAAAGGAACGGGGACACCCCGAAAACAACAGGCAGTCAGGCCGCAGGCGGCACAGGGGCGCGGGAAAGGACGCGCCGAGGTGATTTTGACGGTAGTATATCACAGACAACCGAATATGGAAAGGGGGCTAATCCTATGCCGGCAGTAACAGCAGACAGAACGGCGGAACGCACCGACAGGCCGCTGCACATCACCAAGCGGATTGGCTCCACGACCTACAAGGTGAGTGTCCATTTCAGCAGGACGAGCAGGGAAACCATGAGTGATAAGCTGGTACGCCTGATTGAAAGGGACGCGGTGAAACAGTGAAAACTACACCGAGAGCCGCAGCGCCGGACAGCCGGAAAGAGGGAACCATGAACGACAAGCTGACTATCCTTTACGAGAGATTAAGCCATGAGGACGGGCGGGAAAATGAATCCCTGTTCATTGAGCATCAAAAGGAATATCTGGAGGAATACGCGGCCCGGAACGGCTTTACCAATGTTGTCCACCGGACGGATGACGGGTGGAGCGGCACACGCTGGGACAGGCCCGGATTTTTGCAGATTATGGAGGACATCGAGCGCGGCAACGTGGGGCAAATCCTGATTAAAGACATGAGCAGATTAGGCCGCGACCACTTGCGCGTGGGGCTGTTTTTGGAGCAGTTACGGGAGCGGGGCGTCAGGCTGATCGCCGTGGCCGAGGGCATCGACACCGCCAAGGGCGAGGACGATTTCATGCCCTTCCGAAACATCTTTGCGGAGTGGCACGCCAGGGACACCAGCCGGAAGATACGGGCGATTTTCGGCGCGAGGACGGCGGCGGGAAAGCACGTCACCGGCGCGCTGCCCTACGGCTATCTGCACGACCCGGACGACCGCCAGAAGTGGATTTTGGATGAGGAAGCCGCCCCCGTTGTCAGGCGCATCTTCCAGGGCGTTATCGAGGGCAAGCCCATCGCCAGAATTGCGGAGGAATTGACCGCCGAGCGGATACTCACCCCCGCCGCCCATTGGAGGGCCATCGGAGAGCGGGTGAGCATGGGCGCGGCGGGAGCAGACCCCTACAAATGGGCCACCGCCACCCTTATCCAAATCCTCAAAAAAGAGGAATATATGGGCTGGACAGTCCTCAACAAGACCGCCACGGAAAGCTACAAATCCAAGAAGCGGGAGGCCACCCCGCAGGAAAACCGGTTGATTTTCAAGGACACCCACCCCGCCATCATTGACGAGGAAACATGGAATGTCGTTCAGCGTCTGCGGGAAACGAAGCGTGTCCGGGAGCGCATCGGCGGCGAGCCGAACCCGCTGACCGGCGTTCTGTATTGCGCCGACTGCGGACAGAAGATGTACCACAAGCAGGGCAGCACCGGCAGGCCCGACCAGCCCCACCATGAGTATGTCTGTTCCAGCTACCGCCACTATTCCCGAAGCTGTACCTGCCACTATATCCGCGTCAGCGTTGTGGAAAGTCTGGTGCTGGAAGCCATACGGCGGGTTAGCGGATATGTGCGGGAGAACGAGGCGGAGTTTATCGAGCGTGTCCGGGAGAAATCGGAGTTACAGCAGGAGGCGGCGGTAAAGGAGAGCCGCAAAAAGCTGTTAAAAGCCAAGCGGCGGCGGGAGGAAATCAGCGGCTTAATCAAGAAACTGTATGAAGCCTACGCCACGGGGAAGATACCCGAAAACCACTTTTCCGAACTGCTGACCGGCTACGACAACGAGCAGAAAACCCTTGACGGGGAAATCGAGAGGTTACAGGCCGAGATTGACCGCTACAACACCGACAGCGTGAGGGCTGACAAGTTTATCGAACTGGTGAAACGGCACACCGAGTTTACCGAGTTTTCCGCATCCCTGCTGAATGAATTTGTGGAGAAAATCATCGTCCATGAGGCCACCAAAGTAAACGGAGTGCGGGAGCAGGAGGTTGAAATCTATCTGAACTTTATCGGCAAATTTGACCTGCCCGAACAGGAGGAACAGCCGGAGGAAACGCCGGTAAGAAAGAGCAGGAAAAAGCGCCGCCACGAAATGACGGAGGAACAGCGGGCGGCTTTGCGTGAGCGGGACAAGGAACGCTATGCCAAAAAGGTAGCCGCCAGGAAAGCCGCCGAGGAAGCACAGCGGGCGGCAATTCTGAAAGGCACAGCCTACGAAATCAGGCCGCAGGAAGCCGGAGCCGCCCATGCCGCCATCTGAACCCCACCGAGCCGCCATGCTGAAAAAGAGCGTGGCGGCTTTTCCCATTCCTATCCATTCCAGACCGAAAAACCGAAAGGAGATTTTGACAAATGGCAAAGACCAAAGCCGAAAAAATCGCAGGTATTGACGAGGAAATCCGGCAGCTCACCAACAAGAAAAAGCGTCTTATCCAGGAGCAGAAAGAGCAGGAGCGCAAGGACAGGACGAACCGCCTCTGCAAGCGCATGGGGTTTATCGAGAAACTGCTGCCAGACACCATCCCGCTGACCGAGGAACAGTTCAAGACCTTTGTGGAGCAGACCATCGCCACCGACCACAGCCGCCGCATACTGGACGGATTGACCGCCCAGAAC
>Ga0137309_101160_pt1 | contig 18379 bp, 17 predicted proteins | sample NAcewiD2O_June_FD_97179 | JGI IMG/M metagenome (GOLD analysis project Ga0137309, IMG submission 97179) | Mouse cecal microbial communities from Vienna, Austria - N-Acetylneuraminic amended D2O_June | ecosystem: Host-associated > Mammals > Digestive system > Large intestine > Cecum | place... | reverse complement strand
ACACCCTCCGCAAACAGATTGCCAAGAACCTCCGCGTCCAGAAAACGGATGCCCCACCTGCTCAGCAGCCCGGCCACCGGGGTCATATAATTCGCGATATGCAGTACATCAATCCAGAGTACCAATAACATCAGATTGGCCAGAAATCCCCAGAGATAGGCGATAAACGTCTTGATCAATACCTTCCACCAGACTCTTTTCTCCAGGCTTTCATCTTCTTTGAATACATATCGGTTGTTCCAATAGTAGGCGTTAAAGATACTGAGTACAAATCCCGTGGTGCTGGCAAACAGATAATGTCCCTTCAGGCACACGATCACGGCATATATGACTTCGCTGATCAAAGTATTGGACAGCCCCACCAGGCCGAATTTGAGAAACTGCTTAATGTGTTTCATATGATAATCGCAATCCTTTTTGTCTATGGAGGTTCAAGCCTACCTCTTCCCTGCATATCGCAGGCCCAGCCTGCGATACTGCGTTAATACGTATTTGGATGTGCAGCATCCAAACTTACCTCTTCGTGGATATTGCTGGCCGCGCCTGCAATATCCCTTAATGCGTATTTGGATGTGCAGCATCCAAACTTACCTCTGGTTTCAAATGTCTATTTTCTATAAAACCGCACGTATCTGCCGTCATTCACTTGGCTGTACCCGAAATCTTTCTCGATATACTCCATAATCCAGCTTCCGGGATCTTCCTTTAGTTCCCCATACCAGCAGTCCACCACAATGACATTGGGCTGCTTCTCCGGGTACAGTTCCCAGTAGGTCAGCAGCCTTTCGTCGTAGGCCGTGGGGTCCACAATGGAGTAATGCGCCACTTCCGCCCCGGCCATCATGTAGGGCGTAGTGCCTGCGGACGTGACCATGTTGGTCACAATAAGCACCACATCTTCCTCATTTACATAGGTCCCGAAATCTTCATAATTGCAATTATAGATATAGCAGTTCATATAGTCGGAAAAAATTCCTATCGCCGGGCCGCATTTCATGACACTCTCCGTGTCCGGCACCACATTGTAGTTCCGGCCCGCCCGGAGCGTATAGCCCTTTCCGAAGATGCTTATCAAACACAGGCTGACCAGCAGGGAATAAATCCATTTTTCTGATGTTTTTCCCAGTGCTTCCCGCAGGGCCAGTGCCAGGAGGACAGCGCAAAGCAGCACTCCTAAAACCCCATGGGGCAGTGCGTAAAACATTTCCAGGTCGCTGATATAGACCACTGCCGCCAGGGAGAGCAGTGTGCCGACAATGCCGGCTGAAAAATATCTCCTGAGAGATCCGGCCTGTCTCCAGACCAGCAGACCGGCCAGCAACAGCAGAAGCAGGTGCAGCTGATACACCTCGTAGCCGCTTTTTTTCACGGTCCACAGATAGAACTGGACGCATTCCGAGACAAACACGGCGATGGTCATAAACACAGGGAGGCTTTGATGCCTGTTCCATCCCGGATTCCTTTTCCGCGCCAGAATCATGCCGGGAAGACTTAAAAGCAGGGTCAGAAGCAGGAAAATACAGCCGCCCAGCAGATTGGAGAAGATGCCCGGTATCTTTCCCTGGGTAGCGCCGGATATTTCATGAGTCAGGTCAAAGCGCAGCAATAATTCCACATTGCGCAGCAGTTCCTCCAGGCTCACATTGCCCAGCACCAGGCATAGCCAGATTAGGGCGCTGACAGCGCATGCGCCGGTAAACAGTCCCATGTCGCGCCATTTTTCAGGCCCGGACTTTCGATATATATATAACAGGAAAAAGGGAAACAGGATCACGCAGGAGGGGTAGGCCAGAACTTCCAGGGCCATCCATAGGCCCGCCATAAAAACGAGCCAGGCCCTGCCTGTGTTTTTCCGGTCTTTTTGTAAGTAATATTGCAGCAGGCACAGTACCGTCAGGGTAAAGAACCATAGCTGCATATTGGAAAAATCGGGGATTTGGATGATCTTGGGGACCATATTAAAGTAGATGAGAGCGCAGAGCAGGGCATAATTTCGCTCCAGCAGTTGTCTCAGCACCCGGTAGAGGCACAGGCTGATGCCGGCCTGGATCAAAGTGGTGCAGACCCTGAGATAGATCAACACGCCCGTATAGGTTCCTGTGAGGGTTTTGTATACCCACATAAGCATGGTACACAGGAAAGCGGAGGTCTGGTGGGGCTCCCACATCTCTTTGAATAGGCAGTCCCCCCGCAGGGTGCGGTAGCCCATCATCAGCTGGTATTCTTCGTCCATGGTGTAGTCGAAAAAAATCAGTTTCAGAGCTGCCAGCAGGCTTCCGGTCAAAAGAATTGTAAAGATGATTTTCCATCGTTTTGTTGTCATAGTTTCATGTCGCTTCCGGGCTTTTCACCCGGCGCCGCCTCCTCGTCTATAATGAACGGCGGCCTGGTCCTGGCTGCGTCCAGGGTCCGCCACAAATATTCCCCCAGAATCCCCAGCATCAGCAGGATCAGTCCCGAGGAACACAGAACAACGCACATCAGGGAGGACCATCCAGCAATGGGAGTCCCCTTGGTAAAATATTCCACCAGCACACTGATAAACAGGATGACGGCGCCGATGTTGAAAAGTACGCCCACCAGGGACATAAAACGGATGGGAACGTAGGAAAAACTCATCATGGAATCCATTACCAGCTTGAATTTTTTGGCAAAAGTCCATTTAGACTTTCCTTTTTCCCGGTCCCTTCTGTCAAAATACACCATGTCCGTCTGAAAGCCTGCCCACAGCACCTGCAAAGTCAGACTGGAATTTTTTTCATCCAGCCTCTCCAGCACCTCGATTACCTTTCGGTCAATGAGATAGCAGTCACATCCCCCCGCGGGCATATTCTTGTTTACAAATTTCCTGACCAGAGCGTAGTACAGATTGGCAAAAAAGATTTTTACCCGGCTCTCGTCTCTGGATCTCCGAACTGCCAGAACCACCTTGTTTCCTTTCTTCCAGCTGTCATACATCTCCAGAATGAGTTCGGAATCCTCCTGCAGGTCCGCTTGTTTTGTCACGGCGCAGTCCCCGGCGCAGACAGACAGGCCCGCCAGCAGCGCCGCGTGTTCCCCGAAATTGCGGGATAATTTTACCAGCCGTACATGGCAGTCCCTCTCCCGGATACGGTTCATGATCTCCCAGGAACGGTCTTTGGAGCCGTCGTCCACAAAGACGATCTCATAGTCCCCGAGCCGATCCAGTATTTTTGCCTGCATGTCCTCATACAGGTCCATCAGAGTGTCTTCGTTGTAGTATACCGGAACTACGATGGATAGTTTACTCATCCGCCCGTCCCTCCATTTTTCCAAGCTCTGCCAGATAAACCTGATAGTCTCTTATATATTCCGCCGCGTCATAATGTCTGCTGGCCAGCACCAGCAACACGGAATCTTCCGAGAAATCATACATGTCCTTCCAGACCATGGGAGAGAGATACAGCCCCATCCGGGGGCGGTTCAACTCGATCACCTTGGACTGTCTGCCATTGTCAACCCTGACTCTGCTGGTGCCCGACACATTTACCAGCAAAAACTCTGTCTCCCGGTTGGCGTGCTGTCCCCGCACCACCTCCGGGTCCGATCCGTATATATAAAAGACCCGTTTAATGTCAAAGGGGATGTCCGCGCCGTCTCCCTCGATTACCACCAGGTTGCCCCGTTCGTCACCCAGGTCCGAAAATTCTATGATTTTGTACTGTTCTTCCAGATTCATAATTTCCTCTTATTTAGAGTTCCGCATGTTTCCGGCAAGTCCACAGAACGGTGATGAACATCCGGCCGTTTAGGGCGTCCGTATATTCATCAGTGGACTTGCAGGAAACATGCTGTTTAGAAGGTCTGTGGATCTTCGGTTCCGCATGTTTACTCCGTAAAGGAGTTCAGTGCCTCTATGACAATCCCCTGTTCTTCGTCCGTCATCCCGTTATACATGGGAATGGACAGAACCGTATCCGCGTATTCCTCGGTAAGGGGATAGTCTCCCCTCTTGTGTCCCAGATATGCATAGGCTTCCGATAGATGGGGCGGTATGGGATAGTGGATAATCGTGCCGATTTCCTGCCGATCCAGATATTGTATCAGTTTTTCGCGCTCCCCCGTGCGGATCACATACTGGTGCCACACGCTGCCGCAGCCCGGTCTTACCCGGGGCAGAAGAAGCCGTTCGTTATGTAGTTCCTGACTATATCGGTCGGCCAGCTTTCTTCTCTCCTCCGTCAACTCCGACAGGTGTTTTAAGCGGACGCGCAGCAGCCCCGCCTGCAATTCATCCAACCGGGAATTGGCCCCCACCACTTTATTGTAGTAGCGCCTCTCACTGCCATAGTTGCGGTACATCCGTATGCTCCCGGCGATCTCCTCATCGTCTGTGACGATGGCGCCTCCATCGCCGTAGGCCCCCAGATTTTTGGAGGGGTAAAAGGAAAAACAGCCGATATCCCCAAAGGTGCCGGTCATTTTGCCCTGAAAGCATGCCCCGTGAGACTGGGCGCAGTCCTCCACCAGGCGCAGATGATATTTACGGCAGACTTGCAGAATCTCTTTCATATTGGCGGACTGGCCGTACAGATGCACCACCAGTATGGCCTTTGTCCGCTGTGTCACAAGTTCCTCCAGCCGTGAGGTATCCATATTGAAAAAAATATCCGGCTCCACAAAGACGGGCGTGGCTCCGTTGATGGTTATACCCATTACGCTGGCAATATAGGTATTGGCCTGCACGATCACCTCGTCGCCGCTGCCGATGCCCAGGACCCGGAAAGCCAGCCACAGGGCGTCCAGGCCGCTGGCCAGGCCCACGCAGTACCGGGAACCGGTATAGTTCGCAAATTCCCTCTCAAAGCTCTCCACCTCCGGTCCCAGCACGTAGCGTCCCGAGCGCAGAACCTCCAGGGCCTTGGCTTCCAGTTCCTGCTGATATTGATAGAAAACCCGATCCAGACGATTGGGCATTATTTTCCCGGCCATAGATTTTCTCCTATTGTGTTTTGACTTACAATGACAAGAATACCATGATTTTAAGAGGTTTACAATAGGTACCGAGAGAAACTTTAGCATTCCGGAAGTTCCGGTTCGTTTGGCTTTAGTATTAAACAAAATCAAAGTGATGCGGAAGAGTATTATGAGGGGGCAACAGTATTGCCTGCTGTGTCTCAATTTTAACGTCCATAAAAAGCTAAAAGTATGCCTTTAGGAAGGGAGAATTTTTTACCGTAATATATATTACAGGGCCAGCCGCTCCAGGCGGGGCCCCAGGCAGCTGAGCAGTTCGTTGGTGATGGTGCCGCAGGCGTCAGCCAGGTCGGCGGCGGAGATGCTTTCCTGCCCGTCCTGGCCGATTAGGGTGGCGATTTGACCTGGGTGGATACCAGGGATGGCAGTCACATCTACCAACAACTGATCCATGCAGATCCTGCCGATGATGGGGGCGCGGCGCCCGTGGAGCAGCACGGCTGTGCCGTCCTCCGAGAGGCTGCGGGGCAGGCCGTCCGCATAGCCGATGGTGACGGTGGCTATGGTGGTGGGGCGGGCGGCGGTGTAGGCCATATCATAGCCGGCGGATTCCCCGGCAGAAAGCTGGTGTATGGCGGCCACGCGGGCGCGGAGGGACAGCACCGGGCGCAGTTTGCCCGCACACGCCCGGGTGTCTGCGGCATTGCTCAGCAGTCCATACAGGGCAATGCCGGGACGGGCGCAGTCCACATCGGGCAGGGGATAACGCAGGATACCATAGCTGGCCTGGAGATGGAGCCTTACATGTGGTGCTACATATTCATCCGGACAATTCTTCAACTGTGCAGCCAGTTGGTAGAAAATGTCTATCTGATTTTTTGTAAAATTCCGGGAGGCGGCATCGGTTCCGCCCGCGGCGGCCAGGTGGCTGTACATGCCGGTGACCTGCAGGCCGGGCAGGGATAAGATTTCCCGGATCTGTGCCGCATGTTCCGCAGGCTCTCCCAGGCGGTGCATACCGGTATCCACGGCGATGTGTACGGGGAGCGGGGAATGGTTCGGGCGGAGAGCGTGTCTGGAGGCGGAACAGGCATAAGCGCTCAACGCCAAGGCATGGGCATGGTCTACCACCGTCTGAGTTAGAGCGTACTGGTCCAGCAGGGGAAACTGATCGGGATGGGTATAACCCAGTACCAGAATCTCCCCGGCAATATGCCGTCTGCGCAGTTCCACGCCCTCGCTGACGCAGGCCACGCAGAAGGAGCGGATGCCCAGAGCATTCAGTTCTCTGGCAATCAAACCGACTCCGTGGCCGTAGGCGTTGGCCTTGACCACAGGCATCAGAGCGCAGCGAGTCGGCAGCAGAGACTGCAGATACCGTACATTGTGGCGCAGGGCATCCAGGCTGATCTCTATCCAGGCTCTGCTGCGGGAGGTATCCAAGGATGCAGTTTCCGATAAGGTTGCTTCGGAATATGTAAAACTTGTTATGTCCATATTATTCATATTGCCCTCTTTCCTGCATAACTGGAGTTTGGACTGGACCAAACTCCTGCTGTGCCCATGTTTTTGCGTTATTTGGTGTTTGTATGTACAAAATATATTGATGAAATATTACCTGTCATGGTCACTACGTTTTATCTTTATATCCCGCAGGCCGGTGAGCAGCCATGCCGCCGCCAGAGACAACAGGCACACCGCCGCATAGTGCAGCAGGCTCTGTTCCATCAGCGGCAGCATGTGGGGAAGCCGGGCAAAGATCCGCACCGCCACGATGACAGCGGGATGGAGAATATAGATCAGAGTGGAGATCCGGCGCAGCCTGGGGCAGGGCGGGCAGTTTGAACAAAGCAGCAGGCCATAGAGGCAGTACATGACCGGCACCAGCAGAAGGTACATGCTGTCGTGGCGCAGGGATTCCAGATAGCGCAGCAGGAAAGCTTCACCGCTCATTCCCAGCAGGGACAGAACCAGTCCTGCCGCCAGAGCCGAAGTTGACTTTGCTGCCGGAGCCCCGGTCAGAGCCGAAGCCGACTTTGCCGCCGGAGCCCCGGTCAGAGCCGAAGCCGACTTTGCCGCCGGAGCCGCTTCTCCGGCGCTGGCCCGGGAGGAGAGAACTGAAAACGGATTTTGAGGAATCTGTCCAGGAACTGTATTTTTGTTCGCACAAGGATTCTTCCGCTGCAGACCGCCCATAAGTGCTCCCATCAGCAGGAACAAAGGGGCCAGGAACAGTCCGTTGCGGGTGTAAGACCACACATGAAAGCCCAGGTCGCAAAGACTGCGCAGAGGCGGAAGGTACTGCGTCAGTCCATAGTAGCTGTCCCCCGACAATCCCAGCAGGTAGAGCGCTCCACAGGCCAAAGTCAGGGTTCGTAGCCCCAGGCGGCGGCTCAGCAGATACAACAGGGTCATGCCCAGCATGCCGGCGGGGAAATACCACAGATGATAGAAGGTGCCGTCCCACACCAGCATCCGCAAAACTTTGGCCGCAGTGAGTTCCTTATAATGTCCCGCATAGATTCCCAACGGCAGATACAGCAGGATACATGCCAGATAGAGCATACCTGCGCGGGCCAGATAGCGCAGCAGCCGTCTGCCGGCCCGGACGCCGGGTTCCAGGATGCGGGGCAGTACAAACTGCCCTGTAACCATCAGAAAAAAAGGCACTGCCACCCTGGCCAGAATACGGGTGAGAAAGAAATCGGCTTCCGCAGATATGCATGTCAGGGGTGAGGTGTGGATGGCCACCACCAGCAGGGCGCCTGCCAGACGAAATTTATCCAGTCCGCCGGTATTTGTCGATTGGTTCATGATGTACTCCTTTTCGCATGATACGTTTGCTCAATGAAGAATGTCTCTTTGTGCCCCGCATTGCAAGGACGGGATTATTTTGTGTTATACTTATGAGCGTTTAGATTTTCCTTTCTGCCCGACACATGTTGCCCGATTCCGCGACATGTGTCGAGCGGAATTTGGAAAATCTTAGCGCTCGTCAATATATGTCCACTGGGTCAGCACAAACCCGTCCACATTGTTGCCGGATATCTGGTAAGGCGCTGCCTCATTGACTTCTACAATTGTCTCTTCCGGCGTGGCCGGAACATAGGATATGTAGACGGCGCGTCCCCCAATCCGGATACAGTAAGGATGCAAAGGGCTGTCAAACTGCTTGATATACTCGGTGTATTCCTCCAGGGTCTGACGGTTTTCCGTCATGATCCGGGCATGGGGGACCCCCACATAGCGGAAGTGCCAGGGCTCACAGCCGATGCCGGTGAGGGCTTCCCCTCCGGCGGGATAGCGCAGGATAAAGCCATAATCGGCAGCCCTCTCTTTGAACTGGCCGCAGATACCGGTGTCCGGGAACTCCGGGCAGATAAAGTCAATGTGTTCCTGGTGCAGCCCCAGATCGACGGCAAGGCCGGTCTGATGTTCGCTGTGACCGGGAACCGCCACATAGGTCTGGGTGTATTCCGGCCCGTTCTCCTGCAGGCAGGAGTCCCAGATGGCTTGCTGCTCCGCCATGGAGCGCCAGCCGCTGACAGGGATGATGGAGTCCCAGCCGCCGATCTCCTGCATCAGTTCCTCCAACAGGGCTGCGGTCTGTCGCTCCAGCTGCACACCGTTTCCCACAGCCGCCAGCGTCTCCGGCCTGTCCCAGGCTGCTTTATGCAGGGCGTTGACCAGGATCAGCGCGCCCCTGTGCAGGGCATCCCGGCTCAATGTAATCTGTTTCATATATTTTCAGTTCCTCCTTCATTAAAATGTTATATCGTTTACTATAGTTCCGGGTATCTTCCACCGGTACACAATCTCGGCAGGGTTTGTGTAGGTTTCTTGCCCCGCAAACTCCTGCCCGCAGCTGCTGCGCGCTATTTCTCTCCTGCCAGCGCCTGCTTCAGTATCCGATCCAGCACCTCCGGAAAGGACAGCCCCGCCGCTTTCATCATACCGGGATAACGGCTGTGTTCGGTAAATCCTGGAATGGTGTTTACTTCGTTAAACACGATCTCCCCCTCCGGCGTCAGAAACAGATCCACCCGCGCAAACCCGCTGCAGCCCAAGGCGCGATACACTCTCCTTGCGGCCAGCTTGATTTCCTCTGCTTTGCTGTCAGATATGCGGGCGGGTACGTGGATGGTGGAGGTCTTTAAAGTGTACTTCTCTGTAAAGTCAAAAAATCCGCCGGACAACTCGATTTCGTCCACTTCCCCTGTGATCAGTTCATTGGTTCCCAGAACGGCGCAGCCAACCTCAAAGCCGGGAATGTTTTCCTCCAGAATCACCTGGTTGTCATAAGTAAAAGCCAGTTCAATGGCGGTTTCCAACTGATCGGAGGAGACAACCTTCGTCACGCCGTAGGAGGAACCGGCTTTTACTGGTTTTACAAAAAGAGGATAGCCTACCTGGCCGGCAAAAGCCTGAGAAAGCTCTATAGTAAGAATCCGATTCCCGGCAATGGACATATCCAGTACCAGGGCTTTGGGTGCGCGGATTCCTGCCAGGGAGACCAGCCGGTGGGCACGGTCTTTATCCATACAGAGAGCGGAGGCTAGAGTGCCGCAGCCGGCCAGAGGAATCCCGGCCAGTTCGATTAATCCCTGAAGAGTGCCGTCCTCGCCGTTGCGGCCATGGAGTACGGGCAGCGCCGCGTCCACGGGTATTTTTTGCAGGGAATCCGCTCCATACACCAGCAGTTCATGAAAGCTGCGGCAGGGGGAGAGGGCGGCGGGAACGCAGTGGGCGCTGTCGGCGTACCAGGTATCCGCCGCAATCTGCTCCACCGTTCCGGTGTAGTAATACCAGTCTCCCTGCCGGGTGATGCCTACCGGGATCGGGCAGTATTGTTCCCTGTCCAGATTGCGGATCACGCCGGCGGCAGATTCCAGAGAAACAGAGTATTCGGAGGAACAGCCTCCGAAAAAAATGATAATGTTCTTCTTTTCCATGACGATGTACTCCTTTATTTTGGTGGTTTATTGCTCAATAATGGCGGTTCCCTCCGGTAGTGTGTAGCCGATGCGGCAGACGTTCCGGTACAGTGTGCGGGCGCTTTGCGTCTGCCCTGTTTTTCTGTCTGTGAGAGTCTGAATCACATCCACTTCCTCCCAGAGGGCGTCCTGCCTGCGGTAATAGGACACGGGCCCGTTGCTTATGGAGTAGACCAGGGGATCCTGCCGGTCGGCGTACAGATACCCATAGATTTTTTCCTGGTCAAAGGCGATGTGGAGCTGGAAGGTGCGCTCCGTGTCATTGCGCACCTTCAGATCCTTCCAGCCTTCCGCCAGGGTGGCGTCCACGCCCATGGGCGCGTCGCTGGGGGGCTCCGGAAAATCCTTGCTCCCGTGTCCATGGCGTTCAACCACGGTCAGCGGGGAGTGGAGGAATACCCAGAACAGCAGATTGCTCAGCTGGCACATGCCGCCGCCGGGAGCGGTAGTCAGTTTCCCGCCAATTACGGTCAGTCCCTCTCGGTAGGGCTCCCTGCGGTCCGCATGGCGCGTGGCCAGGCTGAAGGAGAAGGTTTCTCCCGGACGGATCAGCATGTGGTCGATGGCTGCCGCCGCCAGCTTCAGATTGTGTACTTTGTTTTCCTGGTAAATCATATCAAAGCCGGTGCTTTTGTTGTACATGGGGCAGCCGGAGGAAAATACCTCTATGGGCAGCAGTTTCTCAGGTATGGCGGTGGTATAATGGTTGCCATCCAGCTTCATCCCCAGATAGAAAAACAGCTTTCGCTGCCAGATGCGCAGGGGGATCAGCCAGGGAAAAAGTTCTGTGATTCGTTTTCGTTTCATTTTTGTTTCTCCTAATTTAGAGTACCGCAAGTTCCCTACAAGCACACAAGGCGGGTGAACAATACCAGGCCGCTGCGGCGTCCCGATATTGTTCAGTGTGCTTTCCGGGAACATGCTGATTAAAGTTCCGCAAGTCCCGCTTGTTTTTGGATAGTATAGCAGGCTTAAGTGACAATTTAGTTACAGGCAGCAAAAAATCCCTCCCTGATACCTGCATTATATCAGAGAGGGAAAAACATGTTTGTGCGATTCCTGTGGATAACCTGTATATTTTATTGTGAATTTCTTAAAATTTTCTCAAGATGGGGAAAATTTCCGTCCCGTTCCCCGGACGCAGATTAGCTTTGGGGAAGCCACAGAGTGAAAACAATTTGCTCGTCGGCGCTCTCGGCCTGTATTTTGCCGCCGTGGAGTTCCACGATCTCTTTGGAGATGGCCAGCCCCAGTCCGGCGCCGCCGGTGGAGGAGGAGCGGGAGGAGTCCAGACGGAAAAACTGTTCAAAGATCCGCCCCAGCTTTTCGGGAGGGATGGTCTTGCCATGATTGCTGACCTTCACTTCAATCCAGGGATTTTGCCCCGGCGTAGGTACAGGCTGGGAATTTAATGCCCCCATGCTGTCCGCCGCTGCCGTTTTCATAGACAGGGAGATGGCGCTGTCAGGGTAGCTGTAATTTACGGCGTTGCGGATCAGGTTGTCAAATACCCGCTGCAGCTTGTCCGGGTCACAGTTCATCTGCACTTCCGGCTGGATATCCAGCTGCCAGGACAGGCCCTTTTCAGACAATACCGGCAGGAACTCATAGGTGATCTGTTCCAGCATCCTGCTCAGGTTCACCTGCTCCGTCTCCAGCGTCAGAGTGGTCAGATTGAAGCGGGTGATATCAAAAAACTCGCCGATCAGATCTTCCAGACGCAGCGCCTTGTCTAAGGCGATGCCCGTATACCTTTCCCGGAGTTTTGGAGAGATCTGGGGCTCGTCCTGCAGCAGGCTCAAGTATCCGATGACGCTGGTCAGCGGGGTCTTTAAATCATGGGCGAGATAGATGACCAGGTCGTTTTTCCGTTGTTCGGCCTCTCTGGCCATAGCTTCTGCCTGAAGTCCCTGAAGGCGGAACTGGTTCAGCTGTTTTTCTACATCGGTCAGCACATCGGAGAGACGTACCGGTTCTTCACGAGAGGCAATCAATTTCCCGGAAGCGTCTATGATCTCATCCAGATACCGCAGGGGTAGATTTATAAAGTGGTGGGTGATCAAGGTCCAGCCCATCAGAATGATGACTGTCATGATGAGAATCAGATAGTCCTTGACCAACACCAGAACCTTGTACAGAGGTTCATAGTAGTACCAAGTGCGCAGGCTGCACAGGAACCAGCATATGGTGACAAAGACAACCAGCCCTATCACAAAACCGATCATGGATAATACATAGCGCAGCATGATTCGCCGGGAAATCCGGCTTCTCTGTAATATTTGGCTATTCAATGGTATACCCCACCCCCCACACCGTCTTGATATATTTGGGCCGTCTGGCCGGTTCCTTCAGCTTCTCCCGGATCCGGGCGATATGGGCCATGACTGTATTGTTGTTATCCAGATATTTTTCGCCCCACACCGCCTCAAACAGTTCCTCGGAGGAAACTACGCTTCCCTGATGCTCGCAGAGATACCAGAGAATATTGAACTCGATGGGGGTCAGGATAACTTCCTGCCCGTTTATGCTGCAATGGTGGGCATCCTTGTCTATATGAAGCCCACGGATATCTTTCTCCGTCAGTTCCTGCTGGGGCAGAGCCGTATTGTACCTTGTGTAGCGGCGCAGCTGGGTACGTACCCGGGCGGTGAGCTCCAGAGGATTGAAAGGCTTGGTGATATAGTCGTCCGCGCCCAGGGTCAGCCCGGTGATCTTGTCCAGATCCTCTCCCCGAGCCGTCAGCATAATAATGGGAAAAAGGTGTGTCTCCCGGATCTGCTGGCACAGGGCAAATCCATCCATATCCGGCAACATCACATCCAGTATGGCTAGGCTTAAGTCCTCCCGCCTTACGCAGGCCAGCGCCTCCGTGGCCGTGTAACAGGTGAACACCTCATATCCCTCGTTTTTCAGATACACAGTCACCAAATCCGCTATGGCTGCTTCGTCATCCACAATCATGATCTTCTCCTGCATGTTGTCTGACACGCTCCTTTTACAAAAATTTCAGTCCTATTGTAACAACATATACGAAAAAACGCAAGTATTGATAAAAATGATATATTGCCTAAAGGCAGGCCCACAAAATAGAAAAAGGAAAAGTTCAGAACAATGGATGTTGAATGAGTTGATATATGTGTAGAGAGTGGGCGGACTTAGGGCGCAACGGGGAAAGATGTGAAAGTCTATGTAGAGCAGACAAATGGTCTGATTTTACATTTGATTGAAAAGCAATAAAAACAGAATCTGATTTGAGGTATAAAATGCCACCGTTTACAGATAATAGTACTGAAATCTACAGCACAAAGATAAACAAATGGAGGCATTTTTATGAAAGCAACAGGAATTGTGAGGCGTATAGATGACCTTGGAAGAATAGTAATCCCAAAAGAAATCCGCCGCACCTTGCGGATCAGAGAGTCGGATCCCCTGGAGATCTACACGGACCGGGAGGGGCAGGTGATCCTGAAAAAGTATTCCCCCATCGGGGAGATGACCACCTTTGCCAAGCAGTATGCGGAGTCCCTGGCCCAGGTGTCCGGCCACACCGCCCTGATCAGCGACAGGGATCAGTTCATTGCCACCGCCGGAGGCGGCAAGACCTACCTGGGCAAAGAAGTGAGCAAGCAGCTGGAGGAGAAGATGAACGATAGGGAGACGGGAATCTGCTCTCAGGGAGACCGGAACTTTTTAAGGGTCTGCGACGATCTGGAGGTAGAGTATCAGCATATGGCGTTCACGCCGATTATCTGTGAGGGCGATGTGATCGGTTCCGTAATCCTGCTGGAAAACGATTACAAGGGGAAAATGGGAGAGGTGGAGTACAAGCTGATCATGTCGGCGGCGGGCTTTCTGGGCAGGCAGATGGAACAGTAAGACAGAAAAAAGGACGGGTCAACGGAAAATGCTATGCGACGGCTTGCCGACTGCATAGCCATTTTCCGAAAAAAAGATTATACTAATGAAAAGAAAATGATTGCTGCAGTACACAAGGAAGGACTGGGGATAGAAGATAGGAATACGATACCGAGGCCGGAACAGCCGCAGATGCAGCGGGGAAACTGGGTGAGGCAACGTCCTAAGGTCACGGGGATGGTGTGTATAAATTGTCAGCAATAGGAACGGCATTAGTTCGCAGTTCCTATTGCTTTAACGCAATGGCGGCATGAAAAGCGAGCATGTCATCGTTGCAGTACATCTGTAAATCACCGTGATATTTGTTGACCGCCTTGCGAATGCTTTTTAATCCAAATCCATGTCCATTTTTATTTACGGTTAGCTGCCTGTCCTTACAGAGAAAAGGATTTTTTCGGCACCCACGATGATGCCGGGATCAGTAACGACATTTTTCAAATATACAGTTTCCCGATCTTTTGACCGGGGATAAATTTTTTGTTTGTCCATCATAATTCGTTATCCTCCTTAGAAATCAAGTCAGCCATGCGGATGACAGATAGTTTTGATTTTTTGACATTCACTAAAGTTTCCTGTTTACATTTCGGGCAATACAGTGGAAAATTGATAAGCTCTGTATCTTGACGCAGTTTAAGTCTGGTCTTGTTCCCACATATGGGGCATAGAAGCCATACCATCCGATCCATCATAGACTTTCCCCCTTGTGGCTTGATTGAATGAGCGTTTTGTGTTCCCATTTTCTACTTGTGAAATAGAGTAAACCTACAATAGCAGGTAAGACTGGAGAAAGCGCCTGGCCGTAATAAATCCCGGAAAAGCCCATATTAAGTACAAAGGCCAAGAGCCAGCTCACAGGCAAACGCACAATAACCGCGTCCAGTAAAGCGTTAATCATAGCAACATTTGCCGCACCGACACCAATAGCAAAGGAGTCCAAAGTGTACATAACGGCATAAATCAAACTATTTATACTGCAACAGACACGCAGATAGTAAACTCCATCGTTTACTACTTCCGGGGTGGTACTACCAAAAAGCAAAATCAATGGTTCAGCAAAAAACTGTACGCCAATTACGACAACGAGCGTTACAGCAACATTCATCACTAAACTGATTTTTACCACTTTACGGGCGCGTTCAATTTGTCCAGCTCCCATGCATTGCCCTGCCATCGCTGTAACTGCCTGTCCAATAGCCCAGCAGGGCATACCAGCAAAGGTGTTGATTTGCAAACCTACATTCGATGCAGCAGATACAGCAGTACCAAACTGATTGAGCATCCCTGCCACAAGCAGATAGGCCGTGTTGACTACGACCATTTGGATGGCCGTGGGCAGTCCGACTTTCACGATGGCGGCCAGCTTATCCCATTGAAGCGTAAACTTTCCGCGATTTTCCATAGAGAAAAATATTTTGTGCCGCTTCAAATAGAATAGAGAAATCACAAAGGAAATTCCTTGCGCGGTAATCGTTGCGTAAGCCGCCCCTGCCGTTCCCATTCCTGATGGGCCCACCAAGATAATGTCTAAAACGATATTGATGACGGTAGCAATTCCCACAAAATAGAGGGGAGATTTAGAATCCCCAAGCCCCTTGAGCACAGAGCAGACAGCATTATATCCAAAGACGAACACAGTTCCACAACAAATAATTTTCATATAGTCGCAGGCATCTTGATATGCGTCTGCTGGAACATTTAACATCTTGAATAACGGCTGGCAGGTTGCCAGACTCACAATAGTCACAAGCAGGGAAGATACCAGCGAGAGCAAGGCCAGCATTTGAAAAGACTCCGTCTGTCCCTTTTTATCGTCTGCCCCCTTATATTGAGCAATCAACACGGCTCCGCCCATCGTCATACCAATACAAATTGAATTGATGATATAGCACAATTTAGAAGCATTACCAATGGCCGCAAGACCCGTATCGCCTACAATTTGGCCGACTACAAGCATATCTACTACATTGTAAAATGATTGCAGTGTATTTGCTAAAAGCAACGGGAAAGCGAAAGCGGCCAGTTTTTTCGGCACACTTCCGGTCAACAAACTATGTTCTTCAGTCATATCTATTTCCTCCAAAAAGAAAAAGGGCACACTACATCGTGCGCCCTTTGCATAGTCACTTAACAATAAGCATAGCAAAAGGCCACAAACAAAACATGGTCTGTGGCCTAAACAGTCAATTATCTATCGTTGATCTGATAAAAAGGGTATAAAAACCAAAGACAGTCCTATCTCTGCCTTGGCCTTTCCGCTTTATAGATCAACTTTCCGAAAAGGCTCCGCACAATGTTTCGTGGTATAAACTTGTGTGGAGCCGAAGTCAATACAAAATTTTCCGAACAACATCGTACTCACCTCTTGCATAGTTATATCATTCTTATTGTAATCAGTTTTCCCCTTGTTGTCAAGTCAGCAAGGCCATCTTAGATTGCAGGTTAGATGAAAATAATTAGTCAGTGGTATGAAATACACAATCGTTCAAATTATAACACCTGAAATGTAAAATTACATTAGGTGATATTATGAAGATTGAGAGAGATGAACGACGATTTGATTTTCACGATATAGGACTCGCTATCAAGCGGGCAAGGGAAGCCAGCGGAATGACGCAGGAGCAACTGGCCTATATTGTTGACCGGGCTCCGCGCACCATCATGTATAACGAGAATGACGGCCAGCACCCCAGCCTCAACACCTTTTATCAGATGGTGACAATGTTCGATATATCGGTAGATCAATATTTCTATCCGTCCAAGAATAAAGGGAGTGAGTGCAGAAAGCGGATCGACGCCATTCTTAACGCCCTGGACGAAAAAGAACTAAAAATTGTAGAAGCCATGATCCAAGCGATGAAAGCGGCTAAAGAAACGGAGGATGCGTAAAGAGAAGCACGCGCCTCCGTTTTTTCGCGCCACTTCCGGGGTTGCGCGTTTCGGCAAGCAATTCGGGTGTGGCCACACTCCGAAATTTTTGCTGGGCCGTAGGCCCGCAAAAATGCTTGTTGGGGAGCCTCCCCAAACCCGGCTCTTTGGGACAAAATGTCCCAAAGAGATTGGCTGCGTCACCGCCGCTATCGCGTCTGTTCCTTATCAGTGCACCCGTCCGTCAGTCCGAGCAGATGGTCGATGTTGGACTTGACCGCCACGGCCTCCCGCATATCCCGCTGGGCCTGCCGATACTCGGCATAGAGGGCCTTTTTCCTGTCCGCCAGCTCCCGCCGCTGTTTTTTCAGCGCATCCATTTTGGGGAGCTTTGCACCGCCCAACAATTCATTCATAGCGGCCCGGGCCGCCCGGTAGGTGGCAAGCTCCGCCTCGTGCTCGGCCAAATACTTTTTCGAGTACCGGGCCGCCTTGTAGCCATCGAACACGGGCCGGGCCTTGGCATAGTCCACCACGGCTCCCATGAGCTCGGACGTTTTGGAGAGGGCGGCCTCGGTGGTCTGGAGCTCCCCGGCCAGCGCGTGGGCCCGGTCAACCGCCGCCTCGGTTTTCGCCGCCAGCGCGTCATAGTCGGTCAGCTTGTTTTCTTGCAGGAACTGGAGGGCGGCGGCCATCTGCTTTAGGTTGTAGACCTTGGCCCAGCGTTCATAAGCGGGGCCCTTGCCCTGGGCCATGCGCTGTTGAATGTCAATGATAAGGCCCACCTGCCGGGGCGGGGGCGGCGCGTCCTTGGGGAACTTCGGGAGGGGCCGCTCTCCGGCAATCACCACCCGGATGTCCTCTGGGTCAAAGCCGGGGCCGAGGGTGGATGCCCGGAGCCGGGTATATTTCTCCTGCCCCGGAGCAAGGAACGACACCACGCCGCCTCGTCCATATTTGACGGCAAAGCCGGACTCCTCCATCAGTCGGAGGAACGCTGCGAAGTCGGCGGGCTTTTTCTCCAGCGCGGCGATGATCGCCAGCCGCACCCGCTGTTGAGCGGACGGCGGCTTTTCCCCAATCCACTGGCCATAGTGCAGAAAGCGGCCCTTGCTGTGTTGTCTCGGATTTTGTATCACGGACAAATCATGCTCCAGGCATACCCGGTCAGACAGCCGCCGGAGTGCAAAGCTGGAGCCGAGGAAATTATGGAATTTCCGGGAGCAGTCAAAAGCCGTGGAATTGAAATAGATGTGGTTGTGAATGTGGCCCTTGTCGGTATGGGTGCAGACGAAAAACTGGTACTTGCCTTTCGTCCAGCGAATCGCCGTTTCAAAGCCCAGCTTGTTTGCCTCCTCCGCCGTCACCTCACCGGGCGGGAACGCCTGCCGTATCTGGAAGAACAGGGCCCCGCGCTCCACGGGCCGGGCCGTGGCCGCCTGGTATTCGCTTTTCACCAGCAGGAACTCGGCGGCGGCTGTGGACGGGTCGCAGAGGTGGGAGGACACGGCCCCCAGCTTTTGGGGGTTGAGCCCGTAAGCAAACCGCTCCTCCATCGTCTGGACAGCGCTCAGTCCCGCCGCCTGCTTGTAGGGCCGGATGTAGGTCGTGGCCGTGGTAGCACCTCCTTTCGCCATGAAAAAAAGACAGCAGGCAAAGCGCCCACT
>Ga0137309_101155_pt1 | contig 18439 bp, 13 predicted proteins | sample NAcewiD2O_June_FD_97179 | JGI IMG/M metagenome (GOLD analysis project Ga0137309, IMG submission 97179) | Mouse cecal microbial communities from Vienna, Austria - N-Acetylneuraminic amended D2O_June | ecosystem: Host-associated > Mammals > Digestive system > Large intestine > Cecum | place... | reverse complement strand
GCCGATCATCACATAGGGCAGATTGGGCAGGATGTACTTCTTGATGTTGATCTGCATTACCGCTCCCGCTCCTTCCGCTTTTCCCGGTTCACCACGGTATTCTTCACCCGCTCCTTGAAACTGGCCAGCCGTTGCAGCACCGAGGGCCGGGAGGCTTTGCGCACCTTTTTCCCGGCATACTCATTGAACGCGGAGGTCAGGGCGTCGGCGTCCCTGCTCTTGAAGAAAATCAGGAACTTGGGCGGGTCGCTGCTCCTGTCCCGCTTGATGGCGTAGTCCACGCCGTATTTCCGGGCGATGCGGTCAAACTCCCGGATGGACGGGTCGTTGATCTCAATATTGGACACGCCCTGATTCTGCCCGATAAGCTGCTTTACCGTCTGCTTGCCGTGGGGTATCACATGGGCATCCTGTTTCTGCTGCTTCTGGTGCTTGACCTCTCTGCGGTGGGCCATGTACTTGGCAATCGCCGCCTTGAACATCCGCCCGGTGAATCTGGTGCCATTCACCATCAGCGTCAGCGTTTTGTTCTCCACTTCCTCCTGCATGAAAAATCACCTCTCATTATCCCGGCTTTTCTGCCGGTGCTGCAAATATTCGTTCCAGTCCTTGCCCCGCGCCGGGGTATGGACGGTCACAGAGTAGCCCTTTTGCGTGTATTTGGCCTTCATCCGCTCTGCCGCCGTCCGCCCCGGCCCGTCCGCGTCCAGACACAGGTCAATGCGCCGCAGATGGGGATTTTCCCGGAGATAGGTGTCCAGAGGCCCGTCATAGAGGCAGCACAGCGCCACGGCGTTGCTTTTCACGCTGCGGTGCAGGGTGCAGTAGCTCATCAGGTCGATGGGGGCCTCGAATACGAACACACGGAGCTGCCTGCTGTCGCATGGGAGCCGGAACGCCACCTCCTTATCGCTGCCGGGGACGCCGCCCCGGAACGCCGCGCCGTTCAGATCGTAGGTGCCGCGCTTGGCTGCGAATACCGGCTTGCCCGCGCTGTTTCTGCCGACAAAGACGCAGTTGTGATATTTCGCGTCCTCATAGAGCAGCCCCGCGCCGATAAAGTCCCGGATGACCTGGGGCGCGATACACCGTTTCTGAAGATAGGCGGTCACACGGCGGTTATCGCTGTTCGGCGGCGGGAGGGCAAAGGGGACTTCTTTCTTCTCTGGAACGGGCGGCGGCGCACGAAGAAACCGTGCGCCGCCATGATAGTCCAGAAGGTACTCTACCGCCTCCGGGAAACTCTTGCCCTCGAACCGCTCCAAGAAAGAGATCGCGTCCCCGCCCCGGTTTTCCGAGTAGCGGAACCAGGTGCGGCGGTTCTTAATCCGCAGGCTGTCCATTTCCTTGGTGGTGTAATAGCTGCCGACCCGCTTGACCTGATACCCCAGGGAGGTCAGCAGATCGGGCAGATCGGTCTCCCTGGCGGTCTCCAGCTCGGCCTCGGTAAAGCGTCCATCTGTGTCAGGCATCAATATCCCGTCCGGGGGAGCGGGGTGGGCTTGCCGTACACCGTTGTCACCCAGCGGCTGACGGCCTGTACCCACACGCCGTTATAGGTGCCGCCCACATCGGCCACATTCACAAAGGACGTGGTGGTGATGTTGGAAATGGCGGTGCAGTACAGCATGGGCTTTTCCACCTGGGCGAAACCGGCGGGGGCCTGTCCAAAGACAAACATAATCTCGGTCACGCGCTCATTGGAGGCCAGCCCCAGGGCTGTGGCGGACGCGGCCAGGGTGTAGTTCTTGCTGGTGGAGAGATTGTCCGCCAGCGTTCGATACTCGCCGCCGTTGACGCGGTAGGTGATCTTATAGGTGCCGGGGAAATTGTAGGTGCCGGTCACGATGCTGTCCAGCCGGACCTCGGCAGGGAGCGTGTCGCGCCAGTAGAAGGACTGGAGCATGACGTTGGAGCTGTTGGCAATGTCGGAAAGTACATAGCGCACCGGCTGGCCCGCCATGATCTGGTTGGGGCCGGTCTTGGTGATGGACACGCCGGTGGCAAGGGCCTTGTTCGTGACCTCAAAGCGCACGATCTCGCCCTCATGCTCCAGATAGGCGGTCAAATCCTCGCCGCTGATGCCGTAGTTGTTCGGGGCCTTGACCTCGCGGATGGTATAACGGCCCAGGGGCAGGGGCTTGGACGCAGCCAGTCCCCGGCTGTCGCTCTTGATGGTGTCCACCAGATTCCCGGCCTTGTCGTAGATTTCAAAAATCGCGCCCTCCAGCAGCGTCCCGGCAGGCAGGCCGTTGGTGGGGTTGTAGTCAGCGGATTTTTTGGTAATCTGAATCTGCGCGGTGATGGGCGTGTTCTTCCACTCGATCAGCGTGGTCTCCCCGGCGGTGACATACACGGTTTTCATCTGCGTGTCGGGAATGTAGCCCTTATTTTCCAATTCGCGGAGATAGTAGCGGCCCGAAGTGGTCAGGCCCTCAATATAGACATACCCCGAGTTGTCGCTGGTGTACTGCCCAATGGGGGTATTGGTACTGTCATACAGCAGGAACGTCACCCCGTAAATGCCCTTGCCGGTTACGCTGTCGGTCTTGTGAATCAAAATGCCGGAAAAAGGCTTGTTTTTCACCGTCAGTGTGGTAGTTTTACCGTCCGTGATGGTGAAATAGGTGGGGGTGCTGTCCAGCTTGAAGCCCTGCGCCGCCTCGATCTCCACAGCATAGTAGTCACCGGCGTCCAGGTCCAGGTGGGTGCGGCCCTGTTTATCTGTGGTGATGGTGTCCACCAGAGTACCGTCCATTTTTCTGATCTCGAAAGTAGTACCAGGGATGCGCTGGGTGGTGTCGCTCTCGGAGACCTTAATCAGCTCCAGCCCGCCCTCGGCCTTGTTGAAGAAGGTCAGGGTCTGGGCGGCTCCCTGCTTGATAAGGATGGACTGCGGCGTGGTGTCCAGCACATAACCGCTGGCGGTCTTGGTTTCCTTGGCGGTGATGGTAGTGCCGGGGGTCAGGTCGGTGATAACAATGCGCCCATTTTTATCGGTCACATACTCGCCGTTATTCGGCCCCACATACTGACCGCTGGAATCGGTGACAAGGAAGGTCACGCCTTGGATGGGGTCAGTAGTGCCATCCACATACTTCTGGATGGTCAATGTCTGCTGAGGCGCATTGTAAAAGGTGAGGGTCTGCGTGTCTGCTGGGTTGACGGTGACGGTCTGCGTCCGGGTGGCCTCGTCAATGGTGTAGCCGGGAATCGTCCTGGTTTCTCTGGCCACGATAGTGCCGGTCACGCCGGAAATGCGGATTTCGCCGTTTGCGTCGGTGGTATAGAGGCCGTTGCTGGACAGATGGCCGTTGGCGTTGTCCACATAGCCGCCGCCAGCGTAGGTCAGCTCAAATTCCACGCCTGCCAGCGGCTGCTTGGTGACGGAATCCAGCTTTCGGATCACCAGCTCGCCCGCCCGCTGGTTCCAGAAGGTCAGCTCGGGGGCCTGGGGGCCTGCGGTGATCTTCACCGTCTTGGGCGATGACGATAGGTAAGTCTCTGATGAAATCATCTCGGACTTTTCCCCCGTCCCACACCGGACGGGCGCCTTTCAGCGCATCCGGCGTACCCTCTTACTTTGTATAGAGACACCTCCAGGACCAAAGATGTCTCCTAATCAATGGAACAAGAGCATATTTACTGCATAAAGATTTACAGTGCGCCAATGAGCGTTTTAATCCGTTTCTTTTTCTTCGGGAAAAGTGCATAAAGCTGTTCCGGGTTGCTGCTATGCAGAATTTGATGTTCTAATTCCGACAGGACACACAGATTGTCAAAATCATTTGTTCCGCCTTTAGATTTTGGCTTGATGTGGTGGCAGTGGTAATTCTCCACCGGAACAAATTCACCTGACAAGTAACTGATTCCCTTTACTGAACTGTACTTGCTGATTCTGAACATAGCCAGATGGCTGTTTTTGATGTATTTGGAAGTATTCACAAGGTAGGTTATCATTTCCATCGTAACCCCTGGCTTGTGTTTTTTCTCACCATAATCGTAGGGATTCTTCCTGCGAACAACGCCTTTGGTTGCAGATATCAGGCCACTGTCCCAGTTGGCCCAGTCTATTCTTATGATGGGAATGCCTCCAAAGCAATAATAGCCGTCCTTTCCCCAGGAGAGATACCTTCCTCCGAGAAATTGATTTTTATAGGATTGCTCCTTGGTAAACATAGCTCTTTTTTCCATTGTGTGATAAAACAGTTTCTTGATTCGCCAGCCTATTTTGCTAAAACTTTCACAGAAGTGGGTCATGCCGCGATAGTAGTTGTGGATTCCTACTACATAAATATTCCAGTTGTTGAATGTCTCAAAGCTCGGTTCTTTCCGAATGGCCCGCAAAAGTTCTCTGCACTTCCCAACAATTTCGTCCGCCTTTTCCTGGGGAAGGCAGTTGGCAACCATTAGCTTACCTTTCTTTTTCACATTCTTGGTATTCTGTTTGAAGACATAGAAGTCATAGCCGAGATATTTCATTTTCTCTTTCGTCAAATCATAAATTTTTGTTTTATCTTCATTGATGACCAAACGCATATTTCTGGTAAGATAGTTGGTCACGCTGTGACGAAAGCGTTGTGCGTCCTCATGGTCTTTGCACAGAACCAGAATATCATCGGCATACCGCACATGGATACCGATTTTCAGATTGGTAGCTTCCAGATTACGCCGTATATGCCCTTTGCTGTGAAACTTCGCCACATCGAGGTCATACCAGCAGTCCCCTTGGTCCCGGAGCCAGACATCAAACCGATGGAGATAGACATTACTGATGAGCGGACCGAGTATAGAACCCTGCGGAGAACCTTTGGGGTCCTCTACCTTACAGGACTTTTCAAAGTACCCCTTTTTGATGAAGCGATAGATGTAGTTGAGAATTACCTGGTCCTTTATTCCTATGTGCCATAGTTCCCGATAGGTAATGTCTGCATCAATGGTCCCAAAGTAGTCTTTCATATCAACAGACAGCACATACGGCATGGTCTGACAATAATTTTTGACCCTTGCCAGTGCATTATGTGTACTGACCTGTTCTCTGAAACCGAAAGAGCTTTCCACAAACTTTGTTTCGCAGTAGGGTTCCACAACAAGCTGGATGCACTTTTCCACCAGCTTGTCCCAGATGGAGCAAATGCCAATGGGCCGCATTTTTCCATTGCCTTTTGGGATATAAATGCGTTTGACATAGTCCATCTGTTTCTTGAGAAGCCGTTCCTTGACAATTTCCGCTAATTCCATGACCGAATACTTTTCCAGGGTTTTGTAATTGCTTCCATCCGGCCCAGGCGTCATCCTGCCAGGACTTTGCCCCAACTGACGGACCGCCAGAGCAACATTGCGGTCATCATAGACCATGGGATGCAGATTGCGCATATCAATGGCTCCGTTCTGATAGTCAAGGTATCGTTTCTCCATATCCACATAATAAATATTGTTTACTGCCATAGGCTTTTCGCCTCATTTCCGTAACGATTAGTCTCTTGCGTCTAATGGGCGAATATAGGTTGTACTGTTTTATCGTTCAAAGCAAGACTAAGGCCCTTCGCTCCCCCGTATTTCTTGATACGGGATCTTCGCTACTATGGCCCCGGTGACTACCCGTTCATAACCTTTCTGGCCCTACCCTTTCGGTGCGGACCGTCCCCGGTTATTGCTGAATCGCCGGGCAGTTCGCCTGTATCGATACGACTGCCTTAATGCTATACTTAGGACTCCTCTCTGCTCCGTGAGCCTGCATTTCTGCGGTACGTTTCTCACGTACTCTATGGCGGCCATAACGCCATCCCCCATTGCAACACGGCAATATTGCGTGAGGTAGACTCATTCCTTTATCCTCTTTCATATGATGAAAGGTTGGATAAGCCTAGTTACGAAGCGTACAAACAAAGGAATTTCTATCCATATATAGCGGAGCCCGGGGTGTACCGTCACCGGCAGTGTCCCCGTCTTCACCTATGCTTCGCGACTGCCTGTTACCAGACAGCCGGCAGGAGTATCAGCCGCAGTCGGATACATGAGATATTAGGCTCTCATGCCGCTGCCAGTCGTATCAATTACCAACAAAATACGCCGTTTTCACCTCCTTTGTGGCGTTTTTGCCTGGTTCATAGCTGTGTCACGCTACTACGCGAGTTTTGAGCTATGATTCAGGTCGCACTGCCGTCCAAAACAAAACCGTCCACTGTTTTGATCTCGCGGGCGGTGATGGAAGTGCCGGGTTCCAGCCCCTCAATTACGATCTCACCCGCAGCGTTGGTGTAAAATACGCCGTCGCCAGGGCCAACCGCCGCGCCAGTGCTGTCCGTGATTTTGAACGCTACACCCGCCAGCGGCTCATTCTGTGTCCCCTCAATGTACTTGTGAATCGTGAGGGTCATTTTGGGGTCATTCTCAAAGGTGAGGTCGTTGCCGCCGCAGGTTCCGTCATTGTTCCCGGCGTTGGTTTCGCCGCCGCCCACGCCGCTGGTCAGGCTGTTGGTTCCATTCTTCACAATGATGGTTTTGGGAGTTGTGTCCAGAACGTACTCGCTGGGGACCTTGCTCTCACTGACTACTATGGTGCTGCCCGGAACGAGGCCGGATACCGTCACCGTGCCGTCCTTGCCGGTGGTGTAGCGGCCCAGCACAGTGCCGTTACCGTCCTTCACTGTAAATTCAGTTCCAGGAACGGGCTTTCCGCTCACAGAATCCAGCTTGGTCAGGGTCAAGCTGCAAAGAGGCTCATTGAGGAAGGTGAGGGTCTGCGTATCGTCCGGGTTGACGGTGACGGTCTGCGTCTGCGTGGACTGGTCGATCACATAGCCGGGAGCGGCCTTGACCTCTTTCGCTACAATCGTGCCTGTCACGCCGGAGATGCGGATTTCCCCGTTGGCATCGGTGGTATAGAGGCCGTTGGAGGACAGATGCCCGTTGTCGTTATCCACATAGCCGCCGGAGGCATACGTCAACTGGAACTGAGCGCCGGAGATGAGAGCGCCGGTCACGCTGTCCTTTTTCTGGATAACAAGAGAACCGGCCCGCCTGTTCCAAAAGGTCAACTGCTGTACGCTCCCGCCCTTGATAAGAATATCCTGGGGCGTCCCATCCAGCACGAAGCCCTCCACGGTCTTGATCTCTCTGGCAATCACCGTGGTTCCGGGTTCGATGCCGTCCAGCACAATCTCGCCAGCCTTGTCGGTGTAGTAGGTTCCATCGTCCGGGCCGACTGCGGCCCCGCTGCCGTCCACTACTTTGAACGCTACGCCGGACAGTGGCTCATTTTCCGTCCCCTCAATGAACTTTCGGATAATAAGGGTGGTTCCAGGCTCATTGTCAAAAATCAGGCTGTTGGAAATGCCGGACTTCACCACAATGCTTTTGGGCGTCTCGTCCAGAATATAGCCGGTAGGGGCCTTGGTTTCAGACACCATGATCGTGCTGCCAGGTTCCAGGCCGGAGACGATCACGGTTCCGTCTGTCCCGGTTTTGTAAATGCCATTGGTGGGACCGACCGCGTGACCTTCACTGTCCCGGACGATAAACTCAGCGTTCGCCAGGGGCTTGCGTGTCACGGCATCCCGCTTGGTGATGGTCAGGGTGGCCTTGGGAGTGTTGGTGATGATGACCGTCTGCGTGTCCCCGTTGGCCCCGATCACCACATTCGTGCTGGGGGCATCCATAACATACCCTGTCGGGGCCTTGGTTTCGGTCAGCACATAAGCACCGGGGGCCAGATTACTGATACGGATTTCTCCGCTGCTGTCGGTAGTAAACAGACCATTTTGGGTCAAGGTGGACGTGCCAATCACGCCATCTAAACCGACCTCGCAGCCCGCCGCCGTGGTGACGCGGAACTCCGCGCCGGGGAGGGGCTGGCCGGTGATGCTGTCCCGCTTCTGAATAATCAGGGAACCGCGGGGCTGGTTCTTAAAGGTCAGGGTGGCGATTCGGCCCGCCTGGATTTGGATGGTCTGGCTCTGCGTGTCGATGATGAATCCGGCAGGGGCGCGGGTTTCGGTGACGATCACGCTCTTGCCCGGTTTCAGCCCGGTAATGCGGATTTCCCCGTTTTCATCCGTTCTGAAAATGCCGTTGGAATCCCCAATCAGAGTGCCATCCGCATACATGACCTTGAACTCCGCGTTCTGCAAGGTTACAGAGGGATTGACGGAGCATACCTTTCGGATTAAAAGCTGGCCATCCGGGGCATTGTCAAAACGGACGGTAATGACACTCTGCGTCCCATTATCGGAGATATAGACTGTCTCAGAGGCATTGATAATGCTGTACCCGTCAGCGGGGTCCACCTCCTCCACGATATAAGTGCCGCTTTGTAAGCCAGTCCAGATGGCGGTTCCGTTTTTCCCCGTCACCTTCTGGCCGATTACAGTGCCGCCCGTGCCGGAAGTGCCGCCCAGGTAGCGAAGCTGGAAGGTGCAGCCGGGCAGGGCCTCATGGGTCACGCTGTCATACTTCTCCACGACAATTCCATTCAGCGGCTCATTCTGGAATGTGACAGTTTTGCTCTCGCCGCCGTGGAGAATGACCTTCTGCGTGGTCGGCTCCTTCATCTGAAAACCGGGGGCCGGGGCAACCTCGGTAATGGTGTGCTCGCCGGGGTACAGCCGCTTGCCCTGCTCATGGAGCTTGATCTCACCGTTGGCGTCCGTCAGGATATACCCGAAGTCGATGGTGCTGGGAGCGTCCGCCGCCTCGCCGTTGGAAGTATAGGTGACATGGAATTTTGCCCCCTCAATGGGTGCGCCCGCAACAGAATCCTCTTTGAAAATCGTCAGTTCCGGGGCCTTGTGATTCTTGAATACCACCGTCTTTTCATCGCCAGGATTCAGAGAGATGGTCTGCACCCGGTCCGCATCCTTGTCCGGCAGATAGTAGGGGGCGGGGACGGATTTCTCGGTAATGCGGTAAGTGCCGGGGTCCACCCGCAGAGAAACCGTGCCGTCCGCGCCGGTAGTCACATCATGCTGATAGTCGCTGTTGATGCCCTCAACGGTCAGCACAGTTCCGGGGACAGGATCGCCGCTGATCGCGTCCACCTTGGAGATGGTGAGCAGGGGCTTTTTGCTGTTCTTGAAAATCAGCGTCTTTTCATCGCCGCCGTTCAAGCTGATGGTTTGGGTCCGGTCGGCCTCATCCTCCGGCAGACAGTAGGGGGCAGGCACAGATTTCTCCGTCACCCGGTAGCTGCCGGGGGCAACGCGCAGGGTGGCGAAGCCGTCCGCCTCGGTGGTCACATCGTGGCGGTAGTCGCTGTCAATGCCCTCCACGGTGAACACCGTGCCGGGGATGGGGGTGTTGGTCCCCTGCTCCACCTTGGAGATTTTCAAAACAGGCTGCTTCAGATTGTCAAAAATCAGCTCCCGGTTCTCGCCGGGTCCCAGGTAGATGGTCTGCATGGGTTCCTCGCCCACCACATAGGGGTCGGGGACGGACTTCTCGACCACCTCATAGCTGTCCACGGGGATATTGGAGAGAACCGCCCTGCCGTCCGGCCCGGTGGTCACGTCATTGTGGTAGCCGTAGTGGATGCCCTTGATTTCAAAGACCGTGCCGGGAATGACTTCCTTGGTCTGTGCGTCCCGCTTGAGGATGGACAGGCTGGGCAGCTTCTGATCCGCCGCCGTTACGGTGACAGTGCCGCCGCCGTTGATGGTGGCCTGATCCACATGGGCAAACACAGGCTCGGTCAGGCAGGAATAAGGCGCAGGCGCGGACACCTCCACAAAGGCGTACATTCCCTCGGTCACATCGGTAACGGTGATACCGCCATCCGCTTTGGTGGCCTCTGTGCCGATGATCTGCCCGTCCTTCACGATGTTGAACACAGCGCCGGGGAGCGGGTTATCAGAATCATCTTTTTTAATAAGCCTTATCTTCACCTTGGCATCATTTTCAAACACCAGGGCCACATCGGTCTTGCCGTCCCAAACAAAGGTCTGCTTGGTCTTGCTGACATCCGGGCTGAGAGAGTAGCCCTCCGGCGGGGTGATCTCCTCGGCGGTGTAGCTGCCAAGGGGCATATCCTTCCAGGGAACGTCCGTCAGATAGCCGCCGGTGCCGGTGACGTAAGTGCCGGTAAAATCATTGTCCACGCCGGAAATCTGAATCATCGCGCCAGCCAGACCCTTGGTGGGGTCATCCGCGTCCACTTTGCGGATGCTGCCCTCGCCGGTGATTTCGGGGGTGTCGGTAAAGGTGACGGTCACGGTGGTATTGCTGCCATTGGGCAGGACAACATACTGCGGCCCCGCGTTGTCGATCTCATAGCCCTCCGGGGCCTCCAGCTCTGTTACGGCATAGGTCCCCGCCACCAAAGGATAAAGGGTGGCCGTTCCGTCCGAGCCGGTCACAACTTCCTTGGAATAAGCTCCATTTTCGGAGGCAACCAAAAACCGTGCGCCGGACAAGCCCTTGTTGGGATTGGTGGAATCCACCTTTTTGACGGTCAGGGTATATTCCTCATGGGTGATGTCCAGCTTGCCCACCATGACAGCCTGCACATCGTTGGAGGGGTGATAGCTGGAACCGGGGCCGGTGTAGGCGTATTCATAGACCTCGCAATCGCCCCACACGCCCTGCGCGCCCAGGTCGAGAATATACTGCGCCCGGTCACGGAACGATTTGCCGTCCATCTTATCGTCAATGCTGGAATAGTTGGTATGCTCCAGATTGTTGTAGACGCAAAGCAACTCCTCGGCACAGGCCGTCACGGGGTCAGACAGCAGACCGGCCTTGTAGCGCCAGACGATAGCCTGCGTCCAGGAGTTCATGGTCCAGGTGTAGTCGCTGTCCCATACGTCATTCACGCCCAGGGCCTTGGCCTGATCGGTAAAGACGCCGGTGGAATGGGTGTAGAAGTAAGCCATCATTGTTTTTACAGTGGGGTCGGAAATGGGCTGGGGGTTGCCCCAGGTGTGGCCCTTCAGCGACCAGCCCATGCCCTTGCCCTTTTCAGCGCAGAAGCCCATTGTGCTTTTGTCATCATAGTTAAAGTGCATCTGGTGCATATAGCACTCGCCCAGGGCCGGGGAATCGTACTTGGTTCCGCTGTATGCGCAATCGTCCATCTTGATGGTGCTGGGGTTCGCCGCCAGCGCCGTGGAGGGCAGCAGTCCCAGCATACACACCAGTACCAACAGCAGAGCCGTCATGCGGGTGAGTGCGGAATAGGTTTTCTTCCTCATAAAAAGTTCTCCTTTGCTTTTTCGGGCAAGAGAAAAGGTCCTCCAGCCTGGGCTGAAAGACCTTTCTCTGTCCGTATTTTGTTATCCGTAGGGATTGATGGTATCCGGCCTGCCGACAAACATATAGCAGTAGGTCACACCGTTGATCTCTGTTACGCCCACGCCGATGCTGTCGCATTTGGGGTCGATCATCGCCTGGAAGTGGCCGGGGGATTTGATCCAGTTCTCCAAAGCGTGTTGGGCGGTGTCCACAGTTGCCACGCCGGTAAACACCGTGAGATTGGAGCCGAAGCCGTGGGAATATCCAGCAGCAATCACGGCCTCACATTCCTCCTGATTGTGGTGGTAAGTGTAATGCTGGTCGGAGCAGGCTTGCGCGGCGGTCATCAGGGCCTCGCTGACCGGCAGCTCCGCCGCGCCGTTTGCCACGCGGGTCTGGTTGATAAGCTGAATCAATTCCTGCCGCACGTCCAGATTTTCCGGCTGGCATTTGATGTCCGTGCTGGTGGGGGCAGCAGGGTCAACGGCGGTGCCGACTGTGAGCGTCAAGGTCCCGCTCTCTCCGGCACGGTTGGCGGCGGTGATTTCCGCAGTTCCCTCGGACTTGGCAACGGCCACCCAAAAGCCCACTATTTGCTCTACCGCTACTGTGTCCGGGTCGCTGGAGGTGACGGTGTACTCTGTTCCGCTGGGGCTAATGATGAGACCGCTGCGCTCACCCACATCCAACGAATTGCCTTTGTAGCTGCCCACCCGGATTGTCTCGGCGGGAGCTGCCGCCCTTGCAGGGAGGGTCAGTCCGAACACCAGCGCGGCGCAGGCGATTCCAGCGGTCAGGCGGCTTACAAAATGTTTCATCTTCATGGCTTTTATCTCCTTTGTGGTGTTTTGGTGGTTTCGTTGTGAAAAAGATACCACAGAAGAAGAAAAGTGTCGAGGATGCCGCATGGACCGCCGCCTTAGACCTCCTGGGCCACCACGCACCAGCGATAATCCCGCTCATTCATCACACAGGTATAGAGCGTGATCTGATTGCCGGACGTGGCGACGGTGCCGCTGGTGTCCGTCTCACTGACTTTGGTAACGCTGGTAACGGAATAGGTCCGGGTGCCGAGCTGAGTGGTGAGGGTGATGGTGTCTCCGGCGTTCATGGTATGGATTTTGCCGAAGTGGTTCGTTACCCCTCGATTATGCCCAGCAAGGCAGACGTTGCCGTTCCAGATGCTGGTGTTGGTGAAGTGGCCCGCGCCCTTGGCAAGCTGGGCGCTGTCCGTCCCCTCGTAGATTTTGACGTTCACGCCCAGAGAGGGGATTTTCAGTGTCCCCAGGTGGCCCCCGGAGTAGTAGAGATCAGACGTGACCTCCGTGTAGGCGGTAGTCTGCGTGGTGGTGTAGCTGAACTGGCTTGTGCCGCCGCTTACGTCCACAGCAGGATAACCGCTGTTCGTGACAGTGCCGCCGCCCACGCTGCCCACCTGATTCACCAGCCCGCCGCTGAGAGCGCCGGGGACCAGATTGGGGGTCAGGTATTCCCCGGAGTTGGGCAGATAGCTGGTGGGGGTCCCGAAACCGGGCGGGATGAGGGCGGTGTTCTTGCTCCTGTCCACGTTGGGATTCTCCGCCGTATAGGGGGCGTCCTCGCTGGTGGGCCTGCCGAACAGGTAGTCCTCCGGCTCGTCAATGGTGTACTCCAGCGCATGGGCCGGGGCCACCAGCATGGCGGCGAAAACCGCCGTCAAAAGAAAAATGTGCAGCAATCGTTTCATGTTCAAGTCCTCCTTTCCTTCATTTTCTGGATGGTCCAAAGCGCCGCCGCTGCCAGCGCCGCCACGCCGCCAGCACAGCCCAGCAGGGGGAGCCAGCCCATACCGCCCGTTTCAGCGGGGGCGGGGTCTGCGTCAGGGGTCTCCAGCTCGGTCTTGCCAGCCTGATCGGAGGGGTCGGAGGATTCATCCGGCTTTTCCTCCTTGGGCAGTTCCTCGCTGCCGAAGATAGCGGTATAGGTAACAACCTCGCAGCCGGTCTTTGCCACTTGGCCCGTATAACTGGCCGTGACCGTATAGCCGGTGGCGTAGCGGGTGGAGGAAGTGCCGGTATAGGTAGCCGTAGCGGTGTAATAGCCGTTCTCGCCGCCGCTCCACTCCACAGCTCCCAGGGTCAGGGTCTTGCCGTTGTCCGTGGTGGTTTTGGGGACAAGGGACAGGTCGGCATCGGACAGGTTGGGATAGGTGCGGGTGGCCGACAGGCTTTTTGTGCTGGTCTTGTAGCCCTTGGCCTCCACGGTGACGGAGGTATAGTCCAGCGCCAGCAGGCCGGTATAGCCGTCCTCGGTCGTGACCTCCCGATGGGGGTCCAACTGTTTCAAGACCGCCGAGAGGTCGTTGGTGTCGCTGTCCTGGGTGATGGTGTCGGTGTAGTCCTGGGTGTCCACCCCCACCTCGTCCTCTTTTATCATGTCCAGCAGGAAATACCGCCGCCCGTTGCGCTCAAAGTCCTCCGTAGGGATGCCGGAAGGGTCATCGGACAGGGAAAGCTGGTACACTTTGTTGATACGCAGCTCGTCAAAGCTGCCGTAGGTGTATTCCTCCACGGAGATGGGATAGAACGGCCCGCCAGCGGCCAGCGCCGGGGGTGCGGCGATGCTGATTGCCAGAACAGCGGTACATAGCAGCGTCAGGATTCGCTTTTTCATAGCTCAAAACTCCTTTCGATGATTTATCAGCGGGAATTGGAATTACTTCGGCCCTGGCCCTTGACGGTGAGGATGCCGTCCAGGGTGGTGGCGGTGATCCGCAGGCGCTCGGCGGTAGCAATGTCATTCTTCACCGTCTCATCAATGCTCCGCCCGCAGACCACCAGGACGCGGGAGCGGCGGAGGTAGTCGCGGGCAATGTCGAGGCCGTCCTTATGCTCCTGGGGGACGGCATCGTGGAGGAAACGGGCGGTGAGCAGGAGGGGGCAGATGGGGGAATAGCCCGCGTCATACACCTGACGGCAGTACCGGGCGGCGGTTTCGGCGTTCTCAATCTCGCTGCCGCTCCAGGCGGCGGTGATGTAAGCAAGGGGGCGTTTCATGGCATAATCCTTTCTCCCGGTGGCCGGGTAAAAAATAAGACGGCTAATTGCCGCCGTTGAGGTCGTGGTTGACTAACATGGTGTAGTGGTTGTCCATCGTGGAGGGCGCGTTGAACAGCGCCGCCAAAAGATAAGCCCTGGTGTTCCAAACGCGGGTGGTGTTCTCCTGAATGCCGTCCAGCACCTTCTCGATGTGGGCGGAGGTGATCTGCTCAAACCGCTGCCGGACGAAGGCCGTAGGATATTCCGCGTCCCGCCCGATCTTCATGGTGGGGGTACGGCTGAGCGCCACCTCCAGCATGATTTCCACAAACTCGTTGAGCTGCTCCCGGTTGGAGGGAGTGGCGATCAGGTCATACTCGATCTGATCCCGAATTTCATCCCGCTTCTCAAAAATTTCTTTCATTCCTTCCACCGGCTGTGCGGGTGTCTCGGAGGGGGTAGGGGGAGGGAATGAATGAGTATTTGATCGCTGAGTATTTGATTTTTGAGTTTTGAATTGATTTATATTTAATTGGGCGGGGTTCTCCGTATGCGGCGCGGCCATATCCGGGCCAGCCACATCCGGGTTTTCCGTATGTGGTGAGGCCGTATCTGGCGGGGGCATATCCGGCTCGTCCGCATCCGGCGCGGGCGGCTCCGGCGGCTGGGGCTTTTCGTAGATGATGTACTCGGTGTCCGTAATACGCCCGTTGGCCCCGCGAAGCTGGCGGCGGATGATGTAGCCCGCCTTTTCCAGCTCCTTGATGGTACTGCCGATAGCGTCCACACCCTCCTTGCAGATGGCGGCAAGCCCCCGTGTGCTGTAATTCCAGTCCTCCGGGAAAGAGAGAAACATGGACAGCAGCCCCTTGGCTTTCAGCGACAGGGATGTATCTTTCAGATGATAATTTGACATGACGGTGTAATCTCGCGTCCGTTCTACACGATAGACAGCCATTTCAACTCACTTCCTGTTTAGATTTTGGTTATGCGGTGGTTGACCCGTCCTCGCGGGCAAAGCGTTCTTCCAGCCGTTCCACGCTCCAATTCTGCTTGAACTGTCCCAGGGGACCAGGGCCGAACATGGCCCGCGCCCGATTGTCCATGTCCAGCAGCCGCACCCATAGCTCCGGGTGGTGATGGCGCAGCTTTCGCAGTTCGTCAATACGTTGAAAGGGACAGCACCAGCAAGAGGCGCGGCGGTATATCTCATACAGCCCGCCCCAATCGTAGCCCCGGTCATAGCAGATTTGCAGCGCCTGGGCCTCGGTGATTCCCCATTCCACCAATGGATAGCGGTTATGAGGATCGTCTTTGCAGCGGTGGGCTTCATCGGCGGCGATGCCGATATGGTGCAGGGCGTTCTTCTCTTTTTTCAGCCGGTTGGTCTCCTTGGTAATCAGATGGGTTTTAAGCTGGCCGGTACACCAGCGAACTTTGATCCCAGGCCAGCCGTTGCCATAGGGCGGTATGCCCAACCGGGCGCGGCGTTCCAAACAGCTCGGCTTCTGCTTCGGTTCCTCGAACATCATCCACTCAAAGCCGTGAGGGTGGCGCAAAGTGGTGATGTGGATGCCGCGCTCTTGAAAAAGAAAATCATCCAGCTTGGCGATATGGGCCTCCATCTCCGGGAACTCCATGCCAGTGTCCGCATAGAGTACGCAGTCGATGGGCAGGCCCTTTTCGATCATCAGAATCAAAAGACACGAGCTGTCTTTTCCACCTGAGAGCGAGACTGCCGAATAGGTTTCGTTGCTTTTTGTGGTTCCCATGACGGGAAAACTGCCTTTTTATCTCCTTTCCCGTCTGTTACAGCTCATAGAGGGGGATGTCGCTCTCATAGTAGGCGGCGCACATTGCGTTGATCTCATCGGCCAGCTCATCCAGGTCCAGATACATGGGACTGTCCCAGGGGTCCCCCTCCTTGATCTCCCGATACTCGGTGACGTACTCGCCGTCCCCGCAGTCCAGGGACACGCAGGCCACGGCAACAAGATCCATGTCCTCCAGCAGCCACAGCTCATAGGTGCGGTCCGTCAGCACGATGGAGGCGCAGCTCTGGTCGTTGTCCTCGTACAGCAGGGTGGCCCGCTGGCCGAACAGGTCCTTGCCCCGGTAGTTGAAGGACATAGGCTCTTTGCCCTCGGTGGTGTAGGCGTGGACGGTCTGGGCGTTGTGCCGGACCGCTTGCAGCAGGGCCTCGAAGTCAATGCCGTGGAGCAGCGTCTCCACTTCTTCCTCGCTGTACCCATGCTCCCCGATGCCGCCCTGGAACAGATGCCGGACGGCATACTCCAAAGAATCCACAGAATACATAAAAATCCCTCCTTATAGTTATTTGCCCCGCCGCTTTTTAGGCTTGGCGGGGATGATGTGTCCCTCAATGATGTTGGCGTGTTTGTAGATGCGGACACGGCCCTGCCGCTGGGCGTCCAGCACCTGGTCATAGCCGTCCTCGGTCAGAAACCGCCGGATGTACTGGCCCTCCTGCCCCTGGGGGCAATCCTCCAGCACCAGAAACTCGGCCATGTGGCGGGTATCGTCCCGAAACCGCTCCACAGCCAGCAGATCATGGCCCGTGATGGGCAGATGGACCGCTTTCACTCCTTGCCCTCCTTCTCACTGATTTTCAGTACAGAGCAGCCATACCGGGCGATGAGCAGGGCGTTGACAATCAGGCTGAACGCCAGCGTGTCCACCACCTCCGAAATGGCGAGGTCATTCAGCGCCACGCTGGAACCGTCCGAGTAAATATCTTTCGCCGCCGACAGCAGGGTATAGTTGTGGGGCGAGATGTCCTGCGTGGTGGCGTAGTCGAACTCAATGCCATATCTGCAAAAGCAATTTGCGGCGCGGGTGCAGATGTCCTCATTGGCGGTGAGCAGATACATAGCCGCATAGTAGGCCGGGGTGTCCCGGCGTCGGCGGTAGCCCTGCCGGACCTTCATACGCTCCATGCGCTGGTAGTGGGCGGCGGTGAGGAACAGGGAGCCGGAGAACCGGCGGATAGCCGTATGCAGGCGGGCGTCCGTGTGGACGTTACGTGGAAACGTCTCCATGACGGCCTCTTTGTAGCCCACAACCCCAGCCTCGATCCGCTCCGCCAGCCAGGGACAGGTTTTAGCGGTACAGCCCTTCTTTTTCCCGGCGTACTCGGTACACAGCCTGCAATCGACGTGTTCCGGCTTATACTGGAATGTGTTGATATACAACGATAGGTCTCCTTTCCCGGACAGCAAAAAAGCCGGTCAGAGAAAAGAAAATCCCTGCCCGGCTTAACCGTCCGATATTCAATTACCGCTCCTGGCTGCGCAGGCGTTTCTTCATCCACTGTTCCAACAGTTTGATGATGGTGTCCTGCATCTGCTTGGGGGTGTAGGAGCGGGGGAAATATTTGTGGAGGGTGTCAGAAGTCAGAACGATCTTATCGACCTCCGGCTTCTTTTCCTCCGACATGATGCCCAGCATGGTGTCCTCATCCAGTTTCCCGGACTGACTGAGTTTTTTCATCCGCTGGGCCTGGGACAGCGATGGAGTAGCCTGTTCACTCTCAATGGTCTCCACCAAAAGTTCCTGTTCCTCTGGCTTCAAATAGGAAATTTCCACAGCGGGGGTCATGGCGATTTTCTTATCGTCCACCATTTGCTGAAGCTGGGGGGACAGATCATTGAGACGAACATACCGCTGAATTTGGGACCGGCTTTCGCCAGCTTCTTCTGCAACGACCTGAACGCTCTTTTTCCCGTCCGACTTGTACCCAACTTGGGTACAAGTTAAATCTCGTCTCGCGCCCTGTCGTTTGATAGCATCCAGCTTCATCTTATAGGCTTTCGCTTTCTCGCTGGGCAGGATATTTTCACGCTGGATATTACTATCCACCATGAAAATAATGGCGGTGTCCCGATCCAAATCCCGGACGATTACAGGCATGGTGTCCAGCCCTGCCAGTTCACAGGCGTGTTTGCGCCGGTGTCCGGCCACCAACTCATAGCCGCCGCCCTCGCGGGGGCGGGCGATGGCGGGCATGAGAACGCCGTATTCCTTGACGCTCTCCACGGTTTCCTTCATAGAATCATCATCCCTTACGGAAAACGGATGGTCGGGGAACGGGTACAGCTCGGACAGCGGGATATTCTGCACCTTTTCCAGTTTCGCGTCCTGACGCTCCTGCTCCGTGGAGAACAGATCAGCGGCTG
>Ga0137309_101148_pt1 | contig 18527 bp, 11 predicted proteins | sample NAcewiD2O_June_FD_97179 | JGI IMG/M metagenome (GOLD analysis project Ga0137309, IMG submission 97179) | Mouse cecal microbial communities from Vienna, Austria - N-Acetylneuraminic amended D2O_June | ecosystem: Host-associated > Mammals > Digestive system > Large intestine > Cecum | place... | reverse complement strand
CCATGTGCGCGCTTACAAGCAGATGGACGATGTGGAGATCGTGGCCGGGGCGGACATCGTCCCCGGCAAGGCCCGGGAGGCCCTGGACCGCTGGGAGTTCCCGGAGGCCCGGGCCTATGAGACCGCCGCCGAAATGCTGGAAAAGGAGCGGCTGGACGCGGTCAGCGTGTGTACATACAACTCCACCCATGCCGAGTGCGCCATCGCCGCCCTGGAGGCCGGGTGCCATGTGCTGCTGGAAAAGCCCATGACCGTCACCCTGGAGGACGCCCAGGAGCTGCGCCGGGTGGAGAAGAAGACCGGCAAAATCCTCACCATCGGCTTTCAGCCCCGGTATGACGGCCGCATGAAGAAGATAAAAGAAATCGTACAGAGCGGCAAGCTGGGCCAGGTCTACTACGTGCAGACCGGCGGCGGGCGGCGGCGGGGCATCCCCGGCAGCACCTTCATTGAAAAGCGCTACGCGGGCGTGGGCGCTCTGGCGGACATCGGCTGCTACTCCCTGGACATGGTGCTCAACGCCCTGGGCTACCCGAAGCCTTTGACCGTGTCCGCCGTCAGCTATGACTTCTTCGGCAAAAACCCCAAGTACACCCCGCCCGAGGACGCGGCCCGGTTCTCCGTGGACGACTTCTGCGGGGCCTTCATCCGGCTGGAAGGGGGCATTACCCTGGACTTCCGCATGTCCTGGGCCATGCACATGGACACCACGGGCAGCACCATCTTCCTGGGCACGGACGCGGGCCTGAAGGTGGAGCCCGCCAACCCGGAGTCCCTCTGGGGCGGCGCGTGGGACGGCAGCTGCGGCAACGTCACCCTGTTCCACGACGAGTTCGGCGAGCCGACCAACACGCCCATTCCCCTCCACGACGCCAAGGAGGACCGGTTCTTCCTTAAGTGCCGCTCCTTCGTGGACGCGGTGGAGCAGGGCCTGCCCGCTCCCATCCCCACCAGCCAGATCATCTACAACCAGGCCATCATCGACGGCATCATCCGTTCCTGCCAGTGCGGGCGCGAGGTGGAAATCCACGTGGAGGAGATCTAAGCCAGCGCCCTCCGTTCTATATTAAAAAGGATACGATAACGCGGCCGCGCCCGCCGTCCCGGAGCAGGGGAGGGGGGCGCGGTTTTACGCACGTTCTAGCAGAAAGCGATGCCGTAAAACTTGTTCTACAGCGCGAAGGGAGGGCTTGCCCCTAACCCCGGCCTGTGGTACAATAGAAAGAAAAGCCCCATGAAAGGAGAAGCGAATGTTTCAATCTAAGTTTTTCAGCGCTGAAAAAGTTTTTCCTCATGTCACCGCCGTCACCGGCCTGGCCGGGGAAAAGTGCTATCTGGTTGAGGGCCGGGAGTCCGCCTTGCTCATTGACGCTCTCACGGGCGTGGGCAGCCTCAAGGCCTTCGTGCGGGAGCTCACGGACCTGCCCGTGCGCCTGGTGAATACCCACGGCCACGTGGACCACTGCGGGGCTGTGTTCGAGTACGGGGCGTGCAGCATCCATCCGGCGGACGTGGCGCTGCTCTATGAGCACTCCGACCCGGAAATGCGCTTGAACTTCGCCAAAAGCGGCGCCATGTCCGGCCCCATGCGGGTGGACCCCCGGCCCTCGGACGTGGTCCCGCCCTGCCCGGTCAAGACCTTCCCGGTATACGATGGGAGCCGGTTTGACCTGGGCGGGGTAGAGCTGGAGGCCATCGCCGTGCCGGGCCATACCCGGGGCACCATTGTGCTGCTGGACCGGGCTCAGCGGGTGGTGTACTCTGGCGACGCCTGCAACGCCAACACACTGCTGTTTCTATCAGAGTCTGCCTCCATTGAGGAGTATCGGGAGGGCCTGCTGCACTTTAAGGAGTTTCAGCCGGCCTTCGACGGCATGTACGGGGGCCACGGCCCGGGGCCTGTGCCCAAGACCATCATCGACGAGGCCCTTCAGCTGTGCGATGAGATTATGGCCGGGACAGACGATCAGGTTGCCGCCCAGTCCCTGGGACGCCCCTGCCTGTATGCCCGGGAAAAAACGCCGGATTTCCGCCGCAAAGACGGGGGAATTGCCAACATCGCATACAGCAGGGAGAAAATTTTCCGGCAAGGGAATTAGCTTTACACCAGGCGCGCGGATGGCGGTAGGAGGGCAGTGGCTGAAAGTTTCAAAAGTGAATCTTTCGTGTATGGTAAAATGCACAAAACCCTGTACCCGCTTTTGAAAAATGCGTAACATCTCTCAAATCAGGGGGATTCCTGGGCAAAAGGCTTGACATTTTCCGCCGGCAAGGGTATAATAAGATACAACATTTAGTGCTATTCGAGATTTTAACCCTTTTATATGCCATGGTGCTCTGCTGCTGGGCTAAAGTCTCCGGTTTGTACGCAGGGAAAATGCAGGAATGTCACCCGTAAAATGCGAAAATAGAACCAAAGCTTGGTTGACCGCGGAGAGCGAAGCGCTCCCGCTTCAGCATATTTTATTAGCAGAAAGGACGAAAACCAACATGAACAAGACCACAAAGCGCGTTTTGGCGCTGATGCTGGCCGTGATGATGCTGGTATCCGCTCTGGCCGCCTGCGGCGACAACGCCGGGACCAGTTCGGACGCCAACACCAGCTCCAGCAGCGAGAGCACGCCCTCTTCCGAAGTGAGCTCGGAGCCTGGCGAGAGCTCTGAGGGAGAGGATGAGCCCGCCGGGACCGGCGCCTGGACCGCTCCGGAAGTGTTCGACATGAACGCTGAGGATTACAACCACGATGACGCCTCCAGCTACTATTATGATTATACTCTGGGCGATTTCTACAAGGAGTATGAGGTTGCCAAGGCTGAGAAGCTGGACGTGAACAAGCGCTACGTGATGGAGGCTTTGGCCGAGGCGAAGCTGCTGGCCGCCGCCGTTATGCTGCCCACCACCGCCAATGGCGGCAACTATGCCATCGGCCGTACCGCTCCCGGTTCTGTGACCACCAACTCCTGGGGCAACGACTCCGAGCGGCATCACAACATGATCGTCACCACCGAGCCCATCAAGACCGCCGACCGGGATCATCTGAAGGAGATGCTTTTGGAGCTGCGCGGCACCCATACTTATGAGGCCGAGGCCCGTAAGTGGCTGACCGAGAACGGCTACACCCTGAAGGACAGCTATACCCAGACCTTCACCAGCTTCCCCGTAAGCTGGGACCTGCTGTCCAGCTCCCGCACCACCGAGTCTTATCCCGTGGTTCCCACTTTCGACGGCCTGGTGGAGTATGACGGCGAGAACAACGAGAACCCCGCTCTGGCTGAGAGCTGGGATGTTTCTGAGGATGGCCTGACCTACACCTTCCACATCCGCAAGGGTGTAAAGTGGGTGGACTCTCAGGGCCGCGAGGTTGCCGATGTGAAGGCGGACGACTGGGTTGCCGGCCTGCAGCACGCGGTTGACTGCGGCGCTGGCCTGGGCGACCTGATGGATGGCGTCATCATGGGCCTGCATGACTACATCAGCGGCGAGACCAACGATTTCACCACCGTAGGCATCACCGCCTCCGATGACAACACCCTGGTGTACACCCTGGAGGAGCCCTGCACCTACTTCCTCTCTATGCTGCACTACAGCTGCGCTGTGCCCATGAGCCGTGACTACTACACCTCTCAGGGCGGCAAGTTCGGCGCTGACTTCGATCCCGAGGATCCCGCGTATGTCTATGGCTCCGACCCGGACCACATCGCTTACAACGGGCCTTACCTGATCACCAACGCCACCGAGCAGAACTCCATCAACTACGAGGCGAACCCCACCTACTGGAACGCCGACAACATCACCATTAAGAAGATCAACTGGCTCTATAACGACAACACCGACCCCACCAAGGCTTACAACGACATGAAGGCCGGCACCATTGACGCCACTGGTTTGAACACCTCCGCTGTGGAGGCCGCCAAGACCGACAAGGTAGAGGGCACCGACGCCACTTGGTTCGATACCTATCAGTATGTAACCAGCACCGGCATGACCTCTTATCAGGCGTTCCTCAACGTGATGCGTTCCACCTGGCACAATGACCGCGATGAGAACGAGGCCGTTTCTCCTCAGACTCCCGAGGATGCCGCCCGTACGCACATTGCCATGAACAACGTGCACTTCCGCCGCGCCCTGGTCACCTCTGTGGACCGCGTGTCCTGGAATGCCCAGACAGTTGGCGACACCCTGGCTCCGCTGTCCCTGCGCAACTCCTACACCCCCGGCACCTTCTGCCAGCTGACCGAGGACGTGACCATTGACGTGAACGGCGAGAGCATGACCTTCCCCGCTGGCACCGATTACGGCAAGATCCTGCAGGCTGGTCTGGACGCTGAGGGTTTCAAGATCACGGTGTACAAAGAGGATCCCTCCGCTGAGAACGGTGTGGGCACTGGCGATGGCTTCGATGGCTGGTATGATCCGGCTTACGCCCTCTCCGAGCTGAACATCGCCATTGAGGAGCTGGCTACCGCTGGCGTCACCGTGGACGAGAGCAATCCCATCCAGGTGGACCTGCCCTGCCCCACCTATGACACCAACCGCAACAACCAGAAGAACAGCATGAAGCAGAGCATTGAGAAGGCTCTGGAGGGCAAGGTTATCGTAAACCTGGTAAGCTGCGATAACTCCGATGCTTGGATGTACAGCGGCTACTGGACCGACTACGGCTATCAGGCCAACTACGAGCTGTTTGACCTGTCCGGCTGGGGCCCCGACTACCAGGATCCCTGCTCTTACCTGGACACCATGCTGCCCGACTACTCTGGCTACATGACCAAGTGTATCGGCCTGTTCTAAGCAAATGCTCTAAACTAGTTTAGAGCTAAGGAAAAACAAGGTTTGTTTTTCCAATGCTTTTCCTGAGCGACCAATGAGAAGAAGCCGGGGCTCCCCGGTTGAGCATAGCGGCCCAACAGCCGCGTGGATGAGATGGGCAATGGAGCATTGTGCTCCTTGCCCACTCTCTCTATATAATATTAAAATGAGTTGATGATTTTATGGCAAAATATTTAATCAAGCGGCTTCTCCGTGGTCTTGCGTCTATTGTAGTGGTTGTGGCTATAGTTATGGTTCTCATTTACTCTCTGCTGGACCGCCAGGGGATCTTTGCTGCTGATACCACCTACACCAAGCTTAACAATAACGCGAAGACCATGTATATGTACCGCCAGTGGCAGAAATACGGCTATTTGGATTTTATAACCTACGCGGACTTCTTAAACGGCCTGGTCAAGTCTGGCGAGCTCACGGCAGAAGAGCGGGACAGCATGGGCATTGGCCGTACCGCCAGTGACGACAGCCCGGAAGTGGCCGCTCTTGTGGAGCGCTTTACCCAGGAATACGAGAGTCAGGGCTTCAAGGTGGTGCGCCTTAAGGCCGTGGTTGCCAAGCGCAAGCTGGCCACCGGCGGCCAGCAGCAGCTTTTCGCCACCCGGGACAGGCCCCTGATCGACCGGCTGATCAAGCACTTTACCGGCATCATTACAGTGGATAACATCCACTATGTGCCCGAGGACCGGGACATTGGTGAGCGCGGCCTTACCTTTACCACCCATGACCCAGTCTATGGGGGAGAGCAGTTTGCCCCGGCCATTATGGGCAATGGCACCAAGCACAAATACCTGCTCTATTTTGACCACCAGTTCCCATTCATTCACCAAAATCTGGTGAATGTCAATTTAGGCCTGTCCTATTCCATTGACACCGGCGTGGACGTGCTGCAAATTATGAACGTCACCCAGGGCTCCTATGTGCTGTCTCCCACAGTGTTCCCCACCGGTTTGAAAGAGAGCAGCGCCGATGACCTGCACTCCGCCACCTATATGGCGGACACCCGGCAGAGCTCCAAGGTGCTGGAAGAGCGCTTCACCGATGACTACACCGGCGTTGTTACTTTGAAGGGCGGCAAGTCTAAAATGGGATACTCCTTCTCCATCGGCATTCTGGCAACCTGTCTGGCCTATCTGCTGGGCGTGCCCCTGGGCATTATCATGGCCCGGCACAAGGACGGTTTGGTGGACAAAATCGGCACGTTCTACATTGTGTTCATCATCGCGGTGCCCTCTTTGTCCTACATCTTCCTGTTCAAGGCCATTGGCGGTTCCTTTTGCCTGCCAACCACCTTTGACGTGAACTCCAGCAACGCCCTCATGTACCTGTTGCCCATCATCTCCCTGGCCCTGCCTTCCATTGCCAACCTGATGAAATGGCTGCGCCGCTACATGGTGGACCAGATGAACTCGGACTATGTAAAGTTCGCCCGTTCCGGCGGCCTTTCTGAAAACGAGATTTTCTTCAAGCATATTTTGAAAAACGCGGCCATTCCCATCATCCACGGCATTCCCGGCGCGGTGCTCTTCTCCATGACCGGCGCGCTGATTACCGAGCGTGTGTACGTGGTGCCCGGCGTGGGCGACCTGCTGACCAGAGCCATTAACGCCCACGACAATGGCGTTATTGTGGGCGTTACCATGTTCTATGCCCTGCTGTCGGTGGTGTCCATTATTCTGGGTGACATTTTGATGTCGATGGTTGACCCGAGAATCTCGTTTTCCAACGAGTCACGTTAAGGAGGGTGGCAGTGATGAAACAAGAGACTGTAAATTTAAAGGCGCTGGGTGTGCCGGAGGAGGAGCTCTTCTCCCTGGTGACCCACAGCGACGTGGAATCGGAAAAGATTACCGCGCCCCGGTACTCCTATTGGCAGTCGGTGTTCCGGGTGTTCTTCAAGAAAAAAATCAACCTGATCGTCCTGGGGCTCTTGGCGGTGATTATTCTTTTCGCCTTTGTGTATCCCATGCTCATTGAGTACGACCGCTTTGCCAACCTGACGGACGCCACCGCCAAGCATTTGACCCCCACCGCGGCCATGGCCAAGTTTGGCAGCAGCATCCACTGGATTCTGGGCGCGGGCGCTTCCGGCGAACCCACCTTTGACGCGGTGTGGGTGGGCTCCAAAATCTCCATCTCCCTGGCCCTGACCTGCGCGCTCATTAACATGACCATCGGCATTTTGCTGGGGGCTGTATGGGGCTTCTCCAAAAAGGTGGACGTAATCATGATGGAGGTATACAACATCGTGGCCAATGTGCCCTATATCCTGCTTATTTCCGTGCTGGTAATGATTCTTTCCGCCAGCTTCTGGACCATGGTGTTCGCCCTAACCGTCACCGGCTGGATCGGCGTAGCCTATTTCATCCGCACGCAGGTTATCATCATTCGGGACCGGGAGTATAACCTGGCCTCCCGCTGCTTGGGTACGCCCATCACCCGCATTGCCCTTCGGAACATTCTGCCCTTTATGACTTCCGTTATCGTGACTTTGGCCGCCACGGAAATTCCCTCCTATATTTCCTATGAGGTGTTTCTGGCCTACATCGGCATCGGCCTGTCCGACATGTCTTTGGGCAAGCTGATTTCCGAGGCTCAGTCCGCCATGATGACCAATGGCTGGCAGTTCGAGTTCTGGAGCCCGGTGGTGGTAGCGTCCACCGTGGCGGTGGTGTTGTACGTGGTCGGCCAAAACCTGGGCGACGCGTCCGACCCCAGGACCCACATGTAAGGGGAGGCGCAGTATGGAAGACAAAAAAGTATTGCTTTCGATTAAAGACCTGGAGGTCAAATTCCGGGTGCGCGGGCGCATCCTCACCGCCATCCGGGGCATCTCCCTGGATATCTATGAAAACGAGTCCATTGCCATTGTGGGCGAGTCCGGCTCGGGCAAGTCCGTGTTCACCAAAACCTTTGCCGGCATGCTGGACTCCAACGGCTTTATTGACAAGGGCAGCATCATTTTTAACGACAGCGAGCTGGCCGATACCCATGTGCGCCTGGGCCGGGTGGCCCGCCAGACCTTGGAAAACGTGCGCAAAAAATTGGACGCCTTCGCTAAGCTGGAGCCCGGCGCGGCTACCTTCCGCCAGATGAAGGAGCTGGAAAGCCAGCGCCGCCGGAAGATGTCTGTCAGCGACGAGGAGCGGGCCGGGCATGAGGCGCACCTTAAGGAGCTGCGCTTCAAGCGGGCCGAGGCTTTTAACCTAAGGCAGACCATGGAGAATTCCTCCTCCAAAGCCAAGGCCCTGGGCCGGGAGATTAAGGGGCTGGACAACCAGATTAAGCGGGCCGAAGAAGCCTTTGAGAGCCGCATTAAGTCCAACGCCGCCGCTGTGAAAAACGACGCCGCCTACAATGCCTCCTACAACAAGGAGATGGAGGCCCTTAAGGCTCAGTATGCCAAGGAAACCGCCCGTCCGGCCAGTGAGCAGGCCAAAAAGCGCAACGAGATTCTGGCCAAAGAGATCTACCTCTCCGTGGGCCGCTACCCCTTCCACAAGCGGGTGATGCTCATTGAAAAGCTGCTCAAGGAGGTCAAAAAGGCCATGGAGCTGGGGGTTGACCCCATGGACGACGCGGTGTTTGACAAGGTGGTTTTCCGTGTGCGCTACCTGGACGAGACTCCAGAGGCTCTCCACGGCACCTGCACCCTGAATCTGGCGAAGGTAAAATTCGCCGGCGACTGGGGGCAGATTCGCGGCCGCCGCATTGCCACCGTGTTCCAGGACCCCATGACCTCTCTGAACCCCATCATCACCATCGGCAAGCAGATCACCTCTATTATTCTCAAGCATCAGAACTGCTCCGAGGTGGAGGCCCGCGCCCGGGCCGTGGAGCTCATGCACAAGGTGGGCATTCCCAACGCCGAGGCCCGGTTCGACGACTATCCCTTCCAGTACTCCGGCGGCATGCGCCAGCGCATCGTCATCGCCATCGCCCTGTCCTGCCAGCCGAAAATTTTGATCTGCGACGAGCCCACCACGGCTCTGGATGTGACCATCCAGGCCCAGATCATCAAGCTTTTAAAGGATCTGCAAAAAGAGTTTGGCTACACCATTGTCTTCATCACCCATGACCTGGGCGTGGTGGCCAATGTGGCCGACCGGGTTGCCGTGCTGTATGCCGGTCAGGTGGTGGAGCTGGGCCAGGTAGAGGAGGTCTTCTACGATCCCCGGCACCCCTATACCTGGGCGCTGCTGTCCTCGCTGCCTCAGCTGGCCCAGCGCAACACCAAGCTCTATTCCATCACCGGCACGCCGCCCTCGCTGTATAACCAGATCACCGGCGACCCCTTCGCCCCCCGGAACCCCTACTGCCTCAAGCTGGACACCCTGCTGGAGCCGCCTATGTTCCCGGTGACGGAGACCCATTTTGCCAAGACCTGGCTGCTGGACCCCCGAGCCCCTCATATTGAAAAGCCCGAGGCCATCCAGGACATCCACGAAAAGCTGATCAAAGCGTTCAATATATAGGAGGGCCCGCGTATGCTTACTACCACGAAAACGGAAACCGGCGCCAAGGCGCGCCATTTGCCGCAGCACGGTCCCGTAGACAAAAATGGCCGGGAGGTCCTTCTGTCCATCCGCAATGTGGACATCACCTTCGGCAAGGGGGAAAACGCCGTCAAAGCGGTGAAAAACGCCTCCTTTGACATCTATAAGGGCGAGACCTTCTCTCTGGTGGGCGAGTCCGGCTCGGGCAAAACCACCATTGGCCGGGCGGTGATTCGGGTGAATCCCTGCGCCGCCGGCGAAATTCTCTACAAGGGCGTGCCCATCTCCGGCAAAATTCCCCGGTCCCTGGACCGGGAGGTCATTCGCAACATTCAGATGGTCTTCCAGGACCCGGCCGCGTCCCTAAACGAGCGGGCCACGGTGGATTACATCGTATCCGAGGGCCTCTACAACTTCCATCTGTTCAAGAACGAGGCGGACCGGGTGGAAAAGGTGAAAAACATGATCACCGAGGTGGGCCTGCTGCCCGAGCACCTGACCCGCTACCCCCACGAGTTCTCCGGCGGACAGCGCCAGCGCATCGGCCTGGCCCGGGCCATGGTTATGGAGCCGGAGCTGGTGGTGGCCGACGAGCCCATCTCCGCGCTGGATGTATCCATCCGCGCCCAAGTGCTGAATCTGCTGAAAAAGTTCCAGGAAGAGCGGGACGTAACCTACCTGTTCATTGCCCATGACCTCTCCATTGTGCGGTTTATTTCGGACCGCATTGGCGTTATTTACAAGGGCGACATTGTAGAGGTTGCCGAGGCGGAGGAGCTGTTCAACTTCCCGCTGCATCCCTACACCCGGTCCCTGATCTCCGCCATTCCCATTCCGGACCCCCAGTTGGAGAAAAACAAGGTGCTCTTTACCTACGACCCCTCGGTTCACGACTACAGCCAGGAGACGCCCCAGCTGGCGGACATTGGCCACGACCATTTTGTCTATGGCAGCAAGAAGGAGATTGAGGAGTACCGGGCCATCCGGGAAAAGGGTGTGCCCATGAAGTCCATTACCATTCGGGACCCCAACGAGCCGGAGGCGCCCGCCCAAGAGGAGGAAGCGCCGGTGGACGCCAGCGGCATCCTCAACACGCCGGTGCACGACACCGGAAACATCTGGTACCTGGTGCTCTCCCTACTGCTGCCGATCATCGGTATTTTGGCGGCGGTGATTTTCCGCAAGAACAACTATATCCGAAACTACAAGGCCTGCAAAAAGGGAGCGCTGATCGGCTTCGGCATTCTAGGCGCGATTATCGCCCTGTTCCTCATCTTCCTGCTGCTGGCGGTCGTTCTGTAAATGGGACGCACAGCGCGAGACCGGCGGCCGCCCACGCCCAAGCCCGTGGAGCGCGTCCAGATGGACGAGCGGCACTTTTCCCGCCGCATGATTGCTTTTCTCCTGTGCTTGGCGGTGGCCGTGGCCGCTTTGGGCTATGGCGTGTACAGCTGGCTTAACACAGAACCGGGCTGGGTCACCATTGAGGCCCGGGGCGGCTGCGGGCCGGAGTTCACCTTCCGCTACCTGTTCACCCAGGGGGGCATGGAGGACACCGACCGGCACCGGACCCTGCGGAATCTCTTCGACCGGCTGACCATTCAGGCCTACCGGCAGTTCAGCCCAGCGGAGGTGCTGGAGGAGGGGACCAATCTTCAGTACCTTAACGCCCATCCCAACCAGGATGTGCAGGTGGAGCCTGTGCTGTACCAAGCCTTTGAGCAGGCCCAGGCCTATGAGGACCGCTCGGTCTACTTGGGTCCCCTTTACGGCCTATATACAGATCTGGCGTATAGTCAGGACGATGGAGAGGCCAGGGGCTACGACCCCTATGAAAGCCCGGAGCAGGCGGCCTTTTGCCAGACCGTGGCAGATTTTGCCCGGGACCCGGCGGCGGTGAACGTGAAGCTGCTGGGAGACAATACTCTGCGCTTAGAGGTCTCTCCGGCCTATTTGAGCTATGCCCAGGACCAGGGAGTCGAGACCTTTCTGGACTTTGGCTGGCAGCGAAACGCCTATATCATCGATTATTTTGCCATGGAGCTGGCCAGCCAGGGCTTTACCAGCGGCGTGCTGACCAGCACCGATGGTTTCAGCCGCAGCCTGTTTGCCGGGGCGGAGCCCTCTCTCTACAGCCTGTACACTTGGCATGAGGAAGGCCGGACCGTTGTGGCCGGGCAGGTTCAGCTGGACCAGATTGGCGGCGCGGCGGATTTTCGCGCTTTCCCCATGCCCGGCCAGGAGGGACGCTGCTATGTGCGGGAGGATGGTCAAATCCGGCATCTCTATGTGGACCTGGAAGACGGCCTCTGCCGGGCCGCAGTACCGGCGCTGGTGCTCTATGCGCCAGATAAAACCTGCGTCCAGCTGATGGAGCAGGGCCGGCGGCTGTTTATTGCGCAAAACCTGGACCGAACCGCCCTGGCCGCCTTGACTGGGGAGGGGATTTACGCCCTGGCCGTGGAAAACGGAACGCTTTTGCATTCCGACCCGGCGGCGGAGGTTCAAGAGCTGTACTCCGGCTATGAGGCGCAAGCGCTTCCTTATAGTAAACGCACTTGAAAATCGGTATTTACCGATTTTCAAGCAGGGCGGCGCGGGCGTGCCCGTGCCGCCAGGTTCAAAAGAGGTGATACCTCTTTTGAACTGCGTTAACTATACCGGCCAAAGAAACAAAAAAACCCGGCGTGGCAGAAACCGCGCCGGGTTTTTGATGTATGAAGTACAAAAGAACACCGCGGGCAGCGAAGCCCGCGGCGTTTCTTGTATGAGGGGAGCCTTACTCCTCTCTGCCATCCCAGCAGTAGGTGCACAGCTTGCACTTGGGTATGCCCACCGATTCCACCATATCGTCCAACCGGTGGTAGCGCAGGCTGGTAAAGTTCATCAGCTCACCAATGCGCTTCACCATGGCGTTGTACTCAGCGGTTTCCGGGTCGCTGTAACGGTCCAGGTTATCCGGGCTGCTGGAACCCTCAAACCCGGCGATAACCCGCCGGGAGATCAGGTCGTCCTGGGAGGCGGAGCGGGAAAAGTTCAAATATTTGCAGCTAAACAGCGGCGGGGGAGAGGCCGGGCGCACATGGACTTCCCTGGCGCCGCTGCGGTAAAGGAAGTCCGTGGTTTCCCGCAGCTGGGTTCCCCGAACAATAGAGTCGTCAATCAGCAGCAAGCTGTGGTCTTCGATGAGCCCGTGCACGGGAATCAGCTTCATGTGGGCAATCAAGTTCCGCTGGCTCTGGATGGAGGGCATAAAGGACCGGGGCCAGGTAGGAGTATACTTAATAAAGGGCCGGGAGAAGGGAATTCCCGAGGCGTTGGCATAGCCCACCGCATGGGCGGTGCCAGAGTCGGGAACGCCTGCCACAGTGTCCGGACCGGTTCCGGCAAAATGGTCCCGCTTGGCCAGCAGGGCTCCGCAGTGGTACCGCATTTCCTCCACGCTGACGCCCTCATAGGAGGAGGAAGGATAGCCGTAATACACCCACAAAAAGGTGCAAATTTTCATATCCTTCCCTGGCGCGGCCAAAGTTTTGGCTCCTTCCGGGGTGACCGCCACAATCTCCCCCGGGCCCAGCTCCCGCAGGGTGGTGTAGCCCAGGTTCAGGTAGGCAAAGCTCTCAAAGGAGACGCAAAAAGCGCCTTCTTTGCTGCCAATGGCAATGGGCGTGCGGCCCAGCCGGTCCCGGGCGGCCAGAATGCCCCGGGGGGTCAGCAGCAAAATGGACATGGAGCCCTCAATTTGGGCCTGGGCATACTGGATGCCTTCAATCAGATTGTCCCGCTGGTTAATCAGCGCGGCCACCAGCTCTGTGGCGTTCACATCCCCGCCGGACATCTCCATAAAGTGGGGATGCCCAGAGGCAAAGAGGCTGTCCAGCAGTTGGTCGGTGTTGTTGATTTTCCCCACGGTGACAATGGCGTAGGCCCCGTGGTGGGAGCGCACAATCAGGGGTTGAGGCTCATAGTCCGAGATGCAGCCAATGCCCAAACGCCCCCGCATGGTGGAAACATCCTTGTCAAATTTGGTGCGGAAGGGCGAGTTTTCGATGTTGTGGATAGCCCGGTCAAAGCCATCCTCCTGGTTGTAAACCGCCATGCCCGCCCGGCGCGTGCCCAGGTGAGAGTGGTAGTCCGTGCCGAAGAAGAGATCGAAAACGCAGTCTTCCTTTGAAGCGACTCCAAAAAATCCGCCCATACTGATTCTGTCCGCCTTCCATATCAATGTTGTCGTGAGAGAGCATCCCAACATCCGCGCTGTATGCGGTTTTTTCGAACCTTATTTCTCGTGGTTGGATGCGGGAGCAGCAAAATCCTCTCATGCGCTCTGCGTACATTATAGCACATCGTGCCGGGATAAGCCATTGGAAAAATGTAAAAACTCTCTTGACGGGAGCGGGGCATTTTTTGTATGGACCGGTCCTCAGCCCAACCGCCCGGCCTCCTTGGCCTCTTCCACGGTGCAGGACTCCGGTCCATAGCGGGCCTTCTCATAAAGCTCATGCAGGCGATGCTCCCCCAGGCCGGCCCAGGCCTCTACCTCGGCGGGGGTGAGCGTCTCCTGGGGAGGCTCTTTGGCAGCGCTCAGCACGGCCCGCCGGTACCGCCGACGCACAGCGGCATTGGGGGAGCGGTCCCAAAGGGCGGGGCGCCTGCGTACAGCCCGCACCACCGCGCCCTGGTCCCGGTCCTCCTTGGTCAAACGCTGCACCAGGTCCCGGCTGTCGCTGTAGCTCCGGGAGAAATCTCGAAAAAAGTGCACCACGCCTAAAACCACCACAGACAGGGTTCCCAGACCGACCAGCCCGAAAAAGAGATAGGACACCGCCGGGGGAATCTGCCAGGAAGGGCCGCCCAGCTCATCCAAAAAATTGGGAGGCTGTTCCTGGTTCACGCCGACTGGCGAGCGCGCCTCATCCAGTTGAGCCTGCCCTCCTCTGGGGGGAGTGTGCTGCGGAAGCTGAATCCGCACCCCGCCTGAAGAGGAAAAAGCCGCCGGAAGCAGCAGAACCGCCCCGGCCACCACCCCCGCGGCCACCGCCGCTCCGGCAATGCGCTGAATGCGCCGGACGGGAAGATTGCGCATGTCCTTGTTCAGGGTCAGGTAATGGTCCACCCGGCTTAGGCCGTGAAAGCCCAGGCATACCAGCAAGTACAGTACAGCTCCCACCAGGGAGAGCCTCTGCAGCCCGTTCAGCCCAGCCACGGCGCTGGCCAGAAAAGCCGCCGCGAATACGCCTAAAACCGGGTAAGCGGGCCGGTCGAAAAAGGAGGTAATGGGCCCCTCCTCCTCTTCCTGCATGCGGACCCGCACCCGGAACAGGCACATCAGGGCCATCAAAGCCGCGCCGCCCCAATGACCCACCAGCAGCCAAGCGAATCCGCACAGCCCCAGGGCGGCCAGCAAAAACTGCCACAGGGCTTTCAAGCCCTTGATGGCGTAATAGCACAGGGCCGTGGGAATGGCGAACAGCAGCCCCCGCAGGAAAACTTCCTCCGGAGCCTTGCCCACAGAAAGGCCCGTCATAGGGAGCAGGGCAAAAACCGCCGCAAAGACCATGGCCGCGGCCAGCCCGCAATGCAGCCGCGCCAGCCCACGCAGAAGCAGCTGGCGGGGGGGCAGCGCCAGAATAAAGTTGAAATGTTTCACAGGTTTCACCTCAAAATTCCATCCAGACCGGCTCAATGTTGGAAAACTGCAGCAGTTCTTCCCGGCCTTTTTCCGAAGTGCCCAGGCCGCAGGGAATCACCCGAAGCCCATGGCCCCGGCCCAAAGCCTGAGAGAAGGCCTCGCCCAATTGGTCCCGCTGGTTTCGGGAGACCAGCACCAGCAGATCCTCCGCGTCCAGCCCCTGGGGCAGAAAATCGCACACAGGGGGCAGGCCGGCGCCCAACTGCAAGCAGGCCAGCTTTTCCTTGAGAAACAGGGTGCTTCCCGCGCCGGAGACCCCTTCCAGCTTCCAGTCTCCGCCGGTGCGCACATCTCCACCATTGCTGTAAAGGCTTAACTCAATGCCCTCGGCCAGCAGCCGCTCCGCCAGAGAGCAGGCCACCCGCACCCCAGCCTCGGCAAGAAAGTCCCCTTGCAGGCCGCCGCCCTCCGTGTCAATGGCCAGCACCACCCGCTGGGAGAGGGTGGACTCATGGAGGTTGGTGAGCAGCCGGCCCGCCCGGGCCGTGGCCTTCCAGTTGATGTACTTCATGGGGTCGCCCCGGGCATATTCCCGCAGCCCGCCAAACTCGAAGGGGTCGTCGCAGACCCGCTTCCGGCTGAGCACCGCGCCCATAATTTTCGAATAGGGAATCTGAATCTGGCCGGTAGGCACAGGCCGGGGCAGTACGTAGAATTCGGTGTTCTGTGGGCGGCTGGAAATGTATTTCCGCGTCAAAAGCAGATCCCGCGCGGTAAGGCCCGCCTCATTGATGCGGAAATAGCCCCGCCCAGCACATTTAAAGTCCAGGGTGCGGGTGATTTTTTGCCGCATAGCCGCCGCAAACACATCCCGGCGGTAAGTCTGGTCGCTGAGGGAGGCGTTTTCTCCCGCGCCAAATTGCAGCCGCCGGTCCATATGGAAGCTGATCTCCAACACAGGCAGAGGCAGCAGCTTGTTGTTGGTGATAACCTCCAGCAGGGCGGAGTCCTGGTCCTCCACCGCGTAATCTTGGGTAAAGCTGATTTTACAGTCCAGTCCGGTTTCCCAGAAGCGGTTGTACAGCCGGGGCAAAACCCAGAGGGCCAGTCCCAGCACTCCCGCGCAAAGCAGCAGCGCCGTCAACGGGACCACTCCTCGGTGGGCACGGGCACGCTGCCCAGCAGCCCCTCCGCCGCCTGGACCTGGGGCGCCGTGCCGCCCATGCCGGTGACAGACAGCCGGTGGGCCAGCACCGGCACGCCCACCGCCTTCACGTCCTCGGGGGTCACAAACTCCCGGCCCTGAACCAGCGCATAGGCCTGGCTGGCCCGCAGCATAGCCAGGGTGCCCCGGGGGCTGATGCCCAGCTCAATGCCTTTGCGTCCCCGGGAGGCCTGGGAGATGGCGGCAATGTAGTCCAGCAGCACGGGATGCACAAAGAGCTTCCGCGCCTTATGCCGCAGGGCCAGAACCTCCTCCTTGCCGCAGACCGGAGCCAATTCCTCCAAGGGCTCCGCGTCCATAAAGCGGTTTAGAATGGCCACCTCCTGGCTCTGGCTGGGCGGGGCCATGGAGACGCGCATCAAAAACCGGTCCAGCTGGGCCTCAGGCAGGGGGTAGGTTCCCAGGGTCTCTATCGGGTTCTGGGTGGCGATGACGAAGAAGGGGGGAGGCAGCTTCCGGGTGACGCCATCCACCGTAACCTGTCCCTCGGCCATGCACTCCAGCAGGCTGGACTGCGTCCGGGGCGTGGCCCGGTTAATCTCATCGGCCAACAGAATGTTGCAGAACACCGGCCCGGGGTTAAACACAAACTCGCCCTTCTGCTGGTGGAAAAAGTTGAGGCCCGTTACGTCTGTGGGCAGCAGGTCCGGGGTGAACTGTACCCGGCCGAAGTCCGCGTCCAGAGACTTTGCCAAGGCCCGGGCCATCACGGTTTTGCCCATGCCGGGCACGTCCTCCAGCAGCACATGGCCCCCGGCCAGCAGGGCGGCCAGCAGCAGGCTGGTTACGCGCTCCTGGCCCACCAGCACCTTGGCGATGTTATCCTTTACCGCTTGCAAACAATTTTCCATAGGAGGATTCCTTCCTTCGCTATTTGATCAAATTCCGAACAGCGGCGATGTTTTCCCGCTCCACTTCCGAGAGCCGCCGGGTCTTGGCCCGCAGCTCTTCCCGGCGGGGCAGCTGGGCATAGGCCCGTTCAATGGCCCCCATCAGCCAGTCCCCGGTCAGGTCTTTTAGATCCACGCATTCCCCATAGCCCAGGTACCGCAGGTAGGACCCGATTTTGGGGTCGTAGCTGACCCCCACCAGAGGCGTGCCGCTGAGGGAGGAGAAGATCAGCCCGTGCAGCCGCATGGAGACCGCCACGCTCATGTGGCTTAAAATAGAGATAAGCAGCTCTGGCGAGGATACCCGGTCCAGAATCCGCCCGGGGAGCTCCATGTGTTCCAGCACCAGCTTGGCGGCCTGCTCGTCCTGGAAGGGGTTGATGGAGATGAACACCGGTTCCAGCCCATACCGGGCTCGGGCCTCTTCCGCGCAGCGGGCCAGCACCGGGGCCTTTTCCCCAAAGCCCCGCCAGCTGCGCAGCAAAAAGCAGATATATTTTCCCTTCGGGTCCAGTCCCTGGGACCGGAGGAAGCGCTCCGTCTCTTGGGCCCCCGCCGGGGGCAGCACCAGGGCCGGGTCGGAGCTCAGGCGCGCCTGGGGACCGCTTACCCCGTAGCTGGTAAGCTCCCGCAGGGAATCCGGCTCCCGCAGGGTGATCATGTCCACGGAGCTGTCCAGCACCCGGCGCACCAGGTTAACGTTTTTCTTTCCCGCCACGGGTCCAATGCCGCAGCCGTACATATCCACCTGGTTGCCCAAAAACTTGGCGGCCCGCAGGGTCATCAGGTAGTACCACAGGCTCCGGTGGCTGGTGGCGTTCTGGATGAGCGTGCCGCCCCCGTTGATGTAGAGCCGGGAGCGGTGCATGGCCCGCAGAATCTTGGGCAGGTTGAAGGTGTAAACAGAGTTGACCCGGTAACGCTTTTTAATGCTTTGGGGGCTTTTAGCCAGCACGGTGATGGGAATAAACCGGTCCAGCTCCCGCACCGAGTGGATGATGGATTTTAAAATGGCCTCATCCCCGGCGTTCCCATGGCCATAGGCCCCGCAAATCACCACGCCGTCCCGCTTATGGGCGAGCTGCCGGGCCTCCCGCTGCAAAATGTTGTTGTAAATCTCCATCTGCCGCTCCACCATGCTGTCAATGGACAGCTCCCGGCTGGCCTTTTCATGGAGGCGGTTGCCCATCTCCCGCCGTTTTTCCGGGTCCTGGGCCAGCTCGGCCAGCAGCTCCGCCAGCCGGTCCACGTCCTGGGGGGTGAAGAGCAGCCCGGTATCCCCGTCCTTAATCAGCGCGGGGATGCCTCCCACGTGGGTGGAGATAACCGCCTTGCGCATGCGGGCGGCCTCGGTGAGCACATAGGGAAAGCCCTCGGAAAGGGAGGTGATGAGGGAGAGGTCAATGGCGTTGTAAAAGGAGTTGATGTCCTTAAGCCAGCCCGTAAAGCACACGGCGTCC
>Ga0137309_101140_pt1 | contig 18631 bp, 18 predicted proteins | sample NAcewiD2O_June_FD_97179 | JGI IMG/M metagenome (GOLD analysis project Ga0137309, IMG submission 97179) | Mouse cecal microbial communities from Vienna, Austria - N-Acetylneuraminic amended D2O_June | ecosystem: Host-associated > Mammals > Digestive system > Large intestine > Cecum | place... | reverse complement strand
GTCCCTGCCCAGTTTGTGGATAACTGTACTGTTACCTGCGTGCTTATAATGCCCAGGGTTTCTGCCGTGGGTGTCTCTGGTTTGTTTTCCATGTTGTTGTAATTCATAAGGTAGTTTAAATCTTTGCCCTCAATCGTATCGGCGTCCCCTCCATTTGCTGGGAGGGAAGATGGTATTGACGGTATCTCAGGCGCCCCATTCAGATCGCTGTAATTGCCCGAAAACAGCTCCGGTTTGTTCGTAAAATTATCATAGTCTAGCAGTTCATCGGCGTTTTTTCCGCCCACGGTGTCTGCATCTCCCCCGTTGGCGGGAAGGGAATCCGGAATTACAGGGATATCCGGCGTATCGGACAGATCATTATAGCTGCCGGAAAACGCCACTTTCTTTAAGTCTGCGAAAAACTTTTTGATTTTTCCAAATATTATGGATAGTTTTTCGTTGCTGTTAATATTCTCCCGTGTGGATGCTTCTGTAAAAGTCGGGGCCTGTTCATTAATATCGAATGTCAGCTGTCCGTCTTCCAGATTTTCTGCTGCCTGTTTTGCCCGCTCATAATAACTTTTTGCGCAATCCACATCGTCGTTTTCTCTGACCGTGCCGCCGGTTCCTACTGCATAGCTCTGCGACATCCCTGCAAAACCAGCTGCTTCAGATTCTTTATCCCCTATGGCCTGGGCACTTTCTGCCGCATCAACAGCAGACTTTGCCGCCTCAGAGGCGCTTAACACAGCGGCCCCAGCCATCTGCTCAGACTGATTACGGTACGCTTCTGCATTTCTTTCATACTGGGCGGCCAGGCTTGCATAAGTCTTTGCAGTATCCATATACTGCGCCATACGGCTGACAAAGCCCTGATACCAGTCCTCCTCCGGCTCCTCAATACCGCCGCTGACTGCCAGTCCTGCGTTGATACGGTATTCCACATATAGGGTTTTGATAATATAGGTATCTCCCATGGGGGACAGGCCCGTGGCAAACGGCATGACCTTTAAAACGCCGTCTAAAACCGTCGCACTCCCAGGCACAACCCATCCAAACCGGATGCGGCTGTCAGACATGCAGACATTGACCGGCGTGGAGTTTCCGCCTGCCCCGTCCCGCCTCTCATAATGTATCTGCAGAAGCTTATCGCTCAGGTCAACGCCATCATGATACCGGTTCATCTCATAGAGGATATACTGGCTGTTTGCCTCTCCCTGGATACTGATCTGGCCCGCCATACTGCCTATTTTTTTATCAGACGTGATGCAGACTGCCTGGTCATCCGTGTAGCCCGCTGTCTCATAGCCAGGTATCGGCGTATAGGTTTCTGCCATGGTATCACCTCCTAATTCCAGATTGCCACATTAATCGGTATATCTGCCGCTGGTTTCCAGCCAAACGCTTTCAGGGTTATGCTGTTTTCCCCCTGCCCGCCGTCAACAATCTGCGCATCCAGCCAGGCCCTGGCCTGGTCTTTTGTGGCTGCGCTGGATATTCCCAGCTCTATAATGCTGGCGGCTGTGACCCCTGGTATCTGCACAGTGCATTGATACGGTACAATATCCCCCAGCCAGCCGGATGCAGGTACCGTGGCCTGCTTAACGCTGGCCTTATCGCCTTTCGTTGTGTTGATACCCAACACGGTCTGAGACAGGGCGGCTACTGTTGTTTTGTCCGCCTTACCTGATTGCAGTTCTGCGATGGCATCAGCCATCGTGGCCGACACTGTTTTATCTGTCTTGCTAGACTGCAGTTCTGCGATTGCGCCGGTTAATGTGCCCACAACGCTGTCTCCCAGTTCCTCCTTTAATCCATCCAGCCAGGCAGTAAATTCCACGCCGCTGGCGTCATAAAACCGCTGGTATGCGTCCTGCCACTGCATAAACAGGGTGCTGGTGTCCACCTGCTGGATTGCCTGCGTCACCCATCCGCATATGCTGGTGTCTGCTCTGGTGTCCACAATATCAGACTGGCTGATACTGGTCTGGCCAACCCGCACGCTGACTTCGGCCAGGCACAGTTCGTCATAGTCCCCGCCCGACTGCAGTTCTGGGGGCTGTGGATTAGCCGCTGGCGCGCCGGCCCGTACAATAATTTCACACAGCCGTTCTGGGTAATTTGCCCTTAAAATTACTCTGTCAATGCGCATATTCTGCGAATCGGCCGCCGAAATAACTACCGTGGATGTTTCATCATCCCGGGCGAACCGTCCTGCAATAACCCCAAATCCGGGCCGTATTTGGACAGTCATCCCTTCCCCGGCCATCACCTGGAAACCGTCCCCCGGTACTGCCAGTACGCCACTGCGCACAATGCTGGATATAAAATCTGCCAGGAAATCTGAAGATTCCGCCCGGTCAAATTCCGGCATCCCCTCATCATTATATCCGGTTATTTCGCTGTCAAAGAATCCATATCTTAACGCCATTTTCTTAAGCCCCCTTCCGGATCAGCTGTTTGATGGTTGATACCTCATCATCTCCAAATACGATGTCCAACGTCTGCCTGCCTCCCTCGTAAGTCTCTGTAATTTCTGTGATACGTTTTTCCGTTACTACACCAATTTCTGTATTCACGTAAGTACAGAGGTCTCCCAAGTCAAAATCCCTGCGGTACATCAGATTTGCGTTTGGGTCTACGCCTCCGCTTACCGTTTCCACCAGGCGGTGTTCTGCCAGCTTTTCCCGGCCTCTCTGCTTCAGCTGTTCCTGGTACTTTTCCATAGGGGTTACATTTCCTTCTCCGTCATCTTGCGCCAGGTCCCTGGCGTCTACATACAATTCCCGGAGTTCTTCGCCCTCGCCCCTCAAATCTACAGTTACGATAACACGGTCTGTGCCCTCACCCGCCCCAGCTATATAAGCAAAATTTTTATACTCTGTGCTATTACGGTTATAGGCAGTGTTCCGAATATTGCAAAAAGAGTCCGAAAATACGGCCCATGAATTTTCTGTCTGGCTGTCCCTGCGGTCTTTTCCCTTCCATACCTCGAACAGCAGTTCATCGGATTGAAAGACATAGCGGATCCGGTGGCTAACATCATAGCTGTTCCCCACATCGTACAAGGCCTCACTGACAGATGAGCCTGTCCGCTGACAATCTACGGTCTGCGAAAGCCCAGACAAATCCCCCAGCCTCAGGTTCACAATTTTCCGCCCTGACTCTGCCGGGAATATCGCATATTCCGTGACCATGCTTCTGAAGGAGTCCTCTAAATTTCCTGACATCCGGAACGTACGGTTCAACACCCTGTCTTCCAGAATCTTTTCCGCAAAATATCCCTTACAGTATATTTCCCTGGTCCCTTTATCGTCTATGGAGTAGTGCGGTTCCTCTATAATCCCCAGCTCGTCCGCATCATTTCGGTATAGGTATTTCCCGCTGTTAATCAGGGGGAATTTATCTTTTGTGACATGCAGCTCATACATGCCCAGACTTTTGTACCGCCGTGTCCAGATCAACGTTTGAAACATGGATGCGTCCCCTAAAATCTCAAAATTTTCGTCTAAAACTAGAAGCCTCATATCACACCCCCAGGTATTGCGGTGTGTAAAACAACCGCACATCTAAATTCATATATCCCTCGTCTGCGTCATACTCCAGTGAATTGACTCCGGTCTCCAGCTTAAAGGGCTCAGACATCCGGTCAATCCGGTGATAAATGTTTTCTCCGTTCAGTTCTATGACCTGGTGCCTGTCGCTGGTGTCCACCAGCAGTGTGTCTTTTTCTGCCATATCGGTTACGATACGTATGTATTTTCCGGAATCTGCCAGTGTGATTTTGGGGTTTTTAACAATCCCCCGCGCAGCCATAAACTGCACCCGTATAGACGCGGGAACATCCCCGTCGTTAGCCAGCTGGACTTGTTTTTTCATCCGCCGGTACCCTGTAATTTGTCCCTTCAAGGCCAGCCCTTTATTCGGGGCCGGAACCGTTGCTTTTTGAGCCAGCACCCGCCAAGGGAAAGCAAGCTGTCGGTTTGTCTCGGCCAAATTTTTTCCAAAATCGTCCATACTCTCAAAATATGGATTGGGGCACATCAGATCAACTGTGAACGCCAGGCGCCCATGGACAGAGGTTTTCACAAACGTCCATCCTTCCAATTCGTAGTCGATTTTCCGCGTAATTCCGTTAAAAGATACAGTCAGCAGACCCGTATATTTGGGATTAAAAAACCGTATGATTTTCTGCCTGTTCTGCTGATTGTCCCTGTCACTCCTAAACGATGCTTCTATGTGGATAGGTCGCTTCAGTATCCGTTTCCCATCCACATGCGTGCCGTCTGCAAGTGCGTTATCTGTGGTGGAAACTTCCAGCTCTGAGGACTCCAGGCCCTCAATTTTTGTGACCCCCAGGGCGTGGTGATTTCCGTCTTTGTCCTTGCCCAGCCTGAGCGTATACCCGTTACAGGACAGTGTTAATTCGAGATAGCCCATTATGTAACACCCCCTAACAATTTTCTGGCCGCCGCCCGGTTGGCCTTGTTGACTTCGCTCGGCGTGGCTACTGGCACATGATAGTTGTTGGTCTGTTCAATCTTTTCTTCTACATAAGTGTCCCCGCCTTTCGGGGTTTCGGTATTAGCTTTGTGTTGGGCAAGCTCCTGGGTTTTTATCGCGAATCCTCTGGACTCTACTTCAACAGCGGCCTGCATTCTGCCTGCAAGAGACTCCATTTCAGCGTCTATCTGCCTTTCCAGGGCGGGCATAGCATCCTCAAAACCTTCACCGACTCCGGACGGGAGCCACCGCCCTACTTCATCCGCCATCACCCTGGAAGGGGAGCCGATTTTTAGCGTGCGCTTTATGTTGTCAACAATCCCCGACGCAAATTTGGAGACCGACTGATACAGCCAGCCGGACTGCCCGGATATGCCCTGCCATAATCCAGTTACTAAGTCTCTCCCGGAGGCCACCGTTGCCGCCTGGGACGCTTTGATCCCGGTAACCATGGATTTCGCAAAAACGTTTGATGATTTCTCGGCCGTTGCCCCCATCTGGGAAGACAGCCCTGCCAGTGCCGTCACTGTTGATGTTACTAAGTTATTCATTATTCCCGGGGTAGTGGACACCAGCTTAGTCAGGTTTGCGGCCATCACGCTCGTTGCTGCTGTTGATTCGGCCCCCATCGCTTTTGTCAGGTTAACGGCAACAGACAGCAGTCCGTCTTTCAGGTTCCCCATACTTTTTTCTGCGTCGCCTGCTTTGTCGTTGATTCCTTTGGCAACCCCTTCCGCTATTGGCTGGCCCACTTCATTCTGCATCACCTTGGAAGGGGAATGGATTCCTAGTTTGTCTTTCACGCCGTCTACGATGCCGGAAAAGAAATCCTTGACGTTTTTTACAAAGGCGTCTTTTGCCTTGCAGATTCCATCCCATACACCTTCAATGATGCTTTTTCCAATTTCCAGCATTTTGCCGGGAAGGCTTTTCACACCGTTTACGACAGCTTTTACCAGGGTTTTCGCAGCGTCTGTACCCTTATCCCATAGCTGTTTCGCCCACTTTGCCACACCCGAAACGACGTCTGTCAGAAACGCCCACACTTTGCCGGGGAGCTCGGTGATAAATTTTATTACGTTCTCCAGGAAACTTTTCCCAGCCTCTGCCGCTTTTGCGGCCATTTGACCGGCCCATTCAGCCGCTTTCACAACCGCGCCAGATAAAAATTCCCAGACCTTACCAGGAAGCTGTGTGAAAAACTCCACAACCTTCACAAGGAATTCACTCCCAGCCTCTACGGCCTTCTGCGCCATCTGGCCGATCCACTCGGCAGCCTTTAAAACAGCTCCGCTTAGGAACTCCCAGATTTTGCCAGGGAGCTGGGAAAAGAATTCCACACATTTATTGTAAAATCCTCCAGCGGCTTCCTGGGCTTTGAGCATCATCTGATAGGTCCACTCGCCAACCTTAGTAACTGTGTTGACCAGGAACTCCCAAACCTTGCCTGGAAGCTGTGTGAAAAATTCTACAACTTTCTCAATGAAGGAGCGCCCAGTTTCTGCGGCCTTTTCGGCCATTTGATGCGTCCACTCGCCAACTTTGGTAACTACGTCAACAAGGAAGTCCCAAATCTTACCCGGAAGACCGGTGAAGAATTCCACGATTTTATCAATGAAGGCCGTTCCCAGCTCCAGGGCCTTTGCACCCATGTCAAAAATCCATGTGGCCACAGTTCCAATTACGGTTCCCAGGAAATAACCAACTTTATACGGCAGGTCTGTAAAAAACGCCAGAACTTTGTCTATGAAAGCCGCACCGAACTCAGCGGCTTTTTCCGCCATCCCGGCAATCCACTCTCCGGCTTTTATGATCGCCCCGGACAGGAATTCCCAGATTTTACCGGGGAGACCGGTAAAAAACTCTACTACCTTGCCAATAAAAGACGCCCCCAGCTCCAGGGCTTTTCCGGCCATTTCAGCAACCCATTCCGCCGCCCCGCCGATGATGTCCGCGAAAAACCCACCTATTTTAGCGGGCAGTTCCGCGAACCAGGCGATGATATCCGATATGAGCGCGGGCAGTTTTTCAGTAAAAACTGCCTTTACGCCGTCCACAAAACTGCCAAACGCAGGAACGACTGTGTTTGTCCACCAATCTGGAAGTGTTTTTGTAAAAAATTCCTTAACCGCATCCCAGTTGCAGATTATAGCGATAATTCCAGCGATTGCGGCCACGATTGCCAGCGTCAAAGGGCCTCCAAGCGTTGCAATGACCGTGCCGATGCCAGACACAATGGTACTTCCAATGGAAGCTATGGCGCCCCCTACTGTGCTGGCAATGGTTCCAATGCCGCTGAAAGCAGAAGACAGCACCCCAACAACAGCCGGCACGCCTTTGATGGCGCCCACTATAGTTTTTATTGCTCCGCCGACGCTTGTGCAGATTTTAATGACTTTCGCCACGGCAAGCAGTAACGGGCCAATGGCGGCTACAATTCCCGCTATGGTGACGATGGTTTTCTTCGTGCCATCGTCCAGCCCGTTTAACCAATTCACAAGGTCTGTAATACCCTGTGTCACTGCCCGCACAACCGGCCTTAATATTTCACCGATAGATATCGCCAAGGCCTCTGTGGCGCTTTTTAGCTTCGTCAGGTCACCTGCAAGATTATCGCTCATAATATCAGCCATTTCCTGTGCTGTTCCATCACAGTCATTAATAGCATCTGATAAGCTATAAAAATCCTTTTCACTGGTGTTAACAATGGCCAGCAGACCTGCCATGCCCTCTTTGCCCGCAAGCATAGCCGCCAGACGGGCTTTTTCCGCTCCTTCTGCGCCATACATGGCAACGGTAAGATTTTGAACGGCCTCATCGTAGTCTGCCTGGGACATAGCACCACTGTCCAGGCCTTCCTGCAGTTCTGCCATCTTAGTGGAAAATTCCTCTGCGCTTATATTGCCCTGGCCAAATCCCTTCCGCAAATCTTCCATGACTTCCATGAGAGACTTGCTGCTTCCGTCTGCGTTTGTCAGGCTTACCCCCAATGTGTCCATGGCTATAGACATATTAGCCGTAGGTTTGGCCATATTTGTAATAAGAGTCCTCAACGCAGTTCCGGATTGAGAAGCCTTAATACCGGAATTTGCCATCAGGCCAAGTGCAACAGCTGTGTCCTCCACGCTGTACCCCATGGCCCCCGCTACAGGAGCTACATACTTGAAAGACTCTCCCAGCATACTGACATTAGTATTTGACTTATTACTAGCCATGGCCAGTACATCAGCAAAATGCCCTGCTTTATCTGCGCTGTACCCAAATGCGGTCATGCTGTCGGTCACGATATCCGACACTGTGCCAAGGCTTTCGCCTGAAGCTGCCGCAAGATTCATGGTGCCCTCAATACCCGCCAGCATAGCGTCAGTGTCCCAGCCGGCCATAGCCATATACTTAAAGGCCTCAGCCGATTCAGAAGCGGAGAATTTTGTCTTGGCACCCATTTCTTTTGCTTTATCTCGCAGCTTTTCTAATTGTGATCCGGATGCTCCAGAAATCGCCTGAACTTCCGACATTCCAGAGTCAAAATCCATGCTCGCTTTTACGGATGCAGTGCCAACGGCAACGATTGGCGCGGTGACTTTTTTAGTCAGAGTCCCCCCAACAGCCGCCATCGTATCAGCGGCGCTGTTCAGAATATTGCCTACACTCCCCAGACCTTGTTCTGCGGCATTTTTGATCCCGCTGAGCCCTGCCTCAAACCCGCCAGAATCAATTTTCGTATCAAATTTTAAAGTGCCATCATAAGCCAATATCTCCACCCCCTTGAATGAGTGAAAGATCATCGGCTCATAATGGCTCTACCTGATCTGTTTCCCGTTTCTGATTTTTACTTCAAAAAATGCGCCGCAGTTCCGCCCTTTGCACGGGACAACTACACCGCGGCTTTCTGCCTTTTCGTCATAATAAATCGGCATCTGGTAATTACATTCCGGGCATTTCACACGGCACATTTTATTCTCTTTTATTTTCTCAATCCTGGCCACCCCCTAAAAGAAGGCCGCTCACATCGCCGCCATTCATCAGCGCTGCCGTGATGGCATCATTCTTCTGCTGTTCATCTTTTGGCAGAGGCAGGGCATAAATCTGCTTCATTTTCCGGTAAAACGCTTTTTGTTCTTTAGGCATTTTGGACGGTATCTTCATCCCCCGGTAACCCATGATTTTTACAAACTCGCAGTTATCATCCAGTCCCCAAAACATAGCACGGAATTTCCACCAGTGCAGATGCTCTATACCCGTCAGGTCTATCCCGTACTGTTCTAGGAACGCGGCATAGATATAATCTGCGTCATAATCAAAATCGTAGATCCGTCTGCTGTCCGAAAGGTCTGTTTCATCCTGTCCACTTTCTTCTTTTCCACACCTGTAAAACCAGATCAGCTTTTCACAGGCCCCTTTAATGTCTCCAGGGATCCGTGGATAATAGAGACTGAGTGCTCGGAGTATCTTGTCTTTTTCCTGGATGTTGTGGTTTTGCACAAGCAGTTCAAATTCTATGGAAATGCGAAAATCTGTTCTTATGGGATGCTCTGCCCCGGCTACAGATACGGTGTCTGGCAGTTCTCCTGTCAGCAGGCCCATCACTTCTTACCTCGCAGATTTCTTTTTCTTCTTGTTTTTTTTCGTTTTTGCCCGGCGCTGTTTACGGTTGGGGGACGGCATAAACGGCATTGCTACTTCCCTCATACTCTGCGCAGATTTTTCTCCTTCTTGTGCTAAACTTACAAACGCCTCCATATGTGCAAGTATGTTGTTTTCCTTTTTTTTAAAAATTTTATCCGCAGTATCTGCACCAAATAAACTGCTGAAGGTTTCACGGACTGCTGCGCACTGATACTTCAAGTACTCAGCAGATGTTTCAAAATCACTTGCAGATTTATCTTCCATCGCTTTTTTTACTTTTTTCATGCAATCCTCATATTTCGCGATTGTGTTTATATCAGTCATATCCAGTGTTAAATTCACACCATTTATACTAAATGTACTCATCTAAAATCCTCCTTTTAGTCATTGTTTTGTTCCTGATTACTCTGCCGGTCCAATATCTGAAGATCCAGAGTCCACCGCCGTAAACGTTTTATCTACTGTATTAAATGTACCGTCCACAGGATCACCCACGGCGTTAAAATTTCCAGAAATGGCAATTTTCTTTTCGCCTGAAATGCTGTCAATATTCACGGACACCAGAAATTTGCGGGCCTTAAAGACGTTCTCCTGATTCTCCATCGGATCCCACAATTCTACCCGGACGTAATCCATCTGTGCGTCTCCGCCAAGCAGATGATTCCTGCCGATATTATAAATGGCCATAATTGCCTTCTCGTCTGGAATCAGCTCTGACTCAAACGAAAACGTGGTTTCATAGGACTCCACAGAAGAAGATGCCGCTGCGTCATTGACGTATTTTACACTTTCAGACTGGGCACCGGGTTCCTCGTCCAATGTGGTGAAACCTGTTCCGCACAACGCCCACTCTGGCGTCCCCGTTTTCGAAATGTCAAGATAATCGGCAAATTTATGCCGCTGTACTACATTTACTTTTCCCATGATGCTACCTCTCGATATATAAGTTCAATCTGTATCTGATACCTTGCGCTCTCCATGGATTCGTCAAACAGATAGCCCGGCGATACCACCCTCAGTTCTTCCGGATATCTTCCTTCTGGTATTTCCGGGAAATTCTCCAGACGATTCTGCCTCTCTATCCAGTCTAACAATTCTTCGTAAAACGCGATATTCCCGATATTCTGAATCCGGTCTGCACTGTAGTATTCCCGCGAACCAAAAGCAAAAAGATACCGTTTCAAAACGTCTCCATTCACATACGTTTTCACCACCGGGTCGCAGGTCATAACTTCCAGCGTATACTCCACAGGGTCTGCTCCCAGAAAATCCACGTGGAAATATCCGTCTTTCAAAAGCGGACACTGCAGAAAATATTCTGATAATCCCTCTATAATGGATGTCATCAGCCCCCGCCTCCCGCTATTCTCTGTGTGCCTTTTATAATCACTGCCTTATGGGCCGTTTTCATGCGCTCAAACCATTTCTTTCCCCGCTGGCCGCTACCGCCCCGGTTTTCGTAATACTGCCGCCGTGCATAGGGCGCCAGATATTCAATTTCACCTTTGCCTATGACTGTGCCCAGTGTGCCCGACTTAATCATCATGCCAGTGCGGCGCGGAGTAAGCGGGTCCATATATCGCAGGCACTCTGAGTCGACAAATTTCTGGGCCTTTGAAAAATCCCCGCTCTTTTCCGTCCCAAAACCGCTTTTCCACTCCAGTTTTGCAGTCACATTGCCGCTCTTTGTTTTTACTGTAATCACTCTGCCCCTTGGCGTCTCAATGTGAAATCCCTGTGCCATATCTACACACCCTCTATCCTCCAGTGCGGCAGACCACCCCGGCGGTTATCTGACCATGCTGTAATCTTACAAGTATCACGAATTAATTTTTGGAGCTCCTGCAGACTGGAAATGTCGGGCCCAATTCCCACTGCAATACAATCGCCCTTTTGGATCGTCCACAGATGGGACACATCTTCTGCCGCCTGGAATTCTGACTGCGGAACGTACTGCTTATCTGTTTGTGCATCTACGGGAACCCGTATTTTATAAAGATCCGCATTCACCAGGCCTGCAGCCAGTAACTGTACTCTATGTCCGCAATAAAAATGCACGCCTTTTAGGACTGTCCAGTGCCACGTATCTTTTCTGGCCGCCGGATCGTATTTTTTATTGTAAATAGTAATGTCTGCATTGGTGATCATCTGCGCATACACCCCCGGTACAGCAGGCCGGTAAAGGCCAGGTACGGGTATGCCGCCTGGTACGCTTTTTTACGCAGCACATCCTCGCGCGTCTGTCCGGCCACGCCCTCTGTCACATATGACACAGAATACCCATCGTTATTCTCGGATGATTTTTCCCTGCCCCCATCCGCCTGTGTCTGAGCCGCATCCAGTGCATATACATCACACACAGCACAAATGGCATCCTTTACAGCATCCATTCCAGAACCATCAGACTTTCCCGTGGTAAGATATCTGATGTATACCTCCGCCTGTTTGGCGTATTTCAGGAAATCTTCCTGCAGGACTTTCGTCCCGCCAAAAGAATCCCGGTAATAACTGTAGTCTACCATGCGCTATTCCTCCAAAACTGCCATCCCTGCTACGCCTCGGCCTGCGGCGGCTTTCTGTCCAGGGTCCTCTATTTTTCTGCCGCTTTATATACGGCAAATGGACACCGCTTGGTTTTGTCCTTTGCCATTGCATGGATAGGATTCGGGATTTCCCAGCCCAGCCGCATCACAGTCCGCAGTGCAACCATATCATTCTGCATCAGGTTGTACTGGATTTCTCCAGTTGCCGGGTCCTGAATGACTCCTTCTGTGAATATTTTAAAAGTAATATCCTGGCGGATGGAGTACACCAGCTGGCTGAAATCTCCGGAGATCATCAGCGCTTTTGACGGGTCAAACGCCCCATTGCGGGGGAATACCATCCGGTTTCCGTCCAGGCTGTAGTTCGTCCCGGTCTGCATGTCGCTTTTAAAAATCGGACTCCCTGTGGTATCTTTCAGCCCCCGCAGTTTCGCCCGCATGGAAATATCCGCCATATGCCCGGTAGGGAAAAACCCTGACTGCTCAATCATGGCAATCACTCCCGCTTCGCCCATTATGTCTGTATACAGGTCCGCCGTGGCTGTAACTGTCTTCTGGGCTTTTGCGGCCGTCGTTACCACATCATCGCGCCACTGGGCGGGTTTATCCACACCGAACAGAATGGCCCCATCAATCTTGCCGCCAAAAGCCTCTATCAGTCTGGGCTTAACCTCGCCCCAGATATCATAATCCGCATCGTCAACTACTGCCTCCGGAATCGGCACAATGACCGCAATTTCCTCGGCGTAGATTTTCTTTTTATCCCAGGCCATCTTCGTGGTCTGCTTTGTGCCGGTGTCCCCGTTGACAAAGTACGCCACTGGCAGCATATCCAACACAGGCATGACCATGCGGTTAGATGTCATGTTCGGCAGTTTCCGCCCCATAGACAATACTGCGGATTCCTCTGTCACCCCCTGGATAATATCCCGGCTGACCTGCTCCGGGATCAACGCATCTGTATCTGTCCGGTCAGTAATCGTCCCTCCCTCTGCATGAAACTGCAGATTCATCGGTAATTTGAATTTATGCATTTAAACCCCTACCTTCCCCGGATCGCGCTCCGGATTGCCTCATTAATCATCTCGTTACCTGTTTGCGTGCCGCCACTCCCCTGGGTATTGTCCGCCCCAGTGGATACCCGATAATTGCTTTTCACCGCATAACGGGGGTTTTCCTTCAGCCATTCTGCCGCCGCGGTTTTAAAATCCTTTTTATCGGTTACCAGCCGGCCGACTTTAAACGCAACATAATCCAGGTCTTCCTGTTTAACGCGCATTCCTGCCAGAACCTTTTCGTTTTCATACTGCTGTAATTTCTCCTGGGCCTCATCCCTCTCTGCTTCGAGTGCGGCCACATTGGGCTGGCGGCTTTTCTGCTTCTCACGGAAATCTGCAATGGCCTGGGTAACTTCTGCTTCGGACATGCCCTGTTTTTGGAAATACCCTTTCAGGGCATCTGCCTCAGCTTTCTGTGCTCTAGCCTGTGCGATTTCCTCGGCCTGCTCATAGGTATAGGCTGGGGCCGGATTCCCTCTCTGCGTACTGCCCCCGCCAGGTGCTGGGTCACCCCCAGCGCCTCCTTGGCCGCCGCCCTCCCCGCCTTCTGCAAACAGCTGTAACCTCATTGGTATCTTTGTCTCTTTCATTTTTCTCCTTTCCTGCACGAAAAAACACCATTTTTCGAAATGTAGTTTTCGCGCTCTAAAATTGTCCCGGCTGAATATTCCACAAAAAGCACGTCAATACCAGGCCACAATATCCTCTTTGGGGAAATCCCCTATTTTCTGATATTCCTCTATCCTTTTCAATGCGTGCGCCGCGTATGTCTGCCCATAGCCTTCAGCCTGTGTTTCATAAATCCTATTCCCGTTCTGTCTATTCAGGGCTACAACCCCGTAATCCCCAGAATCTTCTGGGTAATATCGATACCTGGCTAACTCCTCTGTCAGCTCTGCTAAAACAATCCGCACCAACCTCAATTTCTCCTTTCGTTAAACGCTTTGAGCGCCTCTCCATAGTTGTATTTATTTTCTGCAAACTTGTGTGCTTCTCTGTAAGAAAGTCCTAATTTTTTCATAAGCTCATACTCAAGGCGTTCATGATGAAGCAGGATTAAATCATGCTCCTGGATATCACGTCCCTCGCGCAGCCTCCTGAAAGACTCGGACATATCATAGTCAGGGTCAAATCTGCGATGTCCCCCGTATAGTTCATACTCGTTTATAAAAACGTGGTCATAAACTTTAGAAATACTTGCTTCGGACATCTTAGTATTTTTTGCGATAGTCCTAACGATATTCTCCTTTTTTGAATTACGGACGGCCTGGTAATACTTTTCAGCGTGTCTGTCCCTCTTGACATATCCTGGGTCATTCTGGTCATTAAGCGCTCCCTTGACAGCTTCTTTCCTAATCGTACCATGTTTGGGAAATTCTGCAACTGTAGGACGCGGCGGCGCCACCTTCCCGCGCATGTCCAGGTAAATTCTTTCCCGCTGCTGTACCAGCCCCATCTTCTTGGAAAATACAGCGTATTCATTCAGCTGGCCCTGGTACTTGCATCTGGCCAGCATAACTGTCTCATCATCTGCACCGCCAGCTTTCAACAGATGGACCTTTTCCCGCTGTGCACGCATGGCAGTTTCCATGCTCCGCTGTTTCTGGGTGGCTTCGTACATTGTGTAACCTTTCCCCCGGAAATATTTTGGCGTATCTTCCTCCCTCGCCTTCGCCGCCAGCCACTCATCCGTATACTGCCTTTCAGACGCACCTGGCACAAATGGGTAATAGCTGTGTCGGCAGTTCGCTCCGCACAGTCCTGTTACCTCTCCAAGGCCGCATACAGACTCTAGCTCCTCCCGGCTCCACACTTGGCCGTGCCACTCCCGGTGCGTAGGGCGGGCACCCTCATGCCAAGAAACCTCGAAGTACTCTGTATTTAACTGTTTTGCGTTGTACTGGGCAATCTCCCCAGCCAGCTTTGACGTCCCGGTCATAACTGCCCGGCGAACAGCCACCTCTATGCGGTTAGTGTACATGCGGCTGCTGTTTTGCGGCGCATAGTATACCGTCCGGATTCCGCTGTTGACCATCTGTGTGACCGTGCGCCGCAGAACCGTGTTATAATCAAATGCCCCAAAAGCGATGTCCGTCATAGCTTCATCCAGATGCTGTTGATAGTATACGGACAGCGGAGTGAACACACGTTTTCCGCCGCCCATATCCACCATAAACCCCATGGACTGGGTGATGTTTTCAAAATCTCCCGCTGTCTGGTTCCGCAAGGCTTCCACCGACTGCTGAAGCTGATAATTTTCCTCATAGGGAATGTACTGAGCGTTTACCTGCTCATACAAAGCCCGGTTCCTAACATACTCCTGTTCCAGCATTTTGTCATACAGCTCAAACATTTCTGGATAACTGGCGTCCAGCGCATCCTTGATAAATTTTTCGATGTCCTCTGTGCTGTTCCCCAGCATCGTCAGCCGGTTGATCTGATAATCCGCTGTCGATGTGATCTCTCCGGTTTTTTTGATCCGCCGAATGATGTCTTCCATAATCCGCAGTTCCATGGCAGAAAACCTTGCCACAATCTTCTCAGCCAGCTTTTCCTTGTATGCTTCATGCATGGTTCTACTCCATGACTACATTCTGTTCCGGCAGACGGGAGGCGGCTTCTTCTTCCGTTTCCCCATACCACTTTGCCCGGTACTCCGCCAGCCCCATAACGCCCATGGAGACATCCTGCCTGTCCTGCTGTCTTTCTGTGGCTTTGTCCTCAATGATAGAATCATCAAAATCAATCGTAATTTCTGCATCCTCTTTTGTCCCCTCCCCTAACACTGCTCCCAGGCGGCAGATAATCCGCACCAGCTCTCTCAGCGATTCATCCAGTGGTATTTCGTGCTTTTTCAGTGTCCGGTACAGGTCTGAGTTCTCGCTGATCACCTGTGTGGCCGTGGCAACACTGCCTTTTTCAAAGCGGTACCGTTCCGTACCAAACCCGCATTTGGAAGACAAAATGTTCAGGCCGTCATTGATCGCCCGATTATGGGCTTCCGCACGGATGCCCATGTTGACTTCTTTGATTGGGTCGCTCTCTTTCCCCATGTCTTCTGGAAGCTGGTAAAATACCAAGTCATTTTCATCAAAAGCAGGATTCCCTGTCACTGGGTCAAAGGCCAGCATTTCCGGAGCGACAAAAATCCGTTTTTTTCCCAGAACAAACTCATTGATGTAAGAATCATAAATCACATCCAGCCCCTTCACCTGGTCAATGCAGTTAGCAAACAGCGCAACCCCCATCGGGTTGTCTTCGTCTATATTGTTCACAATATTCAGCGTGTCAATGACAAACTGTCGTTCACTGCTCCCCGTGTAAATCTCAGGCTTCAAAGATTCAAAACCTTTCAGTCCGCCCCACCGCGAATAGGGCATTTCCTGCCCAGAACCACTGCTGTTTTCTACGATATGATTGGTAATGACATATTCCCCGCCGTGCAAGGCGTGTATCTGTATGTGGGCGTATCGGCGGCTGTCTATCGTCCTGGGAGATACAAACGCGCATTCTGATATCTGGCCGTTTTCCCAGGACAGCGGATAGATGCCCGGTGCGGATATGCAGTTAATCTTCACCGTTCCCCTGCCAGGACGGATATAGCCTCCGCCGTCTGCTTCTGCTCCGTCTATGTACGGGATGTAAGCCGCAGTCCCTGTGTACGCCTTACGCTCCTGGTAGTTATTCAGCCGGGTAAGCATATGGTTCTTTCGAAAAATGCTGTCGACGTAATCCTGTGACTGGCCGTCACTGACCGTGATTCCTACTTTTTCGTTCATCAGCAGATCGGCCAGGTCTTCACAGATTTTCTTTGCCATCCCCAGTGCGAAACGCTTTTGCCTCACGTATGTCTTGCCATTATAAATCTTGTAACTGTGGAATTTGCGGACGTTGCTCCGGTACCAGGTTTCCCATGTATAAATGTACCGATAAAACGCTTTGTCGATAGTATCATACCCCTGCCCCCGCAGATACTTTGTTATGTCCATATTATCCACCCCTCTCCGCTTTTGGCAGGAAATACTTAATCTTTGGCCACAGTCCCATGACCACATATCTTAGTGCATCACAGGCGTGGTCATTTATCTTTACCGGTACCTCTTTCCCCCTTTCGATGGAATCTTTGTCATACTCGTACAGGCCCAGCTCCCAATCTAACTTTTCCTGATCCGGCGACACCTGAAGCGCCTCATACGAAAAACATTTCTGTGTCCTTTGGATGCCCACAGCTACATCATTCTCCGCATTTTTAATGGATATCTGATAGCCGCAGTCCACCGCCTGGCGTTTGATTTCCTCAGACAGCCCCTGGGCCGATGGGTCAATATATGCATAAAACACACCACAGTGAAAATCTTCATACAGTTTGTCCGTCAGCCGGATAAAATCCTGTGCATACTCAGATGGGCTTCTCTGTTTTCCGGTGTCACGTCCAGAGTGATAGTACTCTGCCAATCCCTGCAGCTTTTTATACTCCAAGTCAAGGCCGAATGGCTGGTATGTAGTAGCGTTCTGCTGGCCGTAATCTACACCGATGCCGATAATCTGATACCGCTGTCCCTCTGCCGGACGCCCTCTGTTTTTGGGGCCGTACATGTAGTAGATTAGGTCATCCACACCCACGGCCTCCCCCAGCCAAATCCAACGGTACATTTTCGGGTCTGCCGCCTTCATGGCTTCTGCTGCCTCAATCAAATCAGGGCCCAGCCAGTCTGTTGGTACGTCCGTGTAATCTGTGTGGATGTGGATGCAGTCTGGACGTTTTTCCATTTTCTTGCACCACAGATTTATTGACGCGTTGGGGTTTTTGGGCGGGTTATAAAGATAAATCATCTGGAAGCCGCCGTTATTTCCCCGGACGAACGTAGCCTCAATATTGGCCAGCTCTTCTTCACCCTCTCCGTCGTCAAAAAATTCTGTCAGTTCGTCTAATACCACCAGCCTGATCGGACGCTCCTCATCAATGATTCCCTTGGTATCGTCCACGCCGTCAGAACCTGCGAAGTAGAGCGTGGTGCCATGCCTTTTGCATGTAATCTCCATAGGGGACAATCCAATTTTAAATTTGTCTTTTGAGATGCCTAAACGGCCGATTCCCCTCAGCATCTCTTTATACAGGGTCTTGCGCAGCTTATTGTGGCGCTTTCTCAGTGCCACTACTGACCCCCGGCTGTCACTCACCAGCTGGTAAATACTCCGCACTGCGGCGTAACTGGATTTCGTGCCCGCACGGCCAGATGTGAGGATAATATGCCTGTGTCTCTTATCGTTAAACACTGGCAGATATTTGGGGATAATGGTGTCAGATATTTTTACCGTCTTCTGGCGCATCGTTAATAATCACTACTCCTTCATCCGCATCAAGGGCTGAATTTCCCGTGAACATCCCCAGATGCTTTCCCAGCTCAATCAGTACTGTTCTTTTATCATACAGTTTTGTCTCCCTTTCTGTCCCGAACTCCCCAGGTTTGACCTTAATTGACTGAATACAGGCAAGGTCATCGTCTGAAGCATTGTTTTTTATCTTCCCGGTTTCACGGTCAACAACATCTGTAATCTTTGCAAAGCCTATCCTGGCCAGCTCCATAAGGATGCGGTCCTGATTAATGCCCGTGCGTTTTGACCTCTCGGCCATGGCTCTGTCTATGGCTGCTTTGATCTCAGGTTTTCTCAAGTTCTCACTGCCTACTGCATAGGCGCTGTCCGGCTTATATCCTGCCCGTATGGCGGCCTGAGTGGCATTAAGGTCAATTAAATATTCCTCCACAAACTGCTTTTGTTTTTTTGTCATTCAGGCTCACCTTCTTCCATAAAAAAAATCAACGGCCAGGACAATGAAGCCTGACCGCCGCAAAATATAATAAAGGAGGTTGATAAAAGTGAAAACGGTATGCCCTGCTAAATCAATGTATCACAAAG
>Ga0137309_101137_pt1 | contig 18649 bp, 8 predicted proteins | sample NAcewiD2O_June_FD_97179 | JGI IMG/M metagenome (GOLD analysis project Ga0137309, IMG submission 97179) | Mouse cecal microbial communities from Vienna, Austria - N-Acetylneuraminic amended D2O_June | ecosystem: Host-associated > Mammals > Digestive system > Large intestine > Cecum | place... | reverse complement strand
CCTTGCCCCTGCGCCTTATAAAATCAAAGAGGAACGGGACAAGTTAGACCCTGTGACCGGGGAGATGGTTTTTGACGAGAATGGTATGCCGCAGAAAGAGGAAGTAGAGGTTAAAATCCCCGCCTTCCGTGTGGTATCCGTATTTGATGTGTCGCAGACGGAGGGAGAGCCACTCCCAGAACTGGAAGCGAAAGAGCTTTTATCCACGGTAGAGGGATATGAGGATTTTATCAAGGCAATTACTTATGTTGCGCCTGTTCCGATTGCTTTTGAAGATATTCCCGGAGATTCAAAGGGATATTTCCATACAGAGGAAAACCGGATTGCGGTGCAGGAGGGCATGAGCGAGAGCCAGACATTGAAAACGCTGGTGCATGAAACCGCACATTCCATGCTGCATAATAAGGAAATCAATCAGGATATTCTTGCACCCGTAAAGGACAGGAACACCAAAGAAATCGAAGCGGAGGGCATAGCTTTTACAGTTTGCAGCCACTTTGGAATTGATACTTCCTCATATTCCTTCTATTATATAGGCGGCTGGTCGTCAGGTCGTGACATGAAGGAGCTGAAATCTTCCCTTGACACAATCCGCAGGACATCATCAGAACTGATTACAGGCATTGAGGAACAGCTCAAAGAAATTTGGCGTGACCGGGAAATGATGAGTGGGCAGGAAAAAGAGAGCCTTCTGTTAATACAGAACAGCGATTTATCGGAATACAGCCTTGTGAATGTACGGGGAATGGATGCGGCGGAGATTGTGGAAGCGCTGTCTGATATGAATGATGATGACAGGCTGAACGCCGCCGCATATCTGGAAAGCAGGGGCGCATGGGTAACGGAGATTGCCAATCAGGATACGAAAGAATTTGGGGAATACCATCTTGATGTCTGTTACAATACGGATACAAATGAAGTAATTGACTTAAATGCAGAAAGGGAACGGAAAGAAAAGGCAAAAGAGCCTGTTGGGGCAGATGATGTTATTGTTAAGATGGTGTATGAAGATGGGGAACAGTTTGAAATAGCCCGAATTACGAATAAGACACAAGAAGAAGTAAAAGAAATTTTGCAGGATATGTTAGAACGGGTTGATTCTGTCTGGGAGGGAGATGTGGAAAAGTATTTTTCCGATAATCAGGTGGAATATATCCCTGTTTTTGTTAGGAATGGCAAAAACCCTGTGATACCAGAGTTTTATGATTATGAAGTAAACCTTGAAACAGAAGAAATAGAAGCAGCATCAGAATTACCCATAATGAAGCAGGCGGAGCAGCTCATAAACCGCATGGAATTTTCAGGGACAGTATTTGATATGGAAGAAAAAAATTTGATTATGAACCATGCTTATAAGTTGGACAACATGGAGGAAACGGTTTCCCTTGCAAGGGCTGTTGCGGGACAGAAAAATGACATTTCCCTGCTCATGGAAACGATGGACAAGGCACAGGCGGAGATTGATGCGCTCCCCGGTGGCATGATTGGCTTGTCTGAAATGCACGAATACGGCTACACATGGGAGGAAATGCTGCCACTCACAAAGGAAACGGCAATAGAACTGTTTGAACGTGACCTGCCTGTGTACCAGCTCCACGAGGACGGTTCGGAAACCTTGATAGAGGGAGAGGAACAGATTACGGAGTATGATGGTATTTTTGGCATAGAAAAGAACGATTGGGAAAACGAGAGGGCGTTTCGTTCCATGCAGGAGGAACTTGCGGGGAGCGCACCAGTAAAAGAAGCGCAGCTTTTATATGGCGATACGGACAAATATGGCATTTACCAGTTAAAAGACAGCCCGGAGCTTCGGGATTTTCATTTTGCAGGTACAGAGGAATTATTGAAAAGAAACCTTCTGTCCGATGACTTTAAGGAAATCCAGCCGGGAAATTATAACCTTGTCTATACGGGGGAGCTTTCGGACATTCAGGGACAGACACAAAGCGAAAAACTGGGTGCGCTTTATGTAAAATTCAATATAGACCACCCGGCAGACTACAAAGGACATTCCCTTTCCGTCAGCGATGTTGTTGTGCTGCATGAGGACGGGAAGAACAGCACACACTTTGTAGATTCCTATGGTTTTACGGAACTTCCACATTTTACAAGGGCATTGGAGGGCGTAAAGGAGCAGGAGGCAGATAAAACGGAAATGGAACTGACGGAGGAAGAAAAACAATTTCTTGAAACAGACAGTGCGCCTTTGATTGCAAAAAAGTTTCTTGCATGGGACGAGATTGAAGATTTGGGGTATCGTTTTTTTGAGGAGGGGTATATTGACAAATTTAAGCCGATGGAAAAAGCATTGTTTGGCGGGGGCTTGGTATCCGATTATAAAATACATGATATAGCCCGCCGTATGCAGGGCGGCGAGGATGTCCGTGAGGAACTTGCAAAGGCTCTTATCGGCAGTTATGAACGGGTAACAGAAGTAGGGGAATATGATGCCGTTGCAGTATTCGGAAAAGATGCTGTGACTGTTACTTTTGGGAATGCCACAAAGCAGATTTTCTATGAGGAAATGGGAACAGCTTTTCTCGGTCTGTTTGAGCGTGAGTATAAAGACATTGAGCAGGCAAGAGCCGCCGAAGAACAGGAGAAAGGGATTGCGGAAGATGCCACTTCTGGACATGATGTCCAAAAGCCAGAAACAGAGCAGTCAGAAACAGAACAATCGGAGCAGCCGGAAACAGAGCAGTCAGAAACGGAACAATCCGAACAGAAGCAGCCGGAACAGAATGAGCCAGAAAAATCTGCTGAAACATTGGAATTTGCAGACATGGAAGATGAGGACGAAATCATTGACCTCGGAGATGACAGGGAACAGGTGCTTGCGGAACTGAAACAATCCTTAGAGGACAGGCAGGACACTTCTGGACATGAAGTCAATCATTCTGCTTTGCAGAATGATTTGAAGTTGATGTCAGAGTTGGGAAAAGCAACGGAAACAGAGCTTGCCTTTCAGATTGCAGACCGTTACATCAGCATACAGGAAACAGAGGGCGGCTATGACTATTCCATTATGGGCGCAGATTACAAGGAGATAGACGGCGGCGTTTATGACAATCCTGATGTCAGTATCCAAGAAGCCCTAAATGACATTGTGGAGGATTTGAAAGAGAATCCCTTTGATAATGGCGCAAGGGGAAATATACAAGACAGCGATGAACTGATACCGATTGATTATGATGAATTGATGGAAAAAGTGGAGGAAGCGAACCACACCACGCCGCCGATTGATGTAGTGGCAGAGTTTAGGGCAAAAACAAAGGAGCTGTTCCATGAGATTAGCGAAATGAACCCGTCAGAGATTGAAGAAACCGTAAAATGCCATGTGCAGGCAAAGATTGACGAATCCGGCATAGCTGCGGAGATTGTGGATGTGGCAGTAGCCGGAAGCCGCTGCCGTGGCTTGGAACGTGAAGGCTCTGACCTTGACGTAGTGGTGGAGCTTTCCACAAATGAGCGTGAAGATGTGCTGTTTGACACGTTCAATGAGGGCGGGCTTCATATCGGCGGCATTCAAGTAGACATTAACCCGATTACCGCACAGAGGACGGGAACGCTTGAAACATACCTTCCGAAAGTGGAGGAATACCTTGACGGGGTGCGTGAGGCAAGGGAGAATGAGCCAGTAAGTATTTTTAATATCCGCATGAACGATGAGGAACGATGGTTTAAGAATACCAGCGGACTTGATGCAGAGGGATTGTGTAAAGCCTATGCAGAGTGTGACAAGCCTTTTGTGGAAATGGGAAAATATGGGGAATGTATTGAAGCGGCGGATCATGCTTATATTGAGCAGGGAAATAAGCTGGATTTTTCCATAGAGTTCAATGAGGAAACGGATAAAATAACCATATTTAACGGCAAAGATTTTGAGGAAAAAGGGCTGCGGGAAACCTTATTCCCGGAGCAGGCAGAACCAGAAATTACACTGACTGTTGCAGAGTGCGGTGAATTTCATAATTTGGGAGAGTTTTATAAGAATATCCTTACCGTTGATGAAGCAGTTGCAATCTGGAAACAGATACCGCCGGAGCGCATGAACGGTATCCCTGCAATCGGCATCAATATTCACACACCGGGAACAGAAGCGTTTGAAGATGTGGAAATTGATATTTTATCCGGAAAACGGATTGACCTTGACATATTGGAGTATATCCCCGAAATCAAGGACAGCCCGCAGGCGATGGAAGTGATAGCGGAGCTGGCGGCGAAATTTCCTGAAATGGAGATAGACGGCAACATGACGGAGGAATTTGAAGCAAAGGTATGGGAAAAGCGTCTGCCCGGTCTGATACCTGCAGAACAGCTTGCGGTGGAGTTTGACCGTTTCACTTTTGACTATGATACCGCCGCATACCGTGACAATGCCCGGAACATGACGGAGAACGTATCTGACCTTGCAGAGAGCATCAGCCGTGATAATACTTCTCACCTTATGGTATGGCTTGCTGATGTGATTGCAGAAGGGACAGACCCGGAAGAAACAAAGAGGGCGGCGGAGCTGCTTGAAAAGCTGGCAGAATACAAGCCCCTTGCCAAGATTGAGGAAATGGAAGAACAGAATTACAACATGGTGGATAATGTGCTGAATAACGGTGCAGGGGAAAAGACGCAGAAGGAAGAAAACAAAAAGGAGCAGGAACGCCCTGCGGTAAGGACTTCCTTAAAAGCCCGCCTTGCAGAGAAAAAGGCGCTTGTTTCCGGTCAGGGAAAAGACCATGAAGCACAGGAAAACAATAAAAATAATCAGAGGGAGATGTAAGGATATGAATACAAAATTTACAGTGGAAGAAAGCAATTTAATCTGTATCTTTGCAGGAGAAGGCAAAAACGAGGTCATAGCGGACATCGAAAGAGCCTTGCCATACCTTGAGGATACGGATATGGCGGAGCTGTCCCATAGGGTGATTGGAAAACTGCGGGATATGACCGATACGGAATTTGGAGAGCTTGCATTGGTGGAAGCGGAATAACCGAAAGCGGAAACAGGCTTCCATACCCATTCAAAGAGTGGGCATGGTGGCTTGTTTTTTATGCGCTGTATTGGATTCACTAAGAAGAATTTTACGAAAAATCCATCATATTCTTTGCGGTTTTTCCAGTCTGCGGTATAATAAAAGGCAGGAGGTATCTGCGATGTCAAAAAAGAAAAACCGTCCGCATGGACATTATTGTAAAATATGCGGCGAGTACAAAGCAAATGAAAAGTTTTCAGGGAAAGGTCATGCCGCCCATATCTGCAAAGCCTGTTCCCGTTTAAGTGCTGCTGAAAAAGCGGATGCAATGGCTATCAACCGGATGATGGGTTTCCCTATGCGGCGGCTTTCAGATGGTGAGAAAAAATGGTTACAGGCTAAAATGTACGATAAATCCCCGGAAGTGGCAGACACGGCAAGGGAAATCTACAATATATGTTTTCCCTATGCGGAACGAAATGCCATGAAAAAACAGCTTATTATCAATACATTGTCCTTTGAAGTGCATACAGAGGTTTATGACGGGTACGGGGATATGGAACTGGCAGACCGCCGCTTTACCATTGACCGGAAAAGCCGTGTGCTGACCATGACAGATTTTTGCACGGACAGTGGGGAGCAGTCCGTCACTCTGGAGGGCAGGGAGATGTCAAAGCTATTGCGCTATATTGTACATACGCTGGAAATCTTTATGTGGGAACAGGATTACTGCCTGAATCCTGATGAAGATGATTTTTTTACGGATATTCTTCTGGGGGAAGGTATCTATGAAGATGATTTGGAGGAAAAAGAGGAGGCTCTGCCAGCGGAACCGGAGGGCAGACCGTCATGGCAGGTACATATAGAATACAGCAGCCATACGGTTCAGGATATATCCAGTTATGTTGAATGCCTGCCAGAGCGTCCAGAAGAATTGTATCTTACTTTCATGGAATATTTTGAACTGGATGAAGATGATTTTGAAAGCGGGTTCCGTTTTTAACCGTTTTCTCCCCGCAGTATCACATTCACGCAAAACACGCCATTCCCATAAAGAAAACGGCAGTATCCCCCATTTTTTTCTGCGGTATGGCGCACAGCCTGTAAACCGATGCCCTCCCCCGGACGTTTGGAGGAGAGGAATACGCCGTCTTTTTCCCGCACTTCCCCGTCATAGTTGTTCGTGGCGGACAACAGCAGCACATTCCCGGAATGCAGGCGGGCAGACACGTTCACTTTCCGTCTTTCGGGGGCAGTTTTCAGGCTTGCCTCCATTGCGTTTTCAAGGAGGTTGGACAGTACGGAACACAGGTCGGTATCCGGCACAGAAAGCTCACGGGGCAGGTCAAGCGTAAAGGTGAGTGGAATCCCATGCTCCCTGTACTGCAATACAAAAAATCCGGCAACACTGTCCACAACTGCATTTTCACACAGCCCAAGATCGCCGGCTGGGACGTCCCCCTGCGCCTGTGCCAGATATTTCAGGATTTCCTCTAAGTTTCCCCGTTCGGCAAGGCTTTGCAGGACATGGAAATGGTGGCGTATGTCGTGCCGTGCCTGCCGCACCTGCCTTGTAGTGGCAAGGAGATTGTCGTAACGTGCCTGCTGCATGGAAAGGAAATGGTTCTCCAGCCGGAGCTTGTCATTGCGGTTCAGGTACGTTGCCATATGGTAAAAAAGCAGGTAGGACAACAGGAGTAGAATGAGAAACACGAAGCCAAAAACCGTATAGAGCAGTCGGAGCCTCCCCTGTTCTAATATGCCTGGATTTTGTGGCAGGATAAAAAGGTTCAGGCTGATGAACAGGATTGGCAGTATCCAGAACACATACCATGTCTGCGCAAAGGCATCGTCCTCTAAGAGCCGCCTTGTGGCATGGGTGGCGGGATACCATAAAGCGGCTGTGAGGGTGCAGCACATCACAAACCAGAGAGTGTCCGTGCATAGTGGAAACGGCGGCGTGGTTTCCCAGCTAATCCCGATGGCGGCATTTCCGAGGCAGGAAAAAACGCCACACACGGCAAGGAATACACTGACAGATTTCCAGCGTGTGATATGGAGGGTATGGATATAGAAACAGCCCATGACAGCGGCGGCAGGAAAAAACAGCCAGAGTATGTCTACATGGAACAAAAAACGCACGCTTTCCCCTGCAAGGATTAAGGACAGGATAAGGGAAACTGTCGCAGCCGCCAGTTTGGCGGGGCGTAGCCTAAGATGCTGTTTCATGGGAAAATAAGCGAGCAGCATACCCGGTAAAAAAACCAGAAACGCCATGTCAGCCCCTCCTTCCGTAATTCCTGAATAAATAATCGCCAAAAGCAGTCCGGGCGGTTTCCGCAAGGGAACGGCTGACGGGAACCCTTTTCCCGTTCTTCAGGATAAAGTCCGTGCCGTCAAAATCTGCAGCGTGTTCCATGTTGACAAGCACGCCCCGGCTGCACAGGAAGAAACGCCCGTCCGTAAGGGGTGCGGTAAATTCCCGGAATGTCCGGCGTGTCACGGCTTCCTCCCCGCCTGTAAGGTAAATATGGATCTGGTGTTTAAAATGCTCCGCATACAGTATGTCCCGCAGGTGGAGCCGGAGGATGCCGCCTGTGGTATCCACTTCCAGAAATCTGTCCATTTCGGGATGCCTCTTTATGACCTCATCAAACAGTGCGGCAAAGGCAGCCCCGTCACAGGGTTTCACTAGATAGTGCAGCGCCCGGACACGGTAGCCGTCCAGTGCATGGTCGGGGGAAGTGGTGGTAAACACAATCTCACAGTCCCTGTCAAAGCGGCGCAGTTCCTCCGCAGTATCCACGCCGTTTTCTTTTTCCATATAAATATCAAGGAATACAAGGTCAAAATGTTCTGTCCTGGCTTCGGCAAGGAAATCCGTGCCGGAAGCATGACAGGAAATCACAGCGTCAAGGGAAAGGCGTGCTGTCTGTTCCGTAATCCCTGCCTTTAAAATTTCCCTTTCTGACGCAATATCATCTACAATGGCAATCCGCATGGAAAAACCCCCTTTGCTCTAAAAAATATCCAGCCTATATCATAGCATAAAACATCAAAAAATGCGAGTACCATAAAAATCTGTGTCTGTCAAGCCATGATTTGAAATTTATTTTAAAAATTCGTGCCATATTCTAACAATTCGTGCCACGCCACTTGAAAAAAGCCGGAAAACAGGTATAGTGGAAACAAATGCCGACAGGATTATTTTTCGGAAATTTTTCAGGAAGGGGTTGCGTGGTATGTTTGAACGTGCGACAATTTTAACAGACAGACAGACAGACAGACAGACAGACAGACAGACAGACAGACAGACAGACAGACAGACAGACAGACAGACAGACAGACAGACAGACAGACAGACAGACAGACAGACAGACAGACGTTATAAATCTGTCTTTTTGCCATATCTTTTTATATATAGCGCCATTCCATATAAGACCGCCGGAGGCGGGGATTTCCAGAAAGGCTGTAATGCCGTTTCTGGGGTTCCCGTCCCCGGCGGTTTTTCTGCGTCCGGAAGCCTGCCCGTATGGCGCCGGACGGTGCGTTTTTCATGATGGATAGGAGGCTGGTTTCAATGGACGCATTGGTTTACACAAGAGATGACCGGCAGTATGGGATGTTTTCCCGGATATTTGTGGAGGAATTTCCGAAAGCTGCGGTCACACGGGGGATACTGGACGGGCATATGCACATGGAAAAAGAATATGACGTTGTGGTGGTGGACATGGATGGTGCGGAGGGAATGGAGTTTGTATGCAAGTACCGGGAGGTGTACGGGGACACACTGGTGGTGTGGATCACGGATGACCGCTATTTTGCGGGGGTGGCGATACGGCTGCACATTTTTGACTTCATAATCCGCCCGTTTGAGGAAGCAAGGTTTCGGGAGTCGCTAAAGAGGATAAAGGACGGGGACATTGAAGCATGGCAGCGTGGAGCTGTGAAAAATTCCATCTATCAAATTGGCTGTATCCATGTCATGGATCGTGTCAGGACAGATGGTTCAGGGCAGGGGAAAATTCCCCTGAGAACAGGAAAAGGAGCAGTGACGATATGGACAAAAATAAGAGATTATTTCCTTTCAGAAAACACCCTGTAGGGGACATTTTTGGGGGAAAGGGGAAGAAGGTTAAAAGAGGCATGGGAATCCTGCTGTCGGCTGCGCTGCTTTTTAACACGCTGCCTTCCGGCTGGCTGACAGCGGCAGCTTCACAGGACAGCGGGACAGGGCTGTGTGAACACCACATGGAGCATACGGCGGACTGTGGCTATCAGGAAGCAGATCCGGGAGCAGAGTGCAGTCATGAACATACAGAGGAATGTTATAAAATCGTGAAGAACTGTATCCATGAACACATGGAAAGCTGTTACCCGGAGGAAACATCAGGGGAGAAGGAAGCATCATCTTCCAATGCAGGGGAAAAACAGCCTCTGGAATGCAGCCATGTATGCAGTGAAGAAAACGGCTGTATCACAAAGGAAACGGACTGTATTCATGAGCATGATGAATCCTGTGGCTATCGGGAAGAAACATCGGGAAGTCCCTGTGCTTTCGAGTGTGCGGTATGCAGCAGCGAAACACTGGAAGAAACGGATTCCGAAACAAAGACATCAGAAACGGAAACCGAAGAGGAAGGAAAAGAGCCGGACAGTGGGCAGACAGAAGAAACGGATAGCGGGCAGGAATGTATTTGTGGGGAACTATGCAAAGAGGGCAGCATCAATCCTGACTGTCCTGTGTGCAGTGCAGAAGGCGCAGACCTTTCCGTCTGTGAAGGGACTGCCTATGAAGACAGGGAAAAGGAAGAAGAAACGACAGAGGTTACAGAGCCGGAAGAAGCGGAACCAGAAGCTACAAACCTCTGCGCCCACCATAAAGAACATACAGAGGACTGCGGCTTTGTTCCGGCAACAGAGGACAGTGAGGGCAGCCCTTGTACTTATGAATGCCGCATCTGCCCCATTGAGGACTTAATCGCCGCCCTGCCCGATGAAGTGACAGCGGACAATGCGGAGGACGTGCGGGCACAGCTTGAGGAAATACTCTCCCTGTTTTCAGAACTGACTGATGAGGAGCAGGAGCAGATTGACCTGTCCCACTGCTATGAGATGCAAGGGGCGTTGGATGAGGCTAACGAGCCTGTCCTGGCGGTGGAGACTTCCGGCGATTTTGGCGCTGGCAACGCCTTTCACTGGTCAATTAGCGAGGACGGTACTTTGACCATTACAGGCACAGGGGATATGCCGGATTTTCAGTATGCCAATGATCCCCCTTGGTTTAATTATTGGAAAACAATTAGCAAAGTAGAAGTCCAAGAAGGCGTGACTTCGATTGGGAAGTTGTCGTTCTATACGTATGGAAATCTTAGCCATGTTGATTTGCCTGACAGTTTGACCTCAATTGGGGATAACGCATTTCATAATTGTGGGTTGACGATGGTCACCATTCCAGATAACGTGACAACCATCGGGAAGGAAGCATTTTATGGTTGCGACGGTCTGACCGAGATTATCATTCCGGATAACGTGACAGCCATCGGGGAGAGAGCATTTGTTTATTGCGACGGTCTGACCGAGATTACTATTCCGGATAACGTGACAACTATCGGGATGGAGGCATTTTATGGTTGCAACGGCTTAACCAAGGTTATCTTTGAGCACACAATTGCACCAGAGCTTGGGGAGAATGTTTTTGGGGAAACGAACGTTTCTTTGCAAATTGTTGTTCCCGCAGGAGCCACTGGCTACGATGGGGAGAACTGGCCGGCGGACAAAGTGGTTGTGCCCGTGGCGAAGGTAGTAAAACAAGACGGCACAACTACCTATGTCGCCGATCTGGCGGATGCGTTTGCAGATGCAAACAGCGGCGCAACGGTCACAATGCTTGTCGATGTGGAGCTGGCAAAAACAGTGGATATACCCGCAGATACGACCTTCGTCCTAGACTTGAACGGGTATACGATTTCCAATAAACAAGGCACATGCATCGGCACAGCGACAGGCAGCAACCTAACCATAAGGGATAGCGGAACAGGCGGCACGGTTACTTCCGCTAAAGCTGCTGTCTATGTCAATGGAACCATAAAGCTGGAAGGTGGAAGGTTTTTAACGAATGCTCCTGATGCTTGGGGTGGCGTAAGAGTAATAAAGTGGATCGGTAACAGCCTGACTGTTACCGGTGAGGACGTATATACGAATAGTTTAGTGATTGATGACGTTGTTGCTTCCCTCGCTGCCGGAACTTATGACAAAATTTTGATAGACTCCGCCAGAACCTTTGAAGACTTCCTGGCTGAAGACCACGCCTATTACAAAGGCAGTCAGCCCCTTGCCCTCGATGGACTTGGCGTAAAGAGTGAAAATGGTATGTTTTTGGTGCTGACTGATTCCGTCACTGTCGGGAAGTGCAGCCACCCGGATAGTCTGTCGGATAACGGTGACGGCACGCATGGCGGAACCTGCCCCTTCTGCGGTAAGGTCTTTGCCGAGGAATTCCATACCCCCGGTACGGATAATAAATGTACTGGCTGTGGAACAGAACTTGTGGCGAAGGTGGAGAGTGGCAGCACCATTTATGTCGGCTCTCTGGAAGATGCGTTCGATTCGATAAACACCAGTGCAACGGTCACGCTGCTTGCCGATGTGACGCTGGAGGAGAGTGTGGATATACCATCTGGCACCTTCACCTTGGATCTGAGCGGCAAAAACGTCTCCGCTCCAGGAACAGCGCTGGAAATGCTTGATTCCAGAACAACCTTAGACATACAGGACAGCAGTGCCGGCAAGACCGGAACCATTCAGGGAGGCTTGTCAGCAGGCAACTGGGCCGGTATTGAACTAAGGGGTGGAACGCTCAACATCATTGGTGGAACCATCCAGGGTACCTGGGCAGGTGTCGAAATCAGCTCCATCGCAAACACAGAGCTGAATGTAAGCGGGGATGCCGTACTTAAATGCACAGAAGGCATGGGGCTGTTTGTGAACTCCTTCTCCTCCGGCAATGAGAAAATTTGGCTCTCCGGCGGCACTTTCACAGGCGGACAGAGGGCGATTAGTGCAAAAAGTACCCAGACGCTGAAGGAACTGTTGGTCGAAGGCTACGCCTACGCCAACGGGGACACGCTCATTGTCGAGGGACTGGAATCGAATAGCTTCACTTTCAAGTCCGTCACAGTGCGGAAATGCGATCACACCGGCGAGGGCGTCTGCGAGTACACCCACATAGACGGCACAACGACCCACAGCATGACCTGTCTTGCCTGCGGTTATACCGCAACGATGAAATGTACCTATGATGAAAATAAGACTGTTTCCAACGATGATAATACACATACATTAACTTGTTCTGGCTGTGCTGCCAACAAAACAGAAGATTGTTCCGGTGGAACTGCCACCTATACAGAAAAAGCCAAATGTGAAATCTGTGAAGGGGAATATGGAGAGCTTATAAAGGATACTGAGAAACCGACAGGGGAAATCAGCATTCGCACAAACAAATGGAACAGCTTTCTGAATACAATTACTTTCGGATTGTTCTTTAAGCAGACAGAGCAGGTAACGATTACAGCAGAAGATAAGGAATCCGGTGTGAAGTCCGTATCCTATTACATATCGGACAGCGGAATGTCGAAGGAAGAGGTCGAAGCACTGACAGTGGGATGGACAGATGTGGAAAATGATACTGTGACATTCTCTATCAATGAGGATAAATCCTGTGTGATTTATGTAAAGATTACGGATCATCAGGGGAACGTGACCTATCTTTCCTCTGACGGTGTGGTATTTGACGGAACAGCGCCGTCCATTGGGGGTGTAGAAAATGGTAAAACTTACTGCAAACCGCAGATTGTGACAGTCAGGGATGAAAATCTGGAATCCGTTACCGTGAATGGGAAAGAGCAGACTCTTTCCGATGACAGCTTCACTCTGGGCATATCATTTGATGTGCCAACTATAGTGATAGAAGCAGCAGACAAAGCAGAGAACATCACTACGGTAACAATAAACACAGGGCATGATTACGGAACGGACTGGAAATCAGACGGTAATGGTCATTGGCGTGAATGTGCCTGTGGAGATAAGTCAGAAACGATTGCCCATACAGAGGACAGTGGAAGTGTAACGAAGCCAGCAACAGAAACGGAAACAGGAATCAGGACGTACAAGTGCAGTGTCTGTGGTTATGAGATGCGGACAGAGGAAATAGAAAAATTGCCGCCATCGCATAAGCACAGCTACGGAACGGACTGGAAGTCAGATAAAAGCAGCCACTGGCATGAATGTGCCTGTGGGGATAAGTCAGATACAGCCACCCATACAGAAGACGGCGGGAGCGTAACGAAGCCAGCAACGGAAACAGAAACAGGAATCAGGACGTACAAGTGCAGTGTTTGTGGCTATGTGATAAGGACAGAGGAAATAGAGAAATTATCGCCATCACATAAGCACAGCTACGGAACGGACTGGAAGTCAGATAAAAGCAATCACTGGCATGAATGTGCCTGTGGGGATAAGTCAGACACAGCCGCCCATACAGAGGACAGTGGGAGCGTGACGAAGCCAGCAACGGAAACAGAAACAGGAATCAGGACGTACAAGTGCAGTGTTTGTGGCTATGTGATAAGGACAGAGGAAATAGAGAAATTATCGCCATCACATAAGCACAGCTACGGAACGGACTGGAAGTCAGATAAAAGCAATCACTGGCATGAATGTGTCTGTGGGGATAAGTCGAACATAGCCGCCCATACAGAGGACAGTGGGAGCGTGACGAAGCCAGCAACGGAAACAGAAACAGGAATCAGGATGTACAAGTGCAGCGTTTGTGGCTATGTGATAAGGACAGAGGAAATAGATAAATTATCGCCATCACATAAGCACAGTTACGGAACGGACTGGAAGTCAGATAAAAGCAATCACTGGCATGAATGTGCTTGCGGTGACAGGTCAGGAGAATCCACCCATACAGAGGACAGTGGAAGTGTGACAAAAGCACCAACGGAAACAGAGAAAGGCGTTAGGACGTATAGGTGCAGCGTTTGTGGCTATGTAATGAGGACAGAGGAAATAGCAAAACTTCCTGTATCACACACGCATAGCTACGGAACAAGTTGGAAATCAGACAGCAATAACCACTGGCATGAATGTGCTTGTGGTGACAGGTCAGGAGAATCCGCCCATACAGAGGATAGTGGAAGTGTGACAAAAGCACCAACGGAAACAGAGAAAGGAATCAGGACGTACAGGTGCAGCGTTTGTGGCTATGTAATGAGGACAGAGGAAATAGCAAAACTTCCTGTATCACACACGCATAGCTACGGAACAAGTTGGAAATCAGACAGCAATAACCACTGGCATGAATGTGCTTGCGGTGACAGGTCAGGAGAATCCGCCCATACAGAGGATAGTGGAAGTGTGACAAAAGCACCAACGGAAACAGAGAAAGGAATCAGGACTTACAAGTGCAGTGTTTGTGGCTATGTGATAAGGACAGAGGAAATAGGAAAATTACCGCCATCACATAAGCATAGCTATGGAACAGGTTGGAAATCAGACGGCAATAAGCACTGGCGTGAATGTGCTTGTGGTGACAGGTCAGGAGAATCCGCCCATACAGAGGACAGTGGAAGTGTGACAAAAGCACCAACGGAAACGGAGAAAGGCGTTAGGACGTATAGGTGCAGCGTTTGTGGCTATGTAATGAGGACAGAGGAAATAGCGAAACTTTCCCCATCACATACGGAAAGCAATCAGCCGGGAGATAAGAAGCCGGATAATAACCAGTCAGAGAATCATGGCACAGACGAAAGACCAGACCGTGTGAAGCCCGAAATAAGCAGCACAGGAGAGGATAAGCCGGAAGCTGGAAAACCATTTATCAAGGATAAATCCGGTCAGGAAGGCACAGCCGTGAAAAGCGGCTGGAAGGTCATTCGGGAGGAAACCAGTCAGGCAGAGGACGGAAAAACGGTCATTGTTGACATGAACGGCTCTACTGTAGTTCCGGGAGATGTGCTGGAAAATATCCGTGGCAGGGACATTACGATTGTTTTTGACATGGGAAACGGAATGACATGGAGCGTGAATGGGAAGGACATCAGGGAAGGCAAAATCAGTGATATTGATTTTTCTGTACAGACAGATACAGAAAAGATACCAGTGGATATTGTGAACCATGTCACAGGGGAGAACTACAGCATACAGATAAGCCTTGCCCATGAAGGAGAGTTCGGTTTTACGGCAGTGCTTTCCATCAGCCTCGGCAAAGAGAACGCAGGGCTTACAGCAAGCCTGTATTACTACAAGGAAAGCACAGGGGAGCTTGAATTTATCTGTACAGACACAATTGCAGAGGACGGAACCGTGTCGCTTGCCTTTCCCCACGCATCGGATTATGTAATCACAGTAGATGCAAAGCAGGAGGAAGAAAACGATATAACAGAGGTGCCAAAGACTGGCGATGAAAGCCCGCAGACTGATGCAGCAGATATAAAAGTGGAAAATGATTTGTGGAACCGCATATGGATATTCGTGGTCTGTGGGGTGTTGGTGATTGCAGGTTTGGGAATTTTCCTTGTAAGAAGAAAAAATAACAGTAAAAGTTCATAAGCGGAAGGCGGGGAATTATGGTACTTGATGACATAGAACCGTGGTCTGACAGGGCAGTCAGGAAAATCATAATTCCCTGCCGCCGTTAAAAATATTTTATTTAAGGAGGAAGCATTATGGGTTATCAAAACAATCTTTTAATCAGAACAAGTTTAAGTGATGAAGGGGTAATTGGAAAAAGGAAGTTCAGTTACCAGTCCCCGGATATGATTGTGCATACACAGGTTCAAAATCCCGATGAGTATTTTAAGGAAAATTATGATAAAGATGTCACTATGCCACTGGATAAAAATTCGGGTACAAATTTTATATATGTCAGGGGGAAAAACAAAGCAGCGAATAATATGGCAACAAAGGGATATGTATGGTTATATTGCTGTGGTTCATCATTATTTATGAAGCCGAGCCTGTGGAGCAGCAAAAAAGTATTTACGGCAGATGGCGAAAGCTGTGCATTTATATCTTCGGATAAACAAAATGACATTGCGGTAATTGACACGCCTTTTCTGTTGAATGGGTTAAATAACCAATATTTCTGCATGGTTGTAATTGTTACGGATGAAAAGAAAGAATGTATCCCTCCGGATTTTGCGTCTTATGACCAGTTTAACTACTGGGTTCGCACGAATATTGGCGTTGCAGTGCGTAATTTTAATGTGATAAAGGGCAGCACCATATATGATTTCCAAAGGTTGGATGCACTGTCTAATCCGGGGGACGAAGATGAGCCTGCCATGATTCAGGTGAAATGGACGGGGCTTCCTGATGGATATACGGTGGGGGTAAAATGCGATGCACTCCCTGATTTGGAAAAAAGCGTAAAAAGCAGTGAAAAAACCAGGATGCTTGCTGCTGCGACTGTCGTTCCGGCAGGGTTTGACGGATATGTTGAAACATTTGTATATAACAATGACGGAAAGGTGGAATTGCCTGAAAATGCACTGATAGAAACAAAGTTTTTAACATCAGTCAGCTTTAACCATAAGTGTTATCCGTTTGGCAGGACACTACAGGAGCTGGGGCTTGAACCTGCAGAACATATCGGCTTGACAGAAACCTCAAAGCTGGTGCTGACAGGAGAATGCAGTACGATATTTGTGTAAGGGGGATATTATGACAGGAAAAAATACTTATTTTGCATTGCGCAAATCCATAAAAGGCAGTGTTACGGCAGAGAACAGGCTGGGAAGCCTGCTGAATGGCATGGCAGCTTTTTCCGTGGATGCTATGGTCAGGGTTATGGAACTGACAACCGATAAGTCCGTACTAAAGATAGAGGGAATTGTAGATTTTGGAATACATGAGGATGGTGTCTATGTAAAACTGCCGGGGTATCCTGTTATTTACTCGAACCGTTCACAGGGGGCTTTAAAGGTGGATGAGTGGTTCCATATCGGCATGACGACAGATGGAAGCAGGGTATCCCTGTATTTAGATGGGAACTATAACTGCTGTGTATTTGGTCAGGCATCAGGAGCCAACTGTAATAACAGCATTATGATAGGAGATGGATTTGCAGGAGATATACGTCATGTCCGTATATTCAGTGAGTGTCTGGACGCTGACACCATGAAAAAAATCATGTATGAGCCGAATTTGGACATCATTCCTCTGGCGTGGTATGATTTTACACAAAATCCGGCTAAGGAGCAGATTGGCAACAACCTGATTTCATTGAAAGATGCCCACATCAAATCCTTTACTTCTTCCATATGTTTGAAAGGCAATTCTTATCTGGAAGTGAAGGCGGAGGATCTGGCTGATGTACGTCCGGGATACTATGGGACACAGCAGTATTCTGTCCAGGTGCATTTTAAGTTTGTGACTGGGGAAGATGATGTATCCGAGCGTTACAGTATCCTTTCTGATATGACAGAATGCAATATTGGAGGGATCAATCTTTATCTGAAACGTATGGAAGATGGTCTTCATCTTTGTTTTACGCACGCTTTTGAGCGTTCGGAGTGGAATACAGTGGTATCAAAATCTGTAATCAGGCAGGGAAAATGGATCAATGCCGCCGTTGTTTTTAATGTGGAAACAGCCACGATGTATATTGATGGGAAGGTGGACTGTAAGAAAGAAAGTCTTTTTCCGGCTTTTAATTATGATACTGGAAGAATGTTTCTGGTTGGTGCAAAACGTGATAATGCAACAGACAGCCTGACGGATTATTTTGCGGGGTATATTTCCCAGTGCGATGTATGGGAGAGGGCTTTATCAGATGAAGAAGTGCAGGCATATATCAATCGTGAACCGGATGTGGATGCTGAAAAACGGGGGTTTGCATTGGATATTGACAATGATGGCTGTTTCAATGCTGTGACTTATCATGGCGTTGCATTAGGAAACCATGCCAGAGTGGAGGAGGAAGTCAGCGATACCCTTAACGGAACTTCTGAGGTCATATCTTTGAAGCAGTCTGTAAAAGAGCCTCTTTCAGAAACCGAATTATCTGAAATATACGAAATGTGCCTGAACCAGTGGATAGAACATTATGCAGAACAAGGCATGAAATGCAGCTCCCAAATGCCGTACACGGTTAAGGCATGGAAAAAAGAAGGAACCGTTTATTTTGTAGGATGCCATAACGGAAAGGCTTATACGATTGGCACGATGGAAGAAAAAGGAACTTCCGAAGTGGTAATCTGGTGGGTGGAATTGATTTTAATGGTCATAGGCGGAGTCTGCGCTGTTGCTTTTGGGGTGTATATCAGTGTAAAGAGTAAAGCAATCAAAAAACTCACCGAAATACTTTACGGAAATGCAACATTGTTTAGTGCTTTGAAACGCATAGCGCTTGGAAATATTACTGCTGACACGTTTCTTTCTTTGTTTACTCTTTTATACAAAGGAAATGTACTTTTGGAAATATTGAAATTGTTGATTTCTGGTATAGCCTTTTGGTCTATTATCACTATATGCGTAAAATTTACTTCGTTAGTTCTGGGGTATGGGTGGGCGACGACAGCAGTTGAGCTGGCAGCTTTAGTCGTACAGGTAGGAATACACATTGCATCTTATCCTGACAGGGATGATTCGGAGGAAACAAAGTGTACTGTAACATT
>Ga0137309_101123_pt1 | contig 18795 bp, 16 predicted proteins | sample NAcewiD2O_June_FD_97179 | JGI IMG/M metagenome (GOLD analysis project Ga0137309, IMG submission 97179) | Mouse cecal microbial communities from Vienna, Austria - N-Acetylneuraminic amended D2O_June | ecosystem: Host-associated > Mammals > Digestive system > Large intestine > Cecum | place... | reverse complement strand
AGCCCACTGTGAAAGAGGCTTTGGTGGACCGTTATCCCCGGGATTCATTTACCCTGGCCACAAAGCTGCACAACGGCTTTTTCAACTCTTTGGAGGAGCGGGACCAGGTATTCAGCGCCCAGCTGGAGAAGACCGGCGCAGGGTATTTTGACTACTACATGCTCCACGGCATTGAGAGCGGCAGCTATCCCAAGTACGAGCAGTTTGACTGCTTTAACTGGCTGAAAGCCAAAAAGGAGCAGGGCCTGGTGAAGACCATTGGCATCTCCTTCCACGCCAGCGCAGAGCTGCTGGATGAAATCCTCACCAAGCACCCCTATTTGGAGTTTGTCCAGCTGCAAATCAACTATCTGGACTGGGAGAGCCAGTGGATTCAGTCCAAGGCCTGTTATGAGGTGGCTGTCAGGCATAGCATCCCTGTGATTGTGATGGAGCCGGTCAAGGGCGGCACCCTGGCAAAAGTCCCCGCAGAGGTGGAGGAGCTGTTCAAGGCCCACGATGCTGATGCCTCCCCCGCCTCCTGGGCTATCCGGTTCGCGGCCAGCCTGCCGGGGGTGATGATGGTTCTCTCCGGCATGAGCAGCCTTGCCCAGATGGAGGACAACCTGAGCTTTATGGAGAACTTTAAGCCCCTGACCGAGGAGGAAAAGGCCCTGGTCATGAAGGCCGGGGAAATCATCAATGGGCAGATTGCCGTGCCCTGCACCGGCTGTTCTTACTGCACAGAGGGCTGCCCCCAGAAGATTGCGATCCCCCAGTATTTCTCTCTGTATAACGAGGACATGCGGGAGCATTTGGAGGAAAAGGGCTGGACAGTGAACTTTACCAACTACGCCAACCTGGCCAAGGACTTCGGCAAGGCAAAGGACTGCATTGCCTGCGGCCAGTGTGAGGAGATGTGCCCCCAGCATCTGCCCATTATTGAGGAGCTGAAAAAGGTCTCAGCCCATTTTGACCACTGAGCCAGCGAGAAGGAGCCTGCAATCATTGCAGGCTCTTTTTTGACGCTACAGCTTATGCCGGTAGAACAGCTTGAGGCCGCAGGACAGGAGCAGCTGGGCCAGGGCAGCCGCCGTTAAGGTGTAGAACACAATCAGATTAAAATGGCCCGCTGCCACTGCGGCCAGCATCATGCACACGGAGGTAATAAGTATAACAGGTATCCCCGCTTTGGCCCGGATGGCCTTCATGCGCTCGTCGTTCTCCGCGTTGTACATGCGCTGTAGGGCATCGTCGCTGTGCAGCGCCTTGCGGTACCGAATCCCAATAATACAGGCGAAGCCTTCTCCGCCTATACATACGCCCCGGAGGAAGCCAAGCACGACAGGGTTCAGCTGGTGCAAAATCCTGTCACCGAACAGCGCCACGGCCAGCGTAACCAGCATGAGGGCGGAAAGGGCAAAAACACGGAGCTTGAGGGTCTTTCTGTACTGTGTCAGATGCTGCATAGTGATTCTCCTTTACACAATGAATTCTGATAGGTCGAATACCTCCTCAATGGCCAGGCCGAAGTAATGGGCGATTTTGAAGGCCAGGGGCAGAGAGGCAATATACTTGCCGGTCTCAATGGAGGTGATGGTCTGGCGGGTGGTGCCCACGGCCAGGGCCAGCTCCTCCTGGGAGAGCTTGTGGGCTTTGCGGAGCTCTTTGATTTTGGTCTGCATGAAGCACTTCCCTCAATCCTATCTTTAGCTAAGTTAACTTTGCAGTTTTAGTATAGCTCACTTTGCACATTTTGTCAAGCCTGCTTTGCAAAAATTTAACCAGTGGTTCCTTAAGAAAGGTAAGTCCAGATACGCGATACAGAGAGCCCGGAAGCACCTGACGGCTCGGGGCAGGAGCTTTCGCCAAGCACAGATGTCCCAGCGGGTTGCGGGGTCCAGGGGGTCATCCCCCTGGCAGGGGTTGGGACGGAGTCCCAAGGTCTTGCGCGGCAGCGCCAAAAACGTCATCAGACAAGCGAGCAAAGCGAGCGCAAATATCCCCATTTGCCTTTGGAAAATGGGGATAAAGGGCATTAGTCGTGAAAAGCCTACAGGCGCACAGGGCGCGCCCTCCGGCAAGACCTTGGGGCGTTGCCCCAAGCCCCACCAGGGGCTCCGCGCCCCTGGACCCCGCAAGGGGCCACATGGCCCCTTGTCCCCGTTTCCGCTCGGACGTCTGTGCGGGGAGAAAGCGGCTTCCCCGAGTCGTTAGGTGGTTCTGGGCTCTCAAAACCAATTTTTTGCGGCAGCAAAAAGGACGCGGCCTAATACCGCGCCCCTTCGGGTTAGCTCTGTCTATCTTAAAGTCTTCTATATATCACAGCCCACATGGTCAAAAAGCAGGCCAGCCCCCCAATGGCGTTGGAGATGGGCTCTGCCCAAAACACGCCCTGCACGCCCAAACCTATCACCGGCAGCAAAAGGGTCAGGGGCACCACAATGACCACCTTCCGGAACAGGGAGAAGAAAATGGCCTGCTTGGCCTTGCCCAGGGACTGGAAGGCTGTCTGCCCCACAAACTGGAAGGCCATGAAGAAGAAGCCGAAAAAGTAGATTTTCAGCATCTGGGCCCCGGTATCCACAATGGCGCTGTCGCTGGTGAAAATGCCCATCAGCTGCCGGGGGACGAGCATCACCACCACCCAGGCCAGCATGGTATAGGCTATGCCTATCACAGAGGTGAACCGGATGCCCTCCTTTACCCGCTGGTTCTCCTTGGCCCCATAGTTAAAGCCCAGCACAGGCTGGGAGCCGTTGCTCACGCCCATCACAGGCAGGGAGAGAATCTCCCGCACAGAGGTGAGCACAGTCATAATGCCCACGTATAAGTCCCCGCCAAAGGCCTGGAGCTGGTTGTTGCACACAATCTGCACCAGGCTGTTAGTGCCCTGCATCACAAAGCCCGGCAGGCCCAGGGCCAGAATCTGCCTGGTCCGCTGGGGGCTGATCTGTATCCTGCTCAGCCGCAGCTTGAGGATGGCCTGTTTCCCGGTCAGAAACCGCAGCACCCAGGCCGCGGAGATGGCCTGGCTCAGCACAGTGGCCAGGGCCGCCCCACGCACCCCCATGCCCAGCCCGAAGATGAAGATAGGGTCCAGCACCAAATTCACCACTGCCCCCAGAATCACTGTGAGCATTCCTGTGCGGGGGAAGCCCTGGGCGTTGATGTAGCCGTTGAGGCCAGTGGCCAGCATGGAGAAGGCTGTGCCGAACAGGTAGATTTGCAGGTACTGGTCCGCGTAAAACACAGAGGTCTCGCTGGCCCCGAACAGAAACAGAATCTGCCGCCGCAGGGGATAACAGAGGGCGAAAAGCACCACCGAGGCCCCCGCCAGCAGGGCGAACACGTTCCCCAGCACCTTCTCTGCCTCCGCCTCGTCCCTTCTCCCCCGGGCAATGGAGAACAGCACCGTGCCCCCGGTGCCGAACAGGTTGGTAAAGGCAGCAATCAGCATAATCACCGGGAAGGTGACCCCCAGCCCGGTCAGGGCCAAATCCCCTGCCTCCGGCTGGTGTCCGATATAGATTCTGTCCACCACGTTATAGAGCAGCTGCACCACCTGGGCTACGGTCAAGGGCACGGCCTGGGCCATGATTTGCCGTTTGATTGAGCCTACGGAGAAGTCCCGCTCCTGGGCGCTCATGGCTTTTTCCCTCCCTTTTTCCGGCCCTTGCAGGCCACAGTCTCATAGCTCATGCCCAGCAGAGGGAGGATGTCCTCCTCCCCCAAAGGGCCGTCCAGCAGCAGGGAGACCCAATGGAGCTTGTTCATATGGTAGGCAGGGTAAAAGCCCGGCATATCCAGCAGAGAGCCCAGAAAGAGGGGGTCCACCTTCACATTGAGGATGTCCGCCCTGCCCTCCTCCGGCAGGCCCAGCCGCGCCCGGCTCACCGCCATCACCACGCCGAACCATTTGCCGCTGTTTGGATGGCGCAGGACAAAGGCCTCCGGGCTGTCCGGCCAGGGGTACTCCGGCTCCACGCCGAAGTGCTCCATGGCCCAGCGAATCACCTGTTCCCTCTGGTTTTCCATACCTGCCTCCTGCCTGTTACTCCTGGCCCTTTACCACAAACCAATCTATCCGGCACCGGCTCCCTTCCCGCACGGCAAAGCCATAGCAGCCGCGAAGATAGGGCTCCTCCCTGTCCTCCACCGAGAGGATTGCCTCCCCCACGGACACCGTGAGCCGGGGCCCCTCTGCCTTGAGGGTGAGCGCATAGTCCCTGCCCCGCTCCCAGGGGAACTTCACGGAAGCCAGCCGCTTTAGGCCGCAGCGGTTCTTGAGAATCACCAATTCATCCCCCCAGAAGCCCGCCAGATATCCCCGCATGGCCCCCTGGGCCCGAATCATGCCCAGATGCACCTGCCCGGTCTGGGGGCGGATGCGTGCCTCCACTGTGTAATCCCCGAAGGACACATCCCCAGTAAACAGCTCTCCATGGTCCGCGCAGCTGCCATAGGCCGCTCCCTCCACGATTTCCCAGATGCCCTTGGAATAGGAGGTCTGGGACAAATCCGCGTAGAAGGGATTCCATACCGCCATGCCGCTTTTGGAGAAGTCCAGCACATAGTCCGGCTGGCCAACATAATCCAAAGAGAGGATGTCCACCTCTGCCCCCTCTGGGGCTGAGACCTCCCAACCCACCCGGTCAATGCAGGCGTCTTTGATGTCTGTGCCCAGCTCCAGAATCTGCCAGTCCTGGCCCAAAGTGACGGACGGGCCGTATACCACCTGGCCGGAGCAGCAATCCCGCAGGAAAAGCCGGATTTCCACCGGGCTTTCCGCCCGCAGGCAGAACCGGGCCTTCTGGCCGGGAAAGATTTCCGGGGTGAAGGAGGGGGTATAACGGTCGTCCATAAAGTCCTGGGGCGTGTAGTAGGTCTGGCGGTAGACGCGCACCGGCTCCCCGCCTTTGCCCACAGCGGCCCGGAGGAAGCGCCCCTCCTCCCCGGGAAGGTTTTGGAAGGTGCAGGCCCCGCCCTCACTGCGGAAGGTATGGGTGCTCTCCGGGAACACAAAGGTGAATTTTGGGGCCGTCCCCTCCATTTGGGCCTTGAGCCCTGCCGGGAACCGCTCCCCCGCGACGCGATAGCCCAGGGAGGCCATGTAGAGGGCGTCGTTGGCCACGTCCCGAAGATTCAGACAGCCCAGCACACTGGAGCAGACCAGCAAATCGTCAATCTGCTCCCGCCAGGCGGGGTCAATGCCCTCCAGGCCCGCCAGAACGCCCATGATACAGCCCACATTGGCGGCATTGCAGTCCGTGTCCCAGCCGCACATGACGCTGATGTTCACCGCGTCGGAGAAGCTGCCGTTTCCGTAGAGCAGGGACAGCAGCACCACCGCTGCGTTGGGGATAATATGGCAGGCCCCAGGGTAGCGCTCATAGCCGAAATTCTCCTTCACATAGGCAAAGCAGTCCCGCCAGTTCTCTGGGTGGGCGGCATGGAAGGCCAGCACGCAGTCCGCCATGCGCCGGTACTCGCAGTCCGCCGGAATCACGGACAGGCCCGCCCGGATGACTTCCTTCACGTCACCCAGGCCAAAGGCCGCGCTGACACAGGCAGCGATGAACATCCCTCCATACACCCCGTTGCCCCCGTGGGTGACAGAGGCCATCTTCTCTGCGAACCGGGCAGCCCGGCGGTAATCGCAGGGGTTCACCAGGCCCCAGGGCTCAATGAAAATCTGCCCGCCAATCTGCTCGGCAACGGCGGCCCCGTTCAGCTCCACAGAGCCGGACAGGGGCGCGGGAATGCCCTGGGCCAGGTTCCGGTAGGCGGTGTGCTCCGTGGACTTGCCGTAGCCGCCCCACCAGAAGAAGCCGTGCTCGTCAGGCACATAGTTGAGGACTGTCTCCCCCATCTGCCGGGGGGTTAGGCTCTCATTGCAGGCGTAGTCCTCCAAAGCCCGGATGAAGAAGATAGGGCCGTTGCTGTCATCATCCGCGGCAAAGCGGGTCAAATCAAAGAGATAGCCTTGGACCTCGCCGAACTTCTCCGCAATCTTCTCATAGGACCAGCCCTCCACCAGGGCGCCGTGGCGGATGCCAATCAGCTTGCCATACCATCCGGCGTAGACGCGTTCGGGGTAATCATTGGGAATACACATGGTGAGACCTCCTGCGCGGGTGCGCGAAAAATTTTGAATCAGAAGCGGAAGTAAATGAAGAAATCATAGGTGGCACCAATCACGTAAATCACCGACAACACCGCCAGGCCCAGGCAGACCAGGTTTTCTCCCGCCAGCACCAGGGCTCCAGCCCAGCCGTCTTTGGGCAGGCGGGCCCGGAGCTTGGGCAGCAGGGGCGCGGAGAACACCAGGCCCAGGGGCAGATAGAGCAGGCCCTTTACAATGGAGGCGTCCGCTGCCAGCACTTTTGCCCAATCTGTGGGCGCAAAGCGGAACATCATCCCCAGAGCCCCGCTCATCTGGCCGAAGTCTGTCAGGTTAAAAATCACCCAGCCCACCAGCACCAGAACCATCGCGTACAGCCAGCGCGCCGGTTTAGGGCACTTGTCCAGCAGCCGCCCCAGCCAGAGCTTTTCCACCAGCAGAATCACCCCGTAATACAGCCCCCACAAAAGGAAGTTCCACTGGGCCCCGTGCCAGAACCCGGTCAGGGCCCACACGGCCAGCAGATTCAGCACCCAGCGGCTTTTCTTCACCCGGTTGCCCCCCAAGGGGATGTAGATGTAATCCCGGAACCAGGTGGACAGGGAGATATGCCAGCGCCGCCAGAAATCAGTGATGGACAGGGCCATGTATGGGTAGTTGAAGTTCTCCAGGAAGTGGAAGCCGAACATCCGGCCCATGCCAATGGCCATGTCGCTGTAGCCGGAGAAATCAAAGTAGATTTGCAGGGCATAGGCCACTGCCGCCAGCCAGTAAAGGGCTGAGCCGTACATCTCTGCCTCGCCCTTGTAGATGATTTCCGCAATATGGCCCACATTGTCCGCGATAATGACCTTTTTGGCCAGGCCCAGCACAAAGCGCCTGAGCCCGGCGCTTATATCCTCCAGGCTCTCCCGGCGCTCTAAAATCTCCGCCTCAATGGTTTGATACCGCACGATTGGCCCGGCAATCAGCTGGGGGAAGAAGCTCACGTACAGGGTGAGATAGAAGAAATTCCTCTGCACCTGGATTTCGCCCCGGTACAAATCAATGACATAGGAGAGGATTTGGAAGGTATAGAAGCTGATGCCAATGGGCAGGGCGATTTCAGGCACAGAGACAGGCAGGCCCGCCCGGCCCAAATTGCCGCAGAAGAAGTTGAGATATTTGAACACAAACAGGTTCCCGGCCAGCAGCACCACGCCCACCAGGAACACTGCCCGGCGCAGGCCCGGCCGCGGCTTCCAGCGCTCTAAGCCCAGGCCGCACAGGTAGGCAGTCAGGGAGGCCAGCAGCAGAAGGATAATGTTTTTCGGCTCGCCCCAGGCGTAGAACACCAAAGAGAAGGCCAGCAGCACCCCGTTGCGCCAGGCCCGGTTCCTGCACAGGAAATAGGCCAGCCCGCACAGGGGGAAGAAGAGATACAGAAAGCTCAGACTGCTGAATACCATGGTCAGCCCTCCAACCTGAATTCCGGCATGGTGAAGTAATCGCAGTTGCCTATCAGCAGCACCGTGCCGATTTGGTGCTGCTGCACATATGGGGCAAAGGCAAAGGCACTGCCCATAGAGCGCTCGTAATTGCGCAAATCCACAGAATAGGTTTTGCCGAAGTGGCTGGCCAGCAGCTTCAACATGGCGTTGTCAAAGGACTCGCCCACCACCAGCAGGTTTTCCCTGTCCGCCCGGCCTGTGTCAAAAACCACCTGGCCAAAGTCCCCGCCGTAGAAATTGCCATAGGACAGGGGCTCTGCCGCTGTGCCGTCAAAATAGGCCTCCTGGTTTCCATAGTCCCCGGCAGGCTCCCCGTTGACCGTGATTTCCATTGCCGGGAAATCAAAGCGATAGGCAGTAAAGTCCTCAGTGAACACCCCGCGCATTCCGGCGCTCCCGGCCTTGGAGCCGCTGAAGCCCTGGGCCACGGTCTCCTCCCCCAGAGGCTCTAAGGGCTCGTCCTCCACGCCCAGCAGGGACAGAACCTCCCGGTAGCCCCGGTAGGAGCCCACCCGGTTCCAGTGGTGGTCTGTGCGGAAGAAATCCCGGCCAAAATCCCCAAAGCCGTTCACCTCAAACCGGGCCATATGCCCCTTTGGCAAATCCAGGGTTTGGGCCAGGAACTCATAGATGCCGGGCTTTTCCCCGGTCTCCAAATTCACGTCCGTGTCCTTTTCGATATAATAGGCGTAAAAGTCCAGTTCCGGGTGGGCGGCAAACTGGCCGTTAAGATTCTCCGCCTTTTTTTGGAGGTTTTCCTCCACCCGCTCCATGGTATAGGTGTCGTAGACCAGATAGTCCCCGGCGAAAATCTTCGTGCCCAGCAGGCTGACATAATAGGGAGGCTTGGTCTCCAAAAACCCAGACATGGCCCCCAGCACCAGCCGGGAGCCTCCCTCATTATAGAGCTTCTTCATGACCTGGGCCAGGGGCACCTGGTCTGACAGGCCGTCCTCCACCCCAGCCTGGAAAGCGCCGTCCAGGACAGTCTCCAGGGCAGGGAGCTCCAAACGGCTGGCGGTGCGGTTTTCGTATTCATTGACCTCCTTGGGCCGGAGGATGGCTTTCCCCAGCCCCAGCAGGAAAAAAGCCAGCAGGGCCAGGACAAAGCAGAGATTCAGCAGTTTCCCGAACGGTTTCAAAGGAGACCTCCCCATCATACATATTTTTGAAAGATAAGCGCGCGAAGCCGCTTTCTTTCAGAAAGTATACAATATGCAATATGAGGAAATTATACACTCTCTGGTGGCAGGTGTCAAGGCCTGGGCCAGGCCTGCTCTCTGCCATACCGGTACAGCACCGCTGCCAGGGCGCCTGCCAGGAGCAGGGCCAGGCCCTCATACCGGGCCCGGAGCATCCAGAGCTCAGCCCTGTACTCCCGGGCAAGCAGGGACTCCTGGTTCACCACCAAAAAGCCCATGGACTCCAGCAGGGCCCGGCTTCCCGCCTCCTCGCCCCCAAACCGCAGCCGCACCTGGGCGGAGTCCCCCATATCCGCGCTGCTGCCCGCTGTCACGGCGAAGGGGGCCTCCCCTGGCAGCTGGGGGGCGCGCTGGCAGAGCCCGCTCTCCCGGAGGCCGTCCCGCTGGGCATCTATCCAGGCCGGTGCAGCCTCTCCCCCGCAGAAAAGCTGGAAAGCGGCTGGGTTCAGCCAGTATTCCCGGGCCGCGCCGGTGGGGGCGATTCCCCAGCAGTCCTGGAGGTACTGGGGGGACAGCACTGTGACTGCCAGGGATTTCTCCCCGCTCTCCAAAAGCGCATCCCTCTGCTGGGAGACAGCCTCCACTCCTTCCAGCTCCCGGAGCTGCTCCAGAAGGGCCTCCGGTACCGGGCCGGGCTGGCCCCGCTCCAACACATACTCTATTGGCCCCTGGGCGGCCAGCTCCCCGGCGCACAGGGCCAAATCCACTGCCAAAGCCGCTGCCAGCAGGCCGGAGAGCAGGCTGAGCTTCACCCAGCCGCTCTGCCTGCGCAGCCGGAAAAACCGCCGGAGCCAGCTCATATTCTCCGCCTCCTGAGGGCACGCACAGCGAAGAAAGCGGCAAAGCCCAGGGCCGCGCCTCCCAGCAGGGCCATAATCACCCACCACTGGCCTGGCTTATCCGCCGCCTGGCCGGCCTTTTCGGCGGAAAAGGGGGACTTGATGGTCAGGGAGAAGCTCTCGCTCTGCTCATGGGCCACCCCTTCCCCGTCCTCGAACAGATAGGTGATGGTGCCTGTGGTCTGGCCGTAGGGGACCTCGCTGCCTGTCAGGCTGGTGATGGTCACCTGCAGGGGCTTTTCCGCTGACACGCCCCCCTCCACGTCCCCCAGGAACGCCGTCCCCGCCGGGGCAAGGCCGTCCCCTTCCAGCTTGGCCCGGACATTGTAGGCCTTGGCACGGCTGAGATTGATGGCCTGGACGCTGATTTGCACCGTGTCGGACAGCACCGCTTCCGCGGGCATCCCGCCCAGGGTGAATTCCAGCTCCAGGGGCTGGCGGATGTTCAGCCGCACCGTGCCGGTACCCTGGGCGGTCAGGCCGTTGTGGTAGGCAAAGTCATAGCCCAGGCCCAGGGCGTACTGCCCGGCGGGGGCGTCCAGAGGGGCCTGGCAGTCGAAGACCGCGTCCATGGTCTGGCCCGGGCCCAGGCTCTCCACGTAGAGGCTGTCCGTGGGGCTGAGCAGGGCAAAGCCCTCTGGGAGCTGGGCGGTAAGGCTCATGTTCTCCAAGGTCTCGCTTTTGCTGCTGTTCAGAAGAACCACGCTGACCCGCAGCCTGTCTCCGGCGTTGACCAAGCCCTCCTGGGCCCCATCCTCCAAGGACTCCACCCGGCAGGACTGGATTAGCAGCTTTGGTCCCAAGGGCACTGGCTCCGGGGTGGGCTCGGGAGCCACTGGCTCTGGGGTGGGGAGGATGCTGGAATCCTTGCCGTCCGTGATGTTCACATACAGGGTGAAGGCCTCCTCCACCGGATTCCCGGCCATGTCCCGGGCAACGGCTGTGACTGTCACCGGGAAGCTGCCGTTCTCCCGGCCCGGGCGCAGCTCCAAAGCCAGGCTCAGCAGGTACCCCGCCGCTTTCCCCCTGCCCCCGTTTACCGGGTTCTCCGTAAGCCGAATGGTGCGCTCGTAGTTCTTGCTCACAAAAGGGCCGCCCTCCCCCAGGCTGATTCGCACCCTCACCCAATCCCCCCGCAGGGGCGTGTCGCAGAGCAGAGGGAGCACCACCAGGGCCTGGCCCTGCTCCACCGTGGGCACATAACCCTGGGAGTAGCTTTTCCCCATCCCGGGGTAGAGGTTTTGGTCGTCAATATACAGCGCCGCCGCTTCCGGCACAGGAGTGGAGGGCGCGGGGGTCTCCTGGGCCGGGGGGTCCTGTGAAGGAGCGGGCGTGGCCATAGGCGCGGGGGAAGCCGCCCCCTCTGCCGCCTGGCCAGCCGGGGCCATGCTCCACAGCAGGCAGATTGTCAAAAGCACAGGCAGAAGCCTTTTCATCCTTTCCTCACCTCCATATGGACTGCCTCATCGCACAGCTCCCGGATGTCCTCCCCGTTGTGGCTGGCCAGAAGAATGGCCTTGCCCCGGTCCCGCAGGCCCAGCAGCAGGCCCCGCATATCCTCCACGGTCTCCTTATCCAGGCCGTTGAAGGGTTCGTCCAGAATCAGCGCTGCCGGGTCCTCCATCACGGCCTGGGCAATCCCCAGCCGCTGGCGCATCCCCAAGGAGTACTTGCCCACAGGCTTGCGCATACTGGCCCGCAGGCCCACCCGCTCCAACACGGCCAGAATCTCCCGCCTGCCAATCAGGCCCTGGAGAGAGGCCAGGGTTTTCAGGTTCCGGTAGCCGCTCATGGTGGGGATAAAGCCCGGGGTCTCGATGATGATTCCCAGGCTGGGCGGGAAGTCGCAGTCCTTTCCCACCCGCCTGCCGTTGACCACAATTTCCCCCTTGTCAGGCCGGAGGAAGCCGCACAGGCACTTCATCAGCACTGTTTTCCCGCTGCCATTGCTGCCCACCACCCCTACGATTTTCCCCGGGGGCACAGAGAGGCTTATGTCTGAGAGAATCTGCTCCCTGCCAAAGGACTTATACACGTGCTCCGCTGTCATGCCGCCTGCTGCCATTGCTACCGCTCCGTTCCTGTAAAGTTGAAGGAATACCCCCGCACCCGCCAGAAGGCCAGCAGGTACACCACTAGGCTGGCTCCAAAGAAGAAGGCGTAGGAGTGCTCCAGCCGGGGGAGATTGTCATACCCGAAATTGTGCATATAGTAGGTGGCGTGGTTCAGGGGGGAGAGCCACCCGAACAGGATATTGGCAATGCGGGTCTGCTGGCTGTTCAGCCGGAACCAGCCGCTGATGACCTGGGGCGTCAGGAAAAACCCATACCCGCTGAACACTGCCCCTGCCGCCATGCCCGCCCGTCCCCCCAGCAGGTTGAAGAAGAAAATCAGCGCGGACAGCAGCAGGGAGTATCCCAGCACCAGGCCGAAGATGTGGGCCGCGCAGGCGTAGGGGAAGGTGAGTTCCAGCACTTTCACAAAGGCCGGGATGGCGATGGACTCCCCAATGCCGGAATAGCCCAGGATGCCCGCTGTGTCGCTCCAAAGATTGGCCCGGTAGGCCTGGGAGCCAGCCAGCAGGCAGGTGGAGGCCAGGATAAACCCCACAAACAGGGTGGTGGCCAGCACCAGGTACAGCAGCTGGCCTGCCATCCACCGGGCCCGGGTGGTGCGCACCAGGAACAGGGGCACCTCGTTGTCCAGGTTGGGCAAATCCGCGAACAGGAGCAGCAGGCACAGGGAGATGAGCAGAATGGAGTTGGCATCCCCAAAGGTCCAGATAAAGGGCTCGAACAGCTGCAGCAGGGTGCCCTGCTGCTGGGCAAAGTCCAGGGCCTTGCCTGACAGCAGGAAGCAGGCCACAAACCCCAGCCCAAAGGCCAGCCACACCTGGGGGCTCCTGCCCCAGCGGCCGAAGTTCCCCATGGCCGCCATCCGTATCTGCCGCAGACTATCCATTCTCCAAGCTCCTTTCCAGAATCAGCCAATAGCACATGCCCAGCACCAGGACCACCAGCAGAAGCATCCACACCAGGCCCCTGCTCCCCATGACCCACACATGCTTAGGGGCCAGCCACTCATAGGGGTACAGGCAGTACAGGCCCGGCCAGTAGCGCTCGGCCAGAATCACCAAAAAGTAGTAGAGCACGAACCCGCCTCCATAGGCCAGGTACTTGCTGTTGGACAGGGCCGCCAGCACTGCCGGCACACAGCTCCACACCACCCCGGACAGGAACAGGAGCCCAATATCACAGTCCGTGCCCTGGCCCTCCCCGCCTGCCTGCCAGCTTTTCAGCAGGCCCCACAGCCAGGCCCCCAGGGTCTCTGCCCCGCCGCCGGACAGGCCGCAGGCCAGGTATTTTCCCAGGATGTACCCCCGCCTGCTGCCCCGGACCAATGCCAGCTTCACAAAGCCGGACTTGTACTCATCCAGCCAGGCCCCGGCATAGGGCAGGGCGCACAGCACAGGCACGCACATTTTATGCAGGGTGGAGTCCGGGCCCTGGAGCCAGAGCACCAGCAGCTCTGCCAGCACAGCCAGCAGGAACCGCCCGGACAGCAGGGCCCGGCGCAAATCGCTCTCCAAGCTGTTCACAGCCTCACCTCCTGGGAATGGGGTCCGGGCACAGAAAAAGCGCCAAACCCAAGATTTCATGCCTTGAGTTTAGCGCGTTTCACCGCAGCAAGTATACAGGAAAGTGTAATCAACTTGTAAAATGGGGGGCGTATTCCCGGCCCACCAGGGCGCGGGTCCCCTTCCCCGGCTGGCTGTCGAACCGCAGGCCCAGGCCGTGCCGCCGCAGAATCACCGCGGTCAGGGCCAGGCCCAGCCCTGCCCCGCCGCTTTTCCGGCTGCGGGACTTGTCCACCATGTAAAAGGGCTCGGTGAGCCTGTCCAGCTCCTCAGCCGGGATGCCTGGGCCCCCATCCTCCACCACCAAATCCCCATCCTCCTCATACAGGCGCACCACCCCGCCAAAGGGGCTGGCCTTTATGGCATTGTCCGTCAGGTTGATAAGGGCGTCCATGAGCAAATCCCTGTCCGCCAAAATCTCTCCTGGGCTGGGGGTGACCTGAATCTCCACCCCCTTCTCCCGGGCAGCGGGCAGGCAGGTCTCCCCTGCCCCTTGGAGCAGGGCCTCCACGGGCACAGGCTCCAGGGCCAGCTCTGTATCCCTGTCCAGCTCCAGCAGGCGGAGCATTTTCTTGGAGAGCCTGTCCAGCCGGGCGCTCTCCCGGCAGATATACTCCAAGGCCAGCTCCCTATCCTCTGGGGAGAGCTTGACCCTGCGCAGGGTCTGGGCATAGCCGGAAATGGCGGTGAGGGGGGTTTTCAGCTCATGGGTCAGGCTGCCCATGAACAGGGTCTTTTTCTCCTCGCTGTCCGTGACCCGGGCGATGTGGTGCTCCACTGCCTGGGCCATGGTGTTGAAGTCCCAGCCCAGCTGGGCCACCTCGTCCCGGCCCGCCTCTGGCACCCGCTGGTGATAGGCCCCTGCCGCAATAGATTTCGCGCCCTGGGACAGGGCCTGCAAAGGCCGCAGGGCCCGGCGGAGAATCAGCATGAGCCCCAGCACGGACACCACCGCGGCCCCCAGGGAGAGCCCGGCAATTTTCCCCAGCATCCGGTACAGGCGCAGGTATTGGCCCGTGATGTCCACCAAATGGAACACCTGGATGCCGCCACACTCCCCCTCGTAAAAGACCAGCAGCCGCCGTCCCTCCGCGAACAGCCGCCCCCCGTCCCTGACCGCCTGCTCCACAGCGGAGACCGGCAGGACGGTCTGGTTGTAGAGGGGCAGGCCGTTGAGGGCCAAAATGGTGTAGTCATCCTGCCGCTTCTTCAGGAAGTGGACTGCATTGGCCGGGCTGAAGCTGTCCCCCAGCCGCTGGCTGTACTCCTGCAAATCCACCATGACCTGCTGGCTCTCCCGGGCCCCGGAGCTGCGGGCCTCCTCCATCACGCTTTTCCAGGTCTCCCGGAAGCTGAGCCCGCTGCCCAGCAGGGCAGCCAGGAAAATCACTGCCCCGGCCAGCAGGGCGATGCGTGTGCGCAGTTTCATGGCTCCTCCAACCGGTACCCCAGCTTGGGGATGGTTTTGATGGCCTCATGGAGGCCCAGCTTTTTCCGCAGCTGGCCAATGTGCACGTCCACTGTGCGGGTCTCCCCCAAATAGCCGGAGCCCCACACCAGGCCAATCAAGTCCTCCCGGGACACGGCGATATTCTTGTTCTTGGCCAGCGCCACCAGCAGAGCGAACTCCATGGGCTTTAGGGGCACCTCTTTCCCAGCCTTGCGCACCCGGTGCTCCTCCTGGCTGATTTCCAAATCCAGCACCCGCAGGATGGGCTCTCCCCGGCTGGCCCGGGCCAGAATCTTATCCACCCTTACCAGCAGCTCCAGCACCTCAAAGGGCTTGACCATGTAGTCCTCCGCGCCCCCGGTCAGGCCCTTGAGCTTGGAGCTGATGTCATCCCTGGCTGTGAGGAACAGGGCCGGGATGCCATAGGGCCGCAGGGCCTCCAGCAGCTGGAAGCCGTCCCGGCCAGGCACCATCACATCTAAAATGGCCAAATCATAGAAGTGGTCCCCAGGCAGGGAGCGCTCCGCGGCCAGCCCGTCTGCAAAGAGCACCGGCTCATGGCCCGCCACCCGCAGGTTCATGGCAATCATATTCCCAATGGCTTCCTCGTCCTCCAGGATGAATATCCGCGCCATGCCGCGCCTCCCCTCCTTCTGCCGTCTGTCTGGTCAATATCCCAGCGCGCCGTTGATGACCGAGCCGTCAATGGCGTTGATGGCCATCAGCACCCCGTCAGAGCCCGCGCCCAGGGAGCCGCCCTTGTCGTCATACATGGCATCCATGCCCTCAAAGCTCCACACAGGCACCACCAGGCCGGTGTCAAAGCTGTCCTTTTCGCTGATGCGGGAATAGCTCAGCCGCACCCTGGTCACGTCAGCCACGTGCTGTTCGTCTGTCCCGCTGAGGGTCACGGGCAGCATCTGCTCAAAGGTGGACTTGACCTGCTCAAAGGTCTTCAAGGCCGCGCCCTCCACCACAGTCTCTGTCATCTCCAGGGGGGCGTGATAGTCAAAGCCCACAATGCCCCTGTCGTTGATGCGGAACTCAATGAGCTCCCCGGGCCACATCTGCTTGTTGAAGCTGCCGTCATCGCCCCAGCCGTCCTGGTACTTCTCCCCGCTGGACTGGGTCAGGGGCACCCCGTCAATCTGGCGGCGGTACTGGAAAACATAATACCTGGCATAGGGCATCTTTTTGCTTTCCTCCCGGAGCAGGCTCAGCAGCTCGGTGTAGAGCCCGCCCTGGTCCAGTGCAAAACCCTCCAGGCCCAGCTTGCCCAAAAACTCCTCCGCAATGGCCTGGGCCTCCTCCTGGGACAATGTCGCGTCCTCATACACAGGCTCGAACTCCCAGTCCGGCTCAATATAATACCCCCCGGTGAGCACCGGGCCTGTCAGCCCCTTCTCCTGCCAGAAGGCATCCGAATCGCTGATGCCTTCCCTGGCCATGCTGTCTTTTTCCATCTGCTCCGCCTGGGCCAGCCCGGTGCCGCCCACCACGACCCCCTTCATATGCGGATAGCCCGAGGATGTGCCCTGCCGGAAGCTGAGCTTGTTGCTGTAATCCCTGTTATTCTGGACCTGCAGGGCGCGGAAGCTGCCGTCCGCACCCTCGGTAATGGCGTAAAGAATCTGGTCACCCTCCCCGCTCAGGCTGTTGAGCCACTCATAATACTCCATCTCCGGGTGCTGGGCGCACATCTCGGAGACAGTGCGGAGCTGGCCGTCAGAGGGGTAGCTGGTAAAGTCAATCTCAGTGGGGGCGGACTCGTACTCCTCCTGTAACCGGTCGATCTCCTGCTGATAGTCCTGCCGGAGCACCTGGATATCCCCCTGAATCTCCTCCTCGCTCTGGTCCGCCGCGTTTTCGCCGGAGCGGTAGTCCTCCTCCAGGTGGGCGATGGCATCCCGCCAGCTGGCGATATCCTCCTCCACCTGGTCCCGGGTGCGCACGTCCAGCACCGCGCCGTCATAGAGGGCCCCGTCCCCCATCAGCTCCTGCCGGACCTTATCCACAAAGGCCTGGTCAAAGGGCTTCTGCCGCACCCGGTAGATGCTGAGAGTCTCCACCGTGGGCACCTCCACCGAGGCTTTCACGTTCACCGTGACCCCCAGTTCTTCACTTTTCAGGGTAGTCTGATAGTCCGGCGGGGTGTCCTGCACCACCTGGGCAGCGTCTGTCTGGCCGTCTCCGGCGCCAGCGGCCTGGGAGATGAGCTTATCCATATCCTTGTGGGCCACAATGGTGCCCTCTGGGTCCTCCTGGCAGGCAGTGAGGCTGAGAGCCAGGGCGCCGCACAGGGCCAGAGCGGCCAGGCGTTTGGACAGAGAATGTTTCAGCATGAAGATAGGCCTCCTTACAGTTGTGATAGGCTTATCATACAGCACAGGGGCGCAGCAAGTATTCATGGGAATGTAAACAAATTGTAATTGAAAGCTGTTACTTGGGCTGTTTCGCTGTCCTGCGCCCAATCTGCATATAGGCTGCCACACGCTGCAGCCGGGCCTGGCTCTTTTGCAGGTGCCTGCACACTGTGGCCTTGCCAATGCCCAGCCGCTTCCCCACTTCCTCCATGGTCAGGCCCTGGTAGTAGTACAGCTCCACGCACTCCCTCTGCCGGGCGGTCAGCTCCCGCTCTATGGCAAGGCGCAGGCCCTCTGTGGCCCAGGCAGTGCTCTCCCCTGCCGGGCCCGCATCTTCTGAATAGGCTTCGGCCTCTTCCAGGCTCAGCGGTTTCCGCTTCATACCGGCTCCCTCCCCTACTCTTTCTTCTTTGCCCCGGAAAAGTCAATGCCCAAATCCGGCGCGGCCAAAATGCCCTGGCTGTTGGGGCTGGTGACATAATAGGTCTTGTCGCTGAACAGAGGATAGAAAACAAAGTTGTTCAGCAGATAGGTCTCCAGGCTCCTGTACTCTGACAGGCCAAAGTTCAGCGTGTGGAGCAGCCCGTCATACTCCTCGCTTTTCAGCAGGGCGGGGGTAGAGCTGCTCTCAAAGGCTTTCAGCACCTGATAGGGCGTGGTACCCCCGGCCCGCAGGGTGTACAGCGCGGCCTGATACTCCCCGGAGGCGATGCGGCTCTGAAACTCCGCGTCGTCCAGGGGCTCAATATTATACCCATTGCTGAACTTCTTGTTCCAGGAGACCAGCAGGCCGTTGGCCACGTTCACAGACTCTTCGTCATCGGGACAGATAACCGTGATTTCCGGCATCCGCTCCTCCTTGATGGTGTTCAGCAAAGCTGGCAGAAGGCTTTCCAGCACCCCGTCGTCCTGGGCGGCGAACATGGCCGCCCCGTCCCCGTAATAGGGCTGGCCGTCCCAGCGCACACAGTCCGCCATCACGCCCATGGCTTCGTGGGAGTTGTCCTCCTCCCGCCGGGCCAGCAGGCTGGCCCGGTCAATGGTTCGGATGAAGATTTCCCGGGCCTGGACATGCTTGAGCACCCCGGCCTCTGGGTTCAGCAGCAGCCCGGTGACAGAGTCATCCAGCACCTGCACGCCGCAGCCCTGCCCGGCAGCCTCTTTGGCCGTGCTCTCAGGAAGAATGCTCACGTCTATGCTCCCGCTGAGCAGGGCGCTCACCGGCTCCTGGGTCAGGGCATCGTCATAGTCAATCAAATAGGTGAGCTTGCCGGGCGCCACCTTTTTGGCCTCCCGGTAGGTGTCAGAGGGCACCAGCTCTATCTTCCTGCTGCCCACATCCGTGGACCAGGCGTAGATGCTCCCAAAGGTAAAGGGCCCGTTGGTGAGCAGGTACTCAGACGAGAGGCCGTAGTGCCCGCTGCAGCTCTCAAAGTAACTGCGGCTGCAGGGCATATAGTGGGTGCCAGCGGTGAGAGCGGGAAAGTCCGGATAGCTTCTCTCCAGCTGTATGGTAAGGGTTCGCTCGTCCTCAGCCCACACGCCCAGAAAGCTCTCGTCCGCCTCGCCCTGATACACAGCCCGGGCCCCCTGGATGATAAACAGGTCATCCACCGAAGGCGTGGCGGTCTCAGGGCGCAGGGCCCGCTGAATGGCAAAGAGAAAATCATCCGCCACAACCGGGCTGCCGTCGCTCCACTTGGCGCTGCTG
>Ga0137309_101122_pt1 | contig 18812 bp, 12 predicted proteins | sample NAcewiD2O_June_FD_97179 | JGI IMG/M metagenome (GOLD analysis project Ga0137309, IMG submission 97179) | Mouse cecal microbial communities from Vienna, Austria - N-Acetylneuraminic amended D2O_June | ecosystem: Host-associated > Mammals > Digestive system > Large intestine > Cecum | place... | reverse complement strand
GCGGCGTGAAGGCGCATGCGGAGCTTGACCTTTTGAAAAAGATTTCGGCTCTTACCGATTCGGCTTACGACGCCGCGGGCAAGCTGTCCGACACGGTTATAGAGGCGAAGGGCATTACCGATTTCAAAGAATCCGCATTCTTCTACCGCGACAACGTGCTGCCCGCCATGCAGGAGCTGCGTATGAGCTGCGACGCGCTGGAAACAATGACCGACCGCGATTACTGGCCCATACCCACATACTGCGATTTGCTGTTTTACTGATTAAAAAGAATATAAAAAAACAGTCCCGAGGGACTGTTTTTTTGTTTCGGTTCAAACGGGGTTAATGCGCATTTGTCGGGTTTTTCTCATTATAACACGGATTTCGGCATTTGTCAATACCCGTTTTTGCGCCGCGGGTTAAGGTTTATGTATTTACGTGTGGTTTCTTACGTGCATAAACGGACGCGGCGGGGGCAATACTAAGTGCAAGAAAATCTATAAAGGAGAAACGGATAAATGGAATCTACTATTCATAATCGTACTACCGACCGCGCGGGATTTTTCACGTTTTTTTGGTCGGTTCTGCTTACGACGGCGCTCAGCGCGCTTGTGATGTGGCTTTGCGGCGGATATGCGGGTTATGCGTTTACGCGCCCCGGCTATCTCATGCCCGCGGCGGCAGTATACGTTTTGGACATCGCCGCCCGTCTTGTATTCGGTTTGAGCTTGTTCTTCACGCTGTATGCAAGCGAACGCGAAGGCGCGAACGAAACCGCCAAGACCGCTTGCGTCACGCTTTGGACTATTGCTTATGCGATGAGCATATTGCTTATTCCAGCACTGTTCGCGTTAAAGTGGCAGATGTTCTCGTTCATCTGGATGCTTGCCATGATAGGCGTTACCACGACGCAGTTCATAGTAAGCTTCAAGGTGTCCATTGCCGCCGCTCTTTCGGTACTTCCCTATTGGGCTCTGCTGATTTACGGTGCATGCGTATTGTTTGCGATAATGTAACAATTCCGCAAAAGAAAAAGCCGACTTGTCAAAAGCCGGCTTTTTGTTTTGCGTTTGTTACTGCCGCGAAACAGTGATGTATTGAGTGAGAGAAACCGATTGCCCCGTACCCACACGTTTTATCGGCGTAAGAAATTCGGCTTCGATATAGGACGGACCCGTATAGCATTCGAAATTGCAGCCGTAATCGGGATAAACTCCCTCTTCGTAGGGACTGTATATTTCGACTTTCTGTCCGAAATTACAGTACGTACACCTGCCCTCTTTGGCAGTCAAGCCGAATTTGAAAGGCGGTATGTTTTCCTCGGTGGGCTGCACGCTGACATCAAAGTCCGACCATACGATGCGCTTGTCCGTAACCGAAGAATAACTCCAATACGCGACCGCGCGGTTTGCCGTAAGTCCCGAATCGGGGCAGGACGTGGGAACTACGAGTTTGCCTCCGCACGCAAGCTGGGTTATACCCCAAACCGAAAACTCGATATCGAAAAGCGACCTGTTCTCTATAATATCGTCCAAAGTCAAAGTTCCGTTTTCCAGCGTAAGCCTTATGCCGCGGCGCGTCCCGGTCTGTTTCTCTACGGGCGCGGTGACGGTGACGCTGTTTCCGTCGGTTTTTACGTCGCACTCGGCGTTGTCGGGAAAATAGTTTCTGTCGGCGCGTTCTGGCGCGCTCCAAGTCCGTTTTCGTGATTTGGGTTTTCATAAAATTCCTTTAAAAATCGAGGTCGCCGTCCTCTTCGGAAGAGGCGGACAGTATCTGCGCCGCGGTGCGTTCGGGCGGCAGTTCCATTGCATCGTCGAAGTTGCCGAGGTTTTCCGTCTTGGGCGCGCGGCTTTCGAGACGGGCGGTTGCCTGCGAACTGTCTACGTCCACAAAGCTGACGTACTTGCCCACCCAGCGCATATCCACCGAGCCGACCTCGCCGTTACGGTGCTTGGCGATTATGAGTTCGACTTTTTCGCGCTCGGTTATGTCTATCGAGGTGTCCGTCATATCGTGCTTGCGGTATATGAACATTATTATGTCGGCGTCCTGCTCTATCGCGCCCGATTCCCGAAGGTCGGACATCTGCGGACGGCGGTGGTTCTTTTCCATATCGCGCGACATCTGACTGAGCAGAAGTATGGGAACGTCGAGTTCGCGTGCCGCTATTTTAAGCGTTCGCGTGATTTCGCTTATTTCCAGCTGGCGGCTTTCCACCCTTTTGCCCGTCGTCATCAGTTGCAGATAGTCAATCATTACGACGTCGAGTCCGTGCTCGCGTTTGAGTTTTCGGCAGCGCGACAGAAGTTCCATAGGCGTGGTCTGTGCCGAGTCGAAAATGAATATTTTGGATTTATCCAAACGGTTTTTCGCTTCGTTGAGACGTTTCCACTCGGCGGCTTCGAGAGTGCCCGCGTTCACCCTTGTCATGTCCACTTTCGCAACAGAGCATAGCATACGTTTTGTGAGCTGCTCGGCAGGCATTTCCAGCGAGAACACGGCGCATACATAGGGTTTGACCGCGCCGCTTTCGCTTTTTCGCTCGCGGTTGAGCGCGACGGATTGAATCATATTCATGCCGATACTGGTTTTGCCCTGACCCGGACGGGCTGCGATAAGAATCAAGTCGCTTCGCTGCAAACCGTTAAGACGGCGGTTGAGCGATGCAAAGCCCGTGGGGATTCCGCGCATGGATTTGGGGTCTGCCACGAGTTTTTCGAGGCGGTCTATAACACTGTTGGTCGCCTCGCGTATCTCTTTCATTTCGCCGCTGTTCTTCTCGCCCGACAGCGAGAATATTTCTTTCTCGGCGATATTAAGCGCCTCTTCGTCGGGGTCGCCCGTATAGGCTATGTCCGTGACGCGGTTGTTGATATTTATGAGTTTACGGAGAGTGGAATTCTTTTTGACTATTCCGACGTAATGTTTGAAGTTTGCCGCCGACGGCATTTCTCCCGCTATGTCGGTAAGATATGCGACTCCGCCGCAGTTTTCGAGTTCGCCCTGCTGTTCGAGTTCCTGCACGAGCGTGACGAGGTCGACGGGGACGTTTCTGTAAGCCACGTTCCGCATTGCGTCGAAAACCGTCGCGTGCGCTTTCAGATAGAAATCTTCGGGCGACAGCGCGGAAAATATTTCGGATGCGGCTTTATCGTCGATGACGGCGCAGCAGAGCACCGCTTTTTCGGCGGCGATGTGCTGCGGCATTTGTCTTGCTTTGAGGTTGGGGTGATTTTTATTCACTTCGTCCTTTCTCGGCGGCATGGTGTTTCTCCTTTTTTTCTAAGGTTGGGATTCCCCGGCTATTCTCTAAGTGACAGTAAGGATTTCTCGGTTGTGACAGTGTTGTTTTTATTTGGATTTTTTCTCGCGCGCCAAAGCTTTTGCGCGAAGTTCCGCATTGAGTATTTTCTTTCTCATGCGCAGCGACTTCGGCGTGACTTCCAAAAGTTCGTCGTCGGCGATAAATTCGAGACACTGTTCCAAACTCATGACTTTATAAGGCACGAGCCGGAGCGCGTCGTCGCTGCCCGAAGCGCGGGTATTCGTGAGGTTTTTGCGCTTGCACACGTTTACGACTATGTCGTCGCCCTTGGGGTTTTCGCCTACGACCATGCCGGCATATACGGGCACGCCCGCGCCAATGAACAGGTTGCCGCGTTCCTGCGCGTTGAACAAACCGTAAGTCACGGATTCGCCCGTTTCGTGCGCGATGAGCGAGCCGAAGGGACGGCGGTCTATCTCGCCGCGGTAGTCGTCGTATTTGTCGAATGCGCTTGTGAGCACGCCCTCGCCCTTTGTGTCGGTAAGAAATTCGGATTTATAGCCGAACAGTCCGCGGCTGGGAACGGAAAATTCCATTTTCATTCTGCCGCCGACGGGCGTCATGGATACGAGTTCGCCCTTTCGAAGTCCCATTTTTTCCATGACTATGCCGAGATTTTCCTCGGGCACGTCCACGATTAACTTGTCTATCGGTTCTTTTCTGACGCCGTTTTCCTCTTTATAGAGCACTTTCGGCATGGATACCTGAAACTCGTAGCCCTCGCGGCGCATGTTTTCTATGAGTATGGAAAGGTGCATTTCGCCTCTGCCGCAGACAACGAACGATTCGGACGTGTCGGCGTCGGTCACTTTGAGCGACACGTCGCGCACGGTTTCTTTATTCAGTCTTGCGCGCAGATGGCGCGAGGTGACAAACTTGCCCTCTTTGCCGGCAAACGGACTGTCGTTGACGGAAAACGTCATTTCCACGCTGGGCTCGGAAATCTTGGGGAACTCTATCGGTTCGACGCAGGATATATCGCAAAGCGTGTCGCCTATCGTCACTCCGTCCACGCCAGATACGCACACGATGTCGCCCGCCTCGGCGCTGTCGCACGCTATTCGGTTGAGTCCTTCGAACGTATAGATGTTGGTGACTTTGGCTCGCGACGTGGTTTCGGGGCTGTGATAGTTGACCAGCGTTATGGGCATGTTCTGTTTCAGCACGCCGCGCTCTATTCTGCCGATACCTATCGTGCCGACGTAATCGGAATAGTCGAGGGCGGAAATAAGCAGCTGCGCGGGCTTGTCCGTATCGCTCGGCGGCGCGGGGATATGCCGTACTATCGTTTCGAACAGCGGCACAAGGTCTTCTCCCGTTTCTCCCTGAGTAAGGGATGCGGTGCCGTTGCGTCCGCTGCAATAGACTATCGGGCTGTCGAGCTGTTCGTCGGTCGCGTCGAGCTCCATTAAAAGTTCGAGTACTTCGTCGACTACTTCCTTTACGCGCGCGTCGGGACGGTCGGTCTTGTTTACCGCTATTATGACTTTATGTCCGAGTTCGAGCGCTTTGCCGAGCACGAAACGGGTCTGCGGCATTGTTCCCTCGTAGGCGTCCACCAAAAGCACGACGCCGTTTACCATTTTGAGTATGCGTTCGACTTCGCCGCCGAAATCCGCGTGACCCGGGGTATCGACTACGTTTATTTTATAGTTGCCGTATTTGACCGAAGTGTTTTTCGCGAGTATGGTTATGCCGCGCTCGCGCTCCAAATCGTTGGAATCCATGACGCGCTCCGCCACCACCTGGTTAGAGCGAAATGCTCCGCCCTGTTTAAGCATTTGGTCGACCAGAGTGGTTTTGCCGTGGTCGACGTGCGCTATTATCGCTACGTTTCTTATCTGTGTATTTGCCATTTTTACTCCGTTGATTATTTTGTTATCCGTTGTTGTTTGCGCTGTTATAGCCGCTCGGCAGATTGTTTCCGCCGCCCGTACCCTCGTCGAACGGGTCATACGGAAATATGTCGGGGTGTCTTTCTTTCGGTTTCTTTTTCCGTGTCGCGAATATTATCGCCGCCGTCACCGCGCCGCCGAGCAATATTGCGGTCACGTACCAACCCACCGAATAAGGCACGGTGTAGCTGTACGAAATGACTTCGTCGTCCGTCGTGAACAGGCGTTCGAAACAGTGGAACTTGACTCCGTCTATCTCGCGGTCTTCCCCCGAGGACGCGCCGAACGCGCCTGCCGGGATACCGAACGAAAGTACGAGATGTCCCAAATCGCTGCCCGATACGGAAGGGAAAGCGTCGGTGAGCGCAGGCAGAAGCAATACGTCTCTGCCTAAAAAGTCCTTGCCCGTTATGCCGTGTTTTATTGCGTCCATAAGTCCGCCGCCGCTGCCGTCCGCGCTGTCCCAGTCGCTTCTGTAACCGTTGAACGGGTGCGACACCGTGACCGTAACCCTGCGCACGTAAAACATATTTTTGACGTCGAGGTTATAGTTTTCGTCGGGCTCGTCTTCTTCGCCGCCGTCGTCGGTTATAGGCGCTCGGCGCACGTAGCGCGTGAACCAGTCGCCGCCGTCCACGCCCTCGGTTTCGTACTCGAAGCGCGAGCCGTCGGCAAAGCCCATCAAGCCCGTAAGAGCGCGCATATAGTCGGACACCGTCCATTTCTCGTCGCCTACGCGCACAGCCGCATTCGCTTCTATATTCACGCGTGCGGTGTTGGGAAGCGAAAACGTGAGAAGCTGGACAATGTTGCGACCGTCGGAATACTGTATCACGTCGACATTGCCGCCGCAGCCCGTAAGCAGCGACATGACAAACACGCACACAAGCGCGGCTATCGATATTTTACAAGTTTTTTTCAATTGGGGGAACCGCCTTTTCAGAGTTTTTTGAGAGCGGCAAGAGTGTCTTTAAACTCTTTCATCGCCGTTTCGTAAGGTTTCGCCGTCTTTAAGTCGACGCCTGCTATTTTAAGTATTTCGTAAGGCGAATCGCTGCCGCCCGCGGAAAGGAATTTTTTGTAGCCGACTACGTTTTCGGGATTTTTCAAAATTCCGTCGGCTATATTTACCGCGCTTGTTATGCCGGTAGCGTACTTATATACGTAGAACGCATTGTAAAAGTGCGGTATTCTCGCCCATTCGTAGCGGATTTCGTCGTTGTGGACAGCCGCGCCGCCGTAGTATTTTTTGTTGAGCTCGTAGTACATATCGGAAAGCGAATCCGCGGTGAGCGCCTCGCCGTTCAAATCCATATCGTGCGCTTTCTTTTCGAACTCGGCGAACTGCGTCTGACGGAACAGCGTGGTGCGGAACATATCGAGATAGTAATTGAGCAGGAATTTTTTGAGAGCGACGTCTTTTGTCGAAGACAGCAGATATTTGAGCAGCAGCACTTCGTTGACGGTGGACGCGACTTCCGCAACGAAAATCGCATAGCCTGCTTTCGAATATGCGAGAGCGGAATCGGAGAAATGCGAGTGCATTGCGTGACCGAGTTCGTGGGCTATCGTGAATATGTCGTGAGTGGTGCGCGAGTAGTTGAGAAGGACGAACGGGTGCATTCCGTAGCAGCCCGACTGATAGGCGCCGCTGCGCTTGTTTTCGGTTTCGTATACGTCCATCCAGCGTTCTTTGCGCGCGCGTTCGAGAAGCCCTACATAGTCTTTGCCGAGAGGCGCAAGACCTTTTTTGACAAGTTCGAAGGCGTCTTCGAAGTCGAGCGAAAGTTCCGCTTCATCCACCAAAGACACGTGCATGTCGTACATGTTCACTTCGCCGCCGAGCATTTTTTTGCGGTATTCGACGTACTCGTGCATGACGGGCAGATTTTCGCCCACGTGTTTGATTAAGTTGTCGTAAACCTCGGCGGGTATGTCGCCCATGTACATCGCCTGTTCGAGCGGCGAAGAAAATCCGCGCGCGCGTGCGAAAAAGTTATCCTGCTTGACGCTGCCCGTATAGTTGGACGCTATCGTGTTTATAAGGCTTTTGATTGCGCCGTACATTCCGTAGAATGCATTTTTTCTTGCCGTTTTATCCTTGCCGTACAGCAACGCGCCGTAGGTTCCGTGCGTGAGCTGAATCTCGTCGCCCTTGGAATCCTTCACCTTGGGCAGAGGCAAATCCACATTGTCGATGGCGGCGAAGGTGTTGCGGAAACAGCCGAGGCTTTCGCTGACCATGGCAAGCAGTTTTTCGCTTTCCTCGCCGAGTATGTGCGCCTTGACGCGCAGCACCTGTTTGAGCATATACGAATAATCCGCGAAATCGGGGTCGGCTATAAACTTTTTCAGCACGGACTCGTCGAGTGCGGAGAGCTCGGGTTCGACGAACGACTGCGCGCTCGACAGTGCGACATACAGCGACATTGCTCTGTCGGACATGCCCACATACTTGCCGAGCGATACGTTTTCGTCCTTGCGCATGTGTGCATATCCGTAAAGCCATTCGGCTTTCAGCATCAATTCGTCGATGAGTTTCAGACATGCGAGCAGTTGTTTTTTGTCGGAAAGTTTGCCGCGGTAAGCAAGCGTTTCTTCCGTTCTCGCCGAAAGCGACTTGAAATCCGCTTCCCATTTTTCGTCCGACTCGTACAGGTCTTCGAGTTTCCACTTATCTTCGAGTTTTACTTCGCTTCTTTTCATTATATATATCAGTTCTCCTTTTTGGATTTTATGCGGTTGATAAATCAGTTGCGGTTGCTGTGAATGGGCGCGGGAATATGTCCGCCCCTTTCGATAAAGGCTTTCGGGGAAAACGCGCTTACGTTCATTACGGGCGCAGTGCCGAGCAGTCCGCCGAAATCCACTTCGTCGCCCACCTTTTTGCCTATCGCGGGGATTATGCGGACGGCGGTGGTCTTGTTGTTTATGACGCCTATCGCGCACTCGTCGGCTATGAGCGCGGATATGACTTCGCTCGGAGTGTCGCCCGGAACGGCTATCATGTCCAGTCCGACGGAGCACACGGCGGTCATGGCTTCGAGTTTTTCCAAGGATAGTGCGCCGCGTCTTACCGCGTTTATCATGCCTATGTCTTCGGACACGGGTATAAACGCACCGCTGAGTCCGCCGACGCTGTCGCTTGCCATAACGCCGCCTTTTTTGACTGCGTCGTTGAGCAGCGCAAGACATGCGGTAGTGCCTGCCGCGCCGACGCTTTCAAGTCCCATTTCTTCGAGAATGTGCGCCACGCTGTCGCCCACTATGGGCGTGGGTGCAAGGGACAAATCGACTATTCCGAATTTCGCGCCGAGTTTTTTCGCGGCTTCGCGCGCAACCAGCTGTCCGACGCGCGTTATTTTGAACGCGGTCTTTTTGACGGTTTCCGCCACGGTGTTTATATCCGCGCCGCGCACCTGTTCGAGCGCGCACTTGACTACGCCCGGACCGGAAACGCCGACGTTTATCACGGCGTCGCCCTCGCCGCAGCCGTTGAACGCGCCTGCCATAAACGGGTTATCCTCCACCGCGTTTGCGAACACAACCACTTTTCCGCAACCGAAACTGTTGCTTAGACGCGCCAGTTCGGTTATCTTTCTGCCCATGACCTCTATCGCGTCGAGATTCATGCCGCTTTTGGTAGACGCCACGTTGACGGAGCAGCAGACTTTTTCGGTAGCGTTTATCGCTTCGGGGATTGTGTCGAGAAACGCTCTCTCGCCGTCGGTCATATCCTTTTGGACGAGCGCGCTGTAACCGCCTATGAAATCTATCCCCGTTTCGCTCGCGGCTCTGTCCATGGCGAGCGCGATTTCCTTATAACCGCCGCTTGCCATGCCTATGAGGGAAACGGGCGTAACCGAAACGCGCTTGTTGACTATCGGAACGCCGTACCGAGCCGCTATCTCCTCGCCCGTCGCGACAAGATTTCCCGCCTTGCGCACTATTTTTTCGTAAACTTTGTCCGCGGTCTTTTTACCGCTCTCGCTTATGCAGTCGAAAAGCGACAGCGCCATAGTTATCGTGCGCACGTCGAGATTTTGCGAATCTATCATTTTGACGGTTTCGACTATTTCGTTTTTATTAAGCATAAAGGCTCCTTTTTTCTAATGTGTAGATTCCTCCGCTTCGGTCGGAATGCAACTTATTTGACGGCGGATAAACGAGCAAGACGAGGCTAGGCAATTGAGGGCAGAAAAGCGAGCAGTTCGAGAAAAGCAAGCGAGCCCGAGAGGGAGTGTACTTCTTGTACATGACCCGAGGGAACGCGACGCTTGACAAAGAAATGCGATGCTTATATGCCCTCAATTAAATGCGGTGCATGCAATTAAATATATCCTCGTGCTGCATGCGTATGTCCATGCCCAGACGCTCTCCGACCTCTTTAAGGCGGACGTTCATTTCGGCGATGGAATACGACGAAGAGGAAACGTCCGTCATCATTATCATGACGAAGTAGTTTTGCATCAGCGTCTGCGAAATATCCTCGATATTTACGTTAAAGGAAGCAAGACTTTCGCTCACTTCCTTTATTATGCCTATTCTGTCGTGTCCGAGTACCGTTACTATAGCTTTCATACGCGCTCCTTTGCGTTCTTCACCGGTCAAACGCCATTCGCTTTTTAACCGAATATAAGTATATCACTTTACTTGCGCGAACGCAAACATTTGAAAGGTGTTTTTCACGACACTATACGCACGCGGCTGCCCTCGGATTCGGTGGCGCAGTCGACGATAAGTTTGTCGGGTATGAGTTCGCTAAGTTCGGAGCGGTGCGTTACTATGCCGACAAGGGTTTCGCGCGAAAGAGAGCGCAGTGCGTTTTCCACCACTCCTATCGCGTCCTTATGCAGCGTGCCGAAACCTTCGTCGAGAAACAGAAAGTCGAATTTCAGTCCCGACGTATTTTTCGCGGCTATGGATTTGGAAACGGCTATCGCAAGCGAGAGCGACGCCAAAAAGGTTTCGCCGCCAGACAGCGTGCGCACGCTGCGTTTGAGATTGCCTGCACGGAAGTCTTTGACGAAGAACATCGCGGCGTCGGCGTCGTATTCGAGAGTATAGCAGCCGCCCGACATCTTGGCAAGGTATGCCGACGCGTCGACGCAGAAATCCTCGATGTATTCCTGCGCTATGAACTCCATGAACGCTTCGCCCTTGAAAATTTTTGCCAGCAGTTTGAGTCGGTCGGATTTTGCGGCAAGCGTTTTTCTGCGGTTCTCCTTTTCGCGCTTGACGGCGAGTTCCTTTTCTCCGCTTTCTATCGAAAGAGCCAGCGCGCTTTTTTCTCCGATAAGTTCGCCGCGACGTTTTTCCGCGGAGTCGATTTGCCCGTTTACCGCCTCGGTCAGTCTTTCGTCGGGCTTTTCGCATTTAAGCGACTCGGCGTTTTTAAAGCAAGCCTCTCGGTTTCCGAGCGCGTTCGCCTTGTTTGCTTCGAGCGCGCGCAGATTTTTTTCGCGCTCGGCGCGGGCGGTTTCCGCGGCTTTCGTCTGCGCTTCCAGCGTTTCGAGAGCGGCTTTTTCCTCCGCGAGCGCAACCGCATACACGCGATTGCCTATCACCGCTTCCACGGCGGCTTTTAAGTCGTTCTGTCTGCCGCGGAGCTGTTTGCCTTCGCTTTCTATGCCCGTTTTCCTTGCCTGCGCTTCGTTTTGCTCGGCGGCGTATTTAACCGCATCCTTATCCGCGCTTTCGCGAACGGCACACTGTTTCGCCAATGACGAAAGCAGTTCGAGGACTTTTTCGAACGTGGTATTTACGGGGCGCGCCGCATGCTCGTATTCTTTCTTTGCCGCGGAGAGTTTCTCCGCGAGAGCGGCGGATTTTTCTTTCAGCGTCTGTCCGCTCTGCAAGGCCAGCGAATATTCTTTTTCCGCGGCTTCCAGCGAAACGCGCGCGGCTTCCGCTTTTTGCTCGGCGGTTTCCGCCGCCGCTTTCGCGTCCTCTTTGACCGCAGTATCATCAAACGTCAAATCCGTCACGACGCCTCCGCAGACGGGGCAAACGTCGCCGCCGTGCAAAGTCCTTTTAAGCGACTCGGCGGCATCGTCGAGGAGCCGTTTTTCGTAAAGCGATTTGAGCCTTTCGCTTTCGGCGCGCGCGGCTTTATAGGCGATTTGTTTTTGCGCACGCGTCGACTCGCAATTTTTCAGTCTTTCCTCTGCGGCGGCAAGCGCTTCGCCGTGCGCTTTCATTTCCGACTCGGCTTGCGCGAGCGCGGCGGCACGCGTTGCGGATTGGCTTGCAAGCAATTCGCATTTGCCTCTGTGCTTTTCGGCTTGCGCCGCGTCGACGGCGTCGGAAACGGAAAACATTGCGCTTGCGTTTATTTCGGCGGCGAGCGCGGCTATTTCGGCAGACGCCTGCGCCAATTTTTTCTTGCTTTCGGAAAGGCTTTTGACGGCGGATTCGTATTTTTCATGCTCCGCTTTATGTTCCGCCAGTTTATTTTTCAATTCTTTCTCGACGGCGGAAAGCGTGCGGCACTTTTCTTCGCACTCCTCTATTGCTTTAACTTTGAGTCTTTGCCCGGTAAGTTCTTCGTTTAGCCGCTTTATTTGCTTGTCCTCGGTTTGCCTGTCCTGCGCGGACTCGACAAATTCGCGGTATTTCGTTTCCGCCTTTTCGTACTCGGCGACTGCCGTTTCGTGCGCTTTGGCGGCGGATTCGTATTGCGCATATTTTTCGGCTGCGGCGCGCAGAGCGTCCTTTCGGCTGCCGAGTTTGCGCAAATTCTCGCAGAGCGCGGTTTCCTCTTTTTTCAGCGCGGAAAGCGTCTTTTTCTTTTCCGCGAGCGACGATGCGGTCAAATCCTTTTTCGAGTTCAGATATTCGTCGAGAGCGGATATTTCGACATCCGTTTCCTTCTTGCGCGAATTGGCTTTCGTCACGAGGTCGCGGTAGCGGTTGAGTCCGAAAAGCTCGCCGACGGTGGCGGTGCGGTCGCTCTTGCCCGCTTTCAAAAACGCGCTGTATTTGCCCTGTTCGAGTATTACGACCTGCGTGAAGTTTTTGGAATTCAGCCCTATCATTTCGGTTATTGCGGCGGTAACGGTATCGCCGCCCTCAGCCAAAGCCGCGCCGCTTTTCAGGTCAATCAGCCGCGCTTTGGACGGCTTGTTTTTGGCGCGGTAGAACGTGCGTTCCACGCGGTAGCAGTGAGAAATTCCGTTTTTTTCGGCTTCGAAATCCAGCGATGTAAAGCCTTTATCCGTGCGGAGATTGACCACTTCGTCAATACTCAGTTCGCTTTTCTTGCCGTACAGCGCAAGTATCACGCAGTCGAGCACGGTGGTTTTGCCCGCGCCCGTTACGCCGCTTATTACAAAGATATTGCTTTTCCCGAGCACGGTGAAATCTATGCTCTGTTTTTCGATAAAACTCTTTATCCCTTCGATTGTCAGTCTGAGCGGTTTCATGCGTCCTCTCCTATAAGCGAAAGAAATTCGCCCGTCAGTTCGCCGTCGGGTTTCTCGCCGCCGTTCAAAACCGCGTAAAACTCTTCGAAAAGCTGCGACGGCGTGCGGTGGGCGCGTTTTATGCTTTCGCGTTTTTGTTCATGGGAAATCACTTCGAGCTGCACGAGTTTGCCCGCGCGTTCGAGCTCGCTTGTCTGCGCGGCGGTGAGCGGAACGGCGCAATCGTAGATTAGTCTGACATAGGCGTCGCCCGCACTTTGAAGTTCTTCGAGCGCGGCGGCGTAGCTTGAAGCCGTCACGGTACGCATTTCATAACCCGACGAAAGCGGTATATGTTTGATTTCCTTGGTGACGGTATCGAAAATTATGACTTCGCGGCGCGGCGTCTTATCGAAGGAATAGACCAAAATACTGCCGCTGTAATAGGCGTTTTCGGCTACTTTCATGGGCTTGTGCACGTGACCGAGCGCAACGTAGTCGCACTTCGGCAGCACGTCGGGCGGCAGAAGTTTAGCCGCGCCGAGTTCGCGTTCCTCGCCCGAAACCGAACCCGTCATAAAAAGGTGCGCGACAAGGATATTGCATCCGTCGTCGGAAAATACGGAGTCCGTTATTTGAGCGAGCACGCCTTTGACATAAGCGGAGAAATCGTCCGCAGGAGCGTCGCCGCGGCGCGATTCGGTAAGGTACGGGCAGAGCGCGATGTTCAGCCGCTCGCCGTTTTTGCGGAAAATCAATCCGCCCGCGCGCGCCTGCATTTCGCCGTAAGACAGCGGCGAGCAGTCGAAACCGCCTGCGAGGTATATGCCGTTTGCCTTTGCGAGCGCGTCGGGGGCTTTGAGCCGTTCGCCGTCGTCGTGATTTCCCGCAATTGCGACTACGGGACAAATTTTCGCTATTTCCAGCGCACCGTTATAGAAAAGCTCTTCGGCAGTCGCCGGCGGAACGGACACGTCGAAAACATCGCCCGCTATGATACAGACGTCGGCGTTTTCGTTTTGAGCTATGTCCCTTATTTCCAGCAGCGCCGCTTTCTGTTCCCGCTCGCGGTTGAACGGCGGCAGCCTTTTGCCGAGATGCCAGTCGGACGTATGTAAAACTTTCATTTCTCTCCTTGCGTTTAAAGGGTTGGTTTGTCCGTATTATACCGCATTCCTGCGATTTTGTCCACCTCTTGAAACAAGGTTTTACACCGCTTGCAAATCCGCCCGATTTATTGACTTTTGCCGAGGCTATGTGGTATAATGGATATACGCATTTTTGTTTCGGCTTTTATGCGTATGCCGAATTTACCCGAGAGGTTTTCAGAATGTATACGAGGTTATCGAGAGAAACCGCGGAAAGCGGAAAAATAGTTATCGACGGCGTTTTCGTTTCGCAGTATCTGCCTTTTGCGCCCGAAAATTACGTGAAAGTATATCTGCTGGGACTGAGTGCTGCGCAAGGGCTTACGGACGCGCCCGAGCTTTCTCGTATCGCCTCTTTGCTCGGATTGGAAGAAAGAACCGTTACCGAGGCATTTGCGTACTGGGAGGAAAACGGACTGGTGAGCGTGCACGGCGGCGACGGCGGATATGTGGAATATCTGCCCGTGAAACCGCTTTCGAAACAGATTAGGAAATATTCGAAAGAGAAGTTTAAGGGCTTTAACGACCAGCTGCACGCGCTTATGCCGAACCGCAATTTTCTGCCCAACGAATACAACGAATATTATTATCTCATGGACACGCTTCACATAGAAGTGGAAGCCATGCTGATGATTATAGGCTATTGCATACGGCTTAAAGGCGAAACCATACATACGGCTTACGTACTGACGGTGGCGCGCAATCTCGCAGCCGAGGGGTGCACCACCTACGAAAGCGTCGCCGAAAAAATCAACGAGTACGACTTCCAGTATAAAGAGCTGAGCGCGGTGTTCAAGGCGCTGAAACTCAAACGCGCAAGCGAGCCAGAGGACAGCCGCCTGTACGGAAAGTGGACCAAAACGCTTTCCTTCAAATCGGAAGTCGTCATACACGTTGCGAAAAACGTGCGGCGCGGCGGCATGGAAACTCTGGATAAACTGCTTACGAAATATCACGAACTGGGGCTGACGAGCGCGGACGCCGTGGACGAATACGAAGAGGGACGCAAAGCGCAGTATGCGGCTATGAACGAAATTCTGCGCAGACTGGGACTCGGCTATGACCGCGTGGACACTCTCATCGAAACCTATCTTGTAAAATGGCAGTCGCTCGGGTTTACGAACGATACGCTTTATACCATTGCAGACTTTTGTCTTACCGCGAACATGCGGACGCTGGAAAGCATGAACGGCGCGGTAACGAGGTTTTACAAAAAGGGGCTTTTGTCGGCGGCGGCAATCGACGAATATGCGGGACTGGGACGCAGCGTCGGGGACTTACTGACGGCGGCGGGAGTTGCCTGCACCATGGACGTGAACGAGCGCAACACTTTTTTCAAGTGGAAACAGCAGTGGAACATGGACGACGACATGCTTACCTATGCCGCGAAGAAAGCCGCCGGAAAGAAATATGCCGTGTCTTATATGGACTCTATGCTTGCGGGATTTTTCGACGGCGGCATAAAAACGGTGCAGCAAGCCGAGCAGACAAAGACCGCCCCCTCCTCTTACGGCACGCCCGTGCGCACGTACAGCGCGCAGGAACTGGAAATGATGTTCAAAAAAATGGACGAGGACACGAAACTGGACGCGGCGGCGAAACTGAAACAGCAGCTTATGGACAGCGACCCCGAATTTTACGAGAACGAAAAGGAACTTCGTTTGGCGAATATGAAACTGGCGCGCGGCGAAACCGCGGATATTTCCGCGCTGATGAAAAAGCGCAAAAGCATTCTCGCCTCGCATAACCTTACGGAAAGCGACATAGAGCCGTAGATAAAACAAATTAGGACGCCGAGGCGTCCTTTTTTTATATGGTTGAGATTCCTCGACTGCGCTCGGAATACTCGCCTACGGCTCGTGGCATTCGCGCTTCGCGCTCGGCTGAGGACAGAATGTAAAGGCTCGGAAAGGCGGAGAAGTGTGGCGAGGAGTGGCGGAGAAGTAAAGCGGGCAAGGACGGAAGGAAAATTTTTTTGCAAAAGCAGGGTCAATTCGTTGACGCGAAGAGCGGATTATTTATATAATATATTTGCTTTATCACATTAAAGCGGTATACGCAAGCTGCGGTTTGAGCGCGGTTTGACGTTTCAACATCGTATTACACTTTTGGAGGGATAAATATATGTCTTATGTGAGCGAAGTGCTTTCGCACGTTGTGGCGAAAAACCCCGGTGAAGCGGAATTCCACCAAGCCGCGAAAGAGGTGCTGGAATCTTTGGAATCCGTTGTGGACACAAATCCGCAGTACCGCAAAAATGCCGTTTTGGAAAGACTGGTGGAGCCCGACAGACAGATAATGTTCCGCGTTCCCTGGATAGACGACAACGGCGTCGCGCACGTGAACCGAGGCTTCCGCGTTCAGTTCAACAATGCGATAGGACCGTACAAGGGCGGTTTGAGATTGCACCCGTCGGTGACGTTGGGAACCATCAAGTTTCTCGGTTTCGAGCAGATTTTCAAAAACTCGCTTACGGGTCTGCCCATAGGCGGCGGCAAGGGCGGCAGCGATTTCGACCCGAAAGGAAAATCGGACAGAGAAGTCTTCGAATTCTGCCGCAGTTTTATGAGCGAACTGTATAAGTATGTCGGCGCGGATGTGGACGTGCCCGCAGGCGATATAGGCACGGGCGCGCGCGAAATAGGTTTCATGTACGGGACTTACAAGAAGCTTACGGGGCTTTACGAAGGCGTGCTTACGGGCAAGGGACTGACCTACGGCGGTTCGCTGGCGCGCAAGGAAGCGACGGGCTACGGACTGGTATACCTCACGCAGGAAATGCTGGAAGCGCACAAGGATACGTTAAAGGGTAAAACCGTTGCCGTTTCGGGCGCCGGCAACGTAGCCATATACGCCGCGGAAAAAGCCACGGCGCTGGGTGCGAAGGTCGTCACGATGTCGGACTCGACGGGCTGGATTTACGACAAAGACGGCGTAGACCTTGCCGCAGTGAAAGAAATAAAAGAGGTCAAGCGCGGCAGGCTTGCCGATTATAAGAATTACCGACCGAAAGCGGAGTATTCGACAAGCGGACACGTATGGCAGGTAAAATGCGACGTTGCTCTCCCCTGCGCCACGCAGAACGAGTTGAACATAGACGACGCGCGCGCGCTTGTGAAAAACAAAGTAGTTGCCGTTGCCGAGGGCGCAAACATGCCCACCACTCCCGACGCTACGGAGTTCCTGATTAAGAGCGGCGTGCTGTTCGCGCCCGGCAAAGCCGCGAACGCGGGCGGCGTGGCTACTTCCGCACTGGAAATGAGTCAGAACTCGCAGCGTCTTTCCTGGACGTTCGAGGAAGTGGACGCAAAACTTCACGGCATTATGGTAAACATCTACCGCAATGCTTCCGCCGCCGCCGAGAAGTACGGACACAAAGACAACCTCGTAATGGGCGCTAACATTGCGGGATTTGTCAAAGTTGCCGACGCTATGCTTGCGCAAGGCATACAGTAAAGTCGGATAATAATACGGTAAAACACGTCCCGAAATTTCCCACCGAATTTCGGGACGTTATTTTTTAACCGACAGCGAAAAGACGGCGAGAGTTCGCCGTCTTTGTTTTATTGTATGAATTCGGTCAGAGGACTATGCAGTCATCTTTCTTTTTTGCAGAAATTCGGGTATCTCGACCGCCAACGTCCAAACAACGCCCAACAGGAATAAGAAGCCGACTATGACATCGAGACTGATGAGAAGCTGCTGCCACCAGGGCATAATCTGTACGATTCGCGTGTCGGACGAGAATCCGTTCATGGCATTGGAGTGAAGCGTCTGCCAGAGCACGCGTTTTGCCGAGAGTCTTACCGCCCACGCAAGTTCGCCGAATCCTTCCTTATAGCGCTCGTGGTCCTTTTCCGTATCATACGGGTCGTTGCCGTCGGGAATGTCGCAACCGCCGACAAGCACGCCGTAAGCATGTTCGTAATAAGGGTCGGACCCCTGTTTGCCGTTCATGTCGGTGTAGCAGTCGGTAACGATTATACCTTTCATTCCGCATTCGCCTCTGAGGAAGTCGGTGCCGAGTTCTTTGCATGCGGAACCCGAATACGTACCGAAACGAGCAAACGAAGCCATGGTGTTATAAGCGCCGCCGATTGTGATGGGAAGCTCGAATGCGCGAAGATAAATTTCTCTGAGCGCCTGTTCGTTTATCCAGACGCCGACGCCGTGGCGGCAGGTTTCCTGGTCGTTTACGGCGCAGTGCTTGTTGTATACGTGAACGCCTTTCGCCTCGATTTCCTTGCACTCGTAAGCGGCAATGATTCCCGTAAGCATACCGTCTTCGCTGTAATATTCCGCCACTCTGCCGAGGTAAGGAGAGCGATGAATGTTTGCTCCGATTCCGTAAAGACCGGACATTCCCGACCAAATACCGTCGTTGCCGATTATATTGCCCACTTCGCCCGCAAGTTTGATATCGAAAGACGCGGCAAGCAAGCCGTTAGCGGGAAAACCTGTGGTTTTCGTGTTTGCATTGGGATTTGCGTCCTCGGTATAGTTGGTTTCATTGCTTCCTTCCGTAGTGTGACCCGCCGCCTTCTCGGTGCGATAGAAAAGTCCGAGCGCGCTCTTGCCGTAGCTTTGATTGAAACCGTTGGGTCCGTTTTCGTCGTTGGTTTCGGGTTTGGTTATTTTCGCTATGCCGCTGGTAAGATGATAACCGCGGTAAACGATTTGACAGAGTTCGTCATAAGTGAGCTGGTCGAGGAACACGTCCCAAACAGGATTGAAGAAGTCAATCGGATTGCCGTCGGAGTCGTACATCATATCCATAAGCATAAGACCCGAGTCTTTTCCCATTGTCGGATATGCGACGTCGTCCTTTTGAAGCGGCTGAGAATACTGCGAAGGTACCGGCTGTCTTAATCCGTCCGGAGTCTGCGCATAAATCTCGCGTGCCATCTGCTCGGTCATAACAAGATTGGGATGTCCGTTTGTGATGTCGGTGGGCATTGCGTTCCAGTTGTCTCTGGTGAAATACTGTACGCTGTTGGTTCCTCTGCCGCTGTAAAGGTTGATGTCTGCGAAATCGAAAAGGTTGGAAACTCTGTTA
>Ga0137309_101118_pt1 | contig 18832 bp, 16 predicted proteins | sample NAcewiD2O_June_FD_97179 | JGI IMG/M metagenome (GOLD analysis project Ga0137309, IMG submission 97179) | Mouse cecal microbial communities from Vienna, Austria - N-Acetylneuraminic amended D2O_June | ecosystem: Host-associated > Mammals > Digestive system > Large intestine > Cecum | place... | reverse complement strand
CCGGGCGGGGAGACGGCATTCTCGCTGCGCGCGCATACCGTCTCTCCGCTCGGTACACTGGTGGATAAGCCGAGTTATGCCGGGCTGTGTCCTGCCAGGGAAATCCTCTGATTTGCTCCTGTTTCCTTGACTACAGCTTCTCTCCTTTTACACAAATTTTTCTGCTGGGCCCTATTGTTTTATCGGTTCTCCAGACTCTGCTGGAGCGCATCATGTTGAAAAATATCCTGCAGCTCCTCATTCCTCCTGCCCCAGTAATCCCAGCATTTGAAATCCCCGGTACAGTCCGTCCTCTGTTACCGGCGGGCAGATGAAATCGGCAATCTCCTTCAGCTGCGGGCTTCCGCTTTCCATACACACGCCAGCGGCTGCGGTTTGCAGCAGCTCCAAATCATTCATACTATCGCCGAAGGCAACAGCGTCCTCCAACGGAATGTTCAGGTATTCACAGAGCCGCTCAACGGCCAGGCCCTTGTGATAGGACCTGTTGATCAGCTCGCCGTTGACAATACCGCAGGCGTCCGTGTCCTGGATGCAGAAGTTGAATTCATCCTGCAGCGCCTCAATCGGTTCCCGCAGCCGTTCCCTTCCCCGGCTCATGAACGTCAGCCCATAGATGGCCCCCCCGTCATACTCGGCCATCGGGCGAATATCCAGCTCGCTCTCAATCTGCACCCGCCAGCGCAGCAGCTCGCTGTTGGCCTTTGACCCGGCGTTCTCCGCCAGAAACTCCTTGAAGCCCTCGTCCGTATAGGTCCTGTACCGGCTGCCGATTGTGCGGTAGACGCCGTTTCGCTGAAACACATCCAACGCCTTTGCCTGCTGCGCCGGGGTCATGGGGCAGTCGTAGATCATCTTTCCGCCATACTCAATACACCCGCCGGCGCAGCTGACCACGCCGTCAAAGCCGTAAGGCAGAAGGGGCGACAGCATCCCATAGTTGCGCCCGGAGCACAAAACAACTTTGTGACCCGCTTTTTGCGCCTGCCGGATTCCTTTCAATGCGGAATCCGGCGGAATATTTTCCCCGGCTCGGTCAGCGTACCGTCAATATCCAAAAAAATCAATTTTTGTCCCATAATATCCTCCGTCAGCACGATGCTCTGTCCATCCGCGTCAGCAGCCAACGCCTGGAATATGCGTCCGTCCGGATCTTGCCGGTGTCCAGGCCAATATGCATCATCTCCCGCCCGGAGCGCACCGCCCCGCTGCCCTCGATCCGGTACCAGGCGTCCGGGTCCAGATGGCGCAGCCGCAGCCGTTTGGATACCGTGTTGGGGCTGGCCTGTATCTGGACAAAGCTCACGAGCACGGTTTTCTGGTCCTGACTCTGGAACATCCAGGCATATTGATTGCCGCCGTCCAGCCCTTTGAGCCGGTACAGGTCTCCAAACTGGACCAGTGGGCGGACCTTTTTATAAAAAGCGATTTCCTCCGCCAGAGCAGCCTTCTCCGCCTTGTCCATCCGCACCAGATTCAGCTCCAGGCCCAGGTTTCCCCACATTGCTACGGCGGCCCGCGTCTCCAGCGGTTCCCGTCTGGCTACCTGGTGGTTGGGCGCCGCCGAGATATGGCGCTCCATAACGGAGGGCGGATACAGCAGAGATACCCCGTATTGAATAGCCAGCCGCTCCACGGCGTCTGTGTCGTCGCTGGGCCACATCTGGGGCATATAGTACAGGATGCCGGGGTCAAACCGTCCGCCGCCCCCTGCGCAGCCTTCGAAAAGGACATCAGGGAATTGATGCGTCAGGGTCTCCAGCACGCGATACAGGCCCAGAATATAGCGGTGCGCCTGCTCCTGCTGCCGCTCCGCCGGCAGATAGGTGGAGCCTAAATTCGTAAGATTCCGGTTCATGTCCCACTTGACATACCGGATGTTGTTCTGCGACAGGATGTTCCCGACACTGGTGATAATATGTTCACAGACAGCGGGATTGCTTAAACCCAGCACATACTCGTCACGGGATTTTTCGATTCTCCGGCCCGCCGCCTGAATTACCCATTCCGGATGCCGGCGGTACAGATAGCTGTCCGGCGACACCATCTCCGGTTCAAACCACAGGCCGAAGGCCAGGCCCGTTTCCTCGATTGCGGCGGTCAGTTCCTGGAGAGAACCTCCCAGCTTCTCCTCATTGGGCGTCCAGTCGCCTACGGAGGAGGTGGTATCACTGCGTTTTCCGAACCAGCCGTCGTCTAAAACAAACAGTTCCGCGCCTATGTCCGCCGCTTCCGCAGCCAGGGCGGTCAGGGCGGTCCCGTCAAAATCAAAGTAATGGGCTTCCCAGCTGTTGAGCAGCACGGGCCGCTCCTGTTTGGCGAACCGCTCAGGAATCAGCAGGTCCTGATACATGTGATGAAAAATCTGGGACATTCTTCCCAGTCCCTCCCCGGAATAGACCAGCACGGCCTCCGGAGACTGAAAAGACTGTCCCGGCTCTAACAGCCAAGAGAAGTCAAAGGGGTTGATTCCGATTTGAAACCGGGTATTCTGGTGCATATCCACTTCGGCGGAAACGGTAAAATTGCCGCTGTACACCAGATGCAGGGCATAGACCTCCCCGTGGACTTCGTCCGTATCGGGCGTGACTAAGGCCGCAAAGGGGTTGTGCCCATGTCCGCTGGCCCCCCTGGCGCTGCTGACGGACTGGGTCCCCTGTTCCAAAGGCCGCCGCCGGATATGGCACTCCCGCCCCCAGGCGCCAGAGAGATGGAGCAGATCAAAGCCGCAGTCCATCAGGTCGATATTTGCGGAGCACAGTTTTTCCATGCGTACCGATTGGGTCTTGTGCTGGTTCGCCACCCGCACGGATTCCGTGATGGCGTCATGGCTTTCAAAGACGCTGAAGCGCAGCACGGCCTCCATGGACTGCACAGGGTCCGCCAGCCGCAGCTCCAGCGTCTGACAGTCCTGGGAGGGACGGAGGGCGGGCAGGCCGTCCAGCTTCTCTTTTCCGCTGTATGTGCGGTGGGACGCATAGCGCAGGTCGGTGGTGCGGGAGCCGTCCGCATATAAAAAAGCGAAGGCCGGACCCCGCAGGTCGGTGTAGCCATAGGCGGGATAAATTTGGGGCAGCTGTTCCAGCTTGAAATCCTTCTGGCCGTCCGCGTCCGCCAGATAGCTGGCGCGGGTGATTTCGCCGGTAACATAGGAAATATCCTGCGAGGTAATCCGGCCCCCCCAGTAGGGCGTGAGGACAATGCCGCTCTCCGTGACCAGCAGGACAAGGGAGACTGTTTTTGTGGTCAGATAAAAAATTGTCTGCCCGGTAGTATTTTTTTGAACGTCGATCATCGCCGCTCACAACATCCTTTCGCATTAATATGCTTGAGATCAGCCTCTTGGCCAACACAGGCTTCAACCCCTTCAACGCGATCCTCTGTATGTGCGGCTTTTCCTCGGCGGGCGTGTGCCTGGCCATCTCCCTGAAGGCAAAGAAAAAGGAGATCCGCGCCATCGGCCCCAGCGCCACCGCATCCGCACTGCTGGGCATCGGCGAACCCGCCCTCTTTGGCGTCATTCTGCGCTATGGCCTGAAACCCTTCCTGCTGAGCTGTTCCATCAACGGCATCGCAGGTATGACCGCCATGCTCCTGGGTATGAAGGGAACCGGCAACGGCATTACCACCATTCCCGGTATGCTCCTGTACATCTATTCCCCCAACCAGATCATTAAGTATGTGATTCTTGCCGCCATTGTGTTTGTATCCGCCTTTGTGCTGACCTGGCTTTTCGCCGTGCCGCCGGAGGTTACGGCAGCCGACGCGCCGACGGGCAGCAAAAGCGCCCCAGCTCCGGCTTCTGCCGCTTTCCCCAGCGTGTTGGGCGCTGTTGCAAAGGGAACCGTTGTCCCTATGACAGAGATTCCTGACCCTACTTTTTCGCAGGGGGTCCTGGGGATCTGCTGCGGGGTCACGCCCGCGGAAGGCAAGGTGTATGCCCCCATGAACGGCACGATCAGTCAGCTTGCCGATACCCTTCATGCGCTTGGTATTGAGGCCGGCGGCGTAGAGCTGCTGATTCATGTGGGCGTGGACACGGTTGATATGAATGGGGATGGCTTTAAGAGCCATGTCAAAGAGGGACAGGCGGTGAAAAAAGGCGACCTGCTCCTGACCATGGACCTGGAAAAAATTAAGAAGGCGGGACATCCTACCACCATTATCGTCGCTGTCACCAATTCCGACGACTTGTCTTCGGTGGAAGCCGCAGCCTCCGGCGCAGTCAATCCGGGCGACCAGCTCCTGGCGTTGCAGGCATAAAACCATTTTATCCCGTTTTCTTCCCCTGGCTATGGCGGAAAAATCCGATAGAATAGCCATAGATTCTGGAGTTGTGCCTGCCCAGCGGTGAATGCTGGGCAGGTATACTTTTGTCCGATTCGTTCAGGAATACGGCAAGTATGTAATAGACGCTGAGCGGGACGGCGGCTGTTCGTTCCACTCTCCAGTCAGAAAGAAGGGAAAACATGAATCGATTGCACAAGGACCTGAATATTCTGGTCAATCGTGTGGAAGCCTGGGAGCTTTCCCGCGTTTCTGCCGGTCCGTGGCGTCAGAAGTTCCACCTGATGCCGCCCTGCGGCTGGATGAACGATCCCAATGGCCTGTGCTGGCGCCGCGGGAATTACCATGTTTACTATCAGTACAGCCCGTTCAACGCGGGAGGCGGACTGAGCTTTTGGGGACACTGGAGCAGTCCGGACCTGCTGCGCTGGACGCAGCAGCCAGTCCTGCTCTGTCCCGACCAGCCCTGGGACCTGCACGGGGTCTATTCCGGCTCCGCGCTGGTGGAGGACGACACAATGTACCTGTTCTACACCGGAAATGTACGCCATTGGGGGGACTATGATTACATCAACGAGGGCCGGGGCAGCAACACAGCCCTGGGCGTCAGCAGGGACGGCATTCATCTGGACACCAAGGCTGTCCTGCTGGAAAGCAAGGATTACCCACCGGATATCTCCAACCACGTCCGGGACCCTAAAGTCTGGAAACAGGACGGCAAATATTACATGGCGCTGGGAGCTCGTACACGGAAGGGACACGGCGAGGCGCTGGTCTACCGCTCAGAGGACCTGCGCCATTGGGAGCATATCAATGTCATTACTACGCCTGAGCCCTTCGGCTATATGTGGGAGTGTCCCGACCTGTTCCAAGTGGACGGGCAGTGGATTCTGGCAGTATCGCCTCAGGGGATCAAGCCTTACGGACATATTGGTCAAAACGTCTATTCCTGCGGCTATTTCCCGTTTTACGGAGATTTTCGGGGGGAATACACACTGGGAGAATACCGAGAGCTGGACAGCGGCTTTGACTACTACGCCCAGCAGAGCTTCGCCGCGCCGGACGGACGCCGGATTGCTCTTGGCTGGATGGGGATGCCCGACGCGGATTACACCAATCCAACCGCGGATTTCGGTTGGCAGCACTGTCTGAGCGTCCCGCGGGAGCTGCACTGGGCAGACGGCGGATTAACCGCCTGGCCTGTGCGGGAGCTGGAGCAGCTGCGGAGAAACGCACGGACAATTGAATTTTCGGGCACAGTACAGCGTGACGCTTGTCCAACCCTCGATTTAGAACTGGAAAATCACGGCAGCCGTCTGACAGTCGCACTGGCGGGTGCGGCGGAAATTTGCTGGGAGGACGGGCTGCTCACGCTGACCCTGGATGAAGCGTGCGGCTCTGGGCGTACAGTCCGGACGGCAGATGTCCATAAACTGCGCAGCCTGCGTCTGCTTGTGGACAGCAGTTCCCTGGAGCTGTTCCTGAATGACGGCGAACAGGTTGTGACGTCGCGTTTTTATCCAGGAGAACCTTGTTATCTGCGGCTTGAGGGCGAGGGAACTGCCAAATTGTACGATATGTGTGCTATGGAAATGAAAACCATACAATAAATACTGCGCTTTTTATCAGGGAATAGAGGCCCACTGGTCTGCCCGGTGTGTGCGCACCCGCAGTCCTATTTCGAGGTCCACGCGGAGAATTATTGACAATACATATACGCTGGCAGCACAGAGGAATTCGCCATAGATGGCCCGCGCCGCAAACCTTTGAAAATCTGCGGCGCGGGCCGGGACGCAAAAACGGGCGATGTCTTGTTGGCATTGCCCGTTTTCCGTGCTGTTGTTCACTTGTTTGCGCCGCGCTGTATTCCTTTTATCCTCAGCACAGGGTTGCGTAAATCACAGCCTTAATGGTATGCATACGGTTCTCCGCCTCGTCGAACACGACGGACTGTGGGGACTCGAAGACCTCGTCCGTGACCTCCATCTCCGCAATGCCGAACTTCTCCGCGATTTCCGCGCCGATGGTGGTCTTGGTGTCGTGGAAGGAGGGCAGGCAGTGCATGAAAATGGCGGTAGGGCTGGCATTTTTCATAGCGGCGGCGTTGACCTGGTAGGGCCGCAGCAGCTTGATGCGCTCCTCCCATACCGCCTCTGGCTCGCCCATGGAGACCCAGATATCCGTATAAATGACATCGGCATCCTTGGTCCCCTCGCTGATGTCCTCCGTCAGACGGATGGAACCGTGATTTTCCGCCGCAATAGCCTTGGCCTTCTCCACCAGCTCCGGGGCTGGGAACAGCTCTTTGGGGGCGCAGGCGGTGAAGTGCAGGCCCATTTTCGCGCAGGCGATCATAAGGGAATTGCCCATGTTGTTGCGGGCGTCTCCCATATAGGTAAAGCGAATTCCCTGGAGATGGCCGAATTTCTCCTCAATGGTCAACAGGTCCGACAGCATCTGGGTGGGATGGAACTGGTCGGTCAGACCGTTCCAGACGGGGATTCCGGAATATTTAGCCAGCTCCTCCACCGTCTTCTGCTCGAAGCCGCGGTACTCAATGCCGTCAAACATGCGGCCCAGCACCCGTGCGGTGTCGGCGATGCTCTCCTTTTTGCCCATCTGGGAGCTGCCGGGGTCCAGATATGTCACACCCATTCCCAGGTCGTTGCCCGCCACCTCGAAGGAGCAGCGGGTGCGGGTGGAGGTCTTCTCAAACAGCAGCACAATGTTCTTGTTTTCCAGGTAGCGGTGGGGAACGCCGTTCCGCTTCATCCGCTTAAACTCCTTGGACAAATCCAGCAGATAACGGATTTCCGCAGGGGTGTAATCTAAAAGGGTCAAAAAGCTCCGGCCTCTGATGTTTACTGGCATGATTGCATATCTCCTTTATACATGAAATTTCTCTTGGTCCCGTTTGATTTGTTTGGCGTACCGGTCCTCCTCTGAGAACACGCAGCCGCAGTATTTTTGCATATACAGTCCCCGTTCCCTGGCCTCAGCCTGTCCCTGCCGGAAGCCGGGCCGGAAATCCCGGTACAGGAAGGGGACGCCGTACTGCTCTGCCAGACGCTCCGCCGCGCGGCGGATGCCGTCGTGGTCCTGATAGGGGCTGACCAGCAGGGTGGTGGAGAATCCGGTAAAGCCGTGCTCCGCGGCAAAGCGGGCGGTCTCCTCCAGGCGGCAGGCGTAGCAGTAGGCACACCGGCGGTCAATGTCCCCGGCCACATGGCGTACAAACTCCCGCAGGCCGTAGTCCTCCCGGACCAGCAGCTCCAGACCGATGTCTCCGGCGTAGCCGATCAGGGTGTCCCGCCGGGCTTTGTACTCCTGGTAGGGGTGGATATTGGGGTTGAACCAAAAGCTGACAGGCTCGATGCCCTCGTCCCGCAGGCTTTCCACGCAGTACACACTGCACGGTGCGCAGCAGGTGTGCAGCAGCAAACGCTCCATAAATATCCGCCCCCTATTTCATAAATATACATCCGTGGGATATAATATACCACAGTCCTTTTGATTTGTCCAGATATAAATGCCTGAAAATTGGCCTGATAAACAGTCAATATTTGCAAATAAGCGCCAAAGAGAGGGACGCGGATGCGTCCCTCTCTTGGTTTTGCAGCTCTATACGGCTTTTAGAGTGTGCATAGAGATTCCTGTTATTTCTTTCCGCCCTTCAGGGCCTTCATCCGCTTCTCGTGGTCCAGAATCCGTTTGCGGATACGCATATTCTTGGGCGTGACCTCCAGCAGCTCGTCGTCCGCCAGGAACTCCAGGCACTGCTCCAGGCTCAGCGTGCGGTGGGGGACAAGACGCAGAGCCTCGTCGCTGCCGCTGGCCCGCATGTTGGTCAACTGCTTTTTCTTGCAGACATTGACCGTAATATCCTCCTGCTTGGGGCTGACGCCGACAACCATGCCCGCATATACCGGCACGCCTGCGCCGATGAACAGCGCCCCCCGTTCCTGGGCGTTGAAGAGGCCGTAGGTGACGGACTCGCCGGTCTCAAAGGCGATAAGAGAGCCGGTGTTCCGGCGGCTCAGCTCGCCCTTGAAGGGCGCGTAGCTGTCAAAAACGGAGGCCATAATACCCTCGCCGCGGGTATCGGTGAGGAACTCGTTGCGGTAGCCGAACAGCCCTCTGGCGGGGACCAGGAACTCCAGCTTCATCCGCTCGCCCACCGGCGTCATCTCGATCAGATCGCCCTTCCGGGACCCCAGCTTCTCAATCACCGCGCCCACGCTGTCCGACGGCACGTCCGCCACCAGGCGTTCCACCGGCTCGCACTTCTGCCCGTCGATCTCCTGGTACAGCACGCGGGGCGGGGAGACCTGGAACTCGTAGCCCTCCCGGCGCATGGTCTCAATGAGGATGCTCAGATGCATCTCGCCCCGGCCCGCCACGTTGAAAGCGTCCATTGCGCCCTCAATCTCGCTAATCCGCAGGGACACATCCTTCAGCGTCTCCCGGAACAGGCGGTCCCGCAGCTGGCGGCTGGTGACAAATTTACCCTCCCGGCCCGCAAAGGGGGCGTCGTTGATGGAGAAGGTCATCTCCATGGTGGGGGCGGAGATTTTCACAAAGGGCAGGGGTTCGGGGCTGGCAAAGGCGCAGATGGTGTCGCCGATGGTGATATCGCCGATGCCGCTCATAGCGATGATATTTCCGGCGGCGGCCTCCTGCACGGGGGTCTTGGTCAGGCCGTTGAACTCGTAGATGCTGACGGCCTTGGCTTTTTTCGGCGCGGCATCGGGGGCGTGGTAGTTGCACACCGCGATCTCCTGGTTCTGACGGATCACGCCCCGTTCAATACGGCCAATAGCGATACGGCCCACAAACTCGTTGTAGTCAATGGAGCTGACCAGCATCTGGAAGGGGGCCTCGGTATCGGCCTCCGGCGCGGGGATATAGTTGAGGATGGTCTCAAAAAGGGGCTTTAAGTCGGTACCCAGGTCGTCGGGATGGTAGGAGCAGATTCCCTGCCGGGCGGAGCAGAAGAGCATGGGGCTGTCCAGCTGGTCGTCGCTGGCGTCCAGGTCCAGCAGCAGCTCCAGGCACTCGTCGATGACCTCGTGGATGCGCTGGTCCGGGCGGTCAATCTTGTTCACCACCACGATGACCCGGTGGCCCAGCTCCAGGGCCTTGCTGAGCACGAAGCGGGTCTGCGGCATGGGGCCTTCCGCCGCGTCCACCAGCAGGATGACGCCGTTGACCATCTTCAGGATGCGCTCCACCTCGCCGCCGAAATCGGCGTGGCCTGGGGTATCGACGATATTGATTTTGGTATCGCCGTACTGGATGGCGGTATTTTTTGCCAGGATGGTAATGCCCCGCTCCCGCTCCAGGTCGCCGGAGTCCATAACCCGGTCCACCACCTCCTGGTTTTCGCGGTAGACGCCGCCCTGTTTGAGCATTTCGTCCACCAGGGTGGTCTTGCCGTGGTCAACGTGGGCGATGATGGCAACATTGCGCAGTTTCTCGTTCTTCAAAACAAAAACCCCTTTCTTGGGCTCAAATAGAATTCATCATTTTCAGCCTGCTTATTGTAGTACATTCATCTTTCCATTTCAACCTGCAAACTTGACAATTTTTTCGGAGATTTAGAGACTTTTCCGGTATCATGTGATGGATTTGTAAGCTGGAACCATAGATTTTGCGGTGTGTTTTGTAAAAAATGACACTTGACTTCAACGGATTAAAGCGGTATAGTTTGTATCAGAAAACAGCCGGACCGGCAGAGAGGGGTTTCCTGATGATTGATACCAGTATTTCCAATTTCATGAGCCAGGATACCTTTTTCCGCTTTATGAAGGTCCGCTATGCGGGCCGTTTTGAGTATGCGCTGAAGGAGCTGTCCGGCTGACCGCATGTGTCTGCATGCGTCGGAATGTCTGTATGGAAGGCGGCCCTGCTCAGCGGGGCCGCTTTTTATAATGCCCCAAAACTATATTGTTAAGGAGATTGCACATCATGAAAAAGTTACTTGCACTGCTGCTTGCCGCCGTAATGACGCTGGCCCTCGCGGCCTGCGGCGGCGGAAATGCCGGAAACGCCGGAAATGCCGGAAGCGGGGGGGCTAATGCCGGGTCCAATGCCGGGTCCGCCGCCCCAGAGGACGGCGGGGGCGCCGCCTATCTCGTCGGCATCTGCCAGTATGCGCCCCACCCCGCTCTGGACGCCGCCACCCAGGGCTTCAAGGACGCCCTCAACGAGCTGCTGCCCGGCCAGGTGGAAATCGACGAGCAGAACGCAGCCGGGGACAGCCCCACCTGCGCCACCATTGCCAACGGCTTTGTGTCCGCGAACGTGGATTTGATTATGGCCAACGCCACCGCGCCCCTCCAGGCCGCCGCTGCCGCTACCACGGACATCCCCGTCCTGGGCACCTCTATTACCGAGTACGGCGTGGCTCTGGGGATTGACAACTTCTCCGGCACAGTGGGCTCCAATGTGTCCGGCACCTCCGACCTGGCCCCTCTGGAGCAGCAGGCGGCTATGGTTCAGGAGTGGTTCCCCGACGCCCGGAACGTGGGTCTGCTGTACTGCTCCGGCGAGCCCAACAGCAAGTACCAGGTGGACACCGTCCAGGGGTATCTGGAGGAACTGGGCTACGCCTGCACCCAGTATCCCTTTGCGGACACCAATGACATGGCTTCCGTGACCCAGACCGCCGCCGGTAGCAGCGACGTCATCTACGTCCCCACCGACAACACCGTTGCTAACAATACCGGCGTTGTGGACAACATCTGCCGTCCCCTGGGCATCCCCATCATTGCCGGCGAAGAGGGCATCTGCGGCGGCTGCGGCGTGGCGACCCTGTCCATCAGCTACTACGACATCGGCTACAAGACCGGCGAGATGGCTGCGAAGATTCTCACCGGCGAGGCGGACATTTCCGCCATGCCCATCGAGTACGCGCCCCAGTTCACCAAGAAGTACAACGAGACCATCTGCTCCGGCCTGGACCTCACCCCGCTGGAGGGCTACGAGCCCATCGCCCCGGCGGAATAATGTAATGTATTGATAATTTCCAGAAAAACAGCGAAAAAGGCAGGCCCCTTTTTCGCTGTTTTCCGGTATATTGTTTATACTATAGATATCGAAAAGCATTTGAGGAGGAAGTCATGCTCAATTTTATCAACGCACTGCCCGGCGCGGTGTCCCAGGGCCTGATCTGGGGCATTATGGCAACCGGCGTGTATATTACCTATCAGCTGCTGGATATCGCGGACCTGTCGGTGGACGGCTCCTTCTGTACCGGCGCGTCGGTGTTTGTGGTACTCTTCACCGGCGGGGCCAATGTGTGGCTGTCCATGCTGCTTGCGCTGCTGGCGGGTATGCTGGCGGGACTGGTCACGGGGATCCTCCACACCTTCTGCGGCATCCCCGCTATTCTCTCCGGCATCCTCACCCAGCTGGGGCTGTACTCCGTCAACCTGGCCATTATGGATATGAAGTCCACCGCCGCCATCAGCATTACCAACAGCGAGACGCTGGACCAGCTGCTGGTGTCCCTGCGGTTTGTCCAGGACGTGGCAAAGGGGGAACGCCCCATCTTCCGCCATCCGATCTTTGTGGCAGGCCTCTTTACTGCGGCGTTGATTGCCGTCATGTACTGGTTTTTCGGCACAGAGCTGGGCGCGGCGCTCCGGGCCACCGGCTCCAATCCCAATATGGCCCGCGCCCAGGGCATCAACACCGATTTTACCAAAGTCCTGGGCCTGATGCTCTCTAACGGCATCGTGGCCCTGAGCGGCGCGCTGCTGGCCCAGTACAACAGCGCCAGCGAGATCAACATGGGCCGCGGCGCAATTGTGATTGGCCTGGCGGCGGTCATCATCGGCCAGGTGCTGTTCGGGAGGATTTTCCGTAATTTTGCACTGAAACTGCTGGCGGTGTCCTTCGGAGCCATCATCTATTATATCGTGATCCAGGCGGTGCTGTCCATGGGGCTGAACCCCAATTACCTGAAGCTGCTGTCGGCGGCGGTGGTGGCGGTCTTCCTGTCCGTCCCCTACTGGAAGGGCAGATACGTCCCTGGAAAAGTCAGGACAGGAGGCGCGGGCCATGCTTGAGATCAAAGAGATTTGGAAAACCTTCAACCCCGGCACGGTCAACGAAAAGCAGGCCCTGCGGGGCGTGAGCCTGACGCTGGCCGACGGTGATTTCGTAACCGTCATCGGCGGCAACGGCGCGGGCAAATCCACCATGCTCAACGCGGTGGCAGGTACCTGGACCGTGGACGCGGGCGCCATCTCCATCGGCGGGACGGACGTGACCCGTCTGCCGGAGTTCAAGCGGGCGGCGTTTATAGGCCGGGTCTTCCAGGACCCTATGCTGGGTACCGCGCCGTCTATGCAGATCATTGAGAATCTGGCTCTGGCGGCCCGCCGCGGACAGCGGCGGGGGCTGGGCTGGGGCGTGGCGAAGGCGGAGAAGAGCGGGTATCAAGAGATGCTGCGGAAACTGGACCTGGGTCTGGAGGACCGTCTGACCAGCAAGGTGGGACTGCTGTCCGGCGGACAGCGGCAGGCGTTGACCCTGCTGATGGCGTCGCTGCGGAAGCCGCGTCTGCTGCTGCTGGATGAGCACACCGCCGCCCTGGACCCGAAGACGGCGGAAAAGGTGCTGGATCTGTCTGACCGGATAGTGGAGGAGAGCCATCTGACGACGATGATGGTGACGCACAACATGAAGGATGCCATTGCCCACGGCAACCGGCTGATTATGATGTATGACGGCAGGATCGTGGTTGACGTTTCGGGAGAGGAAAAGAAAAAGCTGACCGTACCGCAGCTGCTGGAGCTGTTTGGCAAGGCCAGCGGGTCCGACGAGGCGGACGACAAGCTGCTGCTGTCGTGACGCTACCGCGGCGCCGTCCTGGAGGGCGGCGCCGTTTTTTTACGGCCCGCCCTGGTTTTTGTGAAAAAAACACAAAAAAGCTTTGTGAAATTTGTTACAGAGAGCGCCGGGAAATTGACAAAAATGTCTGGACAGATGTGAAGAAATCATGTATATTCTATTAAGGACACAATTCGGAAATGTCCTTAATTTAGGGACTTGTTCAGGATGTGTCCGCAATATCAGGAAGGAGAAACCATCTATGAATGAAAGCGTAAACTATCTGGACCTGGCAAACAGCCCATTGATGTGGCTGGCTGCGGCAATCGCGGTTGGAATCGTGGTATTTCAATCCGTCCTCTTTTTCCGGAAGTCCCTGACGGCGGCAAAAGAGGCTGGGATCTCCCAGCAGCAGATCAACTCCGCAATCAAAAGCAGCGCAATTTCCTCCATCGGCCCCGCCGTCGTCATCCTGGTGACAATGATCTCCCTGATTGTCTCCATGGGCGCTCCCATATCCTGGATGCGGCTGTCCTTCATCGGCTCCGTCAACTACGAGGCCATGGCCGCCGGCTTCGGCGCACAAGCCATGGGGACCACGCTGGAGAATCTGGACCCGGTAGCCTTTTCCTGCGGCGTGTGGGTCATGATCTGCGGCTCCCTGGGCTGGCTGATCTTCACCTTCCTCTTTACGGATAAGATGGATAAGGTCAACCACCTGATGTCGCGAGGCAATGCCAAGATGGTCCCCCTCATCTCCGCCGGCGCGATGCTGGGCGCTTTTGCCAACCTGGGCAGCGGCAGCTTCTTCAACGCGGAAAATCAGTTCGCCTTCGGCGGCGCTCCGGCCATTGCCACCATCATCGGCTGCGGCCTGATGATGGTCCTGACCAAGCTGTCCAAGGACAAGAATATCGGCTGGCTGCGGGAGTGGGCCTTTGCCATCGCCATGTTCACCGGCATGTTCTGCGGCTATCTCTGGAACACGATGATGTAATAAGGAGGACAACATGAACAACGATTATTATTCCAAAACATATATGCCCAGCATTATCCGGTGGGGCAAGATCACCATGCTGCTGGGTATCCTCACCTGCTTCCTGCCCGCGCTGGTCATTTCCTTCGTATACGGCTACATGCCGCCGGTGTCCGCCATTATAGCCGGCACCATCTCCCAGATCAGCGTCAGCGGCGCGTTTTACATCGTCGAGCCTATTTCCTACTTCCCCATTCTGGGCATTCCCGGCACCTACCTGACCTTCCTCTCCGGCAACACCTCCAACATGCGTATTCCCTGCTCCTCCGTGGCCCAGGAAGCGGCTGGCGTGCAGCTGGGTACGGAGAAGGGTTCCATTATCTCCACCATCGGCATTGCCATGTCGATCCTCATCAACATTGCGATTCTGACCGTCGGCGCAATAGCGGGCAGCGCGATCCTGAACATTCTGCCGGAGGGCGTAAAGAGCGCGCTGAACTTCCTGCTCCCGGCCCTGTACGGCGCGGTGTTCGGACAGTTTGCCGTGTCCCGTCCGAAGCTGGCCGCAGTTGCGGTGGTCATCGCTTTCGGCATGAACTGGCTGCTGAAAAACGGCTTCCTGTTCTTCCTGCCCGGCACCCCCTCCTATGCGGTCACTCTGGTGGCAGTGTTCGGCTCCATCTTTATGGCCCGCATCCTCTATAAGAAGGAATTGGAAGACTAAAAATTACATAGAAAAGGAGGACACGCTATGCTGTCCAGAGAACGCCTGCAGGAGCGATTTATCGAGATGGTCAAAATCTACAGCCCCTCCAAAGGCGAAAAGGAGATGGCGGATTGGCTGGAGAACTGGCTCTCCGCCCGGAAGATTCCCTTCCAGTCCGACCGCGCGGGAGAACAGTACGGCGGCAATGGCCGGAATATCGTCGCCTGCCTGAATGGCGCCGGCGATGGGATTCCCCTGGGCTTCGGCGCGCATATGGACCAGATCGAGCCCTGCGCCAACGTCCAGCCCATTGTGGAGGGTTCCATCATCCGCACGGACGGGACCACGACCCTGGGCGGTGACGACAAGTCCGGCCTTGCCGCGATTCTGGAGGCGGTGGAGGATATTCTGGAGACAGACGCGCCCCACAGGGACATCTATCTGGTCTTCACCTGCTCGGAGGAGATCAGTATGCAGGGAACCAAGCACATGGACCTGCAGATGCTCCCCTGCTATGATCTGGTCATTGTGGACGCCACAGGCGACACCGGCGTCGTTGCCTACAAAGCCCCCGCAATGGAGGCCGTCTCCGTCACCTTCCACGGTCAGAAGGCCCACGCGGGCATTGCGCCGGAGAAGGGCGTGAACGCCATTGTGACGGCGTCGAAGGCGATTGCAGAGATGCGCATAGGCCGGATTGACCCGGAGACGACGTCCAACATAGGCCGGATTGAGGGCGGCGGAGCTACCAACGTGGTGACGGACGAGGTGACATTTACCGCGGAAATCCGTTCCCACAGTATGGAGAAGCTGGCGGCGGAGCTGGCCCATATGGAATCCTGCTGTGCTGCAGCGGCCCAGGAGATGGGCGCGTCCTACGACTTCCAGCACGAGCTGGCTTATCCGTCCCTCTCTCTGGATTTGGACTGCCCCCTGGTGCAGCTGACAAAGCAGGCGATGGAGGCGGAGGGTATCACGCCGGACCTGCAGGTCATCGGCGGCGGCAGCGACGCCAACATTCTGGCCGGACACGGCTACCGGAGCGTGATTCTGGGCCTGGGAATGCGGGACGTCCACACCGTAGAGGAGTCCCTGGATATGGACGAGGTGTGGAAGGCAGCCAAGGTTCTCCGGCGTATGATGGGATAAGGAGCGGCAGATATGGCGGATATCAATGAACTGAAACGGAGATGCCTGGCGGAGATCGACGCCCGCCGGGAGGAGATTATCGCTCTGGGGGAGGACGTATACAAGACCCCTGAGTTGGGCTTCAAGGAGTTCAAGACCACGGCGCGGGTAGCGGAGGCTTTCCGTGCCGCAGGGCTGGAGCCGGAGACAGAGATCGCCTACACCGGCTGCAAGGTGTCCACGCCGGAGGCGGAGGGACCCCGCGTGGCTGTGATGGGCGAGCTGGACTGCATTGTGTGCGCGGAGCATCCGGACTGCGCTCCCAACGGGAACATCCACGCCTGCGGCCACAACGTACAGCTGGCCAACCTCTTCGGCAGCGCCGTGGGCATCCTGAAATCCGGGGTGATGGACCAGTTGTCCGGGGGTGTGGATTTCATCGCCATCCCCTCTGAGGAGTGCGCGGACTTCGAGTACCGGGACGGCCTCATCGACAAAGGGGAGATCGCCTTTTACGGCGGCAAGCCGGAGTATCTGCGCCGGGGCGGACTGGACAAGGTGGACATAGTCCTCCAGTGCCATATGCTGGAGATGGCGGAAAAGGGCAAGCTCTGCACCGTCAGCACGGACACCAACGGGTTCATTGCCAAGACGGTGCGCTTCATCGGCGTGGGGTCCCACGCAGGCTTTGCGCCCTCCGAGGGCGTCAACGCCCTGAACATGGCTCAGCTGGCGCTGAACAACATCCACGCGCTGCGGGAGACGTTCCGGGATGAGGACAAGGTCCGGGTGAGCGCCATTATCACCGAGGGCGGCGGCCTGGTGAACGTGGTTCCCTCGTCGGTGCGGATGGAGATTATGGTGCGGGCCTTCAGCCTGGAGGCCATGATGGACGCCAGCCGCAAGGTGGACCGTGCGATGAAAGCGGGTGCGCTGGCCATCGGCGGCAAGGTGGAGATCAACCAGAAGATCGGCTACATGCCTTTGAAGGCGGACCGGCGCCTGTCCCGGCTGTACCGGTCGAATATGATCGCCTTCGGCGGCGCGGACGAGGACTCCTTTGTGGAGGTGTACCAGACGGCAGGTTCGACAGACCTGGGAGACCTCTCCCAGCTGATGCCCTGTATGCATGTCTGGGCGGGCGGCGTCACCGGCGGACTGCACACGAAGGACTACCGTCTGGCGGACCCGGAGACAGCCTATATTCTTCCCGCCAAGATGCTGGCCCTGACGGTGATCGACCTGCTGTACAACGGCGCGGAAGAGGCGAAGAGCATAGTCGCGGCGTATAAGCCCGCATTTACCAAGGAGAGCTATCTGGAATTTATCAAAGCACATTCCAGGGTTGATTTGTTCGACGGTTCTGCGTTATAATAAGGGAGACGCCGCACAGACGTGCGGCGTCTCCCTTATTATAAACCGAAACAGTCTGGACAGGAGGGCAGTATGGAAAAAGAGCGAGCGAAGGGCAGAGGAGGCGGAAAGAAAATAACTGTCGGCGTCGTGGGGCCAGGCTCCTCCTGCAGCGTCGTGGAGCGGAGCCTCTACGACATTGACAGGGACCTGGACGTCAAGTGCTATGTCCGGGAGCAGGTGAACGCCTGCGGAGAGGTCATGGACGAATGCGAGCAGGCCAGCGATGTGGTGCTGTTTACAGGCTGCGCCATTGAGGGGTATGTCCGGGAGATTCGGGAGATGCAGCGGCCCTATACATCGGTGGAGCGGTCCGCCCTCTCGCTGGCCAACGCCTTTCTGGAGATGCAGCGGCAGAATATTGAGCTGGACGCCTTCAGCATCGACATTGTGGAACACCAGGTGATTGAGGACATGCTGGACGTCTTCCATCTTCTGGCCCGGAATATCTACTCCAGTTCCTTCCAGCCTGGGGTGGAGGAGCGGGACTATGTGGACTGGCACATCAGCCTGCAAAAAGCCGGGAAGACCAACGTGGCCCTGACGTCCATGGCCTGGGTGCACCAGACGCTGCGGGACCAGGGGTATCTGACCATCTATCTGGGTCCCACACGGGCGATGGTGCGGCTGGCGTTGGAGCGTCTGCGCAATGCCTACGTTCTCAGCGAGGCGGTATATGCGCAGATTGCCGTCGCGGTGCTGCAGCTGACCAACTACGGACGCAATCCGGACAACTACTATGCCAGCTTCATCAGCCGGGCGGAGATTGAGAAAGAGATCGTGCGGTATGTGGAGCTTCTGCAGGGGGCGTTTTTTGCCTTTGGGGAGCGGGAATATATTATTTTCTGCAACGCGGGCATTGTGCGGGAGAACGCCAACCAGCTGCTCCGCCTGCAGGGTCGGGTACGGGAGCACGGCATACAGCTGAATGTGGGGATTGGCATGGGGGTCACGGCCAACAAGGCGGAGATGAATGCGCGGGAGGCTCTGGACTACACCCTCAAGCGGGGCAGGCAGGAGATTTACTGGATCGATCAGGCCCGTACGCTGCAGGGACCCATCGGCCAGGACCGGCAGCTGAAATACGAGCTGATCTCCTCGGACCCGCGGGTGCTGGAGATTACCCGCCGGAGCGGGCTGAGCGTAGCGTCGGTACAGAAGATAATCGCAGTGGCGGAGGCGCGGCAGAGCTTCGTATTTGACGCCCATGAGCTGGCGCAGTGCCTGGAGGTCACGGTGCGCAGTGCGCGGCGGATTATGAACCGGGTTATGGAGTCGGGGCTGGGGAGCGTCCACGCAAAGGAGTCCCCGGTCAATGGAGGCCGGCCTAAAACGCTGGTGGAATTCCACTTCCAGATGTAAAAAAGGGTCCCCAGAGAGGCCAATGCCGTTAATTCAAGCGGAAATGGCAGATTTTGCCTGAATACATAAATTTTTTATCTTTGCATATTCGAAATTTGCGTGGAGGTCCGTATAGATGAAAA
>Ga0137309_101097_pt1 | contig 19179 bp, 21 predicted proteins | sample NAcewiD2O_June_FD_97179 | JGI IMG/M metagenome (GOLD analysis project Ga0137309, IMG submission 97179) | Mouse cecal microbial communities from Vienna, Austria - N-Acetylneuraminic amended D2O_June | ecosystem: Host-associated > Mammals > Digestive system > Large intestine > Cecum | place... | reverse complement strand
CCCACGGACAAATCTATGCCCCCGGAAATAATGACAAAGGTCATGCCCAGGGCAATGATGCCAATGCCCGCGTTGCCCCGCAGCAGGGAAATCCAGTTTCCCACCCAGCCCTGGAACCACTCGCCCGGGTTGCTGAAATCGGCGTTCATGCTGAAAGCCACGGTCTGCACAATGACCATGACCAGCAGGGCAATGCCCGTGCTGAACAGCGGATTGCTCCGCCACATATCCCGTATTTTTACCAGGGCGCCCCTCACGCCCGGCTGTTTGCTCTCTGCCTTATCCATTCACGGCAGCCTCCTCTCTGATTTCCCCGGCAGCCTGCCCGCCGCTGGCGCCGCCAGTGGCCAGGCGCATGATTTCCTGCTCGGTGATTTCCCCGGCCTTCAATTCCGCCTGCACCCGGCCATGGTACAGCACCAGCACCCTGTCGCACAGGCGGACAATTTCCTGGGCCTCGCTGGAGAGCACCACCACTGCCACGCCCTGTCCGGCCAGCCCTAAAATGGTGTCGTAAATATCCTCCTTGGCGCCCACATCCACGCCCTGGGTGGGGTTGTCAAAAATCAGCACCTTGGGCCCGGCGTTCAGCCACTTGGCCAGCACCACCTTCTGCTGGTTGCCGCCGGAGAGGCTGCCAATAGGCTCCTGCTCCCCGCCCATTTTGATGCGCAGCCCCTCTGCCTGCCGGCGGAAGTCCTGCCGCACCCGCTTCCAGTCCAGAAAGCCCTGGCGGCTCTGCCGGGGCCAGGTGACGATAGAGCCGTTCTCCAGGATGTTCATATCCTTGATGATGCCGTTCTCCTTCCGGTCCCTGGGCACATAGCCTATGCCCAGGCTCACTGCCTGGCTGGTGCTCTTTACTGTGACAGGGCGGCCCTCCAGATACAGCTGGCCCTGGTACCTGCCCCCGCTGCCGAACACGGCCTGGAACAGCTCGCTGCGCCCATCGCCCAAGAGGCCCGTAAAGCCCAGCACCTCCCCGGCCCGAAGGCTGAAGCTCACGTCCGCGAAGCGCCGCCCCTGGCTGAGATTCTCTGCCCGCAGCACCTCAGCCCCCAGCTCCCGCTCCCGCCGGAGGGACTCGGTGCGCACTTCATGGCCCACCATGTGCCGGGCCAGCTGGTCCACATTGGTGTCCGCCACATCCCCGGCAGCCACCATGGCCCCGTCCCGCAGCACGGTATACCGGGTGCACACGGCCATAACCTCCTTGAGCTTGTGGGAGATGAACACCATAGCCACCCCCTGGCTCTGCAGGGTGCGCATCATGTCAAACACCCGCTCAATTTCCGGGTCTGTCAGGGAGGTGGTGGGCTCGTCCATAATGATAATGGAGGCCTCCATCAGAAGGGCCCGGGCAATCTCCACAATCTGCTTGTAAGAGGCGTCCAAGTCCCGGACCATGGCCCGGGGCTCCAGGTCCACGCCCATGCGGCCGAAGACCTCCTGGCAGCGGGCGCACATGGTCTTGACGTCCAGCAGGCCGGTCTTGGTTTTCAGCTCCCGGCCAATGTACATGTTCTCGAAAATGGCCAAATCGTTCACCAGGTTCAGCTCCTGGTGGATAAAGGCAATCCCCGCGTCCAGGGACTCTGCCGGAGAGCGGAACCGGACCTCTGCCCCGTCCAGCAGGATTTTGCCCTGGTCCGCGGGCAGCACCCCGCCCAGGATGTTCATCAGGGTGGATTTCCCCGCGCCGTTCTCCCCCAGCAGGGCGCAGATTTCGCCGCCGCTGACAGTAAAATCAATGTCCCGCAGAACGTCGTTGGCCCCAAAGGACTTATAAATATTGCGCATTTCCAGCGTCATAAGCCAATCTTCCTTCCGCCCGATTTTGGAAAAAGGCTATGACGGTTCGCCATAGCCTTTTTCACCCAGCTGCCCAAAAGGCAGCCGCCTCATGGATAGGGAGCACCCGCAGGCGCTGAGCCCATCCGATATTTTGCTGTACTTCACAGTGAGCCAAACGGAAAGTTTTTGAAGGGCCTTAGACTTCACCTTCGGTGAAGCCTTGGAAACATTTTTTCAAAAAGTTTCTCCTGGCAGGGTTTGGGGCGACTTGGCGAAGCCAATGTCAGGAGTCCCCAAGGTCTTTCGGCGTTCGCTGCGCGAAGCCGCCGGAGCCGGCGACCTGAGCCAACGGAGGCCCCCCAATACTAACGCCCTTCTATCGCCATTTTCCTTTGGAAAATGACGATATTTGCGCTCACCGCGTTCGCTTGTCTGACGGCGTTTTTGGCGCTGGCGCGCAAGACCTTGGGGCCTCCTGCCAGGGCTCCGCCCTGGACCCCTTTTCCGCCTTTAGGCGGTGCTGGGAGAAAGCCCCTGCCACGAGCCGTTAGGCTGCGCCAATGTCTACGCCGTCAGGCGGATATGCTTAGTAGGGAGATTTCTCGTCCAGATAGTCAGCGCAGTTCTCCCTGTCCACCACAGTGGTGGGGATAATCTTCTCCTGGTCCACGGTCTCGCCCTTGAGCAGGGCAACAGCCATGTCCACAGCGTCCTTGACCATGTCGGGGCTGTACAGAGCGGACTGAATCCAGATTTCCTCGTTCTCGGGCATCATGTTGAAATACTCCTGGCACCCACCGCCGCCGGTGACTACCTTGATGTCCGTGCGCTTGGCCTCAGAAATGGCCTGCAGCACGCCAATGGAGGTCTCGTCGTCCATGGAGAACACAGCGTCAATCTGGCTGTTGCCCTGCAGAACGTCAGCAAAGTCCTTCAGGCCAGCCTCACGGGTGAACGCGGTCTCCCGGTAAATCAGCTCCATATCAGGGGCGATTTCCTTGATTTTCTCCTCAAAGCCCTGCTTGCGCAGCTCGGACACAGAGCCGGAAGAGGGAACCTCCAGCACAACCACCTTGCCGGTGGTGCCAATCTTGTCCACAATGTACTGGGCGCTCTGGGTGCCCATATCCACATTGTCACCGGCCACGTGGTACACGCCGTCCACATCAATGACGATATCGAAGTTCACCACCGGGATGCCGGCGTCAACCAGCTCCTTGATGGGGTCCTCCATGCCCTCCCACTGGGGGAAGGCCACAACAGCCTGGGCGCCCCAGGTCTTCAGCTCGTCAATCTGGTTGGTCATTTCCTCAGCGTTGTTGCTGGTGAGCAGGCGGTACTCCACAGTATCCTCCAGCTCCTTGCAGCGCTCCTCGGCGTAATAGGCCACACCGGCCACCCAGCCGTGGGTCACGGCAGGAGCCAGAATGCCCACCTTGAACTTCTCGCCGGAAGCGGTCTCGGAAGACTCTGCCTCGCTGGACGAGTCCTCAGCGCTGGACTCCGAGCTGGACTCGGAAGATTCAGGCTGAGAGGTCTCGCTGCTGGGATTGCTGGAGCTGGAACCGCCGTCGCCGCAGGCGGCGAAGCAGGTGCAGAGCAGTGCAACTGCCAGCAGCAGTGCAAGTACTTTCTTCATGTTGGTTTTCCTCCTTGAAAATAGAACCTCGAATTGGGTTTTTCATGGGCCCAACGCAGCCCATGTGTGGTATATTATAGCAAATGGCACTGGAAATTTCAAGGGATATTCCATAAAATAATCCCAGCGGCAAGGGGGCACAAAAACAATGAAAAGAATTTTCGCAAAATGTCTAAAATGTCTTTTTTTCTCTGGGGATTTGCGGTATAATAGGGATGTCATCCGGCGGCCGGACAAATATCCCTGCCCAAGCCGCCTATCATATTTATAAGGAGTGTTTCCTATGGCCAAAATTATCGGCAGGCCCGCTCTTCCCAACATGCCCTGGCAGGATAAGCCCGCAGGCTTCGACAAGCCCGTCTGGCGTTATGACCAGAACCCCATCATTCAGAGGGACGCCATCCCCACCTCCAACAGCATTTTCAACTCTGCTGTGGTGGTGTTTGGCGACGCCTACGCCGGGGTGTTCCGCTGCGACAACCGGGGCGTGGAGATGGACATCTTCGCCGGGTTCTCCAAGGACGGCATCCACTGGGACATCAACCCCGACCCCATCGTCTTTGAGGGCGAGAAGGATGTAGTCCGCAAGGAGTACCGCTATGACCCCCGGGTGTGCTATATGGACGGCAAGTACTACATCACCTGGTGCAATGGCTATCATGGCCCCACCATCGGCATAGGCTGGACCGAGGACTTTAAGACCTTCCACCAGATGGAGAACGCTTTCCTGCCCTATAACCGCAACGGCGTGCTCTTCCCCCGGAAGATAAACGGCAATTACGCCATGGTCAGCCGCCCCAGCGACACAGGCCACACCCCCTTTGGCGACATTTTCTACAGCGAGAGCCCGGACCTCTGCTATTGGGGCAAGCACCGCTGGCTCTTCGGCACAGCCAACGGCTGGCAGAGCAAGAAGGTTGGCCCTGGCCCCACCCCCATTGAGACGGACGAGGGCTGGCTGATGATTTACCACGGTGTGCTCAACTCCTGCAATGGCTTTGTGTACCGGTTCGGCACAGCCCTGCTGGACATTGACCGCCCCTGGATTGTGAAGGAGCGGGGCCGCTTCTATGTGTTCGGGCCTGAGGTGGACTATGAGCTCACCGGCGATGTGCCCAACGTAACCTTCCCCTGCGCCACCCTCACCGACCCGGAGACCGGGCGCATCACCATCTACTATGGCGCGGCGGACACTGTGACCGGTTTGGCCTTTACCACTGTGGACGAGCTGTTCTCCTATATGCGCAAGTATCCCATGGAAGTGGGCGACCAGGAGAACAAATAGTTTTCAGAGAGACCCGGCCCGAAATATTTGTTCGATTTTCCTTGACATTTTTTTCGCTTCATGGTACACTCTGCTATTAGAACAACTGTTCTAATTTGTATAGAAGGAGCTGTATCCTATGAGCAAAACCAATCCCTGCCGGAACTACCGATATGAAACCGAGCATTTCATCCTGCGCCAAGTCCATTCTGAGGACGCGCCCGCCCTGATGGCCTGTTACTCCGACCCAGAGGCCGTGGCCAGAATGAACGACGATAACTGCCTGCGGGGCTTCCTCTGCCAGACGGAGGAGGACCTGCGGGCTTATATCGCTGTATGGCAAAGCGAGGATTACGCCCGCCCGGCGGTCATTGATAAAAGCACTGGGGAAGCAGTGGGCACCCTGGAAATTTTCGGCGGCGGGATTGGGGTTCTGCGGGTGGATTTGCCCACAAGGTACGAGTCCCCAGCTGTGCTTCAAGAGCTGTACACCTTGGCCATGGAGAAGTTCCCGGCGGATTTCCCCATGGGCGCCATGGTGACAAAAGCGCCTGCCGGGGCCCCCGCCCGGCGGGCGGTGCTGAAAGAGCTGGGCTTTGCCGGGCCGGAGGAGTTCCGGGGGTATGGGGACTATTACCGGCTGGACTGCCGGAAGCTGGGCATTGCCTATTGCGGGCTGGCCTGCTGCCTGTGCAGTGAGAACCAGAGCTGTCCCGGCTGCGGGCAGGCGGAGACCCCCTGCTTTGAGACCTGCGAGAACTTCCCCTGCGCGCGGGAAAAGGGCCTGGCCGGGTGCTGGGAGTGTGAAGAGTTCCCCTGCGGGAAGGGGATGCACGGAAGCAATCCCCGGGCCCGGGCCTTTGTGGAATTTGCCAGGGAGTACGGGCCGGAGAAGCTGATAGAATGCCTGGAGCGGAACCACCGGGCAGGGGTGGCCTATCATTACCCTGGCAAGCTGACAGGGGATTATGATGGGCGAAGCCGGGAGGAGATTTTTGAGCTGCTGCTGAACGGAAGGCGGGAAAAATAAAAGACAAAGCCTAACGGCTCGGGGCAGAACCTATCGCCAAGCAGACAGCAAAAGGCGGAAACGCGGTCCAGGGGCGCATGGCCCCTGGCAGGGGGTTGGGGACAGAGTCCCCAAGGTCTTGCCCTAAGCGCTGCCATAAGAGCGCGCCAACCAAGAGCGGAAGAAAGTCAGGGCGGCGCTCACCAGAACCTCTGCGAGGCAGTGCGTCCAACGGCAAAGACAAGTTAGTCAGTGGCACAATTTAGCGCCGCCCACCATCCCGAACAGCGCAAATCCGTTGACTTGGGGAGCCGAAAGGTTCCCCAAGTCACGGAGAGAGGCGGACTGGCCTTCCGAAGCGTTGGGCCCTGGACTGAACCGTCAGCTCCCGTTTTCTGAGACAGCGGCAGTGTAAGGGAACGCCTAGGGCCGCCACGCTCCCGCTGACGGTCTGCGGCTCTCTGTGAGTTGGGAAACGGGACGTTTCCCAACTCAACAGATTCGCGCGGCTGGCATCTTTGGCGGCGCTATCTTTGTGCCACTGACCAACCTCTCCTTGCCGACTGACGCGCTGCCCCGGAATTGTTTTGGTGAGCGCCGCCCCAGACGGTATTCTGGTCTTGCTTCTCTTGGGGGACTTGCTTTGCCGTTAGGCTTCGACCTTGGGGACTTTGTCCCCAAACCCCTACCACCTTTTGAAAAAGGTGGACGAAAACTTCCCCGCCGTAAACCCAACCCTTGTACTCCGCCGTCAGGCTCTCCCCACCCTCTCCTCCCCCAACAAAATAGTAAAGGATGATGCAAATGCGCGAAAAAGCGCTGGCCCTGTTAAAACACTGGAACCACAGCGAGGCCCTAATCAAACACGGCCTCCAGGTAGAATCTATCATGCGCCACTACGCCCAAGCCGCCGGGGAAGACCCGGAATACTGGGGCTGCGTGGGCCTTCTTCACGATGTGGACTATGAAAAGTACCCAGACGAGCACTGCAAAAAGGCTGTGGAAATCCTCCAGGACGCCGGATACGACGAGGCCTTCATTCACGCGGTGGTCAGCCACGGCTTTGGCCTGTGCAGCGATGTGGAGCCCCAGCTCTACATGGAGAAAGTGCTTTTCACCATTGACGAGCTCAGCGGGCTTATCAACGCCGCGGCCATTATGCGCCCCTCCAAATCTGTCACTGATTTGGAAGTGAAAAGCGTGAAGAAGAAGTTTAAGGATAAGAAGTTCGCCGCCGGGGTGGACCGCCAGATTATTCTGGACGGCTGCCAGCGCCTGGGCGCGGAGCTGGACGATGTGATTGAGCAGTGCATTTTGGGGATGCGGGCCAATCATCAGGAGATTGGCCTGTGAGGAGGACTGTGTATGCCCAGTGACAGCCGCTTCGCCGTGCTGATTGACGCGGACAATGTGTCCGTCCGGTACATCAAGCTGATTTTGGACGAGATTTCCAAGGACGGCATCGCCACCTACAAGCGCATTTACGGCGACTGGACCAACCCGGCCCTGGTCTCCTGGAAGTCCGCCCTGCTGGACAATTCCGTGATTCCCATTCAGCAGTACAGCTACACCACCGGCAAAAACGCCACAGACTCCGCCATGATTATTGACGCCATGGACATCCTCTACTCCGGCCAGGTGGAGGGCTTCTGCCTGGTGTCCTCTGACAGCGACTTCACCCGCCTGGCCGCCCGCCTGCGGGAATCGGGCATGACTGTGGTGGGCATGGGTGAGAGCAAGACCCCCAACTCCTTCATCGCCGCCTGCAACCGGTTTTTGTATCTGGACATCCTCTCCGCCGCTGACGAGGACGAGCCGGACGAGCCCCCCAAGCCCGAGGCCTCCCCCAAAAAGTCCGCGGCCCAGAAGAAGTCCGCGGCCAAAAAGGCCGCGCCCGCCAAAGCCGCCAAGGCCAAGGAGGAGCCCCGGGAAGAGCCCAAGACCAGCCTGCGCACCATCCGCCGGGCCCTGCGCAGCATTGTGCGGGAGAACTCGGACGAGGACGAGTGGATTATCATCGGCAAGGTGGGGAACATCCTGATAAAGCGCTATCCTGACTTTGATGTGCGCAACTTCGGATTCTCCAAGCTGACCCCCTTCCTGGACTCCTTGGAGATGTTTGAGATTAAGTCCGAGCGCAAGGACAACAACAGCTCGCCCCAGATGTATGTGCGGCTGAAAGGCTGAGCCTTCTCCGGCGCGTTTCAGAACTTGTCTTCACAGCGGGGAATGAAATCATCGCTACTCCGCTTTCGCTCGTGGGTAGGGCGTTTCCACATCGGTCAATCCCGCTAGGTAATCCATACTGGTATCCAGCGCCTGCGCAATACGCCGGCACTGTTCAAAGGATAAAAAGCGTTTCCCGGTCTCAATTTTTGAGTAGTCACTTTGGTCTATTCCGGTAAGCATCTGCATTTTTGTTTGAGTATAGCCCCGCTTTATGCGGAGTTCCTTAAGTCGTGTCACAATCATCACCAAATATATTATGGCGATTTGACCTATTGACATTAGGGGCAAATTGACCTATCATTGATTTGGAGGTGATAAAATGCCGGACTATCGGGAAATTTATCTGATTATGGCAAGAGAAACAGAAAAGGCCATCAACATTCTTATTGACGCCCAGAAAAGCTGTGAGGAACTGTACATCAGCACAGAAGAGCCAAGACTTGAGCGGTTGTTCTCAATGGAGAAAGCCGCAGATGAATCGAACAGCTTCTGAATTGCCCCATGGAGTGGAGAGGCAGGCGGCTTTCATGGCAGAGCTGGAACGCCTCATTGAGAACAGTTGACGAAAAAAGCCTCCCGTATCAACCGATACAGGAGGCCTTCTTATTTTCTATTTCTCCAGCAGCGCCTCAAAGGCCAGCCGCTGGGTGCCGTCCTCCACACGGATAATGCCCCGGTACTCTAAGCCGTTCTTGGCCATCACCCGCTGCATGGGCTGGTTATCCCGGTGGGTGTCCCCCCGGAGGATGGCCACGCCCCGCTCTTTCGCCTGGCGCTTCAGCTCGTCAAAGAGCATCCCGGCCAGGCCCCGGCCCTTGGCGCTGTCCGCCACTGCCATCCGGTGAAGGAAGCCGTACTCCCCCTCCCCCAGCCAGCGGCCCTGCTCCATCACCCGGTAGGTGGGCTCCTCTCCAAAGCCCAGGCAGGCATAGGCCAACACCTGGCCGTTCTCGGTAATCACAAAGCCCCTGTCCTCTGCAATGTCCTTGGCCGCGTCCGAGGCGTCCGGGTACCCGTCCTGCCACTGCTCCACCCCCGCGGCCCGAAGGGCGGCCCGGGCCTGGTCATACAGCCCGCCAATGGCCTGGGCGTCCTCTGGCCTTGCTTTACGAAGCTCCAGCATGGTTACAATACCTCCACCTTCAATTCATCTTCCCGCGCTGAAATGGCAATGCCGCTGACAGCGCCCTCGCCCCGCTCTACCAGCAGGGAGGCCAGCTTATCCTCCACCTCCCGGCGGATGCGGCTGCGCAAATCTCTTGCCCCAGAACGTCCACCCACAGACTGCCTTGCCAACAGGTCGCAGGCACTCTGGTCATACCGGAAAGCAATGCCCTTTTCTTTCAGGGAGCCCACGTATTCCTCCAGCATTAGCCCGGCGATTTTCCGGAAGTCCGCCTCATCCAGGGGCCGGAAGATGACCACCTCGTCAATGCGGCTCAAAAACTCTGGCCGCAGGAACTCGCCCAGGGCCTTTTCCGCCTTTTCCCGGCTCATATCCTCCTGGGTTTTTGCAAAGCCCAGGGCGCTCTCCCGGCGCTCGCTGCCCGCGTTGGAGGTCATAATAATGACCGTGTTCTCAAAGTTCACAGTTCTGCCGTGGGCATCCGTGACCCGGCCCTCGTCCAGAATCTGCAGCAGAATGTTCATCACATCCGGGTGGGCCTTCTCGATTTCATCAAACAGCAGCACTGAGTAGGGCCTGCGCCGGACCTTCTCTGTCAGCTGCCCGGCCTCGTCATAGCCCACATAGCCTGGGGGCGAGCCAATCAGCCGGGAGACCGAGTGCTTCTCCATAAACTCGGACATATCCAGGCGAATCATGGTCTCCGGCGTGTCGAACAGCTCCTCGGACAGCACCCGCACCAGTTCGGTCTTACCAGTGCCGGTGGGCCCCACGAAGATAAACGAGGCGGGCCGCCTTCTGGGGCTGATTTGCACCCGGCTGCGGCGCACAGCAGCGGACACCGCCTTTACGGCCTCCTCCTGGCCGATAATCCGCCGGGAGAGCACCTCCTCCAGGCCAGCCAGCTTCTGCAAATCCCCGGCCTCGATTTTCGCCGCCGGGATGCCCGTCCACAGCTCTACCACGTCTGCCAAATCCCGCTCCTCCACCTGGGAGAAGACCCCTTCTGTGCGCAGTTTGTCCAGGCCCTCCTCCAGGGTGGCGATGCGATAGTGGGTCTTGGCCAGCTCCTCATAGTCCACAGAGTGGTGGCCCGCCGGGTTGGACAAATCCTGCTCCCGCACCCGCTCCCGGTTCAAATCCAGCTCCAGCTTATCATACTCCTCCAGCCGCTTGTTCCGCAGGGCCGCGCTGGTACAGGCCTCGTCCAGCAAATCAATGGCCTTATCCGGCAGGTACCGGTCGTTGATGTACCGCTCTGCCAGCACCACCAGCCGCCGGGCCACCTGCTCTGAGACAGTCACCCGGTGGTATTTCTCATAATAGCCCTTGATGCCCAGAATCACCTGGGCAGCCTCCTCCAAAGAGGGCTCGTTCACAGTAACAGGCTGGAAGCGCCGCTCCAGGGCAGCGTCCTTCTCAATATACTTGCGGTACTCCTTGAAGGTAGTGGCCCCAATCACCTGAATCTCCCCCCGGGAGAGGGCGGGCTTCAGGATGTTGGCAGCGTTCATGCTGCCCTCCGCGTCCCCGGTGCCCACCAGGTTGTGAACCTCGTCAATAAAGAGAATCACGTTCCCGTCTGCCCGGACCTCCTCCACCAGGCCCTTGATTCTGCTCTCGAACTGGCCCCGGAACTGGGTGCCAGCCACCAGGGCTGTCAAATCCAGCAGCTGGACCTCCTTCTGCTGGAGCCGGACAGGCACATCCCCCTGGGCAATGCGCAGGGCAAGCCCCTCTGCCACAGCGGTTTTGCCCACGCCGGGCTCGCCAATCAGGCAGGGGTTGTTCTTGGTCCGGCGGGAGAGAATCTGCACCACCCGCTGAATCTCCTTCTCCCGGCCAATGATGCTGTCCAGCTCCCCGGCCCGGGCCCGGGCGGTCAAATCCGTGCAGTAATTCTGGATGTGCTTGCGCTTCTTCTTGTGGACATTCTCCCGGCGCTCCCGCACAGTCCGGGCCGGGAAGCCCCATCCCACGCTGCTGTCCTCCCCGCTGTCAGAGGCCCGCAGCATCTCGGCAGGCAGGGTGGCAGCCCCGCCAGGGGAGAAATCCGCCTCCCCTTCCTCCTCCTCCTGGGCGTCCATGCGCATCAGCTGGGTCATCTGCTCTGTGGCCTCCTGAAACTCCTCCTCCGTCATTCCGGTGGTGCGCTTCAGGGTGTCCATCATGTTGTCCATCAAATCATTGACCGGCTGGATTCCCAGCTCTTTGGCGCAGACAAAGCAGTACCCCTTCATGTCCTTGCTGTCCGCGGACTGGGACACAAACACTGTGGCAGGCCGCTTGCGGCATCTTGTACAAAGCATCATCATTGAGTATCCTCCTCCTGCGAGGCCGCGGCTGCGGCCCCACTATCCCGAGAAAGGGAACACGTGCCTGCCGTGTTCCCCCTGTAATATACGTTCATCATTCCGTCAGCAGTACAGCTTATGCCCAGCGCCTGCGCGCCGGGCCGCGGACCCTTTGCTGCGGAAGCCGCGCTGTGTACATTATACCACGCAGGCGCTGGCATTTCATTAACAACCTTTTAACTTTTCCCTTCTGCCCCTATTTTTTATTGGAAAAATAGGAAACTGCCTGAGAAAAAGGGCAGAGCCGGCCTTTTTCCACCCAATCAATCTGCCCCAGATAAGAGATTTCGCCCTCTGCCGCGAAAATGGCGCTGTTGTCCCTCATGGCGCAGATGGGCAGCTCCATGGAAATCTCCAGCAGGGCTGACACCAGCGCCTGGTCCTGGCCGTCAAAATGGGGCTTGACTGTAATATCAGCCAGGCCCAGGCCCTCATAAGGGACTGGGGACTCCTTGGTATCCAGAGAGCGCCTGGCCATGTTGATTGCCCCGGCGCTGACCCCCAGCACCACCCCTGTGGACTCCTGGATGGCCGCGCCCAGCCCCTTGTCCTGAATCAGCCGGAGCTGCCGCCCAGGATGGCCGCCCATCAGAAAGATACAGGAGGCCCCCTGTATCCATTTCACGGCAAGAGGGGCCTCTGTCCGGCAGTCAATCACATAACGCCGGGCAAAAGAGATGCCATAATCCAAAAACATCTGATACATACCAGCCGCGTCGCTGTCATTTCTCTCATAATCCTCTGGCCAGGCGCTTACAAAAACCAGGCTGTCCCGGCAGGCCAGGGCCTTGTCCAGCCGCCCGGCCACCTCAGGAGGGAAACAGCGGTCAGGAAACCCGCTGAAAAATCCTAATAGCCGATGCTCCATACCAGCTGCCTCCTATTCGTTTATTCGCTGGGAGTGTCCGTTCCGAGGAGTTTTTCGTGTTCCCCCGCCCTGCGGGCGGGGGAACACAGATGATTATCTCTGTGATTTGGACAATCCCTATTCGCTCCATGTGTTGTCTTCCTTTTTCTCCGCCTCCGGCGCTGTCCCCCGCAGAATCGCCCGGAATATCCGGAAATACCGCACCGCCGCGTAGACCATCATCACAGCGGTCAGGCCCAGCAGGATATGGGCCCACAGGTTGAAGGTGTCAGGCTTCATCAGCCCGGCCCCGTCCATAATCACAATCACCGCAATGGAGATATAAAACATCACAGTGGCTGCTTTCCCATACCACTTGGCCGCGCAGGGCCGCTTGTGCTTTTTCAGCAGCAGCCCCGCACAGCACAGCATGGAGAGCTCCTTCACAATAAACAGCAGCAAAAAGGGCCGGATTGCCGGAAAGCGCAGGGCAATGCACACTGCCACCACCCCCTGGGTCAGCTTGTCGGCAAAGGGGTCCAGGATTTTCCCCAGCTCGGTCACCTGGTCAAAACGCCTGGCCACCCATCCATCCAGCATGTCCGTCAGGCCGGAGAGCACCAGGGCCCCTGCCGCCGCCGCCACATGCCCGCTCAGATAAAAGGCCGCGAAAAAGGGCACAAGCAAAATCCGCGCCGCGGACATCAGGTTGGGTATGGTCAGTATTCGTTTCAGCTCTCTTTTCTCCTGGGCCATGCTCTGGCTGTCCTTTCTGTTCCCCATTCGGTTTCCCGTTTCTTTCCCTGTTATCTCCATGATATTGAGCTCCTTAGACAAACATCCCCTTCAAGGGATTCATCTCCACAAATATCCCCACAATCAGCGAATGGTCCAGCACCTGCCCCACCTGATACTGAGTATTCCCATCCAGCAGGGGCATAAACACCGTGACAACCGCCACCACTATCCACACGCTGAGCAGGGCCAGCAAAAAGCCGAAAATCCCCCCCAGCAGGCCGTCCAGATACCCCAGCATGGGGAACTTGAGCAGGCTGCCCACCAGGCTGGCCAAAAAGCGCACCACAATCATCAGCAGGCTGAACAGCACGATAACCGCCAGCACCTTGAGAAAGCTCACCATCACAGGGGCCAGATAGTCTGTCACCATGGCCGCCGCCTGGCCGCTTTGGGCTGTAATCTGCCCGCTGATGGACGAGGCGGTCACCCCGGCCTCCTCCAGGGCACGGAGCAGGAAATCCGGCAGGTTTGACAAAAACTGCTGAATCCCCTCTGTGGCGCTGCCCACCCCCATGGCGTCCAGCGTCTCGGTTATCTTCTCAATAATGGCGCCCCGGAACAGGTTGTCAAACAGCCACTGGGCCAGGGCCCCGCCCAGGGCGGAGGCCAGGCAGGCCGCAATCACCGAACCGAGAAAATGCACCACAGAGCGGATAAAGCCCCTGTGCACCCCAATCAGCACGCACACAAGGCACACGCCCACAATCACCGCGTCCAGCGCGTATCCCATTTCATTCCCTCCTTACCAAAGCGCCCAAAGCGTATCCCATGGCGCTGTACCTTGGATTATATCACAAACTCTGGGTTTCCACAAGGGGAAACCCCTTACAGTTCTCTTTCATTCTCCTGAGTTTGTCCTGAAGCAGCCCTAGCTCACGCTGACGCTGCGCACCTCGCTGACCCCCAGCACATAGGCCCTGCTCTCACTGGCCAGGGCAATGCTTTTGGCGTCCGCCCCCCCGTCGGCCCGGCCCAGCTCCATGCCAGTGGTATAGTCACAGAACACCACCTGGCCCCCGGCCAGCAGGCCCACCACCCCGCCAAAGGCGGAGATGGCCTCAATCCGCTGGGGCTGCTCTGCCCGCACCGGGTTGGATTCCCCCATGGGCTGGCCGCCGTCAATGGCGATCAGGGTGCTGGCCCCAGCGTGCTCATAGGCTGAGATGGACAGGAACGCCCGGCCCCCGCTGAGGCAGAAGGCAGTCAGCTGCCGCCCCTGATAGCTGAATTCCGTGAACTGATAGTCCTGAGAGCGGGCTGACAGCAGCGCCGCGTTCCCCACCCCATAGATGACCCCGTTCTCCCCCCAGCTGGCCCCAAGCAGCAGATTGTCCCGGGTCTCATACTGGGCAATGGGCTCTGTCTGGGTAAAGTCAAACACCGTCATCCGGGAGACCATCTCCCCCTTCTCACCGCACACAGTGCACACCACGCCAAAGGAGCCGTCATAGTTCAGGGCCAGGGCCGTGATGTAGTCATTGGCAAAGGGGTACTCATACTGCAGGCTGCCGTCCGGCATATAGACCTCCAGCTTAGAGGCCCCATGGCTGCCCTCCATGGCCAGGGCGAACTTGCCGCTGGGGGCAATGCAGCCAGTGATAATGTCGCTCCCGCTGATTCCCTGGGCCTGGATTCGCCCGCCGGAAATGGTCTGATATCCAGTGCTGCCCCCATTATACAGCAGGTACCGCCCCCCCGCTGCCCGGAGGAAGGGCTGGTTCAGGCTGTGGCGCAGGGAGAACTCCTCCTTGCCGTCCCCGTTGATGGCGGTCAGGGCCGTGTTGCTCAGCATCACCACAGAGCCCCCGCTGGCCAAGAAGTTGGACGCATACACATTGGCCCCTGTGATGGCCACAGGGTAGCCGTCGCCCCCCTGGGCGCCTTTCAGCTGGTAGACCGCCCAGGTTTTCAGGTTGTCCCAGGTAAGGTACTCCCGGTTCACCCACAGGGACAGGCCTATCACCACCAGCAGCAGCACCAGGGAGATGTGGTACACTGCCTTGGGCAGATGCCGCTGGGCCCTTTTCCGGGCATATTCCTCCTCACCCGGGCCCTCGTCATATTCATACTCAGCCATAGGCTTTTCTATGCTGGGCCCCTGGCCCTCAGGCTGGTAGTCTTTCAGCCGGATGACTTTGGTCTCCTGGTCTCTCTTGCTGTGCTTTGCCACTGTGCCGCCCCCTTGCTATCAGTAAAATACCCGGTTCAGATACAGCCCGCAGGCCGGGGCAGTGGGCCCTGCCGCGGCCCTGTCCCGGGCCCCTATTACCTGGGGGATGTCCTCAGGCGTAAGTCTGCCCTGCTGCACCCGCAGCAGGGTCCCGGCCATAATGCGCACCATGTTGTAGAGGAACCCGTCCGCCGCCACAGTGAACACCACCAAATCCCCCCGGCGCTCTACCTTGGCCTCTGTCACAGTGCGGGTGAAATCCCCCTGCTCCCGCCTGTCCAGGGTGCAGAAGGAGGTGAAATCGTGCCTGCCTATGTAGTGCCTGGCCGCCAAATCCAGCAGGCCCTCGTCCATGGGGTACCAGTAGTGCAGAGCCCGGCCCCGGAGGAAGGGCTCCCGCACCGGGTGATTCCATATTTCATAGCAGTACTCCTTGCCCTTGCAGCTGTACCTGGCGTGGAAATCCTCAGGCACCTCCCGGCAGCTTTTCACAGCCACATCCTCTGGCAGCCAGTGGTTCAGGGCAGCCAGCATCCGCTCTGGGGGAACAGCGCTCTCTGTCTTCAGGCTGACGCAGAACGCCCGGGCATGGACCCCAGTGTCCGTGCGGGAGCAGGCTTTCAAATCCTCTGAAAGGCCCGTGACCTTTTGGAGGGCTGTCTGAAAGACCTCCTGCACAGTAAGGGCGTTCTCCTGAATCTGCCAGCCGTGGTAGGCTGAGCCGTCATAGGTAATGGTAAAGAGCAGGTTGCGCATTCTGAATCCTCCCAAAAAAACAGACGTTATTTTTTTCGCCGCAGCTTCAAAGGGATGCCCCTTTTGTCCGCCGCGCCCTGGATTTCCTCTGCCACGGCCCGGCAAAGCCCGCCCGGCCCTCTGCCCGGGCCATGGCCGCCCGCAGTTCCGGCAGCTCCAGCAGGTTCACTGCCAGGAAGCAGAAAGTCTTTCTCCGCCCGTCATTGTACTGGGCCAGCAGCTTTTCCAGCAGCTCTGCCTTCTCCCCCTGCACCGGGCAATGGGGCAGGACTGGTTCCCGTTTCCGCAGCCCCCGCAGTGGCCTCAGCCTGCATGGGGCTGAGGCCGCAGCTGTAAGCCGCTCCACAAGCCTAGCTCCACAGGGAGGAGAAATGCTCCTGATAAAACCGCCGCATCTCCTCTCCCTCGTCCCCTATGTGCGCCTTGATGTAGTCCGCGTGCATCTGCTGCTCAGCAGAATCAATTTCCCTGTAGCGGTGGATGACAAGATTCCCCTTTGCCTCCTCGTCCAGGATTTCAGCATACACATCCTCAATGACCTGGCACCCGCTGACAGGCACATCCGCAGCGCTCTCCCAGGTGTGGCCCTGGGTATTTGTCAGCCCGGCGGAGGGCTCTGCCAGGTAAAGATACCCCCGCCTGCCTCCGTAGAGGGTTTTCAGCTGGTCAGGGAACCTCTCATAATAGTGCTGCCGCCCGTCCTCCCCCAGCCCCATGGTGACAAAATTCTCCCCCCTGTCCCGGCAGCAGACCAGGGCATAGCATCTGTCCTCCGTGAAGTAGGCCGCTGGTTTTCCCGTGGCATGGGATTTGGAATTGGCTTTAATACAGTCCAGCCCGCCCATTGTGGTGCCGTGATACAGCATACTTACCCTCCCAGGCTCAATTTTCTCATTTGGATTCCGCCCTTCCCAAGAGCATGGCCCCGCAGCCCAAAAGCATGGAGTACCAGCCCAGAGGGAAATAGAATAGGCTGGCATACCGGGGCAGCGGAGTGAGGAAAACCGCCAGCCCGGCGGACAGAGCCATGCCAGCGGCCGAGGCAATCAGGATGGCCCGGTTCTTGTAAAAGGAGATCAGGTACTGATAGGACCGGGCCCCATAGGGCCACAGGGCCAGCACCAGAATGGCATGGGCGCTCCGCTCCATCAGCCTGCCCTTGAGCACTGTGGCGTACAGCATGTTGGGGCCTCCTTTTTTTCCATAGCGCCAGGTCATGGCAGCCTTGAGACATCAGATTGGCATAAATATCTGGAATAGGCGTTTCCCAACCGCCTGCTTCTCCACCCTTTGAAAATGCTCAGACTGGAACCTCTGCTGCTTATTGGAGCATATGGCCACCACAGAGCCCTCCCTTACTGCCGGCAGCAGCTGGTCCAGAAAGTTGATGCTGTCCTCCTGGCTCTGCCAATCCACCAGGTTCCCGTAGGGCACGTCCGTAAAGATGATATCCGCCTGGAGGCCTGGGACGTCCTGGGGACTGGGAGAAAAAATGTCCCGTTGAAACACCTGGCACTGGATTTCATGGGCCTGTCCCCCAAGGATTCCGCCCAGCCGCTCCGCGCTCTCCAGGGCCTCCTGGTGGGAGCTTTTGCCGTGCAGGGCCCGCAGCTGGCTCAGCTGTTCTGTCCGCCGCGCCAGCCCCGCCCTGCCCAGCAGGGACAGGTTCTCCCGGGCCAGCTGTACGGCTTCCCCGCTGATGTCAGAGGCCGCTATTGTCTCCAGCCTTCCATAGTTCAGAAAGCCCAGCACAGTCAGCAGATACCCGCCCCCGCAGCAGGGGTCGTACAGGCGCAGGGGCTTGGCGCTGTCCAGACGGGCCAGGCACCGGCAGAAAATCTCCTGGGCCAGCCTTACCGGAAAGTTGGGGTAGCCTGTCCGGTGGAGGAGCACCCTTCCGCTGGCAAAGTCCTCAAAATTCCCTTTTCCACAATATTGATACACCATGGACCCTACCTGACAATACTGGGCGGCAGCAGCGTGTTCAGCGCGATAAACGCCCCCAGGGCCAGCACCGCCGAGCCCAGAATCAGCCAGTCCTCCCCGCCGAAGCGGAGCTGCTTCATCTTGGTGCGGCCCTCGCCCCCGTGATAGCACCGGCTCTCCATGGCAGTGGCCAAGTCAAAGGCACGGCGGAAGGCGGAGATGAACAGGGGTATCAGCACAGGAATCAGGGCCTTCACCCGCTGGATAAGCCCGCCGCTCTCCATGTCAGCCCCCCGGGCCTTCTGGGCGCTCATGATTTTATCCGTCTCCTCCAGCAGCAGGGGCACAAAGCGCAGGGCAATGGTCATCATCATGGCGAACTCGTGCACAGGCACCCTCAGCTTCCCGAGGGGCTTCAGCAGCCGCTCAATGGCGTCTGTCAGCTGGGTGGGAGAGGTGGTAAAGGTAAGCACCGAGCTGGCCAGAATCAAAGTCACAATGCGGATGGACACCATGGCGCTGTTCAAAAGCCCGGTTCTGGTGATTTTCAGGAAGCCCCACTGCCACAGGGGCTCCCCTGCCCCGTAGAAGATGTTCAGCGCCGCGGTGAACACCACAATGAACAGAATGGGCTTTAAGCTCTTGAGGTACAGCTTCACCGGGGTGCGGGACAGGGCAATGCCCAGGAAGATGTACCCCACCCCCAAAGCCAAGGCAGAGAAATTGGCAGAGGCAAAGATAAGCACAATCACGAACACAGTCAGGCAGAGCTTGAGCCGGGGGTCTGCCCGGTGCATCAGGGACCTTGCCGGAAAATACTGTCCTAAGGTAATGTCAGTGAGCATTGGGCTTCCCTCCCTGGTGTTTTTTCAGATACGGAATCAGCTGCTTCAGGGCGTCGTCCACTGTGAGCACCGAGGCGTCCACCGGCCAGCCCATCCCCCGCAGCTCCTGCATGATTTTGGTGATTTGGGGCACCCGCAGGCCAATGCCCTCCAGCTCCTGGCCCCGGGAGAACACCTCTTTGGTGGGGGCCAGGGCCACCTTATGGCCCTTGTTCATCACCAGCAGCCGGTCCGCCATGCGGCCGATGTCCTCCATGCTGTGGGACACCAGCAGCACTGTGTTCCCCCGCTCCCGGTGGTACTGGCCGATTTGGGCCAAAAGCACGTCCCGGCCCCGGGGGTCCAGCCCGGCGGTGGGCTCGTCCAGAATCAATACCTCTGGGTCCATGGCAACCACCCCCGCAATGGCTGCCCGCCGCTTC
>Ga0137309_101090_pt1 | contig 19228 bp, 18 predicted proteins | sample NAcewiD2O_June_FD_97179 | JGI IMG/M metagenome (GOLD analysis project Ga0137309, IMG submission 97179) | Mouse cecal microbial communities from Vienna, Austria - N-Acetylneuraminic amended D2O_June | ecosystem: Host-associated > Mammals > Digestive system > Large intestine > Cecum | place... | reverse complement strand
GCTGCTGCGGGTCCAGGCGATTTTGAGACGGGCCTATCCTGAAAAGAATCGGATCGTCACGTTGAATGCGGCTGCTGTGGATTTGGACCGAGCGGAGGTCATCAGAGAGGGGCAGCGGACGCCCTTGACCGCCAAGGAGTACAGCATTTTTGAAAAGCTGGCGGAGAATGCGGGCCGGATTGTCACCATCGGCGTTCTCTGCCAAACGCTGTGCGGGGAAATCTGGCAGGGCTATGAAACAACGCTGATGACCCATATCCGGCATTTGCGGGAGAAAATTGAAGAAAACCCGTCAAAGCCTGTGTCGCTCCTGACGGTAAAAGGGCTGGGCTATAAGCTGTTGGCGAAGGAGCCGGAGAAATGAAACCTGTGGAACGATTTTTTCGGAAATACTTTTTATCCATGGTAGGCATTATCGTGTTGTTTCTTCTGCTCAACATTGTTCTGTTCTTCTCTGTGCTGATCTGGGCTTGGCAGACCTCGGAGGCGCCGGAACTCTCCATAAGCGAAATCCGTGACAGGATTACTCTGGACGGAACAGGGCATTTGACGGCGGCTGGGGCGCTGGATGAAATTCTGGAAGAACATCACGCCTGGGCGATGATTTTGGACGATACCGGAACGGTCATTTTTCAGAGCAAACTGCCGGAGGAACTGCCCCGGCAGTACACGGCGGCGGATGTGGCAAAATTCAGCCGGTGGTATTTGGGGGATTATCCGGTCTATGTGCAGGAGCATCCCCAGGGGCTATTGGTAGTGGGCGGCGAAAAGGGCAGTCAGGCGAAGTATTACTTTTCCGTCAGTGAAAGCTATGCGAGAAAACTGCTTGTCGGGCTGGCTGCCGTCTTTCTGACCAATATCATTGTGGTTGTCCTTTTGATCTGGAAGAACACCCGGCGCATTGAAAAGGCGGTCACGCCCATTTTGCGTGGGATTGAAACGGTTTCCTCCGGCCAGCCAGTCAGCCTCCCGGAGAAGGGAGAATTGGCGGAGATCAACCGGCAGCTCAACAAGGCAGGGGCTTTTATTGCCAAAAAGGACAGCGCCCGCGCCGACTGGATCAGCGGCGTTTCCCATGACGTGCGGACACCCCTCTCGGTGATTTTAGGTTTTGCCGGGCAGTTGGAGGATGACCGGACCATTCCGGACTCTGCCCGTGAGCAGGCGTCCCATATCCGCAGGCAGGGGGAGAAGCTGAGGAGCCTGATTTCCGATTTGAACCTCACGTCCAGGCTGGAGTATTCCATGCAGCCCCTTCGGATGGAGAAAGTCTATTTAGTGGAGCTGGCGCGGCAAGCCGTCTGTGAGTTTTTAGATGGCGGGTTAGAGGCGCGGTATCAAATTGTGTTCGATTCCAGCCAAAAAAGCGAAACATCGTCCATCATGGGGGACGAGGCCCTGCTGAAACGTGCGCTGTATAATTTGATTCAGAACAGCGTCATTCACAATCCCAAAGGGTGCGTTATTTCTGTTTCCGTAGCGCGCAATGAAACCGGTATAACCACCATGGTATCAGATGACGGCATAGGCGTGTCCGCTGAGATGCTGGAGAAATTGAAATCAACGGCGCATCATTTGGAAAGCGCCGATGAAAGATTGAACCTGAGACACGGCTTAGGCGTTCTGTTGGTTCGGCAGATTGTTGAGGCGCATCATGGCACAGTGGAAATTGAAAGTGCACCGCAAAATGGGTATCAGACAGTTTTAGTCTTTCCCGACGGGGAACCATAAAGCGCCGGAGAACGCCTACATACGTTCTCCGGCGGATGGAGAGGCGCACGTTGCTGTTTTGGACGCGCTCATGGTCAGCGTCTGCTGCTGGGTTAGCCCACCCAGATAGTAGGCACAGACACCCCGCGCCTGGGTAGGGGTGGCGTAGGCCAGGGCTTCCCGCAAGGCAGCGGCCAGCCGGTCACGCTCGGCCTGTTCCCCGGCCAGCATGACAAGCTGCTCCGGAGGCAGGCTGTGTTCCAGGGCATAGTTCTCCTGCTTTGCTCCCGCCTATGTGATGTCCTTCAGGACAAAGCCGGAACTTCCGATGATGATCTGAACAAGCTTCTTGGCTCGCATTCTGGGGCCTTCTTCCGTGATTTTTGTCTAGCAACTTAATCATAGCTGTTTCCCCTGTGTTGCCAAGGCCTTGTTCAGTTTTTGCTACCCACTCATTCTACCGATGAGCCAATAATTCTGATAAAATTTGCCGCCAAACCGTCTAATGTTTCAAAAGCCCCTTTTTCGGTAAAATAAGAGTGCCACATTTTACAGAAAGGGACTAAACCATGACAGAAACAACTTACGGCTATGTACGGGTATCGACCCAAGAACAGAATGAAGCGCGCCAGCTGGACGCCATGCGAAAATTTGGGCCGCCATTGTGGTGTTGGATATGCCCCTGCTGGATACCCGGCAGGGGCGCGACTTAACCGGAACCCTGATCTCCGACATCGTACTCCAGCTTCTCAGCTATGTAGCCCAATCGGAGCGTGAAAATATCCGCCAACAGCAGGCGGAAGGCATTGCGGCAGCAAAGGCGAAAGGCGTGCGCTTTGGGCCGGACCGCCGGGTCCTGCCGGACAACTTTGAGGAACTGCGGCAGGCGTGGCGGAACAAACAAATGACGCTGCGGGCGGCAGCGGAAGCCTGCGTATTCCCAAGACCACGTTCCGGGACGCCGCCCTCCGTGTGGAAATGGCTGGAAACGCAAAATAAATCTGGACGAAGTGGTATACTTTTCCGTCCAGATTTTTGACAAATGATTGACCTGTGTTCTGTCTTACATATCGGCACAATTTGCAAGGAATTAAGACTTTCTGAAAAATTATTTTTTGGACGAGGTTGTATAAAACCTCGTCCAAAATTTTGCCCATTTTGTTGCCGAAAGGAGCTGATCCGCTTCCCGCCCTTGCAGGCAGAAGAAGCGGCACAGCCCGCTGAGATTTCACACGGCTGACGGGCCGGTTGAAATAGATTCACATCAAGATAAAGGAGGATTATATGGCAGTAAACGGTAATCCCATTGTGGAATATTTCGCCCTTTCTTTGGCGGAGCAAGCCCTCAAATTCCAGATTTTGATTCCCAGCGGTTTTGGCCGCGCGATTAAGAAAATCGCCGTGATCAACAACGAGGTCCTGGACCTGCATCTGGATAACGGGCTGTCTTACCGCATGGCGCGGGGGACGGAGGACATCTCCGGCGTTTACCAAAACTTCTCCGACGTGTCGGAGAGCAAAATAGAGCCTTACACGGTGAGCGTGAAGGGTTGCTATGGGAAAGTGTTCGTGGCAACCTGGACGGACGGGAACTTCACCTTCTCCTTCCATACCCCTTACGGCATCCACTTTGATGAAATTAAAAAAATAGTGGCCTCTCTGTGTTCCGCCAACGAGGCTGCGCCCCCCAGTCCCATGGTCCGGTACGACTTCGTCTTTGATGCGGAGTACGCCGCCGGTTTCGCAATCCCGGTTCCCGCATGTATCCATGACAAGGCCAGCAAGGAGATTTATGTGATCGGCGGAAAAGTGGCGGAAATCGTCTACAACGGCGATCTGGTGTACCGGGTGGCGGAGGGTGTAGCGGATATTTCCGGAATTTATCAGGAGTTCCCCGAAAAAGAGGCTTTCCAGGCCGGCCGCTGTCACGTTCTGGCCAGAGGGAACAAGGACCGGTATTACGTCACCATCTGGAATGACGGCAAGCACAGCTACTCCCTGCACGCCCCCCACGGGGTAAGCCGCAAGGAGCTGGAGGAGTTCATCGGCTCCCTGCTTCAGATCAACTGACATTTGGCTTCACCCGGCTGACGAGCCGGGTGAAATATAGTTCCCGGTCATAACCGGCAAGCAGTACAGAAGGTAATGATACGATCTTTTTGTATGGTATAACACAAAAATCGCGAAACGGAGGATATATACATGGCAGATTTAGGATTGACGATGGAGGCCCAGACCACTCTGGAGCGGGCCTTTGATGACGCGAAGCAGTGGAAAAGGAAGCGCATGCGCCTGCGCGGCAGCGGGCCGGAGGGCTGGGAGGAAGCCAAGACGCAGTTTGAGAAAAACCAAAGCGACATCAGGCTTGAGTACGATCAGAACCTCAACTCCGAGGAGGTCAGTAAGGAGCTGGAAAAACAGCTCCGTTTTGTGATGCAGGTGGTCCAGCAGCAGGCCACGAGTACGTTTGCAAAAAAGGGGACCGATTTTACCCGTGATCCAGAGCTTTGGATTGCGTTTTTCGCACAGTATCCCCTGCTGTTCAACTTCCGTGAGCGGGAGAGCAAGGTCTTCGACAAAAAGGAGTTCTCGCTGGACGCGAATGCAGAGCTGATTAACGACTGCCTGGGAGCCAATACGCAAAAAAACATTGCGGATTCCTTCATCAAGGCGCTGCAGAAGGCGTCCGGAAAGGTTGTCGAGACCAGCAGTGAAAACGAACACCTTCAGTATCTGACGCTGATCCGTTCCTATGACAAGGCCAGCACTCTGACGATTTACCGGGCGGAATTGAAGCTGGAAGTGAAAAAGGTAAGAACCATCTGCGCGGGTACCGCCAAGCAGGACCTTCATATCGATTATGACCGGACGGTCTTTGAGATTAACAACGCATTGGCTCAGGTCCTCTATGAGCCGCTGATGAATACAGCAAAGGACGAGCTGGTCACCCGCCTGACGGCTTTCTTCCTGGCAATGGCAAAGGAGGAGTTTGACAATTTTGACGCATGGTTAAAGAATCTTTGATGAAAGGACCTGATGACAATGGTCTATTGCAATTTGAGTAATCACGGGTCGGTCACAGTGTCCGCACCCAGGCTGTTTGCGGAATCCGGCACAAACGCCAACGGCGACTTCGCCTATGCGATGGAGCACCCAATCCAGAACATTCCTGTGACAACGGCCGGCAGCCTGAGTAACAATGCGGCACATGCGGATCAGGGCATATGGCTTGGGTCTGGTGATCTGGCCGGAAAAGGAAATGTGCGGATTCCGGGACTTGTAAGCTGCGCGGCTGTGCTGTTTTACAACGCCAAATTTGTGCTGATAGGAGCCGGCCATGCCGCAGGTGGATTTATCGACAACAATGTAATGAATCAAATCACCAACAAGATTCCTTCCGACGGCGAGCAGTATATTGTCTATGCGACACCGACATTGATGGGAGAGACAACAGGTTCCTATGCGGATTCACTTGGAAAACTGGAAAAGAAATGGGATACAAGACGCATTTGCTTTATAGATGGCTTTGCACACCACTCAATGGGTATGGTCATAGCGGATATGACAGGAAACATTTCCTTTCAATAGACTGTGGCGGCAAATGCCTTTTCCCTGAGAGGAAACGTCCGTAGCCATCCATCTTACAAGTCCCTAGTGGTGCATCCGGTCAGAAAGCGGACCAGAGGTCGGAGCGGAATTTTCGCATGGCAAGGCGGAGGACGCAGGCGGGCTGACACCCGTCAAGGACGACAACGAAACCATGCGGAAATTCCGCCCGGGATATGGTCTGTTTTCTGACCGGATGTACCACTAGGGATATGGTAGCAAGGACGAAGGCAAAAAGAACGGCAGGGTGTATGTCCCTGCCGTTCCGCTTTGCTGCTGCCCTCTGGCATTTATTCAGCTCACAATCTCAATGCAATGCCGCAGTTCTTCCGCATCGCGGAAGGCAAAACGCAGCACCTCTATGAGATCCCGGCCGTCACTGGTAACAAAGTAGTTGGCCAGGCTGGTGATCTCCTCGCTGATATTGTTCCCCCAGGGCGGCTGCCTGGCCGGATCATCTATATCCCATACCACACTGGATGGGGGATACCTCTTCAGCCGCCGTGCCACCTCCTCCAGCTCCTTCCGCGCCGGAGGGATGTCGGCCCATTCCAGTCTGCCCTGGTACAAGCAGTTCATGAGATAGGGATACTTGCTTCCCCACCGGCCATGCTCCAGCCGGCCGCAGATGGTAGAGAAAAGGGCGTGCAGGAAGTCACTGTGTCCAACAGGGTACAGCAGAAATTCAACCTGTATCATCACCGACATACCAGATAGCCTCCATGATCTAGCATCGCTCGATCCCAACCCCAGTCACGATCAGAGCCCCATGCTCCAGGCCGGGCCTGAACAAGCGCCAGCACTCTTCCCGGGAGGAAGCGTTGACAAAGCTCTCCAGGCACAACCCATTGGAAAAGGTGATGGTCAAATCATAACCGCCGCCTAACCCGGCAGAAGTGACCAAGATCTGAGAACCTTCCGGGAATAACAATTTTGCCTTCTCATCAAACAGGTTGTTCCCCTGAATGTCCCAATCGAAATCCTCATCTAAGGCGTGTCCGCTGGCTGGAGCGAACATATCCGCAGACCCCAGTTCGATACCGCCGCTGCTGTTTCTGATCCGCCACGGGCAGTCCAGATCCAAAGCAAACTCGCCCACTATTCGCTTCCGGCCCCGCGACTCTATCTCCACCGGCCGCCCAAAGTGGATCCAGCACATGGCGGCGGCCCGGCCGATCTTGCGGACGTTCTTGCCGATCAGATTTTCTGGCTGGATTATTTGACCACCGGCCCTTCCGAACGGCTGCCCCGCAGCTCCTTCACAGTAATTGAGCGGATGACCGCCTGGTATGCAGTCTGTGCGGCGTCCCGCGCCTCCGGCGGCAGGGTGTACTCTATGAGGGATAGGACCTCCAATGTCCCATCCCCGTCCCGATAGACATGAGATACGATTTCGGCTTCTGCGGTCACGCCCTTCATCGACGCCATCAGGGGCGGTTTCCTGCGGCGCTGGAAGCGGAACTCGGAGAGGGCTCCATACTGCGCCTGCCATCTCCCCAGAACCGCCGCCTTGCTCAGCATCTCATAGTCGCTGTCGATCAGAAACGCGATATGGTTCCTGGGGGCATCCGCCAGCGTGAAAATCTGATAGGCGTCGGTGTGGCCATCCCCGCAGTCCAGGAAGTCGTCCGAGGGCCTGCGGTACGAGACTATGCTGCCATGGACTGTCTCAAAAGACCGCGTTTCATTGGCGGGACTCTCCAGGCCGGGTGAAAACAGGGATAGCGCCGTCTCCCCCAACTGGGCCGCAGGGGCGTCTGCGGGGATCTCCAGAGGGGGCTGACCCACTGGCTCAATGTAACCGCCGTCCGTGTCGCGAATCAGCTTAACGATCTCCAGAACGGGGCCTCTCGCGTCAATCCTGACACACTGGAACTTCCGGCTGAAGGCGGTATAGCCCTTGATGCCGGTGATCTGCCAGAAACGGCCCGCGCCCAGATCCACCCTGGGGACGGGCGGGGCGGTTCTCGAACGCTCCAGGGCATTCAAAAGAGCCTCGCCCAGTGCGGCTGCGGTGGATCCGCTATCGAGAACAGTGACAGGCTCGATCACCACCCGCATGGGCGTGTTCCCCATACGAGTTTCCGGACAGACGAGGCAGCCGAAGCTGGTGTTGTAATAGACGTTCATGTGATCCCCTCCCAGATTTAAGGGCAAGCGGCGACGCGGCGCCTACCCGCCAACCGTCCCTACCGCCTGGGCAATAAAAGCGATGTGCTCCCGGAGCTTGTACTTCCGCAGGCGCTCCAACCGCCTGCTTCCGCCCAGGCCCAGCAGCGGCGCATAGCCGAAGCACTCGTCAAACTGGAGCGGCCCCAGCGCCTGGACCGCCTCCCGATACCGGGCCAGCTCCAGGAACCTGTCATTGAAAACGCCGTCCGCCAGATCGCCCCAGAAGAATTTCAGCCCGGCGGCGACGCCCTCGAAGGCGCCGCTTTGGTAGTTGACAAAGCGGAGATAGCAGCCCTTCTCCCAGGTCAGGAGCCCGGCAAAGGCGGTGGCAAATACGGGGATGGCGGAATCACTGAGAGCATAGGTGTCCCGGAGCAGGTCCTGATACTCGTCCGGGTTGATGATCTTCAAGCAGCCATCCAGCAGGGCGCCGAAGCCATAGTCCCGCCAGACCTTCAGCAGCTCCGGCGGGAGGGCGGAGGCGTATTTCTCGCACAGCGCCGCGGGAGCCGGACACTCTCTTTGAAAACTCTGAAACAGATCCATCACAGCCTCCAACAGTATTCTTCCGCCAATTCACCGAAGCTCTTTCCGTTGATGATGAAATCTCTCATGGAGCAGCAGGATCAGCCGCATGATGTCGGACTGCAAATACCGCTCCTGCTTGGACTCCATCTCGCGGAACCAGGACAGGCCATCAGGCGACACGGACGCTATATGGGCTGAGAGGTATTCCAGGTCTTCTCTCAGGCCCGCCTCAAGCTCCCCGACATCCATTACGGAGAGGGGATGGTTGCTTACATGGAAATTGACCGGCGGCGCGGCAAACGCGCCTGTGACCCGCAGGCTGAACGGCTTGGACTTGTTTTCTTCCATGCCCAGGATGTCCCATAGATAATCGTCTGCGAATACCGGCTTCGCCAAAAAGGTGGTGTGCAGGATGGCGGCTTCCTTTATGTTGATCAGAGGGATCATCACATATAGCATATCGTCCTTCCTGACCCATACGCGCCCGCTGGTCATGCGGAAACCATATGGCTTTATCAGCGGTTTCACGATCTTAGGCAGATTCTTTTTTAATGCGCTGACGGCTTTTCTTTCTTCTCTTGTCATGGCGGCTACCTCTTTGCTCCGTATAAATCATTGCGATGTGCTCTCCGTCAGTTTATCATATCTTCCGCCGGATTTCCAGTGACACTTAAAAACAGGATTGCCGAAACCCTGTTGACGGATTATAATGAAGCCAGCTTTTTTCTGAGGAGGATCACCCTATGAGCGCCTGGCAGGAAAAGAACGCCGCGCTGCTGGCATCGCTGGCAGAAACGCCGAATCCGGACGTCCGCAGCGGCAGGATCATGTATTATCTCTGCGACGCCGGCAGGGAGTACCGCTTTACGCAGGGCCGATTTTTCCAGGCGGAGGACAAAAGGTACGCAGCGAGATCAAGGAACTGCTTGTGGAGCTGTACCTGCTCCAAGAGTAACCGGGCAGTCCGGTATTACATAAAAGAGGAGATTGAACCATGGCAATCATCGGCATCGACTTAGGCACCACCAACTCTTTGGCCTGCGTCTATCGGGACGGCAGGGCGGAGCTGATCCCCAACGAGCTGGGGGAATACAAGACCAGCAGCGCCGTCAGCGTCCTGGAGGACGGCGCCGTCCTGGTGGGCGCGGCGGCCAAGGAGCGGCTGGTCACCCACCCGGAGGCCACCGCCGCCTCCTTCAAGATCTGGATGGGCATGGAGAAATCCCTGACCCTGGCCGGGCGGAAGTTCAAGCCGGAGGAGCTCTCCGCCCTGGCGCTCCGCCAGCTGCTGGAGGACGCGAAGCGCTACCTCGGCGAGCCGGTGGAGGAGGCCGTCATCAGCGTCCCGGCCTACTTCAACGACGACCAGCGCTGCGCCACCAAGCTGGCGGCCCAGCTGGCGGGGCTGAACGTGAAGCGGCTCATCAACGAGCCCTCCGCCGCCGCCCTGTACCATCGCTACAGCGCCCAGACCGGCGACTGCCAGCTGATGATCGTGGACTTCGGCGGCGGTACGCTGGATGTGAGCATTGTGGAGTGCTTTGAGAACATCATTGAGATCACCGCCATCGCCGGAGACAACCGCCTGGGCGGGGACGACATCGACCGGGCCATTGTCAGCTGCTTCTGCCAGGAGAATGAGCTGGTGGAGGAGCAGCTGGAGCCCGGCCTCCGGGCCTCCCTGTACCGGCAGGCGGAGACGGCAAAAATCGCCCTGTCCAGCGCCCCGGCGGCGTCCATCTTTCTCCAGCAGGGGGAGCGGCGGTACAGCCTGCTGCTGACCAACGATCTCCTGCGCCAGCTCTGCGGCCCGGTGTTCCAGCGGGTCCGGACGGTCATCACCCGGGCCATGAAGGACCGGAGCCGGGGCGGCAGGCTCAGCGACGTTATCCTGGTGGGCGGCTCCGCCCAGCTGACGGTGTTCGGGGATTTCCTGGAGGGACTCTTTGGCCGCAGGCCCCATGTGGCCGCCGCGCCGGATGAGATCGTGGCATTGGGCGTGGGCCTGTGCGCAGGCATCAAGGAGCGGGCGGAGGAGCTGCAGGATCTGGTGATGACCGATGTGTGTCCCTTCTCCCTGGGCGTCGCCACCTACAGCCGCCGGGACGACCGGACGCCCCACATGGCGGCGCTCATCCCCCGCAGCAGTATGCTCCCCGCCAGCCACCAGGAGCGGTTCTATACCCTCAACGACAACCAGCGGGGCCTGCGGTTTGAGATCTACCAGGGGGAGGGCTACTTTGCCTCGGAAAATTTGAAGCTGGGGGAGGTGGAGGTACAGGTGCCTCCCGGCCCGGCGGGGGAGCAGTCCGCCGTGGTGACCTTTACTTATGACATCGACGGCATCCTCCACGTCAGCGCCCAGAGCAGCGGCGGCGACTTCCGGGAGCGGCTGATCCTGAACCCCAACCTGCATCTGACGGAGGAGGGGAAGGAGCAGGCTATGGAGCGCATCCGCCAGATCCAACTGGCGGCTCAGGGCGACCAGCGGGATCAGCTCCTGTTGGAGCGCGCCCTGCGGCTCTACACCCAGACCATCGGACAGGGGCGGGAGATGGCCGCCAGCCTTATCAGCTACTGGAAAAACCTGATGGACTGCGGCGACCGCATCCAGCGCCGGCGGGACTACGACCGGATCAAGGAGCAGCTGGACATGCTGGAGGCCGCGGTGGAAGCGGATCCCTTGGAGGGCGGCGTCTGGTTCGGGGAGCCGGAGGAGGACGAGGGCTTCGACGTGGAATGGGAGGATTGAGGATATGGACAACATCTGGATGGTCTTAGGGATTGACCCCACAGAAGATGTCTCCGCCATTAAGCGGGCATACGCGGAGCGTGCCAAGACCTGCCACCCGGAGGAGGACCCGGAGGGCTTCCTCCAGCTGCGGCAGGCGTATCAGGCGGCTTTGGACTATGCCGGGGGAACCGGGGAGAAACCGGGATTCTCCACAGCCGGGCCGTTGGAGGAGGAGCCGGCCCCGGAGGAGGAACAGGGCTGGAGCCTGCGGGAGCAGGAGGAGGACGGCCCCAACCCCTACGAGGGCGGCGAGGCCATCACGAAATTTATGGAGCTCCATACCAGGAAGCAGCGGAAAAGTCCGGTGATGTGGATGAACTATGTCACCTCAGACGCTTTCCTGGACGCCGCCTGGGATCCCCGGTTCACAGCTCTGCTGCTGCGGAAGGTGCGGGAGGTCTTGGCAGACGTTCAGCCTAACCGTGAGTGCATGACTTGGCTGAACGTGGCCTACCAGTTCTCCGGCAAGGAGGCCCGCAGTTTCGACGGCATGGAGGACATCCTCCAGATTGCCGCCCTGGGACCCGCCCCCAAGACGCCCCAGGGCAATGAGTTCGCCATTCTCCAGAGTTTTCTGGACTACCGGCATCTGAACAGCCTGGCCGATGCGGGACGCTGGGATCAGGAGGCCATAGAGGGGTTCCGAGTAATCCTGAACCGGTACTCCTCCGCCTATATCCGGGAGCGCTGCGAACAGCGGGTAACGCCGGACTGCGAGCGCCACCCCGCAGGGGTCCGGGTGTTCCTCCACTTCTTCCGCCGGGAGGATCTGCCGGACACGCTGTTTCGGGAGGCGTGGCAGAGGCTGAACCTGAAGAGCGCTGTTATGGGCCGGGCCAAGGCGCTGTACGGGCCTCTGCGGGAACTGGCGGTACAGCGGGTGCCGGGGATCGACGGGGAGGCGCCAGTCATAAGCTTCCTCCAGCTGAACCGGAACCTGGACGCCTACCTGAAACGCATCAGGGTGGCCCCGGAGACAGAACCGGCGGAGTCCGAGGCGTTTTTCCGGACGCCGGAGATGCAGCAGGCCCTGCCGGTCCCCCGCTTCCTGGAGCAGCAGCTTTTGACTTACTCCCCCTGGCGGCGGGAGGGAATGGGCGGGGGCCTGGTACGCCGGATACTGGACTACTACCGGGCGCACACGGACATCCCCAGGGCGGGCGAGGTAATCGCCGCTCTGGCAGACGACCTGCGGCTCTGCGAGGCCAAGCGCTGGAGCCGGGAGGACGAGCAGGCCGACCCGGAGGGGATCCCCTATGATGAGCGGCTGACGCTGCGCCACCGGCCGCTGCTGCGCTGGTGGCTGAACACCGCCTTTTACACCGCCCAGGACCCGGAAACCGGGACGCCTCTGCTGGAGTGCCTGGAGAAGTACCTGCCCTATCAGGCGTCCTGGAGCCGCCGGTTCGCACTAAGGGAGGACGGGACGCCCCGGACAATCGCGGCGGCCATGGGCGCGGTGGAGATCGACTGCTACCCCATGCACATGGAGTACCGGGTGAACGGGAAGCCGGTGTACCGCCCCTGTCTCACCTGGGAGCAGACGGCCCGGGAGAGCGGCGACGGGTTCGCGCTGCTTCTGCCGATCACGGTAGCGCCTTACAGCCGGTTCAACGATGTGGCGCAGGAAATCTACCAGTGCCTGAACTACTTCCCGATCCCCCAGGACGATTGGCCCTTTGTCGCCCGGTGTCTGGCAGGATATGTTTGCTGTCTGCTGCCGGACCAGGAAACCAGGGAGGCGCCGCCGCCAGAGAAGGCGCTGCCTCTGGAACTGTCTATGGAGGGCGGCGGGAAGCTCTATACCGCTGTCTGGCGGGAGGGCGGGGAGTCCATTACCATCTACCAGCAGACCGACTCCGGGCGGCGGATGCTGGAGGAACTGATGCCGGATCCTGACGGAACCTGGACGGCGGCGCCCAGCCCCGTGAAGAGGCCGCTGAACCATGAAAAGGACTTTCCCCCCATCCGCTTCACCGCAGCAAGCGACTTTGAGGCGGCAAGGCGGCGTCTGGCGGAGCTGACAGATCCCCGGTTCTTCGACCTCTCCCGCCTTCGGGAACTGCCCTGTAAAATTTTCTACACCTCTGTTGGCGGCATAGAAGAGGGCCTGAGCCGCATCGACATCCTGCGGGAGCCGCCCAAGGTCCATGCTGAGGCGTTCCTGGCGGAGTGGGAAGGAGTCGAGGATATCCCACCGGATATGGAACCGATAATTGCCAAGGTGCGGCGGGCTGTGGAGGAGCAGCCGAAAGAGGAAGAACCCATTCCTCCAGAGGTTTTGGTGACTGCTGAGGCCCTTTCCGCCCTGCTGTACCGGTTTTCGCAGGACGAGTTGGAACGGCTGGAGATGGAGTGGATGGAGGGCCGTCTGGCGCTCCGCCGGGATGGAGACAAGTACGCCTGCCTCTATTTTGAGAACAGTTTTGGCCGGGGCGAGCGCTGGTACGCATTGCTGGCGGATCCAGAGACTTACCGAACTGTGGACGGGGATGTCATCCGGTATCTGCCCTTCGGCATGGGGAAGCTGGCGGAATACTCAATCTTCCACAGCGCACAGGACCTTCTCCGGGATATCGATCAGGTACTGGGTCAGATGGGGTACAATCAGATCCAGGACGGCGGTCCGGGGGGTTGGCTCTGGAGCGGTAAGGTGTACCGCCAGGACGCCAAACACAAGGTCCTCATGATGCAGCAGAAGCTGGGCGGCATCCCGGCCCTGCGGGGGCGTAGTTACCATCTGGCAAAGTTCGTCCTCAGCCGCCCCGCCGCTGAGCTGGAAACCGTGGATCTGGGCGGGGAACGGACGGTGACGGCACTGAAAAGCGGGACCTACGGCCTGGCCGCTACAGGGCTGGTGGGGATCATGTCTGGGAAGCTGGAGCGAGTCCGGATCAGCTGGACCTTCCAGACCCCGGAGGGCGGCACGGAACTGCGGCACCTGGTTCTTTTACAGGAGCAGGGGAAGTACATGATGTTCTGGCTCCAGGACGGGGACCGGCAGGCCCTGGCCTACGGCGCGGATGAGCCCCGGCGGTTTATGGGCCGCGCCCTGTCCGGCTGCCTGGTCCATGAGGAGCCCAGGCGGCTGCGGAACGGGATCGACCTGCTGCTGGACGATATCGACAACACGGAGCCGGTACTGCGCCAGCCGGGGCAGTTCGCACAGGTGCATGTACCCTATGAGGAACTGCGCTCGGAGCTGGTACACGAAGCGACATAAGGAGTCACGATACGATGGATGCGATTTGGACTGCGTTGGGCCTGGAGCCCACAAAGGATGCCTCCGCCATCAAACGGGCCTATGCGGAGAAGGCCAAGATCTGCCACCCGGAGGAGGACCCGGAGGGCTTCCTCCAGCTGCGGCAGGCGTATCAGGCGGCGCTGGCCTGGGCGGAGAATGGGGAGACGCCTCCTGCCGCCGGGCCGGAGGCGTTCAGGCCGGAGAAAACTGAGCCGGAGGACGAGGGCTGGTCGCTAAGCGAAAAACCGGCGCTCTGGGACGAGGGGCCAAACCCCTTCGCAGAGCGCCCGGCGGCGGTAGCTTCCCAGGAGCTCTACACTGGGAAGCGGCGGAGAGATCCAAAAGCATGGATGGACTATTTCACCTCCGGCGACTTCCTGGACGTAGCCTGGGAGCGGCGGTTCGCGGGGCTGCTGTTGGGGGGGGGGACCCGGCTGGAGGGGGGGGACCCCATTCCCCGTGGGGTTTTGACCTGGCTGTGCGCCGTCTACCAGTTCGCCGTGGATCGGTCGGTGTACCGGGATTGGGATTCGGAGAACGAGCGAACGGAGTTCAGTTTCCGTATCGATCAGGACGCCCAGTTTGAGGGGCAGGAGTTTTTGTTCCAGCTGGCTGCCCGAGGCCCTGCGATAAAGCCCCTCAAGGGAGCGGAGCGGGCGATCTCCTGGAGCTTCGCGGACTACCGGGCTCTTCTCCGGCTGGCGGAAAAAGGCCGCTGGACAGAGGGGAAGCTGAAGACGGCGGGGAAGATCCTGGACGGCTACACGCTCGGGAACTTTGAGGACAGAAACCCCACGCCGTCGGAGCGCCACCCGGCGGGGATGCGGCTCATCAACCACTTCTTCCAGCGGGAGAAGCTGCCGAAAGAGCTCTATCAAATGGCCTGGCAGAAGCTGGAGCTGAAAACCGCCCTCATGGGCCGGGCCAAACTCTTCTATGGCGTTCTCCGGGAGCGGGCGCTGGAGCAGGTTCCCGACATTGCCGCAGATGAGCTGGATATCCGGCAGCTGAACAAGGAATTTGAAGCCTTCCGCCAGAGGGCGCGGGCCTTGGAGGAAACCGGCAAGCCGGAGGACTGGGAGAAAGCCGGTGAGGAAACAAAGGCATTCTTCAACCGCCCAGTCTTCCAGAAGGCCCTGCAAGACCGCAAATTTGCAGAGGATCACATGAAATACCATGTCCAGTGGAGCGGTGAGCGCTTCGCCCAGGAGGTTCTGGACTTCTACAAGCAGAACCCGAACGCCCCCTGTGCCGCCCAGCTGGTGCAGCTGACCAAAGAGTCCCGCCACCGGCGGGAGATCGACCTGCGGAACCGGCAGGATCAGGGGGCGGACATCCCGGAGACGATGACCTTTTCGGATCGTCCCTTCTTCCGCCACTGGCTGAACACCGGCTTCTATCATTCCATAGATCGGGAGACGAAGCAGCCCCTGCTGGGCTATCTGAACCAGGAGCTGCCCTATCTGTCGGAGTGGAGCCGGAAGTTCCTGGGCGTGGAGGACGAGGAGACCCCGAAACCGGTTTCTCTGACGCTGCCATTTGGGGAGGACAAGGTCGAGGTGCGGTTTCACCTGCGCTATATGAGCTTCCTGCGAAATGGGGAGCCGGTCTACCGCCCCTGTTTCCACTGGGAACAGATGATGGAACTGGCGGCGGATGCGGACACATTCTTTTTCCTCCTGCCGGTGACTGCCGCTGTCCATAACCGCTATGCGGCAGTGCAGAAAGAGATCCTTCGCCGCTTGGAGGATACCGCCGCCCCGGAGGAAGCGCGGGAGTTCATCGCCGCGTGTCTGGCCGATCAGGTGTGCGGCCTGCCGGCGCCGGATGCCGTGAGCTTGGAAGATGACAAGGAGCCGGAGTGGGCCAGGAGTCTGCCGCCGGAGAGTACGCTGCCCTTCCAGATCTTTGCCGAAAACACAGAACTGCTTTATGTCTGTATCTGGTTCCAGCGGAATCAGATCCTGGCGCTGTTTCAGCAGACAGTCTATGGCCAGCAGCTGGTGGAGGGCGGCAAATTTGAGGATATTGAGGATGCTCAGACCGCTGTAGCCCTGGCGGAGCAGCTTCTGGACGGCCAGTTCCATCCAAAGGGGTTCCCGATGGAGGCGCTGAAAGTGTTGCCGGAGGCGGTCTATGCGCAGTGGGATTACCAGGCCCTCAGCCGGGACAAGAGCCTCCCGCGCCTCTGGGATCCCCCACGGAAGTTCCTCGGTGAAAATGTCCGGGCGGAGGCGCTTGAGGAGCTTCTGGAGCACTTCGCCGCAGGGCGGATGGAGAGGCTGGAGTGGTCCTGGAAGTGCGCCTTCCCGATGGACGAGCCGCCCATGGACTATGAGCCCCGGCGCTCCCTGGCGCTGATGAAGAACGGCGGCTGGTATGTCTGCCTCTACTTCGATGATTTCTGCGCCGAGAGCTATGCCCTGCTGGAGAAGCCGGAGCAATACGGCCAAACCAAATCCGGCCCGAAGCTGGATTTCCGCCAGGGACGACTGTTCCGGGACGTACTCCACCGGAACTTTTTCACCATCCGGCGGCACCTGGGCAAAATTTTCTCCCAGGTGAGCTGGCCCAACAACGTGAAGCCCATGGCGGGCCGCATTTGGGATCGCGCCGCCTATGTGGATCACGGGCGGGTGAAATACAACCTGGACAAACAATTTTTGGGCGGCTTCCCCATGGAGCGTGCCCACAACCGGCCCGACGCCCCCTTCTATTTTTATGAGTATCCAAACTCCGCCGCCCGGGTGGATGCGGACGGGAGCGCGGCCGCTCTGGAGGTGACGGAGGGGAACCGGCCCAGGCTGCAGCAGTTCCTGACGGAGTTCCTGGCGGGAGAGAGCCAGCGGATCCGGCTCACCTGGAAGAAGACTGTGGGGACGCGGTGGCACATCGTCCTGACGCGGGACGGCGAGCGGTTCCTCATGGCCTGGATCCGGGAGGACAAGAAGACGGTGGAGTTCCACGCGGCGGACAAGTGGACATATATGGACGTGGAGGGGAAGAAGTACCCCAAGGACACCTTCCTGGGCAAAGTCACCCCCGCCTATCTTATCCACGACCTGCCCGCCCTGCGAAATGCTCTGGATCTGCTGCTGGCGAACATGGACCATCCGGAGCGGGTCACGAGCCCCATTGGAGAGTACGCCTGGGAGAAACCTGGCAAACCGCGGCCCTATGAGGTGCTGTGGGCGGAGCTGGTAGGGGACGAAGCAAAATAGCAGGCTCGCCAGAAAGTGTCCCAAATGTTATTTATTCCATGAAAAAACACGCTGCAACATGCCGGGACAGGCTATGTCCATACGATACGTTAAGCATAGTGGGGGGCAGATTTTTTCTTTTGAGCTCTGCTATACGATTTCGAGCTGTGAGGTGCGATATGAAAAAGAAGCGGGCATGGCTGCCGCTATGTGCTGTGGCCATAGCGGGGATCTTATGTGCAGTGATATTGCGGGGGGGATCCTCAAAATCTGAGATATTTGATTATGTCCAGGAAAACCAAGCGGATCTGGAGCGGTTTGCAGTCGAACTCATGCGGGTCAATGGCCAAGACGCGAAGTATAAGGAGTGGACGGCGTCCTACTACGAGGATGCCAGGACGGTGGAGTTCCTGACCAAAGGCTCCGGACTGGGACCCGCAACTACATACGAAGGGTTCTATTATTCTGAAAATAATTTCCCCATCGGGTTCCAGGGCGTGGAGCTGGACTTCGTACAGGATGGGGATGGTTGGATATGGCGGGAAACCGGCGGCGATAATTGTGAGCAGACGGAGCGAATCACAGAACATTGGTTTTGGTTCAAAATGAGTTTCTAGTGGTTTAGGAGCGTGTATCCATGAAAAAGAAGCTGGATATTGTTCTCAGCCTTGCCGCTGCAGCCGTTCTGCTGTTGCTGCTTGCGGCCATCCTATATAAACAGACCTCCGGCGCCCCAGTCATTGGGACGATCCGTGGGGCTGAATGGGAGTATTTGACCGTGGAGGAAACAGAGTATGCGTTCGACCCTGCCCCGCCGGTACACAGGACGGATAAAGGCGCCTTTCTGGGCATCGCAACCAGCGGAGATCTGCGATTTCGCATCTACTCCATTAAAAATTCCGACGAATATCTATACTGCCAATGGGAGTGGGAAGGCCGCATTTATAGGCGGATCCATTGACCACACACATGTTTTCCGGCTTCGCCACCAGTTCCGAAAAAATTTTTTCAGAAATTTTTGAAAATCCTGTGAGAATCCGGCCACTCGTTGCGTTATTTATAGTAAGAGGAGATTTTAGGGTAAGTGTCCGCTGTGAGCCGGTTCGCCGCAGAGCAGGCAAAAAGGCATGCGGGCAGTTGTCAGAATACAAAAGGGGGAAAAGCTGCCATGACAGAACAGGTGTTAAATCAACTGACCCGGCGGCCCGGGAGGTGTTCCTGGACTGGGTGCGGGAGTTCCGCACACCGGCGGAGTATCCACCCTACACTCTTTACACTTACTCCGGCAAAGAGGAGGGCGGCAACCTCTTCTTTGTCAGCATCGAAGGCCCCACGACCGGCGGACTCTACCTCACAATGAACGAAGGAGATACCATGGGGAAAGCGGAGGTCCATGGCCGCCCCACCGGCCCTCCTGGTACCCGGAGGAGTTTTATCTGACTGGCTGCATCGGCAGAGCCATCGATTTATCCGCCATCTTCACGGCGGAGGACGGCCGGGTGATCACCACCGAGTATGTGAAGCCGAAATTGGCAGATGAAAAGAGGATCGAGAGCCAAGAGGCCGTGGTAGGCCTGACACCCCGGACCATCCGGGTCCAGGGCAGCGATGCAGAGTTGTATGAGAGCGAGGAAAACAGTCATCTCGTCTGGCCGGTCCTCCAGATTGCGGGAGAGAATGAGATCATCTATCAAAAGGTTCAGGTCAACGGGCTCCCCGCCGATCTGTATCTGGATTCGGAAGAGGGAGAAGCCAACGCTATCGTATGGGTGGACGAGAGGAATGGGGCTGCGTTCCGAATTGGCGGCGTCATGAGCGGGGAAGAGCTGGTTTGCATGGCGGAGAGCATTGAGGCGACAAAGCCCCTTCCCAAGATGCGACAGCCCAACTGGCTTCCCACAGGGTATTGCTACGCAGGAAGTTCCGCCGGTGGCAGCAGCGTGGAGATCCAGAAGCTGTATTCATAAGCGCTTG
>Ga0137309_101088_pt1 | contig 19238 bp, 12 predicted proteins | sample NAcewiD2O_June_FD_97179 | JGI IMG/M metagenome (GOLD analysis project Ga0137309, IMG submission 97179) | Mouse cecal microbial communities from Vienna, Austria - N-Acetylneuraminic amended D2O_June | ecosystem: Host-associated > Mammals > Digestive system > Large intestine > Cecum | place... | reverse complement strand
TGGATGGCGGCCAGGGCCTTGTCCGCCGTGTCCTTGGATACGGCCATGCACAGGCCCACGCCCATGTTGAAGGTGTTGAACATGTCCCGCTCCGGAATGCTCCCAATCTTCTGAATCAGGTGGAAGATGGGGGCCGTGGGCACAGCGGCCTTCTGGATTTTGGCGCTGGTATCCTCCCGGAGCATCCGGGGGATATTCTCATAGAACCCGCCGCCGGTGATGTGGCTGATGGCCTTTACGTCAGCAGCCGCAATGGCAGCCAGGGCGGCCTTGACATAGATGCGGGTGGGGGTCAGCAGGGCTTCGCCCAGGGTGCAGCCCAGCTCGTCGTAATGGCGGCTGACAATCTCTTGGTCATTGTGGAGCATCTTTGCCACGGAAACCGCCAGGCCCATGGCCGCGCCCACCAGGGATTCCCCCGCGTCCTCGATTTTGCCGATGCCAAACACCTTGCGCACCAGGGAGAACCCATTGGAGTGTACCCCCGAGGACTTGACGCCAATAAGCATGTCCCCTGGGGACAGCCTGCTGCCGTCAATGACCTTTTCCTTGTCCACAATGCCCACGGTGAACCCGGCCAGGTCGTAGTCGTCGGGGGCCATCATGCCCGGATGCTCGGCGGTCTCGCCGCCAATCAGGGCGCAGCCCGCCTGGACGCAGCCCTCTGCCACGCCGGAGACAATGGCGGCGATTTTTTCCGGATAGTTCTTGCCGCAGGCGATGTAGTCCAGAAAGAACAGAGGCTTGGCCCCGCAGCAAATCACGTCGTTGACGCACATGGCCACCGCGTCGATGCCGATGGTGTCGTGCTTGTCCAGCAGCATGGCGATTTTCAGCTTGGTGCCCACCCCGTCCGTGCCGGAGACCAGCAGGGGCTCCTTCATCCCGGCAAAGTCCGGGGCAAACAGCCCGCCAAACCCGCCCAGGCCGGAGACCACCCCGGGAATCATGGTGCGGGCCACGTGCTTTTTCATCAGCTCCACAGACTCGTATCCGGCGGTCACGTCCACCCCCGCGGCCTTGTAGCTGTCGCTGTAGCTCTTGATAGCCTGCTCCTTCTGGGGAGCCAGGCCCTCCTGGTTGATGCTCATTCTATGTCCTCCTCTTGTCAAATGGCCCAGCCGCCGTCCTTAAAGATGGCAGCCTCTTTCCCGTCCCTGGTATAGCCTGTAATGCTCAGCTCTTTGCAGCCAATCATAAAGTCCACGTGAATCATGGAGTCATTGATGCCCTTCTCCTTCAGCTCATCCCGGCTCATGTCCGCAAACCCGGGGATGGTCTCGTTAAAGCCCGCGCCCATGGCAATATGGCAGGCGGCGTTCTCATCGAACAGGGTGTTATAGAAAAGAACCCCGCTGTTGGAGATGGGGGAGTTATGGGGCACCAGAGCCAGCTCGCCCAGCATGGCGGCCCCCTCGTCCATGGTAATCATCTTCTCCAAAAGCTCCTGGTGCTCCTCGGCATGGACGGCCACGGCTTTGCCGTCTTTGAAGTCTATGGAGAATTTGGGGATGACCGTGCCCTGGTAGGAGAGGGGCAGGGTAGAGACCACCGTGCCCTCACATTTGCCCCGCAGGGGGGAGGTAAAGACCTCCTCGCTGGGCATGTTGGGGTTATAGTCCACCCCAGTGGTGGCCAGGGTGTCGCAGCCCCCGTGCCAGGTGCCGCCAGGGATAAGCCAGCACTTGAAGTCCGTGCCATTGGGGGCCTGATAGTGAAGATAGTCCAGATCCAAGGCGTTGAGCGCCTCGCACTTCTCCCGCAGGGTCTTATTGTGGGAATCCCACTCAGCCACGGGGTCGTTATCCTCTGTGACCCGCACGGCCCGGAGGATTTCTCCCCACAGCTTCTCCACTGCGGTGCTGGTCCGCTCCCCGGGGAAGACCTTCTTGGCCCAGGCCCTGGAGGGCACGGCCACAATGGTCCACTGGTACTTGTTCTCCATCTCGTCCTGGATGGGCTTGAACACCTTGCTCTGGGCAATCATGGCCTTCTGCATTTTGCCGGGGTTGATGCCCTTCAGGCCGTCCGGGTCAGCAGAGGCAATGTGAATCATGCAGGGCAGCTCTTTGGCGGTGAACTTCATCTTCTCCACGGTCCAGTCCGCTACCTTGCACAGCTCGGTGACGGTCTGGTGGCGGTAGTGGAGCCGGGTAACGGCCTGGTCCGTCCATTCCATCCGCACCCACTTGGCCCCGGCCCGGTAGGCCTCCTCGGCCACCATCTCGGCGAATTCGTGCTCAGACACGCTGGCCTGGATCACGGCTGCCTGGCCTTTCTGCAGGTTTACCCCTTTCTGTACAGCCAGCTTGGCGTATTTCCTCATAATAGTTTTTTTCATGCTTCTTAAAATCCTTTCCGGGTGGGATTACCACTTCCTGGTCTGTAAAGCCCTGTCCTTGTCAATCGCGCCCTGCTTCATCTGCTCTTTCAGGCCCTGGAGCTTCTCCGCCAGCGCCCCGTCTTCCACAGAGAGAATCTGGGCGGCCAAAAGGGCGGCGTTGTCAGCCCCGTCAATGGCCACAGTGGCCACAGGCACGCCGGAGGGCATCTGCACGGTGGAGAGCAGCGCGTCCAGACCGTCCAGGGTGGAGGACTTGACGGGGATGCCAATAACCGGCAGGGTGGTGTGGGCGGCCAGGGCCCCGGCCAGATGGGCGGCCTTTCCAGCGGCGGCAATAATGACGCCAAAACCGTTGGCCCTTGCGTTTTTGGAAAATTCCGCCGCGGCCTCAGGGGTCCGGTGGGCGGAGAAAATGTGGGCCTCTACAGGGATGCCCAGGGAATCCAGGCGCTTTTTAGCGGGAGCAACGGCCTCCAGGTCGCTGTCGCTGCCCATGATGAGGGCAACCTTTTTTGCTGGCATACAGAATCTTCCTTTCATTTTCGACTATATTCACGGTTTGCTCCGCAGGAATTCAAAATTTGTAGTAATTTTGTAACTTTCCTTTCCAGCGGTTTTGTGGTATGGTATAAGCAAGAAAAGAGACGCGGGGAAAAATCCCCTCAAGAAGAAAGCCCGCGGTTTTTCGCGCGCGGGCCCAGGCCTTGGTATGAAAAAACGAAAACGCCGTTTTGTTCAGAGCCGCCTTCTTGCGCCGCGTCCCAATGCACAGCGTGACGGTTGTTTATCCATTAGGAAGAGCACGGCGCCTTTGTTCTTTGCCTTAGGCTTGGCCTCCCACAGGCGCTAAAAAGCCCAATCCGTGGTTTGCTCCATTTTAAAGTAGACGTGCTCCGCGCCCAGGACTTCCCGAAACAGGCTCACAGCCTCCTGGCCAAAGGCGCTGGAGGCCTCCTGGGTGGTGCGGCCGTAAATGGCGGCCTCGGCCATGACGATGGGCCCCTCCTGGCTTCCGGCGTACCACATATGGCAGTCTCCGGTAAAGCGCAGCATAAGGCGGCTTTCGTCTTTGCCGGGAATAAGGGCCACGGCCTTGCCCAGGCCGGCTTTCAGCTCTGCCTCCTGTTCCTGCGAAATGGGGCAGCTGGCTTTTACATCAATAAAAGGCATGGCGGTTCTTCCTTTTCCCAAATAGTGTGCTTTTTACCTGCCAGTATACTCTAAAAACCTCGAAATAGCAAGCGCCAGCCAAGAGAAATCGTGACTTTTTTTCTTATAAAAAAGCGCAAAAACTAGGAGGTTCCCAGAGGGTTTTTAAGGCGAATAGCCTGCTGGCTGAACAAGGTTTACAAATTTTTAAGGAATTTTTCATATTTTGCTTGCAAAATTGTCACTCCCATGCTATAATGCAGTTGATAAAGAAACCATCTTTGCAGCCCGCGCAGCCGGGTGCGGGTGGGAATTGGCGCAAGGGAGGGATTGCGAAGGCTTTTTCGGTAATATGTCAGACTGGTACGAAAATTTTTGGGGGGCTGCCCCCCAAAGCAAAACTGGCTTTCCCTACGGGAAAGCCAAATGGGAGTGATGATTAAAGTGACAAATCCGAACGCAGCCTCTACCACCCGCAAGCAGCCGAACTTTTTTCAAAGGGCGATAGAGCAATGGGACCTGCAGCTGCTGGTTATTCCCGGCATTTTGCTGCTCTTTGTTTTCAGCTACATACCGATTTACGGCTTGGTCATGGCCTTCCAGGAGTACCGTATCGGCGACTTCCCAGGCCAGAGCGAGTGGGTGGGCTTTAAACAGTTCATCGCGCTGTTCCAGGACCAGAACCTGCCCTTGGTGCTGCGCAACACCTTGGCCATCAGCGGCTTAAAGCTGACCATTGGCTTTGTGTGCCCCATCATTTTTGCCGTGTTCCTCAACGAAATGTCCAATCAGACCCTGAAAAAGGGCATCCAGACCATCAGCTACCTGCCCCACTTCATTTCTTGGACCGTGTGCGCCATGCTGCTGTTCGACTTCCTTTCCACCGATGGCGGCGCTGTGAACGAAATGCTCATGGGAGCGGGCCTGATCAGCCAGCCAATTGGATTCTTCTCCAGAAGCGATCTGTTCTGGGGCCTGGCCCTGGTCTCCGATATCTGGAAGGAGCTGGGCTGGAACTCCATTATCTTCATCTCGGCCATGGCCGGCGTGGACGCGGAGATGTATGAGGCCGCAGACATTGATGGCGCCACCCGCGCCCAGAAGATGTGGCACATCACCATTAAGGCCATTAAGCCTACCATTGTCCTCCTCTTCATTATGAACGTAGGCGGCATTTTGAACCAGAACTTCGACCAGATCATGATGTTGACAAAGCAGATGGGCAACCCCCTGCTGAAAGAAACCGCCAATGTAATCGACACTTACATCTTCCAGGTCGGTATCTCTATGGGCCGCGCTTCCTTCGGTACAGCCGCGGGCCTTGTCAAGTCCCTGATCAACTTTGTGCTGCTGATTGCCGCGAACACCATTGCCGACAAGGCCGGTGAAAACGCGCTGTTCTAAAATAATGTAAGGAGAAAGGAGGCACCCCCTCATGACAGGCGTAAAAGAGACAAGACATAAGATGAAAGTCAAAAAGGTGTTCAGCGATTACGTGATCATCGTCTCCATGGTGGTCATTATGACCGTGGTCTTTGTGGCCACCCTGTACCCGTTCCTAAACTCGCTGGCCATCTCTTTCAATAACGCGGACGATACCATTCTGGGCGGCATCACCATTTTCCCCAGAATTCCCACCATTGCCAACTACCGGCAGATTTTTACCAACCCCACCATCTGGATGGCCTACGGCATTACCTTCGCCCGAACCATCATTGGCGCGGCGGCGGGCCTGGTAATTACGGGCGCGCTGGCGTTCGGCCTCTCCCGCAAGAACCTGGAGGGAAGAAAGTTCTATACCTTCTTCTGCCTGATCCCCATGTACTTTGGCGGCGGCCTGATCCCCACCTATTTCCTGATTATGAACCTGGGCCTGTATGATACCTTCTGGGTATACATCATCCCCAACCTGGTCAATATCTGGAACATGATTCTCATGCGGTCCTACTTCCAGTCCGTGCCGGACGCTTTGGAAGAGTCCGCCCGCATTGACGGAGCCAACTACCTGACCATTTTCTTCAAAATCTACTGGCCCGTCTCCACCCCCATCATTGCCACCATCGCCCTGTATTTCGGCGTGTTCCACTGGAACGACTGGTTTATGCCCAACATCTACATCAGCAACCCCAACTTGAAGCCGATGACTTCCGTGCTGCTGAACATCATCGCCGAGGCCAGCTTTGCCGAGCGTATGGCCGCTGCGGGCGCGGGCGCTTTTGTGGGCGAGGCTTCCCATGGCAAGGAGACCAACGCCCGCTCCATCACCATGGCCACCATGATCACCAGCATCCTGCCCATCGTCATCATCTACCCCTTCCTGCAGAGGTTCTTCCTCAAGGGCATCATGATCGGCTCCATCAAGGGCTGATCCCTATCCTTTGTCATTCCGGGCGGCGGGCGGCATTGGGCCGCCGGCCAGCCTGAATGAAAATAAATTTGTCTATAGGAGGACGAAAACAATGAGCAAGAGAATCATTGCCATGCTGCTGGCATTGGCGCTGATCGTGGGCTGCTTCGCGGCCTGCGGAAACGACAGCGGCAAGAACTCCAGCGCGGCTGGCAACAGCTCTGCCGCTGGCGGCGAAAACTCTACCGCTGGCGACGAAAACTCTACCGCTGGCGACGACAACTCCGAGCCCAGCAACGTTTCCACCGGGGCCGACGACACCAGCGAGCACTACGACTTTACCTGCTACTGGTATTATGACTGGGCCGGCATCAAGAAGTGGGGCGCCGACAACTTCTCCAAGTACATGGGCGAGAAGTTCAACGTGACCGTCACCTTCTCCAAGCCCGACGCTGACGCCGACTCCAAGCTGCAGCTGATGCTCACCGGCGGCTCTCTGCCGGACTCCATGATTCTGGACCGCGGCCGCGTGCTGAACAGCGTGGCCCGCGCCGGCGCCCTGGTGGAGATCGAGCAGTTCATGTATCCTGGCTGCACCTTCGAAACCGACATCACCGACATGACCCGCGACCTGCTCCGTGTGGATGGCAAGCTGTACACCATTCCCAACTGGCCCCGTGCCGAAGGCAAGGCCAGCACCGGCGGCAACGAGCAGTGGATTGTCAACACCTATGTGTATGAGAAGCTGGGCAAGCCCGCGCTCAACACTCTGGAGGACATCCATCAGTATGCCCTGAAGGCCAAGGAACTGGCTGATTCTGGCGAGACTACTTACTCTGGCCAGTCCATCATCCCCATGGCTGCCACCAACAACAACACTGGTTTCTCCGTTTACCGTCCCTTCTTCCGCGCCCTGGGCGCCCGCAACATTGTGGAGAACTACTTCACCCAGGAAGACGCGAAGATCAATCTGGGCGTATTCGAGCCCAAGTTTGTTGAAGCTCTGAAGATTGCCAACCAGTGGTACAACGAGGGCCTGTGGAGCTCCGACATCTTCACCGATGACGGTGATATGTGGGTTGAGAAGATGACCAACGGCCGTCCCGCTATCTTCTGGTATGACTTCTCCCAGGACGACACCAACAACTACCGCCGCAAGTACGTGGAAGAGTCTGGCAAGACCGACAAGGCCGGCGCTTACGAGATCATCGGCAGCGCTACCTATGACGAGCTGGGCAAGTATCCCCAGTTCCCGGCTGCGGACGGCGTGGAAGTGGTTTACGGCGACGAGGCTGGTTCTCCCGGCTGGAACGTCAACGTTATCACCACCGCTGCCAAGCGGCCCCAGCGTATCTTCGACCTGTTCACCTGGATGATTTCCAAGGAAGGCTCCTACTACCAGGTTCTGGGCGGCCCCGATGGCCCCATCTGGAACGGCGAGTTTGAAGAGGATGGCACCACTCCCAAGCTGCTGCTTGACTACGGCGCGATCACTTCTGCCCAGCAGGATGAGGCTGGTGCCTGGATGTACACCCAGCCCGCCCACTCCGACTACATCGACACCATGAAGTTCGCTCTGAACGACAAGTCCGAGACCAAGAACTGGACCGTTTACAACCAGGCTCATGTGTCTACCTATGACATTGAGAACCCGAAGATCGGCCAGAAGTTCAAGACTGACCAGAGCACCAACGTAATCGCTTACATCGATCCGCAGGGCGACCTGGGCATCAGCCTGAAGGCCATCCAGGATCAGTGCCAGTCTCAGCTGCCCCAGATCATGATGGCTCCCGATGAGGCTACCTTCAACAAGCTCATCGATGACCTGAAGGCTTTCTGCGAGAGCAACAACCTGGCTGGCGTGCTGGAGGAAATGCAGCGTCAGTACGATGCTAACATTGAACAGCAGGGCTTTGACGCCTACAGCGAGGATTACGACGTTTACAAGCTGAAGGGCTAATCCCGGCAAAAAAGGTTTGTAAAACCAAAAAAGAGGGTCCGGACCATAAGGTCCGGGCTCTTTTTTTGCTAAAAAACGCCTTTTTTCCCAGCAGCTCTTGCCAGGGCGCCGCTCCAAGTGCTATAATAAATAATTAGTGCTAATATGGAGAAAGAAGGCGCTTGCTATGAAGTTTCATTTTAAGCCACGGGCCCGGCGCAGTTCCTATGAAATCAACATGACCGAGGGGCCGCTTTTGGGCAAGCTGGTGCAGTTTTCCATTCCCCTGGCCCTGTCCGGGGTTCTGCAGCTTCTGTTCAACGCCGCCGACATTGTGGTGGTGGGCCGCTTTGCGGGCAGCCAGGCGCTGGCGGCCGTGGGTTCCACCAGCGCGCTTAATATGCTCATCGTCAATCTGTTTATGGGCCTTTCCATTGGGGTTAACGTGCTGGTGGCCCGCTTCTATAGGGCTGGCCAGACCCGAGAGCTGTTTGAAACCGTTCATACAGCCATCCTCACAGCGGTTTCCTGCGGGGTATTCCTGATCCTTTTGGGTAATGTGCTGTCCCGCCCCCTGCTGCAGCTGATGGATACCCCAGAGGACGTGATTGACCAGTCCGTGCTGTACATGCGCATTATTTTCGCGGGGATGCCGGCCAGCATGCTCTACAACTTTGGTTCGGCCATTCTCCGCTCAGTGGGGGACACCCAGCGGCCCCTTTATTTCCTTCTTACCGCCGGGGTGATCAATGTAGTGCTGAATCTATTTTTTGTCATCGTGCTCCACATGGGTGTGGCGGGGGTGGCCGCGGCCACGGTACTGTCCCAGTGCGTGTCGGCGGCGCTGGTGATTCTCTGCCTTATGCGCAGCGAGGGCGTTTACCGGCTGAACATAAAAGCCCTGCGCTTTTACAAGTCCAAGCTCATTGAGATGGCCCGCATCGGGATTCCCGCCGGGGTGCAGGGAGCCATGTTTTCCATTTCGAACGTGCTGATTCAATCCACAGTGAACAGCTTTGGTTCTGTGGCCATGGCCGGGAGCACGGCGGGCGGCAACATCGAGGGCTTTGTGTGGACGGCTATGGACGCGTTTACCCAGGCTACCCAGAGCTTTGTGGGCCAGAACTACGGCGCGAAAAAGCTGGACCGGGTCCGGCGGGTGATGTGGATCTGTATGGGTCTGGTCACTGGCGTGGGGCTGGTGCTGGGCATCGGAGCCTTTTTGGCGGCCCGGCCCCTTTTGAGCGTCTATTCTTCCGACCCGGCGGTGATTGAGTACGGCCGGTCGCGAATTTTGATGATCTGTGTGCCCTACTTCACATGCGGCGCCATGAATATTTTCATCGGCGGCATGCGGGGGCTGGGTTCCTCCCTGACCCCTATGGTGAACACCATCATCGGGGTATGTGTGCTGCGGGTGGTGTGGGTCTATACGGTTTTCGCCCTGTGGCCAACCTGGGAGGTGCTTTTCCTGTCCTACTCGGTCACCTGGGTCATCACCTCCATTATGGCGGGGGTTTGCTACGGAATCATCAAAAAGCGCGCGGACCGGCGGCTGAATCCGGCCCAATGAAAAAACCCGAGGGGGCTGACTCCTCGGGTTTTTCTTATGGGTTCACAATATTCGGCTTTTTGATTTTCTAATTGCGGAAACGCGGAATCAGCGTCAACAGGCCCACCCAAGCCAGGTGCACCAAGAACAGCAGCAGCGCGCTTAACTGCTTGATGTGTCCAAAGCAGGACAGGAAGGCCACCAGCACAAAGGTCAAAATCACAGCCGCCGTCTGGAAGGTGACCAGCACCCCGGACATGCGCTTGAGCTCCACGCAGGCCGAGACCAGGCTCATCATGGACTCCATCCGCCCCTTTGTGGCCGCCGCCGCGTCCCCCCGGGGCTGGATGTCCTCCATCAGCCGCTGGGCCGTGTCGCCCAGCTGGGCGTCCAGAATGCCCACGCTGGCCGGGTCCACGCCGAACAGCCGGGAGAGCATTCCCGCCGTCACATTGGGGTCTGTGGAGCGCACCAGCACGCTGATGCCGCTGTCCTCCAGGCGCTGCAGCTCATTTTTCTTCCGCCGGTCAGCGGTGTAGTTCAGCACCAACATGGCCACCACCGCCGCGTCCACGGCAATGTAAATGATGTTCCGGTTGCCGGAGGCGTACTGGGTCTCTTCCTCCCGGGTGGGTACTTCCAAACGGTGGTTAATCAGCAGCCCGCGCACGCCAATGTAGATGGTCCGGCCATCCACCCGGCCAACCACGCCGCCGCCGCTCTCATAGGTGAATTTCTCCACCTCGGGCAGGCCCTCCTCGTTTTCGCTGATGACCTGCTGGAACACCCCGGACAGAGGCCCGCCTACCTCCCGCATCAGAGCGGAAGCGGCCATAATCGCCTGCTCGGCTACAGACTTGCTGCCAAAGGTTTTGATGCCGCCCAGCACCACGGTGCCAGTGGGGAAGAGCTCGCCCGCATCGGAGATAACCGCGTTTACATCGCCAAAGCGCTCCACAGCCTCATAGCCCACTGCCATGCCGCCGGCCCGGCGGGCGGTTTTGCACATGCAGCTGACCGGCAGGTTGATGGTCAGCATGTTGCCCGCCGCCACGCAGGCGCAGCTGGCTGCGGCAAAGGCGCTGATGGCCGCCGGTACGCTGCGGGTAATCAGCAGGCAGGCCACGCACAGAGCCAGGGAGGACACCAGCCCCAAGGGAGCCAGCATCTGGGACGAGGACTCCGAGGGGTCCGGCTCGTAAGAGAGCTCCAAAAAGCGCCGGAGGAAACCGGCCTTGCTCTGGAAAGCGATGAGCGGTTTTTCGGCCACGCAGTCCTTGGTCATTTTCAGGGAGGTGTTGTAGTCGTCAAACACCCGCACCGCGTATTTTTGCTCCCGAGAGGTGACGAACCGGAAGTTGCTGTGGATGCGCCGCATCATGGTGAGTTTTCCGGCGGCGTTGGCCAGCAGCAGGGCGGAAACCACCGCCGCGTAGAGGTGCAGTCCGCCGGCCACCAGCTCGTTTTGGAAGAACACCGCGCACAGGGTTTGGACCACCGCGGCCAGGGCGGCGGCGGCCACAGGGCTGTCCGCATTGGCCTTGGCCGTAAACAGCGCCTTGAGCCCGCTGAGCACGGTTTTATAACTGATGCCAATGGACACCGTAAGGAACACCAGATTGAGGATTACATAGGCCAGGGGCCAGCTGCCCGAGCCGTTCTCAATGGAGAACCGGCTGCGGCACACCAGGCTGACCAAAGCCAGCAGCACGGTGCACACACCGCAGATCATCATCCGCATGGAGATTTCCCGCATTTCGCCCCGCAGTTCGTTGGACACGGACCGGGCGTCGTCAGGCCCGGTGTAGTCCTCAAGGGCCTCCTGGCGCTCTTCCGGGGAGAGGGGCGCTGGCTGAGGCTCTTCGGGCTTTTTAGGCCGGGGCGGAGCAGGGCGCTTGCGGGGAGCCTTTTTCAGCTCTTCGGCTTCTTTCATGCGCTCCAAGGCCTCGGACTCAGCCAGCAGGGCGGTTTGCAGCACGTCCGCGTTGATGATATGGGTGGGCAGGTTCCGGGAGCGGTACTGGAAGATGCTCTCCACATAGGGGACTTCCTGTACCGGCCGGGGGGGCGGCGCTTTGGGCAGAGGCTTGGGGGCCTCCGGCCGGGAGTCCCGCTCCACCACGGGGATGACCACGGTTTTCTCTTGGGCGGGCTGGGGCTGATCCGCCTGGGGGGCTTCTACATAGACGGGAGCTTGACCCGGCTTCCCAGCGGGAGGCGGGGCCTCTTGATAGACCGGCGGCTGGGGCTGATCCGCCTGGGGGGCTTCTACATAGACGGGAGCTTGACCCGGCTCCCCAGCGGGAGGCGGGGCCTCTTGATAGACCGGTGGCTGAGGGAGACCCGCCTGGGGGGCTTCTACATAGACGGGAGCTTGACCCGGCTCCCCAGCGGGAGGCGGGGCCTCTTGATAGACCGGCGGCTGGGCCGGGCCCGCCTGGGGGGCTTCTACATAGACAGGCCCTTGGTCCGGCTCCCCAGCGGGAGGCGGAGTCTCTTGGTAGACCGGCGGCTGGGGCTCCGGCGGGACGGAGGCCAAAATGCGGTCCACGGTTTCTTCGCTGACCGGCTGGCCGTCCCGCACCTTTTGCAGCTCAATGGTGCTGTTGAGCACATTCAGCTTGATCTCCATGGTCTCGCTGGAGGTCTGAAGCATGGCCTGCTGCAACTCGTCCGCAGCCTGGCCGCCCTCTACCTCAAGGCCGTGCTGGCGGGCGTAAGGGTCGGCGGCAAAGGACGACACCGGCATGGGAGCCGCTACCCCGAATTCTTCCGCTACCTGCTGCTCGTCCAGTCCGGCGCTTTGAACGGCCTCGGCTACCCGGCGGCGGCGCTCCTTTTGCAAAAGCTGAAAATTTTCCTCCACCTGGTCGTCAATGGCCTTGGAGTCATCGAACAGGGCCTGATAGCCCTCTTCCCCCAAAGGCGGGGCGTCTCCGTCCATGCGGTACTCATCCAGAGGCTTAAGCTGGATGCCGTAATACATGTCGTCTTCGTTCTCGTCAAAATCCGGCACCTTTTTCCGCCAGTTAAACAGGCCCCAGCGCTTTTTTTTCTTCTTTTTGGATTTTTCCCCCTCTTCCGGTTCCGGCGGCTCCTGCTCCGGCGGAGCGGGGGAGAAGGCCTCCGGCGGTTCCTCATAGGAGGGCTCTCCGGTATATTCCGGGACGTCTGTGGGAGGCTGGGGCGCTGGCTGCGCCGGGGGCTCCGCTTCATACTCCGGCCTTGCGGCAGGGGCAGACTCCCCAGCGGTTCGGGACTTTTCCCGTTCCAGACGCTGTTCTTCTAAAATGTCTTCCAGCGTAAAGTCTTGTTTCATAGATTCCTCTCCAAATTGAACAAAATGCAAACCACTTTATAAAAATGATATGGTTTCAAATATAAATCCTGGCGGATCGGTCACAAAATTTGAGTTATAAAAATTAAGTACGCCTCCAAGGCAGGGACGGACAAAAACAAACTGGCAACCGGTGCCCTATGCGATGGCCTGGCTAACGCCTACCGCCCTGTCAGCGACCGGAGGGAGCGCTCCGCGAATTGCCAGCGGGGGCCCCCCGCCGCTGGCGGAGGGCTTCGTAGCAGAGGACGCCGGCGGCTACAGAGGCGTTTAGGGAGTTTACCTTGCCGCGAATGGGCAGAGAGACCACAAAGTCGGAACGCTCCTTCACCAGCCGCCCCACGCCCCGGCCCTCTGATCCAATGACAATGGCCGAGGGCCCGGTAAAGTCCGCTTGGCACCAGGGCTGGCCGTCCATGTCGGCGGCGAAAATCCACAGGCCCTTTTCCTTGAGTTCCTCCAGCAGCGCGGCCAGATTTTGTACCCGCGCCACAGGCAGATGCTCCACCGCCCCGGCGGAAGCCTTGCTGACCGCGTAGGTCAGGCCCACGCTCCGCCGCTTGGGGATGATGACCCCATGGGCCCCAGCGCACTCCGCCGCCCGAATCACCGCGCCCAGATTATGAGGGTCTTCCAGGCCATCGCACAGGAGCAGCAGGGGAGCTTCGCCCCGCTCCCTGGCCAGAGCCAGCATATCCTCCACCGTGGCATAGTCCCGGGCCGCCGCCACAGCGACCACGCCCTGGTGGTTGGCCCCATTGCACAGATGGCTTAGTTTTCTGGGGTCCGCCTCCTTGACGGGGATCCCCAGCTCCTTGGCCCGGGCCAGAATTACCGGCGCTTGGCCGGTCCTGGGCCCTTTGGCCACGTAAAGGCAGTCAATGGCCCGTCCGGCCTTTAAGGCCTCCGCTACCGGGTTGCGCCCGGCAATGATCTCGCCGCCATACTGCTTTTTCTCCGCCTCGTCCACAGCAAGGCCCCCTTTTTAGTATAATTTCGAATCCAAACTGGCATAACTAAAGTAATTATACCACTTTCCCTAGAAAATCGCAAGAAAAACGTTGCGGCCGGGGAGGCCCAAAGTATGGAGCGCTTGTGAGGGAGGGAAGAGAGGGGCCTGGCCGCGGTTGACCGCCGGGGAGCAAAAGTCCGGCTCATCCGCCAAAAAAGCGGACCGGCATAAACCGGCCCGCTTATTAGGGCTCGTTTGAAAAATCGAAAACACCGCCTTTTTGCCCATAAGCAGTCATCTTCTGCGTCAAAAATCCTCGTCAACCGACAGGTTGACTTGCGGTTTTTTCCTGGAATCTGACCGCTTCTGACCAAAAATTCGTCATTCCCTCTATTTTCAAACAAGCCCTAGCGCTGGCTTCTGGTGGCGCGTGGGGGTTAAGGCTGATGCCTCAGCTCCACAATGTGGCATACGCCGGGGATGGACTCTCCCTGCTGCTGGGAGGTGGTGGACATAAGGGCGCCGGTGGCGCAGAATAGAATACGGTTCAGCTCTCCCCGCTTCATGCGCCGGAGCAGGTGGCCGCAGAGCACGCTGGCCGAGCATCCGCAGCCCGAGCCCCCCGCGTGTACGTCCTGCCGCTCCCGGTCGAACAGCAGCAGCCCGCAATCCTGATGGACCCCGCTTAGGTCCATGCCGTTAAAGCGCAGGGCCTCCAAAAACAGGCTGCTGCCCACCGACCCCAGGTCGCCGGTGAAAATGCCGTCAAAATCCTCTGGCTTGGCCCCGGTATCCTCCAAAAACTGAAAAATGCTGTCCGCCGCCGCCGGGGCCATGGCCGCGCCCATGTTGGCCGGGTCTTTTACGCCCAGGTCCATAATGCGCCCCGCCAGGCCCCGGCACACCCGAACCGGGCCGGTCTGGCCCACAATGGCGCAGCCAGAGGCCGTGGCGGTCCATTGGGCGGTAGGGGTGCGCTGGGCCCCGTATTCCAGGGGCGTGCGGAACTGCCGCTCCGCCGAGCAGAAGTGGGAGCTGGTTACCGCCGCGGCCCGGCGGGCGGCTCCGCAGTCCACGAAGACGCTGGCCATAAGCAGGGTTTGGGCCATGGTGGAGCAGGCCCCGTATTGGCCCAAAAAGGGAATCTGGTACTCCCGCAGGCCAAAGGTGGAGGAGATGCACTGGTTTAAAAGGTCCCCGGCAAAGACAAAGTCCACTTCCGAGGCCTTGCATCCGGCGCTTTCCAGGGCCAGGGCCAGGGACTCCTTTTGCAGCTGTGCCTCCGCCTTTTCCCAGCTGGTGGTATCCAGGGTGGTGTCGTCAAAGGTCTGGTCAAAGTCGCCGCCCAGGGGCCCCTGGGCCTCCTTGCGTCCGCCTACAGCGGCATGCCCGGCAATGCCGGGACAGTTCTCAAACTCAAAGCTCTGCTTGCCGATTCGTTTCACAAAAAGGCCCCCTCGCGTGTTTTTTGGCGGTTGCCCGCCCGCATGGGAGTTAGTTTTTGCATTGCGCCGCCATTTATGCGTTTTCGTCCACCAGGTGCCCCGCCGCCCGTTTGCCGCGTTCCAGCCACTTCATCCGGCAATAGTAGATGGTAAAGACAGTGGCTGTGGCGGTCCAAGTGACCGGGTAGTTCATGGCCACCATCTGCATGGTGGGGTGCAGGGGCACAGCCAGCAGGACCCAGAGGATTCGCAGGCCGCAAACCCCGAAAACCGTGATGAGCATGGGCTGCAGGGCCTCGCCCGCGCCCCGGATGGCCCCTGAAAAAATCTCTATGAACACAAAGGTAAAGTAAGAGGGAGCCAAAATGCGCAGAAAGCTTTGCCCAATGGCAATGACTTCCGTATCGCCGGTGAAGAAACGCAAAAGGGGCTCCATAAAAACCAGCAGAACCAGGCTTAAGCCAATGGTGACGCCCAAAGTCATGGCCAGGCAGACCATCACGCTGCGCTTGACCCGGCCGTATTTCCGGGCCCCAAAATTCTGGCCCACAAAGGTGGTGATGGAGATGCCGAAAGCGCCCATTACCATCCAGATAAAGCCATCAATTTTGCCAATGGCCGCCCAAGAGGCGATGGCGTCGGTGCCAAAGGAATTGATGCTGGCCTGGATCACCAGATTGGAGAGGGAGTAGCACACGGACTGCGCTCCGGCGGGCAGGCCGATGCGGATAACGCTGCGCAGAATGCCCCGGTCAAAGCGGAGCAGCCGGAGCTCCACCCGGTACGCCTCCTGGGTAAGCATGAGGCGCAGCATAATAAGCAGGGCGCTGACCGCCTGAGAGACCACCGTGGCCAGGGCCACGCCCAGCACGCCCCAATGGAACGCCACCACAAAGAGCAGGTCCAGCACAATGTTTACCAAGCAGCAGACAATCAGCACATAAAGGGGCATGCGGCTGTCGCCAATGGCCCGGAGCACACCTGTGCCCACATTGTAGATCATACAAAATAGAATGCCCGAATAGTACACGTTTAAGTAGAGCAGCGCGTCCTCCAGAATCTCTTCCGGCACGCCCAAAAGAGCCAGAGAGGGCCGGGCCGTGAGGATGCCCAGCACCAAGATCATTCCGCCCCCGGCCAAAGCCAGGGCAATGGAGGTGTGCACCGCCTTAGAGAGGTTTTTCCAGTCGCCGCCGCCAAAGAATTGCGAGATGATTACCGTAGCGCCAGAGGAAACCCCCACAAAGAAGCCCACCAGCAGGTTGATGAGGGTGCCGGTGGTGCCCACAGCTGCCAAAGCCTCTTTGCCAACATATTGGCCGACTATGATGGTATCTACCGTATTATAAAGCTGCTGAAAAAAGGTGCCGATTAAAATGGGGAAGAAAAACACCAAAAGCTGCTTCCAAATAACCCCTTCTGTAATGCTGTTTTCGCGAATTTTTTGTTCCATGGGCTTTCTCCTTTCCCTGTATGGAGCCATTCTATACTGGAAATGGGGAAAAGGCAAGACCTAACATGTTAGGGATTGGCAAAAAAAGAACCGGGGCCCCGGAGGGCCTCGGTCTTTGGAACAGTTTCGCGGTTAGGCGCCTTTAGCGCTGGGTCCGCTCTTTACGGGAAAGGCACCGGGCCATCAGGGTCGCGCCGCAGGCCAGGACCAGAATCCAAAGCAGGCTCAGGTCGTCGCTGGTCTTGGGCACGTCAGCCAGGGGGATTTCTCCGTCTTCCAAGATTTCCTCGTCATTGGCGCCAGAGCCGCCGTTGCCGTTGCCGCCTGCCGGCTCTTCGGGAGCGGGGTTCAGCGGAACGTCCGGCTCATCAACGGGCTCATCGGGAGTGGGGTTCAGCGGCACATCCGGCTCCTCGATGGGCTCGTCAGGCTCTTCGGGAGTGGGGTCCAGGGGAACGTCCGGCTCCTCGATGGGCTCGTCAGGCTCTTCGGGAGCGGGGTCCAAGGGAACATCCGGCTCCTCAATGGGCTCGTCAGGCTCTTCGGGAGTGGGGTTCAGGGGAACGTCCGGATCCTCGATGGGCTCGTCGGGCTCCTCCGGGACCACCACCGGGGGCGGGATGACCGGAGGACCCACCAAAGCGGGAATCTCTCGACTCTCCTCGCGGCCGCAGGTGGCGCAGGCGCGCTCCTCCCGGCCGGGAATGCCATAGGTGGGGTAAGCGGTCGTTTCCCACTCGCTGAAGTCGTGGGCGGCGGTTACCGCGTGGCCCTCGGTCCCGGCAGTGCAACCCTCATTGACGCAGGTGTGGATGTGGTTTTCCTCGCCGTTGTCGGTCCAAGCGTCATAGGTATGGCCCCCGGCGGGGATGTCATGCCGCTCAACTTCGGCGCCACACACACCGCAGATAGTAACGTCATAACCCGCTGTCACGCAGGTGGCGTCCTGGTGTTCCTTGCGCGTTTCGGTAGCAGGATGCCGGCACACCTTGGACGTGGTTTTTGTCTCTTTGTACCCACAATCCTCGCACACACGGGACTCTACCTTGGACACCTCATCCTCAGAGGTGACCGTCCACACAGTAAAGTTGTGCTCACTGGTCTCCTTCTCGCCGCAGACTTCGCAGGTGTGGGAATGGGTCAAATAGCCCAGAACGTCAACCTGCCAGTCAGTATACTTGTGGCCGCTCGACGGGATTTCTTTGCTTTCCGTCGCGCTCTTCATCCCGCAGTACTGGCAATGCACATTGTCAAAGCCATTCTCGGTGCAGGTGGGAGCCTTCTTGTCGTGAATGGTCCACTTGTGCTGCAAGGCAGGAATATCCTTGCCGTTGCTGAAGCCGCAGTCAGTGCATGTTCCGCCAGTATGTCCCGGCTCCTTGCAGGTAGGCTCGCGGTTGTCCTCGACCATCTTGTGCGCCACAGGAGTGTCATGAGCACCGCAGCCATTGAGGCACGCGTGCCAATGCTGATTCCCCGTTCCAGTAGGAACATAAGGGCCGGAGAAGTCGTGGGCGTTGGGGTTAACAGGAATCTCCTCTGTGCGCAATACGGTATGACACACAGCACAGAAATACTCCTTACTGCCCGGAGTAGTGCAGGTTGCTTCCTTTACAATTTTAGGACCAGCCTCACTGTGCTTCTTAGTTGCAGAAATATTCTTTGTCTCTGTGAACTCGCAGGCAGTGCATGTGCGGGTTTGCTTACCATCAGTACCGCAGGTAGCGTAACTCTCAACCTTCCACTCGCCAAAGGTATGGGCTTGCAACTCTTCGTGCCCGCCGCAGCCATTTACACACAGCCGGGCGTGGCCTTCTTCGGTCACAATCAAGTCGCCGGTATAGGAGTGGTCCAGCTTGGCAATGCGTTCCACCTTATTAGAATTCCAGATTAAGCCACCGGCCGGGCCCACGTTATAATTCCTGCTACAACTCAAGCATGAATAGTGAGCGATTACGCCTTCTTGTTCGCAAGTGGGATTAACCTGGTCTACCCAGTAGACCGCATTCTTCATACAACCAACACAATACCTTCCATCGCCCTTGGCCACTGCCATAACCGGCATCATGCCGATGCAGAGCGCCAGAGCCAACAGTACGGCGAAGCCGCGCTTGACGAGATTGTTTTTGTGCATTTTCATATTAACTTTTTCCTCTCTTTGCTGGGTTTTCGGATGCAAAGGATCCGGCGGCAGGGCTGCCATAGCAGGTCCTTTTTATGGAGGCCACCGTAGGCCCCTTGCTTTGTGCCCCGGCCTTTCGGCCGGTTTACCAAGTCTGCAGGCGGAGATTTTCTCCGCGCCGCATCCGGCGGGCCCTAAAAAAAGCCCGCATCCAGCAGCCGGGCTGGCATAGCGCCCTGAACGCCTTAGCCCCCTAGCTTTGCAGTCCCACAGTTTCCCGTGGTTTGCCCGCTCGCCCCAGTTTCACCCGCGCTTGGGCGCGGCGCGCGGGCGGCGCTTATGGCGGCATACCCCCTAGTTTCATTGCCAAACCCCCTCCTCTCTTTGTGTATTTCCTCCCAAACTTTTTAAATACAACTCCTCCTGTTTGGAAGCTTTTTGGGCCGCGCGGGATATCGGTACCCGGCTCCATCCGGGTCAGAGCGCTCCCTTCTTACAAAAATGTGTACCTTTTTGTAACAGCCGGTTGCGAATGTCCCTGCTAGAATAGTAGCACAAATTTCCTGGAATGGCAATACCTGGTATGGAAAAAAATTGT
>Ga0137309_101087_pt1 | contig 19249 bp, 18 predicted proteins | sample NAcewiD2O_June_FD_97179 | JGI IMG/M metagenome (GOLD analysis project Ga0137309, IMG submission 97179) | Mouse cecal microbial communities from Vienna, Austria - N-Acetylneuraminic amended D2O_June | ecosystem: Host-associated > Mammals > Digestive system > Large intestine > Cecum | place... | reverse complement strand
ACCTCCGGACAAAATGCCCGCAATGGCTCCTGCCAGATTAGTCCGTTTCCAGAACAGGGACAGCAGCACAATGGGACCGAATGCAGACCCCAGACCTGCCCAGGCATTGGACACCAGACCCATAATACTGCTGTTAGGGTCCCATGCGATGATAAAGGCCAGAAGCGCCACTACAGCAACGGTGATCCGGCTGATGCGCAGTACCTTGGCGCTGTCCGCCTCTGTACGGAAATACCCACGGTAGATGTCTTCGGAAACGGAAGACGCAGCCACTAGAAGCTGTGAATCCGCAGTGGACATAATAGCCGCCAGGATTCCACACAGGAAGATTCCTCCCACAAAGGGCAGAGCCAGATCCTGTGTAAATACTTTCGTGATCATCTCAATAAACACACTCTCTGTGGATGCCTGTCCCTCTGTGCCCAATAGTACGGGATAGAGATAGGCACGCCCCAGCACACCGATCACACAGGCGGCGCCCAGCGACAACGCCACCCAGATAATGGCGATGACCCGGGATTTTCTCAGCTCTTTCTCGCTTTTCACAGCCATAAACCGGGTGAGAATATGGGGCATTCCGCAGTATCCAAGGCCCCAGGCCAGCTGGGAGATAATATCAATGGCGCGGTAAGGCTCTCCTCCATTGTGCCAAAGGCTCAGATAGGCATCTGCTCCCCCTGCCACCTGGCTCTGTACCAGAAGATCACGGAAATCTCCGCCCAGCAGACTCCAGGCTGCAATGGGCACTGCCAGAAGACCTATGAGCATCAGCGTCCCCTGAATAAAGTCTGTGGTACACACTGCCATAAAACCGCCCATAAAGGTATAAGCCAGAATTACCAGAGCACCGATGGCCAGGGCAATATGGTAATCCAGCCCGAATACAGAGTGGAACAGCTGTCCCCCTGCTGCCAGGGCTGAGGCCGTATAGACCAGGAAAAAGACCACAATCACCACAGAAGAAATCAACAGCAGAATCCGCTTCTTATCCCGAAACCGGTTCTCAAAGTATTCCGGCAGGGTCAGGGAATTGTTGGCTGCAATGGTATACCGGCGCAGCCTTCCCGAGATAAATACCCAGTTGCACACTGTACCGATAAATAACCCGATGGCAATCCATGCCTGCCCGGTTCCCAGCGCGTAGACGGCTCCCGGCAGACCCATCAGCAGCCAGCCGCTCATATCTGACGCCTGGGCCGACAGGGCAGCCACCCAGCCGCCTAAGCCCCGGCCGCCCAGGAAATAATCTTCTGCACTCTTGGTTTTCTTCATAAACACAGCACCGATTGCCACCATCATCGCAAGATAGATGACAAAGGCCGATAAAATAATCATTACTTTACTGCTCACCACTTCTTTCTCCTCCTTCTTTTGTTCCTGCCCTTCTGCAGATATACCCGGCGTATGTAGGCAAAAGTCTTCTGTTCCCCTTTTTCCGCCAGCATGCGCAGAAGTCCTTCCAGCTCCCGCTTGGTGGTCTTATGGATAAACCAGATACGGTCTTTATTTTTCAGAAAATACTCCAGAGGCGCCGCATCTGTGTAAGTATCTCCGCTGTAATTTCTGCAGGCACTGATTCTGTCCATAACCATCTCTGCCACATATCTGCGGGGCATAGGGGCCCCGGCGATCACCGTGTCAGCATTGGGAGCATAGTCCACCCAGTACTCAAAATGATGTTTGTTCCGCCCCTGATGATGCAGCCAGGATGGGGACACTCCTTTATCCTCCCGCTCTCTGTTGTTAGGGCTTCGGTAGCCCTGATAATATTTGCACCCTGCCAAAAATTCCACAGGAGAATACTTAGAAAGATCATGCAGAAGGCCCTGCCTGTACAGACCTACGCGAAAACAATATTTCATCACCAGCCATTTATGCCGGGTAATTGTCTTAAAATGTTTCCAGGGATGCATCCATACCTCCTCCCTTTCCTTTCACGGACTTAGTCAGCGCCTCTTCCTCCCTGGCCTCCAGGACTAAAATGGTGCGGGCAGGCACTGCCACATACTTCAGTGCCTCTTTCTTTTCTTCCTCATCCTTGACAACCCAGGAACACCGGGGTTCTTCGTCCTCACAGGTTTTCATAACCACACTCCATCTCATCCGCTCCGGGAGATAGGGCAGGGCCAGCCGCTGAGTTTCCCAGTGCATATTACACGCAAGATAGAGAAATCCATCTTCCCGGCTTTCGTCCGTTCCATACCCTTCACAGTACATAATACCGATCTGGCGGTTCCCCGGCTCCATATCTCCATACCAGGCCCGGTCTCCATGATAGGAAATATCCGGATAGCCCAGTGAGCGGTAATCCATGCCCCTGGGCTCAGAGGACATATGAAGCACAGGATGGCTTTTCCTCAGAACAATGGCCTCCTTGACAAAATCAACCATACTCTGGTTCAGCCTGGCCCGGCTCCAGTCCACCCAGCCAACCTCATTGTCCTGGCAGTAGGCATTGTTATTGCCCTGCTGAGAATTGCCGAATTCATCCCCTCCATAAATCAGAGGCGTTCCCTGGCTGAGCATAACCATGAGAAAAGCGTTTTTCACCTGCTGTGTCCGCAGTGCGCGGACAGCCTTTTTGCGTGTGGGCCCTTCCGCGCCGCAGTTCCAGGAGTAATTGTAGACACTTCCGTCCTGGTTGTTTTCCTTATTCGCCTCGTTGTGGCGCTTCTCATAACTTACCATATCCTGGAGAGTGAATCCATCCTGATTGGCCATATAATTCACAACAGCACAGGTATCCGGGTTCCTGCGCATGCGGTAGATGGCGGCTCCCAGAGAATCTCCGTCTCCTTTGAGCCATTTCCGCATATCCTGCTTAAACCCTTCATTATACTCTGCCACGTACCGGTTTTCACCTCCCGCGCCCACTCCTTGAAAGAGCAGTTTGGTACGGCTGAGAACCGGGTCCTGAACCAGAAGGCTCTGGGGAACATCCCCCACCAGATGAAATCCATCAATATGATACTGGATTCTCCAATGCCTGAGAATGGCCTGTACCATCTGGGGATTATATCCCTGCGGAAAATAAAATTCCATGATGCATTCCATCTTGGCTTTGTGCAGCGCTTTCACCAGCTCCTTAAATTCCCCTGCCGGGTCGTCCTGCCTGCAGCTGTAAGCCGCTTTCGGAGCAAAGTAATAGCCCTGGGTATAGCCCCAGAAATTTAACGGCAGCCGGTCTCTCATTTTATAAACATACTCCGGCGGCATGTCTTTTGGTGCAATCACTTCGCTGAATTCATAAGCGGGCATCAGCTCAAGTGCTGTCACTCCTAATTCCTGAAAATAAGGAATTTTTTCCTGGAGTCCTGCAAAAGTTCCCTTCCGGCGGACTCTGGAATTCTTATGCATGGTATATCCACGCACATGCACTTTGTAAATCACCATTTCCTCATAGGAATTCATGGGCAGCCTGTCATTTTCCCATGAAAAATCTTCGGATGAGAAGAACCCGCACCTGACTTTATGGGGCAGTCCCGGATCATTCATCTCCCCAAAGCCGCCCAGCCCCCGCAGTACCACTGCACAGGGGTCCTGGACAATCCGCTTTCCCATACGGTAGTTATATTCATGACATGCCGGATCAAACCCCAAAACATGCACCGCATAGACACTGCCTGTCCGATACATATCTCTCAGGGGAATCTCCTTGGCCGGCTCCGAGTCCCCTTTTTTGTACACCAGCAGACTGACCTCACTCTCGTTTGGCGGTACGGCCACAGCAAAATTATATCCCCCGCCGTCTCTTGTAACCCCCAGCGTACTGGGATTTCCCCTTTTGAAGCTAAACTTTCGATCCTCCATCTTCGGTCCTCCTTCTAGTCGTCACTTTTGATCGGTGCTCGTCTGCTCTTTTCATTTACAATACATTATAAATTTTTTCACTAATCCTTGCAATCCCCTAATTTATCTGTTAAAGTGTTACTGTACCGTACGATTTAAAAAAGCGAGGAAAAATATCATGAGCGAAGAAATGAATAAAAATCAGGAATCTGCAGGAGCCGGCTGTTCTCCAATAGACTGTGCTTCCTGTACCAGTAATTGTTCTTCCAATCCCAACCAGGGAAATGGAAATACTCCCAGCACACTCACCTTGACCATGGAAGATGACACAGAAGTTGACTGCGCCATTCTCACGGTTTTTCCTGTGGACAGCAAGGAGTACATCGCCCTTCTGCCCCTGGACAAGCAGGGTCATAACTCAGACGGAGAAGTATTCCTGTATGCATTCAGCAAGACCGAAAATGGAGATCCTATCTTAGCCAACATCGAGGACGATGACGAATACCAGGCAGCAGCCGACGCATTTAATAAAATTCTGGAAAACGCCAGAAAAGAAGAAAAAGCCGGGGTTCCCATCGAGGAATCGTAACGTACGAAAACGGTCACAGAAAAAAGGAAAAGAGGATCTCACCATAAGAGGTTCTCTTTTTTCACGGCTTCACATCTGCCGCCCATTAGGAACTGGAGAAAGTTCCTTACATCCCTGTACTTCCAAATCCCCCTGTTCTCCTGCCTGAGGCCTGGTCATCTTCGGTGATGCCAAAGGGAAGAAAAATCCCCTGCATAAATCCGCCGCCTGCAGGTATGGACAGACATCTGCCCTCCTGGCTGCAGTTGGTCATCTTTGCCTGGATATGTCCCTCATTATCCGCATAAAAATAATCTCCGTCAATAATGCCCACTGTGTTATCCAGCTGCATCCGATACCGGATTCCCAGACCGCTTCTGGGATAACAGGTCAAAACCCAGCCTTCTTCCATTTCCACCCGGATACCTGTGGGAATCATCACACTCTCTCCCGGTTTCAGAGAAATCTCAGCAGGCGCGTAAAAATCATAGCCTGCACTCAGTGCCGTGGCGCGCAGCGGAAGCCGGATGCCCTGATAAATCTCCTCCATGTGGTCTTCTCTCCCAAAGATTTTCTCCCAGTCTTTCTGGAAACGCTCGAAACTTACTTTATGGAACTTTCCAATTTTCCTCATGATAATCTCCCAACACACTGCAAAAAGCTGCCGCATAACTGTTTTCTATCAGCAGGCAGCAGCTTTCTTCCCTCTCTACATAGATGGTTTGGCCCCGGCTGGGACATCTTTCATACTGAAGCTGATTCTGCCCATCCGGTCTTTACCCAGACAGATGACAGTCACCTTATCCCCCAGCGTCAGCACATCTTCCACACGGTTGATGCGTCCCTTGCTCATCTTGGAAATATGCACCATGCCTTCTTTCCCAGGAGCAAACTCCAAAAATGCGCCAAACTCTTTAATGCTGACTACCTTGCCCACAAAAATCTGTCCGGATTCAAAGTCTGTGGTGATGATTTTCACCATCTCTGCCGCTTTATCCATTCCTGCCTGGTCTGTGCCGCAGATGGATACAGCGCCGTCATCGGAAATGTCAATCTTTACCCCCGTCTCATCGATAATCTGATTGATGGTTTTCCCTCTCTGGCCTACCACATCGCCGATCTTCTGGGGATCAATCTGGATCTGGATAATTTTGGGTGCATACGGACCCACTGACTCTCTGGGTTTGGCAATACAGGGCTCCATTATCTCCCTCAGAATGTACTCCCTGGCCTCCTTTGTTCTGCGGATTGCCTCCTCCACAATATTCCTGGTCAAGCCGTGGATCTTGATATCCATCTGAATGGCTGTGATCCCGTCATGGGTTCCTGCCACTTTAAAGTCCATATCCCCGAAGAAATCCTCTAACCCTTGAATATCTGTCAAAACCACATAATCATCGTCTGTATCCCCGGTCACCAGCCCGGTGGAAATCCCAGCCACAGGTTTCTTAATGGGAACCCCCGCTGCCATCAAGGACAGTGTAGAACCGCATATACTGGCCTGGGATGTGGAACCGTTTGACTCAAACGTCTCTGAAACAGTCCGAATAGCGTACGGAAATTCTTCCTCTGACGGGAGCACAGGAAGCAGAGCTTTCTCCGCCAGGGCACCATGTCCGATTTCCCGGCGTCCCGGTCCTCTTGACGGACGGGTCTCCCCAACCGAATAGGATGGAAAATTATAGTGGTGCATATAGCGCTTGGAAGTCTCCATCTCATCCAGCCCGTCAATTCTCTGGGCATCTGCCAGCGGCGCTAGTGTGGTGATGGTACAGATTTGTGTCTGTCCCCTGGTGAACATACCGGAACCGTGTACTCTGGGCACAATGTCAATCTCAGCGGCCAGCGGACGAATCTGGGTGATCTCTCTGCCGTCAGGGCGCTTGTGGTCTTTCAGAATCATCTTGCGCACTGTCTTCTTCTGGTACTGGTAAAGAGCATCTCCAAGATAGGAAAGCCATTCCTCATTCTCCGCCCAGGTCTCCTCCACACGTTCTCTGATGGCACGGATATTTGCCTCACGCACCTGCTTCTCATCGGTAAAAACCGCTTTCTCCATCTCATCGGAAGGCACCAGTTCCTCTAATGCCGCCACTACCTCCTGGGGCACCGCATAGCTCTCATACTCGTGTTTGGGTTTCCCGGTTTCCGCGATAATCTTGTCAAAGAAAGCGATAATCTCCTGATTTACCTCATGGGCTTTGTAAATGGCCTCAATCATTTGTTCTTCCGGTACTTCGTTGGCGCCGGCTTCGATCATGATGACTTTTTCCCGTGTAGACGCCACTGTGAGCTGTAAATCTGAAATATCCTTCTGGGAAAGGGAGGGATTGATCACAAACTCCCCGCCGATGAGCCCCACCTGAGTAGCCGCACATGGACCATCAAACGGTATATCCGAAATGCACACAGACAGCGCTGACCCCAGCATAGCCGGAATCTCCGGGTTACACTCCGGATCCACCGACATCACCAGATTATTTAAAGTTACGTCATTTCTGTAATCCTTGGGAAACAACGGCCGCATAGGGCGGTCAATCACCCTGGATGTGAGCACAGAATGCTCACTGGCCTTTCCTTCCCTTTTATTAAATCCGCCTGGGATCTTCCCCACAGCGTACATTTTTTCCTCGTATTCTACACTCAGGGGAAAGAAATCAATCCCTTCCCTGGGCTTTTCTGATGCTGTAGCAGTAGATAACACCGTGGTATCTCCATAGAACATCAGAGCTGCTCCGTTGGCCTGCTTGGCCACCCGGTCAATATCTATTCTCAGTGTTCTGCCTGCCAATTCCATTGAATAACTTTTGTACATATACTGGTTTCCTTTCTAAAACGACATCAAACAATGCTAAAAAGAGGGCGGATTGATCCGCCCCCAACTGTACACATACCTTATTTTCTCAGTCCCAGTCTCTCAATTAATGCGCGGTATCTCTCAATGTCGGTCTTTTTTAAATATGCAAGCAATCCACGTCTCTGACCTACCATTTTCAAAAGTCCCCGTCTGGAATGGTGATCCTTATGGTGTACCTTCAAATGCTCAGTTAATTCCTGAATCCTGGCTGTCAAAACTGCAACCTGTACTTCCGGTGAACCGGTATCTCCCTCTGTTCTGGCATATTCTTTCATGATTGCAGCTTTCTTTTCCTTTGAAATCAATTGTGTTTCCTCCTTTTTCTCTCATAAACGCCCCCTATTAAGAAATGGCCGGAGTATCCGATTTCCGAATATGGGCTGTATTATGTTACTTAAAACCAGAGATAGTATAGCACAGATGACGGCTGTTGTAAATGTTTTTCTGAAAGTATTCCTGACGCCGCCCTCTGCCACAAGATTACAGATGTACTAGTTCTCCGGTTCTTCCGCTATGGAAAACGCAATATTCGTGGCATGGTCAGAGACCCTCTCCAGGCCGGATATAATATCCGAATAGACCATTCCCGCTGCAGGGGTGCACTCGTTTCTGGTGAGCCTGTCCACATGTTCCTGCTGCAGCTGGCGCTCCATCTCATCCACCTCATCTTCCAGATCCAGTATCTCCTGCATATGTTCCTGATTATTATTGGAAAACATGTCCAGCGCATAGGTGGTAATCTGCACTACTTTCCCCAGCATTTTCAACAGACCGTCTTTGGCCTGAGAACTCATATCCAGATTCTGCTGGATTCGTATAGTGGCAGCCTCCGCCACATTCTCTGCGTGGTCTCCAATCCGCTCTATATCATTGGCTACATGAAACAGTCCCCCGATGCTTTTGGCATCGTCCACAGGCAGTGTGGTTTGGTTCAAAGCCACCAGATAATCTGTGATGGTCTCGTTGAGGTAATCAATATTTTTCTCCACCTCATAGACCTCCTGGATCTCCTTTTCATCCAGGCTGATCAGTGCGTTCATGGCTCTCTCCAGATTGCTGATGGCCATATAACCCATGCGCTCCAGTTCCCTGGTGGCGTCAAATACTGCCGTAGTGGGCGAAAATACATTTTTCTCGCCGATATACTCCAGCTGGAAGCCTTCCGCTCCGGCTTCTTCCCTGCCCGGAACGATTTTGTAAGTCAGCTTTACAATCCACTGGATAAAGGGGAACAATGCAATCACTTCCACCACTTTTATAATCGTATGGGCATTGGCCACCTCCCGAGCGGCATTTCCACCGGAAATGTACTGGATAAAGAGCGTAACCGGCTCCAGGGCCGCAGTCAGAATCACCAGAATCAGAGCACTTCCCACAATGTTGAACAGGAAATGAATCCATGCCGCTCTTTTCGCGTCTGTTTTTGCGCCCAGGCTGGCCAGCAGCGCAGACACACAGGAACCCATATTACATCCCAGAATTACAAAGAAACAAATCTGTATTTCCAGCAGCCCCTGGCTGGCCAGCAGCAATACGATTCCCACTGTGGCAGAGGAACTCTGCAAAACAGCCGTGATCACAAACCCCACCAAAATGGCCAGGTAATGATTATCCAAAGACCCCAGTGCCTGGGTAATCATAGGGGATTCTTTCAGCACAGACATAGAGCTTGACATAGTGGTCAGACCCATGAACAAAATACCAAAACCCAGAATCACTTCCCCCATCCGGTTGATCTTCTGGTTTTTACAGAAATTGCTCATCACAACCCCTGCCATTACAAACAAGGGGGCCCAGTCTGACAGATTGATGGCAATCAGCTGTGAAGTCACCGTTGTACCAATGTTGGCACCCATAATCACCCCGGCTGCCTGCATCAGATTCATCAGCCCCGAATTGACAAAGCTCACTACCATCACGGTTGTTGCACTGGAAGACTGAATCACTGCAGTGAATATGACTCCCACCAGCATCCCCATAAACCGATTGCTGGTAAAGAACTCCAGTACACTCCTCATCTTTGCACCGGCAGCTTTTTCCAGGCTTTTGCTCATCAATTCCATTCCGTATAAGAAAAGACCCAATCCCCCCATTAAACCCAGAATCACACTAAGTACCGACATGACTCCCTCCCTTTCTATGCCTGACGGCATATTTATCCTTTAGAGTATGTTTTCATAAAAGAATGTTCCGCAAAAAATTCTTCCGCCTGCGATACATCTGTACGCAGTAATTGTTCTTTCAGCTGATTCAAAGAATCAAATTTCCTCTCATAACGCAGAAAATGATAAAAAGCCACCGTAGATTCCACTCCATACAGATTCTCATGGCAGTCGAACAGATACGTCTCCACCCCCAGAAAATCTTCTCCACCCACTGTAGGTTTATAACCTACATTCGTGATCCCCAGATATTCTCTGTGAAAGAATCTGGAGCGGGTGGCATAAACCCCATTGGGCGGCATCAGTTTCCCTTTGGGTGGAATCAGATTGGTGGTGGGAATTCCAATGGTATGTCCCAAGCCCCTGCCATGGATGATTTCCCCGGTGGTTGAGAAAGGATATCCCAGAAGGCTGTTCACTTTCTCTATATGTCCTTCATTCAGCTGTTCCCGGATATAAGTACTGCTAATCGGCCGGTTCCCGTCCTTTTCTTTCTCAAGGATTTCCACCTGAAACCCATATGACTTTCCCATTTCCTTCAGATATGCTGTGTCCCCTTTTCTCTGATAGCCAAAACGGAAATCCGGGCCAACCACCACCCAGCCGGCGTGCATACGCTTCACCAGTATCTGCTCTACGAAATCCCCGGGAGACATATGCATCAGCCGGGTGTCCATCTGAAGTTCTGCCAGAACCCCAACCCCCATTTTCTCCAGAATCTCATACCGCTCCGCCCCTGTCAGCAGCTTCCTTGCCGGTGTCTCAAAGGCACAGACCACAGTCTCATACCCTTGCTTTCCTATCTCAAGTATCCGGTTGATCAATTTCTGATGGCCCCGGTGCAGTCCGTTAAATTTCCCCAGGGTAACCGCACTGGGGCCTTGCAGCATTAGTTTTTCTTTTTCCCTCACACATTTCATGGCTGTCTCCTGACTACAAGAACATTTTTACCGGAAAATATTTCCCAGTATTTTCTTTGTGCTGATAAATTCCCTTGAATACGCCCCTGCTGTCATAGACACGAATCCAGCCGCTTCCAAAATCTCCGCTGTCCTTCCCTGCTGGCAAAGGATTGCCGTTATCAAGCAGCTTGTCCTGGACTGCTGTACAGTCCAGCCGTGGATATTCTGCCAGCATGTCTTCAATCTGAAGAATCTGCTCTTCCAGCCGCCCTTCCTCCAAAAGCTGCTCTACCTGGGAAAGCTTCAGGGCTTGTGCAATCCCAAACATACCGGACCGGGTGCGGAGCAGCTCTTCCATACAGCCGCCGCATCCCAGCTGCTGTCCTATATCATGACATAAGGTGCGGATATAGGTTCCTTTTGAGCAGGTAACCTCCAGAACCGCCCGGGGCAGACGGATATCATCTACCCTAATCTTTTGGATATGGACAGGCCTGGGGGGACGCTCCACCACCACGCCCTCCCTGGCCAGTTCATACAAACGCTTTCCCTGTATTTTACAGGCACTGTACATGGGCGGAATCTGCATAATATCCCCCTGAAATTTTTCCACACAGCTTTTGAGTTCTTCCGGGCTGGTACAAACCGGATATTCCTTTAACACCCTGCCGGAAATATCCTGGGTATCCGTCACTTTACCCAGCAAAAGCACTGCCCGGTATGTTTTTTCCTTGTCAGTGAGAAGATCACAGAGCTTTGCAGCTTTCCCCAGACAGACAGGGAGAACGCCCTGGGCATCCGGGTCCAGAGTGCCTGTATGGCCGATTTTCTTCTGGCCCAGAATTCCTCTCAGCCTGGCAACCACATCGTGAGACGTGTATCCTTTTTCTTTGTAAATATTTATGATTCCATCCAGCATCTGTATTTTCTTCCACACTTACTGATTAATTTGTCCCTCGATGTGCAGAGTAAGATTATTCAGCACATCGTAATAAGTACCTTTGATTTCACATCCTGCTGCCCTGACATGTCCTCCGCCTCCAAAATATGAGGCAACCTGATTCACGTCCACATTCCCATTGGAACGCAGGCTTACTTTGAACTCCATAGGCTTTAGTTCATACAAAAAGATAGCCACTTCCACCCCTTTGGTGAGACGGAGCTGATTGACGATGCCGTCCAGATCCTTACCCTCTACCCCGTAGAAAATCAGATCTTTCTTTTTCAGCACTCCGGCAATACAGGTTCCGTGGAGCAGAAGAATACTCTCCGTCAGAACACGGCCCATTACCTGATTCTGAATATACGTTTTCTGATAAAACGACTCGTCGATGATCTTCTGGAAGGGAACCCCCTTTTCCAGCAGGTCGGCAGCAATACGCATAGTATTTGGGCTGGTTGCCGTATACTGGAATACCCCTGTGTCATGGATAATTCCGGTATAAATACAAGAAGCTGTATTGCAGCTGACTCTGTCCGGGTCCAGAAGTGTGTATAAAATCTCCGATGCAGATCCCGCCTGGGGTTTTACCCAGTTGATATCTGCAAAATTTGTATTGCTCACATGATGATCAATATTTACTGTCTTTTCGGCCCGGACAAAGCATTCTGCCCCGGCACCCAGACGGTCCAGTGTGCTGGTATCCAATATGATGAGCACATCATAGGAAGTTTCCCCACTACATGATGTACGGACATCTTCGATCCCCGGAATATAAGAAAATACCGGGCTTGGGGACTCCAGATACACATCTACGGCGATCTCAGGATAATTTTCCTTTATATAATTATACAGGCCCATGCAGGAACCTGTGCAGTCCCCGTCTGGCCGGATATGTCCTGCGATAGCCGCCGTGTGTACCTGGGCCAGTACTTCTTCAATTTTCTCCATGCCCTTCCCCCTTTTACGTGTCTTTTCTTGTCACATCTTCTATTTTTTTAGACATGGTTACTCCATATTCAATAGACGAATCCAATATAAATTTAATCTGCGGCGTAATCCGCAGGTTCAGACTCCCTGCCAGCTGGCGGCGCACATACCCTTCCGCGCTCTTCAGTCCATCCATAGTGTCCTTTTTTGCTTTTTCATCGCCAAGTACACTGATGTACGCTTTGCAGGTTTTCAGATCCGGTGCCACTTCCACAGCCACTACAGAAGTCATGGAATGAATGCGCGGGTCTTTGATCTGATTGCGGATAATATTGCTCAGTTCCTTTTGTACCTCTCCATTGACACGGATATTTTTGATGCTGTTTTTTCTCATCTGCCTAACCTCTATCTTGGTACCTCTACCATTATATAAGCCTCTATTTTATCCTCAACCTGGATGTCGTTAAAGTTCTCAAAAACCAGACCGCATTCGTACCCGGCTTTTACTTCTTTTACATCATCCTGGAAACGTTTCAGAGACGCCAGAGCCCCTTCATAAATCTGTTCCTCGCCCCGGTTAATCCTTACTTTGCAGTTTCTCTCAAATCTGCCATCCAGCACATAACTTCCGGCAATGTTGCCCACTCCCGACGCACGGAATACCTGGCGGACTTCTCCGTGGCCGATCACCTGTTCCTCGAAGATGGGGTCCAGCATTCCTCTCATGGCAGATTCCACATCCTCGATGGCCTGGTAAATCACTTTGTAAAGTCTTAAGTCCACGCCTTCCTGTTCTGCCACAGCCTTCGCCTGGGTATCGGGCCTTACGTTAAATCCGATTACAATGGCGTTGGAGGTGGATGCCAGGGTGATATCTGATTCATTGATGGCTCCCACACCGCCGTGGATCACTTTGACCACTACCTCGTCGTTACTCAGCTTCAGCAGGCTCTGTTTCACAGCTTCCACGGAGCCCTGCACATCGGCTTTCACGATAATGGGCAGTTCTTTTAACGTACCCGCCTGAATCTGGCTGAACAAATCATCCAGAGACAGTTTCGCCTTGGTGTCTTCCAGCAGATGCTTCTTATTCTCTGAGACAAATGTCTGGGAGAAAGTTTTCGCTTCTTTATCATTGTCGAAAGCCATCAGGATTTCACCTGCGTTGGGCACATCGTTCAATCCCAGAATCTCCACAGGCATAGACGGGCCGGCTTCTTTTACCCGTTTTCCTTTGTCGTCCATCATGGCACGCACTTTTCCTGAGCATGCCCCTGCGGCGATAAAATCACCCACACGCAGAACGCCTTTCTGCACCAGAATGGTAGCCACAGGCCCCTTGCCTTTATCCAGCTCTGCCTCGATGACAAGCCCTCTGGCTTTCCTTTTTGGATTGGCTTTCAGTTCACAGACTTCTGCCACCAGAAGCATCATTTCCAGCAGTGTCTCAATTCCCTCTCCTGTATGTGCAGATACTGGCACAAATATGGTGCTACCGCCCCAGTCTTCCGGAATCAGTTCATGTTCAGACAGCTCCTGTTTTACCCGTTCGATATTGGCATTGGGTTTATCAATCTTATTGACAGCCACTACAATCTCAATTCCCGCTGCTTTGGCATGGTTGATGGCCTCCACAGTCTGCGGCATCACACCGTCGTCGGCGGCCACCACCAAAATGGCAATATCAGTGGCATTGGCCCCCCTCATACGCATGGCCGTAAATGCCTCGTGCCCCGGTGTATCTAAAAATGTGATCTTCTGTCCATTGATATCCACCACATAAGCGCCGATGCGCTGGGTAATTCCCCCTGCCTCTTTGTCAGTCACATGAGTGTCACGGATCTTATCCAGAAGAGAGGTTTTTCCATGGTCTACATGCCCCATGACACACACTACCGGAGGTCTGGCGGTCATAGCTGATTCGTCTTCCGCATCTTCTTTTAAAAGCTCTGCAATCACATCCACTTTTTCTTCCGGCTCTGCAATAATATCATAGCCAAGGGCGATCTCCTGGGCCTTCTCAAAATCAATTTCATGATTCACAGTCACCATGACGCCTTCCAGGAATAATTTTTTCACAATGACAGAAGGCTGCATTTTCAGCTTATCAGCCAGCTCCCGGATGGTCAGTTTCTCCGGAAGGGTGATCTCACGGATTTCCGGCTTTTTCACTTCCGGTTTCTGCTGGTTAGACGGCTTCTGAAGTGCTTTGGGAAGACGCATATTGGGCCTTCTTCCGCCTCCCTGGTTGGGACGCCGTCCCGGTGCCGCGTTTTTGGTAAATTCTTTTTTGCCTTTTGTACGATCCCGCTCTTTCTTACTCTCTTTGGGATTCTTTGACTGGGCTTCCACTGCAATCATCTCACGGTCTCTGCCCTGGGCCGGACGTCCGGAAGCACCGCTTTTGCCTTTTCCTTTAAACGGCGTATGCCCAGACTGCCCTGCGAACCTGCTCTGGCCGGTTTTTTGGGAATTCTGGCCTCTGTTTTGTCCCTGGCCTTGATTTCTGCCCTGGCCCTGGCTTCTGCCTCCTTGATTCTGGCCCTGGCCCTGATTCCTGCCCTGGCTTCTGCCTCCTTGACTCTGGCCCTGGCCCTGATTTCTGCCCTGGCCCTGGCCTCTGCCTCCTTGATTCTGGCCCTGGCCCTGATTTCTGCCCTGGCCCTGGCTTCTGCCGCCCTGACCTTGGCTCTGGCTCTGATTTCTGCCCTGACCCTGGCTTCTGCCTCCTTGATTCTGGCCCTGGCCTTGATTCCTGCCCTGGCCCTGGTTTCTGCCGCCTTGATTCTGGCCCTGCTGGCTGCGGCTCTGCACAACTGTATTGTCTGCAGTCTTTGTCTGCACAGACTTGGATGCAGCATCCTCAGCCTCAGCTGAGGTTTTCTGTCTATTCCTGGTCTGGCCGCCCTGACCCTGGGTACGGCCCTGGGCGGAACGGTTCTGCTGCGTCTTGCGCTCTTTTCTTCCGGCGTGTTCTTTCCCCCCATCGCTGGCGTTCTGGGCACGAAATACACGGATAATATTCTTTTTCTTCTTTGCCCCGTCACCGGAAGACTCACCTTTTCCCAGACTTTTTCTCACATCGTCTGCCTGGGTTTCGTCAACACTGCTGGCATGGCTCTTGATATCAGCGCCTCTTCCTCTCAAAAACTCTATCACTTCTTTATTTTCTCTGCCCAATTCTCTGGCAAGTTCGTATATTCTCATTTTTGGCATACACATTCCTCCTTCTTCTGCTGTTGGCTTACTTCTTTCAGCATTGCTTCGGCAAAGCCTGCATCCAGCACCGCGATACTGGCGCGGAATTCCCTGCCAACAGCTCTGCCCAGTTCTTCTTTGGTCTCCATAAATAAAATGGGAACCTGGTAATACTTACACGTATTGGAAAATTTCTTTTTGGTATTGTCAGAGGCATCTGCTGCCACAACCACCAGATGTCCTTTGCCGGCCTTAACTGCCTTTTCCACGGGAAATTCCCCGCTGGCAATCTTCCCGGCCCTTGCGGCCAGACCAGCCAAAGACAACACTTTATTTTTCTTCAATCTCCTCCCACTCCCTTTCAAGGCTTTCATAAACTTCCATGGGAATGCTCATTCGAAACGACCGGTCCAGCGCCTTACTTTTCTTTGCTTTTGCCAGACATTGGGCATCTCTGCAGATATAGGCTCCCCTTCCGTTCTTCCTGCCTGTTGGATCTAACATGAATTCGCCTTCCGGCGTCTTCAGGATACGAATCATATCCCGTTTGCTTTTCATTTCCCTGCACCCCACACACTGGCGCAGAGGAACTTTATTCTTCAAACCCAAACTCACCTTCCTCCAGACCGAGGAGAGCCAGATCCATCAGATCCGATTCCGGGTCAAACTCGCCCTGCTCATCTGCATAAGGATCACTGTCCATATAAGAATCACCGGTATATGGTTCTTCCATATGGTCTGGAAATTCCCCGTCTGTTTCATCTATATCATCTATTTCGTCCAAATCATCATATTCTTCATCCCCAAAGCCGCCGTCTGACAGTTCTTCTGGTTCTGTAAAATCATCTGCGTATGCTTCTTCCGGCTCTTCCTCAGAATCATCCGCATATGTTTCTTCAGGCTCTTTCTCAGAATCATCGGCATTTATTTCTTCCGGTTCTTCCTCAAGAGCAGCCATGTAAGCATCTTCCGGCATTTCTTCCCCGCGGGCTGTATGCAAATCTTCCAGGTCATCCTCCGGCATCTCATGGTCCATATCTGCATATGCTTCTCCGGCAGCCTCCAGCGGTATCTCTTCCTCATTTTCAAGAGACAGCTCTTCCTCGCCCATCTCCTCATACTCGTAGAGTTCGCCGGACTCTCTGGCCTGGGTCTCGCTTTTGATATCAATCTTAAATCCAGTCAGACGGGCTGCCAGACGGGCATTCTGACCTTCTTTTCCAATTGCCAGAGACAGCTGATAATCCGGAACCACCACCAGGGCCGTTTTTTCATCAGGGTCTGCCAAAACCGCAATGACCTTTGCCGGACTCAGGGCATTTTCAATCAGAAGCGCGGGATTGTCGCTCCAGTTGATAATATCGATCTTCTCTCCCCGCAGTTCATGGACCACAGCGTTGACTCTGGCGCCGTTCATGCCCACGCAGGAACCCACCGGATCCACATCCGGGTCATTGGACCACACGGCAATCTTGCTTCTGGATCCTGCCTCACGGGCAATGCTCTTGATCTCCACAATTCCCTCTTTCACCTCTGTCACTTCTGATTCAAACAGACGCTTCACCAGTTCCGGATGGGTTCTGGAAACCAGAATCTTCGGCCCTTTCGGCGCATCCCGCACCTCCAGGATATAGACCTTGATCCGCTCAGTAGGCTGGAACACCTCTCCCTTAATCTGCTCGCTCTCATTTAAGACTGCATCCACTTTTCCCAGGTTGACACTGACATTTTTCCCAAAATACCGCTGTACAATTCCCGTGACCACATCCTTCTCTTTGCAGTAGTACTGGTCAAAAAGGGCTTTTCTCTCTTCCTCCCGTATTTTCTGGAGAATCACATTCTTCGCGTTCTGGGTGGCAATTCTTCCGAACTGCTTGGATTTAATCTCCACACGGACAATATCGCCCAAATCCATGTTCCCGTTCAGCTTCTGCGCTTCTGCGAGAGAAATCTCCATTACCGGGTCTTCCACCTGCTCCACCACAGTCTTTTCTGCAAACACCCCGAAATCACATGTTTTCGGATTGATATTCACAATCACGTTATCCGCTTTCCCGAAATGATTCTTACAGGCCTGGATCAACGACTGTTCAATGGCTTCCAGCAAAGTGTCCTTACTGATGTTCTTCTCTTTTTCCAGAATGTCCAGCGCTTCCATTAGCTCCATGTTCATTTTTCCATTTTCCTCCTTTTAAAAATCCAGGGCCGGGCGAATCAATGCCATATCTTTTTTCAAAAAATTCATCTGCTTTTTATCTTCTCTTTCTATGGTCACACTGTTATCATCATATGCACACAAAATGCCATAAAACTCTTTTTCTTTTTCAATGGGGCGGTATGTGCGTATCTCCACTTCCCGTCCCAGGTTCCGCTCAAAATCTTTGTCCTTTTTTAACGGCCTGTCAAGACCAGGAGAGCTCACTTCCATAATATAGCTGTCCTCAATAAAGTCCTCCTGGTCCAGCCGGTCACTGAACTGCCTGCTCACCGCCTCACAGTCATCCACCGTGATTCCCCCCGGTTTGTCAATGTAACTGCGCAGATACCAGGTTCCGGCCTCTTTCACATATTCCACATCTACTAATTCAAAATTCATATCCGCTAAAATAGGCTCCAGCAGTTCTTCTGCTCTCTGCTCATATATTTCATGCCTGCTCATTTTTCTAATCCACCGCCTTTACCGCTTACCTCTTACCTCTGAATTTCCTCCAAACACGTGATAAGAGTGGACCGAAGCCCACTCTTATCACGCCGCTGTTTATTAATTTCTTGTTTATTATAATCTCAATTCACTTAAAAGTCAACCCCTGGAATTGCGGCTCATACAGAATTTCCACCACCAAAAACTTTTACCCGCAGGCGGTCAATAGTATCCGGGACATCTTCTTCGTCATACACGGCAATCTCCTCTTCCAGATGACTACTGCCCCCAAGGGCATCCCCGCCGGGATCGGCCTGCGCGTCCAAGGATTCCAGGATGCGGTGTCTGCCGGGAATTTCGTCCGCAAAAGGCTCCCTGCCATGCTGCTCCCTGAATTCGGCGATAAACTTTACCATCCACTCATCATAAAGCGGCCGATACCACTCCGGCAGCCTGTTCTCTTTCACGTTGATATAGACCTCATGGTCGTCAATCTTATGAAGGTTAAGAACATCCACCTCTGTAACCCCGTTCTCTTCCGGCTTGTATTCGGTGACGAAGTTTCCGCTGTCATCGAACAGTTTGTAGGTTCCCCGTTTGCTCTGCGGCATTTTCTTGATTTTCATAGATTGTCCTTTCCTTCCGAGCGGTACGGAAGGACACAAAAAGAGCCTGCGGCTGAAGATGACCACAGGCTCCGATAGCCGAAAAAAGGCGCACGAAACTACGGCGGGAACATCTTCAGTCCAAACACAGCCTTTATTGCTGTGTTCTGAACCTTTATGCGTCCCTCCGTCCTTATAGCGCTATTCGGACTAAGAGATTTGATTTTATTTAGGCTTGTGCGTCAAAAAGTCGATTATCGTCTGTTTTCGTATGTCACCATCTTTTATCACCTATGACTCTTAAAATTTCTCGATTTTTGTGGTATACTTAATGAAAGCACTAATCCCCCAGCTATGCTGGGATGAATAAAGGACGCTGTAGCGATAAGGATATTATAAAAAAGCCTCCTATGTTAATATGAGAAAGGTGTCGTAAGCCAATCTCAAAATAGGAGGCATCCCCAATGGACAGTAAAAGTTTATCACATACGAGATGGAAATGCCAGTACCATATTGTATTTATACCCAAATATCGAAAAAAGAAGTTATTCGGACAGTTGAAATTCGATGTACGGGAGATATTAAGTACATTATGCAGATACAAAGGCGTAGAAATTATAGAGGGCGCTGTGTGTGCCGACCACGTGCATATGTGCG
>Ga0137309_101083_pt1 | contig 19280 bp, 22 predicted proteins | sample NAcewiD2O_June_FD_97179 | JGI IMG/M metagenome (GOLD analysis project Ga0137309, IMG submission 97179) | Mouse cecal microbial communities from Vienna, Austria - N-Acetylneuraminic amended D2O_June | ecosystem: Host-associated > Mammals > Digestive system > Large intestine > Cecum | place... | reverse complement strand
CGCTTGAAGTAGAATGTCAGCTTTTGCTTATCCTTAGAGGAAATATTCAGCTTGTAGAGCAGATTATTTGCCTTTTCAATATCATCTGGATCAAGAACGGTATAGGCGTCAATCTGCGCCTCCAAATCGTAAATAGCCGTAGGCGTCACCGAATTAGACAACAACGTAGTTGTGTATCATCGAGACCGGCATCAATCATCGCAAGTGCAGCACGAGCGATGTTGTTCTCACGTTCGTTATTACAAGCAGACTGAATCTCCGAATCTCTCTCATCACGGAAACGTTGCTGCATCTCTGGCAAAAATCCAGTAAATTCTTGGCGAAATTTATTTACAAAATCACTCATAATGTATCCTCCATATTTTCAATTTGTACGCTATTCAAAATTATACCACAGCACCTTTCGCTTTCCAAGAGCGATGGTGCTTTTCTTATGCCCATTTTTGATGAAGGAGTGTGATTTCTATGGGCTTTTTCAGCAGTCTGTTCCGTTCGAGGGACGCTCCCCAGAACCGCACCGCCGGGAGCAGCTACACCTTCTACTTCGGCGGCTCCACCTCCGGCAAGGCCGTCACCGAGCGGAGCGCCATGCAGATGACGGCGGTGTATTCCTGCGTCCGCATCTTGGCGGAGGCCGTGGCTGGCCTGCCCCTCAATCTCTACCGCTACACCGAGGACGGCGGCAAGGAGAAGGCTATCGACCACCCGCTGTATCTGCTGCTCCATGACGAGCCAAACCCGGAGATGAGTTCCTTCGTGTTCCGGGAAACCCTCATGACCCACCTGCTCCTCTGGGGCAACGCCTACGCCCAGATCATCCGCAACGGCAAGGGTGAGGTCATCGCTCTCTACCCCCTCATGCCCAACAAAATGTCGGTGGACCGGGACAGCCAGGGCCAGCTTTACTACACCTACCAGCGGGGAACGGATGAGGCCCTCCGGGATAAGAACCAGACCGTTATCCTCCGCCCCTCGGACGTGCTGCACATCCCCGGCCTGGGCTTTGATGGGCTGGTGGGCTACTCGCCCATCGCTATGGCAAAGAATGCCATCGGTATGGCCATCGCCTGTGAGGAGTACGGCGCGAAGTTCTTCGCCAACGGCGCGGCTCCGGGCGGTGTCCTGGAACATCCCGGCACCATCAAGGACCCCCAGCGCGTCCGGGAGAGCTGGCAGTCCACCTTCGGCGGCAGCGGCAACGCCAACAAGATCGCCGTTCTGGAGGAGGGCATGAAATACACGCCCATCGGTATCTCACCGGAGCAGGCGCAGTTCCTCGAAACCCGGAAGTTCCAAATCAATGAGATCGCTCGAATTTTCCGCGTGCCGCCCCACATGGTGGGGGATCTGGAAAAGTCGAGCTTTTCCAATATTGAGCAGCAGTCCCTTGAGTTTGTGAAATACACGCTGGAGCCTTGGGTGATCCGCTGGGAGCAGTCTATCCAGCGCACCCTGCTCTCCACCCATGAGAAGGCTCGATACTTCGTGAAGTTCAATCTGGAGGGTCTGCTCCGGGGCGACTACCAAAGCCGGATGAACGGCTACGCCACCGCCCGTCAGAACGGCTGGATGTCCGCAAACGACATCCGGGAACTTGAGAACCTGGACCGCATCCCCACCGAGGAAGGCGGCGATTTGTACCTCATCAACGGCAATATGCTCCCGCTGCATCAGGCCGGGGCTTTTGCAGATAAAACCACGACAGGAGAGGAGGAAAAATCCGATGAAGAAGTTTTGGAACTGGAAAGTGAAAGCGGCAACGGAGACGGCCCCGGAGGAACGGACACTGTTCCTCAACGGCACCATCGCCGAGGATAGTTGGTATGACGATGACGTAACTCCCCAGCTTTTCAAGGATGAGCTGATGTCCGGCAGCGGCAACATCACAGTCTGGGTCAACAGCCCCGGCGGGGACTGTGTGGCGGCGGCGCAAATCTACAATATGCTCATGGACTATCCCCATGATGTGACTGTGAAAATTGACGGCATCGCCGCCAGCGCCGCCTCGGTCATCGCTATGGCTGGCACCAAGGTCCTCATGTCCCCGGTGTCCACCATGATGATCCACAACCCCGCCACCATCGCCTGGGGCAATGCCGGGGATATGGAGAAAGCCATCGCCATGCTGGACGCTGTGAAGGACTCCATCATCAACGCCTACGAGATCAAGACCGGATTGTCCCGCGCCAAGCTGTCCCACCTCATGGACGGAGAGACCTGGATGGACGCGAACAAGGCGGTGGAGCTGGGCTTTGCGGACGGCATCCTGTCCCGCACCCAGCCGGAGGACGAGGCCCCGGCTGCTGGCTCCATGCTGTATTCCCCGGCAGCGGTGGTCAATTCCCTGATGGGGAAGATCGCCCAGAAGTGCAAAATCGAACATTCCGAACCCACAGGCCGTTCCATCGACACGCTGATGGAGCGGCTTGAACTTTTGAAATTTTAAGGAGGATCAAACCATGACGATTCTGGAACTGCGCGAGAAGCGGGCCAAGGCGTGGGAGGCTGCAAAGGCTTTCCTGGACAGCCGCCGCAATGAGAAGGGCATCCTGTCCGCCGAGGACGATGCCACCTACACCAAGATGGAGCAGGAGATCACCGACCTGGGCAAAGAGATCGCCCGTCAGGAGCGGCAGGAGGCGCTGGAGGCCGAGCTGTCCAAGCCCACCGCCACGCCCCTCACCGGCAAGCCTCTGGGCGGCAGCGTGGACGAGCGGACGGGCCGCGCCACGGACGAGTACCGCTCCAACTTCTGGAACCTGATGCGCACCAAGTCCCCTATGCCCCAGGTGGTGGACGCCCTGCGCATCGGCTCTGACACCGAGGGCGGCTACCTGGTGCCGGACGAGTATGAACACACTCTGGTGGAGGCGCTCCAGGAGGAGAACATCTTCCGCTCCCTGGCCCACATCATCCGCACCGCCAGCGGGGAGCGGAAAATCCCCGTGGTGTCCTCCAAGGGTACGGCCTCCTGGATCGAGGAGGGCGGCGCGTTCCCTGAGAGCGATGACACTTTCGGTCAGGTGACCATCGGGGCCTACAAGCTGGGGACCACCATCAAGGTTTCCGAGGAGCTGCTGAACGACAGCGTGTTCGACCTGGAGAACTACATCGCCAGGGAGTTCGCCCGGCGCATCGGCACCAAGGAGGAGGAAGCCTTCTTCGCCGGGGACGGCTCCGGTAAGCCCCTGGGTGTGCTGGCGGACAAGGGCGGTGCCGAGATCGGTGTGACCGCCGCCTCCGCCACCGCTATCACCTCCGATGAACTGCTGGACCTCTACTACAGCCTGTTCTCCCCCTACCGCAAGAAGGCGGTGTGGGTGGTGAACGACTCCACCATCAAGGCCATCCGCAAGCTCAAGGACAACAACGGCCAGTACCTCTGGCAGCCCGGTCTCATCGCCAACGCCCCGGACACCATCCTGGGCCGTCCCGTCAAGACCTCCGCGTTCATGCCCTCCATCGCTGCCGGGGCCAAGTCCATCATCTTCGGCGACTTCAACTACTACTGGATCGCCGACCGTCAGGGCCGCACCTTCAAGCGGTTGAACGAGCTGTACGCCACCACCGGGCAGGTGGGCTTCCTGGCCTCCCAGCGGGTGGACGGCAAGCTGATCCTGCCGGAGGCGCTGAAGGTGCTGAAGCAGAAGGCTGGTTCCGGCTCTGGCACCTGATAACTCACAACCCAGAGGCCCCGGTGAACACACACGCCGGGGCCTCACCATTTTGAGGAGGTGACGGGATGATCGTCACGCTGAAGGAGGCCAAGAAATACCTCCGGGTCGACCATGACGATGATGACACCATCATTCGGAAGCTGATCCTCACCGCTGAAACACTGTGCGAGGGAATGCTGCGCAAGCCTGCGGAGCCTATCCCCATCAACAAAGTGGCGGTGCTGTTCGTCGTGGCCTACCTCTACGAGCATCGGGAAAACGCTGACATGGACGAGCTGACCCGAATGCTCCGCTACATCCTCGCCACGGAACGGGAGGTGGTCTTCTGATGGAGATTTCCAAGCTGCGCTCCCGCATCACCATCCAGCAGGCCGTGGTGCAGACAGACGCCATCGGCAACCACACCAACGCCTGGGAAGATTTCTGGTCCTGCGCCGCTTATGCCAACCTCGCCTTCGGGAAGGAGTACGGGGCCGCTGGGCAGACCTTGGACAGCGACACCCTGGTGTTCGAGGTGCGCTGGTGCGAACGGCTCCGTGATCTGGACAGCACCAAATTCCGCATCCTGTTCGGCGGCAATATCTACAACATCACCTGCGTGGACGATGTGCAGTTCCGGCACGAGCGGCTGAAGCTGACCGCCCAGCGGGAGCGGAGGTGACGGCATGGCTCGTGACAGGGTATCCATCGACCAGTTCCCCGGCGCGGTCATGGCCCAGCTGGAGGAATATGTCGCTATGGCCTCGGACGAGGTCAAGGAGGCCGTCCGCACCGTCAGCGAGGACGTGAAAGCCGAGATACAGTCCCGCGCCCCCGTCAAGACGGGCAAATACAAAGCAAGCTGGACGGTCACCAAGGTGGAGGAGACCGCCCAATCCCTGGTCAACACCGTCCACTCGGCGAAGCACTACCGGCTGACCCATCTGCTGGAGAACGGCCACGCCAAGCGGGGCGGCGGCAGGACACGTTCCTTCCCCCACATCGCCCCCGGCGAGGCTCTGGCGGAGAAGGAGCTGCTGGAGATCGCGGAAAGGAAACTGCGCGGATGAAAAAATCAGATATTCCCGCTCTGCTGGAGCGGCTGGGCTTTCCCTTCGCCTATGACCACTTTGCCGAGGGCGAAGGGCCTGACCCGCCCTTCCTGGTGTACCGCTATCCCAAGGCCGACAATTTCGCCGCCGATGGGGTGGCCTACTTCAAGCAGGATGTCCTCCACATCGAGGTCTACACCGATAAGAAGGACCCGGCGCTGGAGGAGCGGATCGAAGCCGCTCTGGATGAGAGCGGCATTTTTTACGGCAAAGGTGAAACCTGGATCGACAGCGAAAAGCTGTATGAAGTCCTTTATGAAATGGAGGTATCTGCATGAGCAGCACTAACAAGCGCAACAAAGTCAAGTTCAATATCTGCAACGTCCACTATGCCCCGCTGTCCCAGGACAACGATGGGAAGTACACCTGGGCGACCCCGGTGGCGCTCCCCGGCGCGGTGTCCCTCTCCCTGGACCCCCAGGGTGAGCCGGAGAGCTTCTATGCGGACGGCATCGAGTATTACGTCATCAACAACAACCAGGGCTATGACGGCGATCTGGAGTTGGCCCTCATCCCGGAGTCCTTCCGGCGCGACATCCTCATGGAAACCACGGATGCCAACAGCGTCCTGCTGGAGAACGCCGCCAGCGAAACGGGCAAGTTCGCCCTGCTGTTCGAGTTCGATGGCGATGTGCGGAAGATCCGCCATGTCCTCTACAACTGCTCCGCCTCCCGCCCCTCCATCTCTGCCAAGACCAACGAGGAGAGCCGGGAGGTGCAGACCGAGACCCTGACGGTCAAGGCCCGTCCTCTGTCCACCGGCTATGTGAAGGCCAAGACCGGCGACTCCACCAAGGCCAGCGTCTACAACAACTGGTACAAGAGCGTCTACCAGCCTGCGGACACCCCGGCGGCGGACGAGGACGCTGGTGGCGAAGGGTAAGGAGGGCTGACACATGGGTATCAAACGCACCATCGAGATTGACGGCCAGCAGGTCACCTTCAAGGCCAGCGCCGCCATCCCCCGCATCTACCGGCTGAAGTTCCACCGGGACATCTACAAGGACCTCGCCGCTCTGGAAAAGAGCGTGGGCGACAACAGTGAGGGCAGCTCCGGGCTGGATATGTTCTCTCTGGAGATGTTCGAGAACATCGCCTACATCATGGCGAAACACGCTGACCCCGCCGCCGTCCCGGATTCCCCGGAGGATTGGCTGGACAGTTTCAACACCTTCTCCATCTACCAGGTGCTGCCCCAGCTTATCGAGCTGTGGGGCCTGAATGTGCAGACCGATGTTCAGTCTAAAAAAAACTTCGCCCGACTGACCGGGAAATGACCACGCCGTTGTTCCTGCTCCGCTGTCTACAGGTCGGGCTGTCCCTCCGGGACCTCGACCTGCTGACGGTGGGCATGGTCAACGACATTTTTGCGGAGCAGCTCAATGATGACTGCAAATACGCAACGCTGGCAACCCAGGAAGATATGGACCGTTTCTAAAAGTCAAGGGGAACGACCCAAATGCCGCTCCCCTTGAATGTTTCAGTCCGTTTCCGCATCCGCAGTCACGATACTCTCGATATCTCTTCTACCGTAAAAAATGCGGATAACTGTGACGATCTGTGTTTCTTTGTCGACCTGGTAAAACACGACATAGTTCCCAACGGACACTTTACGCATCTCCATTGAAAGCCACGGTTCCCAATCCACCAAAGGATATCGCTCCGGCATCCTGTCCAAAGCGCGTATCTCTTTGCGAATGCGGTTTACCTGATTGGAGGCGGTTTGTCTGGCCTTCAACTCAAAGGCAATATATGCGTAAATGCCTCTCAGGTCATCCTTCGCGGCGGGCGAGTAGATCACTTGAAAATGTCCGCTCATATGCCAAACTCCCTGGCAAGCTCAGCGTCAACCTCATCCACGGTATAGGTTTTGCCTGATTTCATAGAGTCCATGCCCTTTTGCAGTTCCGCGTCCAGCTGTTCACGGCTCATGCCGCCGATGGCGGTCGGCTTTGCGGTCGGAAGCCGGAGCGCAAATGGGATGCCCTTTGTCAGAACGATTTGGCTATAAAGCATTTGAATTGCACTGGACGGCGAGATGCCAAGCTGCGAAAGGATTTGTTCGGCATTTGTTTTCAAGTCTGTATCAATTCTTGCATAAACGGCAGATGTGTTTGCCATGTGTATCACGCTCCTTCTGCCAATAGTATAACCGAATCATCTTGCAAATGCAAGCATTTGCAAGTATGTAATTGAGATTTTTTGATGGGAGGTGACGGCCTATGGGTGCAAGACGGATCGCGGGCATCACGGTGGAGATCGGCGGCGATACCACAAAGCTGACCACCGCCCTCAAAGATGTGGACAAGGCCCTCTCCACCACCCAGAGCAGTCTTCGGGATGTCAATAAGCTGCTCAAGCTGGACCCTGGCAACACGGAACTGCTGGCACAGAAACACAGGCTGCTGGGCGAGGCCGTTTCCGAGACCAAGGAGAAGCTGACCACACTGAAAACCGCTGCGGAGCAGGCCAACCAAGCCCTCGCCAACGGGGAGATCACCCAATCGCAGTATGACGCCCTTCAGCGGGAGATCATCGAAACTGAACAGAAACTCAAAGATTTAGAGCGGCAGGCGGAAAATTCGTCTGTCGCTCTTCAAAAAATCGGGCAGGTGGGCGACAAGCTCCAGGCTGTAGGCGATAAGGTGTCCGGGGTGGGCGAAAACCTCACCAAGTCGGTCACAGTCCCGTTGGCGGGCATCGGCACCGCCGCCGTTGCCACCGCCGCCAACTTCGAGTCCTCCATGTCCCAAGTGCAGGCCACGATGGGCATCACCAAGGACTCCATGTCCACGGTGAACGGCGAGAGCGTGAACACGATGGACACCCTCTCCACCCTCGCCAAGCAGATGGGGTCTGAAACGGCTTTCTCCGCCAGCGAGTGCGCGGAGGCGTTAAATTACCTCGCTTTGGCTGGCTACAGCACTCAGGAAATGTGCGATACCCTCCCCACGGTGCTGAACCTCGCCGCCGCTGGCGGCATCAACCTGGCCTCGGCCTCCGACATGGTGACGGACGCCATGTCTGCCCTTGGCATGGGTACGGACGAGGCCGTGACGATGGTGGACCAGATGGCAAAGACCTCCTCCACCACAAACACGTCGGTGGCCCAGCTTGGCGACGCCATCTTGACTATCGGTGCTACAGCGAAGTCCGTCAAAGGCGGCACCGCCGAATTGAACACCGCCCTCGGCATCCTCGCCAACAATGGTATCAAGGGAGCCGAGGGCGGTACACATTTGCGCAACGTCATCCTGTCCCTGCAAAATCCTACGGACAAGGCCGCAGCCAGCATGGAGCAGCTTGGCGTGGATGTGTACGACTCCCAGGGAAATATGCGCTCCCTCAACGACATCCTCGGCGACCTCAACCGCAGCATGGACGGCATGACCGCCGCTGAGAAATCCAACATCATCGCCACCATCTTCAACAAGACCGACCTCGCCGCCGTCAACGCCCTCCTCGCCAATACCGGCGAGAGCTGGGACACGCTCCAGCAGTCCATCATCGAGAGCGGCGGCGCGGCCCAGACGATGGCGGACACACAACTGGACAACCTCCAAGGCCAGCTCACCATTCTGAAGTCGGCTCTGGAGGGGTTGGCTATTTCCATCGGGGAAATCCTGCTCCCGGTCATCAAGAACATCGTCAGCGGCATCCAGGGCTTTGTGGATTGGCTGAACAACCTGGACGAAGGTACCAAGCAGACCATCGTCACCATTGGCCTTATCGTTGCGGCGGTGGGGCCGGTCCTCATCGTCATCGGCAAGGTGATCTCTGCGGTCGGCACCATCCTTTCGGTGGTGTCCAAGATCGGCCCGGTCATTGGCGCGGTCAAGACCGCTGCCACCGGGCTTTTTACCGTTTTGGCGGCAAATCCCATCGCTTTGGTGGTCGCTGCCATCGCCGCCCTCATTGCCATCTTCGTGGCCCTGTGGAACAACTGCGAGGGATTCCGAGAGTTCTGGATCGGGCTGTGGGAGGCTATCAAAAGCGCTGCCATCGCTGTGTGGGAGGCGCTGTCCTCCTTCTTCCAAGGCGCGTGGGAGGCCATCGTCAACCTGGCGCAAACCATCTGGGGCGGCATCGGCGACTTCTTTTCCGGGCTTTGGCAGGGTATCTCCACCACGGCCCAGACAGTTTGGAACGCCATCAGCGGTTTTCTCTCTGGCCTGTGGACGGGCATCGTCACCGCCGCCCAGACGATCTGGAACAGCATCGTGACATTCTTCTCCGGGCTGTGGGAGGGCATCCGCTCCACCGCCGAGGCGGTCTGGAACGGTATCAGCACATTCCTCTCCACCCTTTGGACAGCCATTTCCACGGCGGCGCAGACCATCTGGAACGGCATCGCCACCTTCCTCTCCGGCATCTGGACGGCCATCTCCACCACGGCCCAAGCTGCGTGGAATGGTATCAAAGAGTTCCTCTCCGGCATCTGGGAGGCCATCAAGGGTGTGTTCACCACGGCTCTGGAAACCATCCAGACGGTGGTGACCGGGGCTTGGGAGGCCATCAAAGGCGTGGTCACCACAGCGATGGAGGCACTCCAGACAGCAATTAGCACCGCATGGGAGGCAATCAAAACTGCCATTTCCACGGCGCTGGAGGCCATCAAAACTGCCGTCACCACCGCTTGGGAGGCTATCAAAACGGCTGTCACCACAGTCATGGAGGCGATCAGGACAGCAATCACCATGGCCTGGGAAGCCATCAAAACCGCTGTGCTGACGGTTACGGAGGCGGTGAAAACTGCCATCACTGCTGCGTGGGAGGCGATCAAGACCGCCGTCACCACAGTGGTCAATGCCATCAAAGATACAGTGACCCAGGTCTGGGAGGCCATCAAAGAAACCGTCAGCGGCATCATGGAGCGGCTGAAGGAAGCGGTGGTCAACGCCTGGAACGCACTGAAGGATGCCGTCACCAGTGTGGTCAACGGCATCAAAGAGGCGGTCACGGGTGTGTTCAACGGCCTCTCCGAAGGGGGGCGCACCGCCATGACCAAGGTGCTGGAGGCGGTGAAATCTGGCTTCAACTGCGTGAAGGAACACATCCTCGGCCTGGGCAAGCAGGCCGTGAGTTGGGGCCGCGACCTCATTATGGGCATCGTCAACGGCATCAAGGGGGCCATCGGCGCAGTGAAGGACGCTGTGGGGAATGTGGCAAGCACGATCAAGTCTTTCCTACACTTCTCCGTCCCGGACGAGGGGCCGCTCACCGACTACGAATCCTGGATGCCTGACTTCATGGCTGGGCTTGCCAAGGGCATCGAGCAGAGCCGGGGAGCCGTCCGCGCCGCCATTGATAATGTGGCGGACGATCTGGCGCTTGCTCCTACTGTATCTGTTGCCGCTGACAGCTTGGGCGCGCTCAAAGCTGGCGGCAGAACGCCGATGGAAACCATCACCGCTGCCAGCGGCAATTCCGAGATGGCGGCGCGGCTGGATGCCATGTACGAGGTGGTCACCAAGTATCTGCCCCGGCTGGTGAACCGCCAGATCGTACTGGACTCCGGCACTCTGGTGGGCGAACTGTCCGATGGCATGAACCGAACGCTGGGGAGGAACCTGCTATGATCCGAAAATTCAGACTGACCAACGGCGCGGGGGACGGCTGGGATTTGAACAGCCGCTCCTCCTTCTTTCATGCCATCGCTGGCCTTGGTTTTAAGGACGGTACTCAATACGAGCAGGTCGGCACCGACTTCATCCCCCTGGAGGAGCTGTTCTCCCAGGGGGAGATGTCGGGCCGCATCCTGTTCGGCGGAGCAGTGGCCTACCAGACCTACCGCAATTTTTCCCGGTTTGTCCGGGCGGTGCCGCTCACCCTCATCTACCAGACCGATGAAACTTACCGAGTCCCCGTCCGGCTGACGGAGCTTTCCAAGGGGGAACTGATGGAGGGCGGCGGTGGCCTGGTGTGCGAGGTCACCTTCCTCGCCACCGGGCTGTTCTACAAGAGCGTCACCCGGCAGAGCGGAGTCCTCTCCATCGGCGGCAAGGTGTATCCGTACACCTATAGCTACTCCTACGCCGAGGTGTCCCAGAACACCCTGGTCATCGACAGCGACAGCTACGAGGACAGCCCATGCAAGGTCACCATCTTCGGCCCCTGCCTCAACCCGGTCTGGAAGCACTATGTGGACAATGTGCTGGTGGAAACCGGGCGGTATGAGGGGCTTATCATGGCGGACCACAAGCTGGTGGTGGACGCCACCGGCATTCCGTACAGTATCACCGAGCGCGGAGCGGCGGACGATATCGTGGCTGACCGCTACCAGCTCTGTGATTTTACCACGGAGCGGTTTTTCCACCTCAAACATGGGAGCAACCGCATCTCCGTTTCCCATGATGGGCTGAACACTGTCAAGATGATGGTAGAAGGGAAGATTTCGTATGAAACCGTATAGTGTGGAGATTTTCCGGCCCGATTTCACGATGGTCGGAAACGCCAATGTAAACGAGGTCACCTACAAAGAGGACTACCTTGCCTCGGACGAGAACACCATCACGGTGCTGGCCCTCCCCGGCATTGAAAAGCAGGACTTCATCCGCATCAGCCGGGGCAGCGAGGAGTACGCCGGGGTGGTCACCGAGATCGGCTACGGCACCGACCGCTCCAAGCGGCTCCAGACCATTTCCTACAAGCCTTTGGTGGAGCTGCTGAACACTGGCATCCTGTTCGATGTGAACGCCCAGGGCCAGGGGACGCTGGAAGAGTTCATCTGCGACCGCATCCGGGAAACCTTCATCGAAAACCCGGACACGCTCCAGAATATCCACGGCCTGTCTGTGGCACACACCAGCGCCACCCCGGATTGGAGCCTGCACATCACCCCGGCGGAGAGCGGTGGTCATTACAACATCGTCAACCTCATGGATTCGGTCATCGTCCCCGCCATGCAGAAATACGGCATTCTGGTCAAGGCCGCGCTGGATATCCAGAACCGGGAGATACACGTCACCGTGGGCCAGACCGGGGACAGCGTCCTCACCATTGAGGCCGACCTTCCCAACATCATCAAGAAAAGCGTCACCATTAAGCAGGTCAGCGCCGATCTGAACAAGCTGGTGTTGTACGATGCCGCCGATTATGTGGCGACCCGCACCTATTACCTCCACCCGGATTTGGGCTACGACACCTATAACCGCGACCGTATCACCCCGGTGGTCTGTGAGCTGCAAGCGGTACAGCACGAGGAGGGCAGCTCCTTCGAGTCTGCCGCCATCCGCGCTGCCCACGACAAGTTCTCCGGGCTGGCCTACTCCAACCTCATCGAACTGACGATGGCGAATGACGATGGGCTGGTGAAGCCGGAGCAGATGGAGTTCGGGCAGCAGGTGGAGATCATTTCGGGCGGGGTGGCCTATCGGAGCATCCTCACCGGGCGGGAGCGCGGGAAGAACACCAAGCTGGTGTTTGGCACCGTCCGGCTGGACCTCACAAAAATACTCAGGAGGAGCGGCAATGGCTAATAACATCGTTTTGAAAACCTATCGCGGCGGCAGCGTGACCCCGCAGGATGACGCCATCATCCAGCAGACGGTCATCGGCACCAACGGCATCTTCAAGGGCTGCAATGTCACCTACGCCAGAGGCAATGTCCTCCATGTGTCCCAGGGTTTCGGCATGATCAAGGGCCGGTTCTTCGAGGTGTACGACTGTGAGGTTGGCGTCATCCTCAACACTGGCTCCGGCACCCTCCAGGGGCGGCTTTACATCCACATGGACCTGTCCAACGCGGACGAGCCGATCCAGCTCCTCACCGAAACGGCCTCGGTGCTGACCGACCTGACCGGGGACGAGGATGTGAACTACAACAACACCGCCTACGATCTGGAGCTGGCGACCTTCGGGGTGACCCGGACGGGCATCACCCACCTGGAAACGACCTTTGAGAAGATCACCGGGGCCTCCGGCAGCGGCGGGGCCAGTACCCTCATGCGCTCCACTGAATACTTCAAAGGCGACTTCGTGACCTGCAAGAACGCTCCCGGCTGGGTGACGCTCTACTGCACCACCCAAGGTGTGACCGCTCTGACCGAGCCGGTGGAATACAGCGGCATCACTCAGGTGGGCGACCAGGTGACGGATGGTTCCTGTGTGTTTACCGCCCGCGATGTGATCGGTGAGCTGGATGTGCTGAAAGACCTGTTCACCGATACCGATACCAGCATCTCCAATCTGGAAGACGGCCTTCAGGAGCTGCGGGAGGAAGTCATCAAGCAGGCGGAGAGCCAGACCGTTCCTGTCGGCACCATCCAATTCATGCCCAGCGCCAATGCTGGGGCCGACTGGCTCAAGTGTGACGGCAGTTTTGTCAATGAGACGGACTACCCTGAGTTGGTGCAGGCCCTTGGCAAGCTGATGCCCAGCGGCGATAAATTCAGCATTCTCTCCAGCGGTGAGGTCCCTTCGCAGATCAGCAACGGTGTGGTCTATAACGGCAGATTGTGGGTGTACTCCTATTCCGCTCGAAAGCTGTATGGGATTGCTTTGGAGGGAAATGGGTCAATCAAATCCATCCCGCTTTCCAGCACCAGCACCTATTTCGCCGACCTCATCGCTCCCAGCACAGCAAAGCCGCTGGCTCTTTCCATCATCCCTCACCATTCCGGCAACAAAGCCAAACTGTTTCTGGCGCAGTTTTTGAACAGCGGCACCGATAGCAACATTCCCAAGGAGTATTCGTGGGTCGATAAGTTCCTGGTTTTCTCGGCAGAGTTCTCCGGCGAGGAGGATTCGTTGAAGGTCGAGCCGCCTTTCACGACCATCAAAAAGGAAACAGGGTCGCAAGCATCGTATTACTACGCACCCAACTTCATCCCCACAATGTATGTCCCCTATGTTGTATCAAAGATGGTCGGCGGTGTTGAAACCTACTACTGTGCGATTGGCAACCGTTACTATTCCTATGGTTCTTCCTCGCCGGGTGCGCTCTGTTGGGATGATGGCAGCAAGGAGGCTCTGCTCATTTACACCAACATCACTACCAGCGATGAAACCTATTTCAAAAACCAGCGGCTCTGCTATGGGGATAGGCACATGGGAGAACTGGTTTCTGTGTATGCCTACCCTGCTGGCCTCCTTTGCCCAGGCGGAAAGCCTGTCCTGCAGTGACAACTGCAAGTGGCTCATCCGCAAGGGCTTTGAGGTGGGGCAGGCCAATAGCTGCACCATGCTGGGCTACCGCTTGGTGGACGGAATGTTCACCCTGGTGCCGGAGGAGGCGGAGACTGTCAAGCGAATTTTTGACCTTTATCTCTCCGGACTGGGAACGCAGAAAATTTGTAAAATTCTCAATGAAGAGGGAGTTTCTACCCGGCTGGGTTGTGAATGGCATCCCAGCGCCATTCGGACGATTCTGGAAAATGAGAAGTATGCTGGAGACTTGCTCCTGCAAAAGACATTCCGACTGGACCATCTCTCCAAGAAACAGGTGGACAATACCGGACAGCTCCCCCAGTTCTATGTGGAGGATGACCACGAGGCCATCGTCAGCAAGGCCAATTTCGCGGCGGCACAGGCGGAGCTGGCCCGGCGGAAATCGGCCCACACGGGAGAGCAGGGAGCGCCCAGCGTGTTCACCGGGCTGATTCACTGCTGTGGCTGCGGCAAGAACTACCGCCGGAAAACCACCGCCAGCGGCGTGGTCTGGTGCTGTTCCACCTACAACACCAAGGGCAAACGGTACTGTCCTGCCTCCAAGGCCATCCCAGAGGGAACGCTGAAAGCGGCCTGCACCCAGGCGCTGGGGCTGCACTCCTTTGAGGAAAGTGCATTTTCCGCCGCAATCACAGCCATTGATGCCTGCCCGGACAATCTTCTGCGGTTCCACTTTCGGGACGGCCACACAGCAGAGTACCGCTGGCAAGACCGCTCCCGCCGGGAGAGTTGGACGGCGGAGATGCGGGAGACAGCTCGGCAGCGGGCATTGGCTGGGAGGTGAACGGCATGACGGAAAAGAAGGTGCGAAAAATCGAGGCAACTGCCCCTCTCCGGGCGGCGCAAGCCTTTACCCCGGTGAAAAAACGCCGGGTGGCGGCTTACGCCCGTGTGTCAACCGATAAGGATGAGCAGCAGAACAGCTATGAGGCCCAAGTGGACTACTACACCACCCACATCCAAAGCAACCCGGAGTGGATGTTTGCCGGGGTCTATTCTGACGCCGGGATTACCGGCACCAGCATGAAAAAGCGGGACGGGTTTAATCAGATGGTTACGGACGCCCTCGCGGGGAAAATCGATTTGATTCTCACCAAGTCGGTGAGCCGATTTGCCCGGAACACGGTGGACAGCCTGACTACCGTCCGCAAGCTGAAGGAAAAGGGCGTGGAGGTCTACTTTGAGAAGGAGAATATTTACACATTGGACTCCAAAGGCGAACTGCTCATCACCATCATGTCCAGCCTTGCCCAGGAGGAAGCCCGGAACATCAGCGACAACACCGCTTGGGGCCAACGCAAGCGGTTCGCGGACGGCAAAATGAGCCTGGGCTACTCCCACTTCCTTGGCTACAAAAAAGGTGCGGCAGACGGCGAGATGGAGATTGTGGAGGAGGAAGCGGTCATCGTCCGGCGTATCTACGCAGAATTTTTAGCGGGGAAATCTACTTATGATATCGCTGCCCGTCTCACGAAGGACGGCATTCCTACCCCGGCGAAAAAGACCGTCTGGCACGCCAGTACGGTGGACAGCATCCTCCACAACGAGAAATACAAGGGGGATGCAATCTTACAAAAACGCTTTACAGTAGATTTTTTGTCCAAGAAAACAAAGAAAAACGAGGGTGAATACCCCCAATACTACATCGAGAATAATCATCCCGCCATCATCCGGCCAGAGGTGTTCGAGATGGTGCAGGAGGAGTTCCGCAGGCGTCAGGCGGCAGGAGGCCACGCCCAGTGTAAGACACCCTTTTCCGGGCGGATCGTCTGTGCAGACTGTGGTGGGTTCTATGGCAGAAAGGTCTGGCACGCCGGGAGCAAGTACGCCAAGGTCCACTGGCACTGCAACAATAAATTTCAAAAGCGGCGCTATTGCTCCACACCCACCCTCAAGGAGAAGAGCATCGAGGAGTGTTTTGTGGCGGCGTTCAACGGCCTGCTGGCCCGGAAAGCGGAGATCGCGGAAGACTATGCCCTCTGCCTGGATGCCATCACTGACACTTCTGCGTATCAGGCACGGCTGGATGCCATCAACCGGGAGTGCGGTGAGTTGTCCACCCTCATCAATGCCCTGCTCCAGAAGGGCAGCAAGCAGAGCGGCTCTTTGCAAGAGATCAACCGCCAGTATGAAGAATATGTGGCCCGGTATGACGCGCTCCAGCAGGAAAAGCAAGAGGTCAGCGCCCAGATTGCCCTCTGCGCCGCCAAGCGGGTGCAGGTGGGTGCGTTCCTCACCGAACTGGAAAAACGAAAAACACCGCTGACCAAGTTCGACCCGCTTGTCTGGCAGGCCACCCTCAACCATATGAGGGTCAACCCGGACTGTACCGTGACCTTCGTGTTCCGGGATGGAACAGAGGTTTCCCAGACCATTGAGAACGGTGTGCGGCAGTACAAAAAGCGTGGGGGAACGGAGGGAATTACCGATGGCAAATGAGAAAACTGTTACACCCATCTATCAGAAACTGCCGGAAAAGGGTGTTCTGCGGGTTGCGGCCTATTGCCGGGTGTCCAGCGGTCAGGGCGAGCAGCTCCACAGCCTTGCCGCCCAGGTCGACCACTACACACAGGCCCTCTCTGGGGATACGTCCTGCCAGTTTGTTGGCATCTACGCCGACAGGGGCATCTCCGGCACTCAGGTGAAAAACCGGGCGGAGTTCCTGCGGCTCATGGAGGACTGCCGCGCTGGTCTGATAGACCGTATCATCACAAAGAGCGTGTCCCGGTTTGGTCGCAACACCGTGGACACGCTCCTTTATACCCGCGAACTGCGAGGCTTGGGCATTGATGTCTATTTTGAAAAGGAACATCTGCATTCCTGTTCGGCGGAGGGAGAACTGATGTTGACTCTCATGGCGGCTCTGGCGGAGTCCGAAGCCGAGAATATGTCCGAGAACATCAAATGGGGTAAGCGGCGCAGATATGAGAAGGGCCGCGTGGAGAGCCTTGCCCTGGTCAACCTCTACGGTTACCGCAAGGACGGCGGGACATTGGCAGTAAATGAATCTGAGGCGGAAATCATCCGGCGCATCTACTCCGAGTTTCTGAATGGCCTGAACTACGAGCAGATTTCCGAAGGGTTGAATGCTGACGGCATCCCCACCCGGAGGGGCCGTGATGTGTGGTTCAACCGCACTGTGATGAATGTGCTGACCAACGAGAAATACATGGGGGACTGCCTGTTTCAAAAAACGTTCAATATTGACCCCATCACCCATAAAAGCGTTCCCAACAAGGGCCAACTGCCGCAGTATTACCTGGAAGATTGCATCCCGTCCATCGTCTCCAAAGAGGTCTGGACACTGGCGCAGTTGGAAATACAGCGCCGCCAGACTTGGAAACCTATGTCCTCGGTGGAACTGCCCTTTAAGAACAGGATCATCTGTGGCACCTGCGGGAGCGGCGTGGTGCAATATTACGCCAAACGCAAGGGTGGAACCCTCGAAACCATGTGGCGCTGCGGAAGCTGGCGCAACGGGAAGTCCAAGGGAGAGGGTCTGCCATCCTGCGCACAGATGAAGATCCCGCTGGACGCCCCGGAGAGAGCCTTCGTCCGGGCTTGGAATCTGGTAGTCAGTAAGAAACTGCAATACAGCGCAGCCCTGCGCCGGAGAACGGAGAATGCCGAGGACGCTCTCTCTTGTTACCGGGCAAAGGATATGCTCCGGTTGTTGGACGAGGTGGGCAAGCTGGCAGCGTTCGACTACCACTTTTCGCTGAAGGTGCTGGACCATATAGAACTGATGCCGGATGGGAAACTGGCGGTGATGTTTCTGTCCGGGGTGCGGTTGACGATCTGATGGTGTTCAGCGTGGGAGAAGGACCACCGGCACTTCGCACCGCCTTGCATATTCTATTGTGTTCCGTGTCCCGCTGGGCTGACCGTTATAGACGGCGATTACCCGCACTGAGTGGTCAACCATCCACTGGTTCCGCCGCTGAAAGCAATCCTTGCTGTATTCGTGGCAGATGAACCGCACCAGGTCGGCCCTCTCCATTACCCTGCGGTACCGCTCCTGCCATTCCCGGCTCCAGCGGTTCTCAAATCCCCGGTAGGGGCTGGCGCAGATCAGCCGCACTGCCGCACCTTCATCACGGAGGGCCAGCACGATCTCCGCCGCCCAAAGGTCTACCCCTCTTGCCATTCCAGAAATAAATGTTTGAAATCCGTCAGTAATCGCTGTACGGATTTCTTTTTTTAGACTGGAAATGACCTCCGCTTCCGGCATTCCCAACCGCTCTGGCCTATGCCCGGTGAAGCAGCACCGATGCTGCATCAGCTCCTGTTCTGACATTTTACCGTCCTCCTTCGAAGGTTGATACAGTTTAATATAACGGCATATTCCGTACAAGTCAACTGTATAAAGCCGTTTAAGTGAACGGTAAAATATTAATAAGAGGGAGGTGGCATTATGGACACACATTCCAGGCTGCGGCAATTGATGGCGGAGCGGGGCTGGACGGCCTATCGGCTGGCAAAAGCGAGTGGGCTTTCCGAGTCCACACTGGCGAATATCTTTAAGCGGAACACCGTTCCCTCTATTGCAACGCTGGAGGCTGTCTGCTCTGCCTTTGGCATCTCTCTGGCTCAGTTCTTCGCCGAGAGCGAGATGGTGGAGCTGACCCCGGAACTTAAGGAACTGTTCGATCATTGGGTATCGCTTACCCCAGAACAGAAACAGGCGGCGCTACAGATGATCCGGGCAATGAACGCAAAATAAAAACCAGTGCCGGGGATGACAAAGTATCCTCGGCACTGTTATTTTTCTGTATCTAACTTGCGTTCTTAATCCTAAATCAGTATAATAGTGATATTATGAAAGAAAGCGGTGTAACTGATGCCTTTTGATGAAGTGTGGAATAATATCATCCGTTGTGCCGGTCAAGAATTTTATACCAAAACCGGGAGAGCCTTTACATATACTGTTACTGATGAATGTGTCGTTCCGAATCACACCAATTATCCTTTGGCAAAGGGGCAGTTTCAAAAGGCTGCTGAAATACCCAATCTTACTGGGCCTGGACAAATCAATGCCATAGTGCGAGGCCCGTCTTATATCTTCGCCATCCTTACAGATTCGCGTATCCGTTAATTGCCAAAATGCCCGTAGGTATCTCTGCCTACAGGCATTTTTTATTTTGCAAGCATAGTCACACTCTCGGAATTTTGGCTCTATTTTCAATTCCACATACCCAGAGTTTGATACAATTTTTATGGCAAAAAGGAAAGTCACATCCGCTGTTTCTGGCGAGTAGGTTATCACACTTTACGCCGTCTGAGCGATAGCTCATTTCACATTTGCAGATTGCACCCAGATACAATCCCACCGCGAAAACGCAGA